>ERZ827423.3345-NODE-3345-length-11124-cov-12.098473_pt1 | contig 11124 bp, 8 predicted proteins | sample MGYA00519775_ERZ827423 | MGnify/ENA primary metagenome ERZ827423 (study PRJEB31778, sample SAMEA3449296) | human gut metagenome | biome: human gut; feature: human-associated habitat; material: faeces | place: United Kingdom | collected 2010/2012 ...
TATCATCGTGTCCAGTTTTTGCACCCCTGTGTCCAGTTTTAGTTTACCACTTCAATCATACTATTTTGGAAATATTCATACAATATTGCACGACCCCGCTCTTTGTATGCGTTTTTGATCACATGCAAAAAACTGATCATCCATATTCCTGCCCCGCTTCCGCAATATCCGCTCCTATGATCCTGCTCTGATCCATCGCGTAAGGCGCTCGATCATATCTATGAGCTGTTAGGAATCAGAAAGCACATGGGCTGTCCCAAGAATACTTGCCAACAGAAACAGAAAAGAAAGATAAACGAGCTTCGTTATCGTATGCGTCTGATCAACGCTTTCCTCGTGATCCTTTAACAGAATAACTGTTTTTCCGGCGTAAGGATCCAATTTTTATGCCATAATAAAAAGCCATGTCAGAAAGACATGACTTGAGCTTATCGTTTCCAATGCAGATAGCGTGTCGTGGAGGCAAAGCTGCCGACCAGGCCGACGATCACGCCGCAGGCCGCAAGCGCTGCCGCGACATAGAGCGTGAAGGGAATGACCGGCTGCAGGGCAAACAGATTGGTGAACAGTCTGCCGCCGATCTCTTCATACAGCCAGCTGTATCCGAAATAAGTCAGGATGCAGGGGAGGACAGCGCCGATCAGGCCGATCAGCACCCCTTCGATCATGAAGGGCACCTTGATGAAATGATTGCTTGCGCCGACATTGCGCATGATGGCGATCTCCTTGCTGCGCGCGTAGATGGTCGTGCGGATCGTGCTGGAGATCAGATAGGCCGTCAACAAGAACAACAGGATCACGAAGACGAGCCCGCCCTGCCGCACGAGATCGAGGATGTGGATGAGCTGCGATACGCTGGCGCCGCCATAGACCGCGTCATTCACAAAATCGAGCTGACTGATCGCTTCGCATGTCTGCGCGATCTGATCCGCGTCGACCACGGTGATGAAGAACGCGTTGTTCAGCGGGTTCTCTTCCCCGCGGTACATCGCGAACGCCTCTCCCTTTTCCTTGATCATGAGCTCCAGCTCTTCATCCTTGGTGGACAGTGTCGCCGCCGCGACATTGTCCATCTCCTTCAGGACATTGCCTGCTTCCTCCAGCTCCTCTTCCGTATCGATATCCGGATCCAGGGTAGCGTGGATCTGCAGCCCGCCCTCGATGTTGCTGGCAAACAGCGATACATTGCCGGCTACGCACAGGAAGATGGCGAGCAGAAGCAGCGTGATGATCACCGCCACGATTGCGGACAGGGTCATGCCCAGATGACGGAACATCCCCTTGAACGCCTGCCGGATATGATAAGGGATCATCCGGATCTCCTTAATCATAAGTCAGATAACCGCCTTTCATCATATCCGCAACGATATATCCTTCTTCTAGTGAGATGGTGCGCTTCTTGAACGCATCCACCAGGTTCTTGTCGTGGGTGACCATGAGCACGGTCGTCTTTTCCTTTTCGTTGATCTTTTCCAGCAGCTCGATGACTTCCTTTGACATTTCCGGATCCAGGTTGCCGGTCGGTTCATCCGCGATCAGCACCTTGGGATGATTGGCGATCGCGCGGCCGATCGTGGCGCGCTGCTGCTGTCCGCCGCTGAGCTGATTGGGGAATGCCTTGGCCTTCTCGCTCAGCGAGACGAGCTCCAGCACCTCACGCACCCGCTGACGGATCTGCTGGCGGTCCATGCCGATGACCTCCAGCGCGAATGAGATGTTCTCAAAGATCGTGAGGTGAGGCAGCAGGCGGAAATCCTGGAAGACGACGCCGATGCTGCGCCGGTAAAACGGCACCTTGCTGTGTCTGAGCTTTCCCACATCCACATCGTTGACCAGCACGCGGCCCTGATCCGGGATCTCTTCCCCATCCAGCAGCTTGATCAGCGTGGACTTTCCCGATCCGGTCGGGCCGATGATATAGACAAACTCTCCGTCCTCAATCGTCAGATTGATGTCGCGAAGGGCATGAACTCCATTGTTGTAAGACTTAGAAACATTTTCCAGTCGTATCATAGCTGTTCTCCTTCCTATCCGATCAGTGTTTCCGGACGTTCACGGCAAGGCGTGGACCCCTTTGAATCACAGCCCGTGGATGGGGAGCTCCATCCGCATCCCCAGGCAAAATCGGCGGTTGACGCAAACTGCGAAGCTGCCTCGGAAATAGACATGCTTCCCAGATTGATGATCTCGATGTGACAGTGCGCGCCGCTCGAGTTGCCCGAATTGCCGGTCAGCCCGATCACATTGCCCTGCGACACGCTGTCGCCGGCGGACACCGTCATGCCATACTGCGCCATGTGCGAGAATGAGACAAAATATGTCGTGTCATTGACCCGCACGAGCATGGCGATATTGTTGCCGGCCCCATAAGGATAGCCTGCCCAGTTGCCCAGATATCCGCCGTTGGTATCCGCCGGATTGGCCGCCCAGACGATCAGCCCGTCAGCCGGCGCATGGATGGGCGTCCCTACTGAGACCGCGCGGTCCACGCCCAGATGCACGCCGCCGCCAGGATAATACCAGGTCCCGGCCGAGGTCGGTCCCTCGATCGGGTTCAGCCAGCCATCGCTGCTCGATCCCTGATAATCCCCGGCCGTATCCATATCGATCAGATGATCGCCGATGCGCTCGATGTCGACCTGCGCGCTGCGCATCTCTTCCTGCAGCTGCGCTTCCTGCTGACGATACAGCGTGATCAGCTCTTCATTTGCTTCCAGCAGTTCCTCCTGCTGGCGGCGCTGCGCCTGCAGCTGTTCCCGCTGTGTCTCTTCTGTCTCCTGCAGGCGGTCCTGTTCGCTGCGCTGCTGCTGCAGCGCGGCCTTTTCCTCCTCCAGCGATTCGATCTGCTCGCTGTCGCTCTCCGTGATGCGCTGCAAGCCTTCCAGCGTCCGCATCATCTCTTCCAGCGAGCCGGAATCCATGATCATGTCCACGACCTGATTGGTGCCCAGGCTCGCCTGTTCGCTGAGCATGCGCGCCTTGATCTGCGCATCCCAGCGCGCGATCTCCTCCTCACGAGCCTGGATGTCCTCCTCCAGCTGCGTGATCGTTTCCTGGATCGCCTCGATGGATGCATCCTTCTCTTCGATATCGGCTTCCAGCTCCTCGAGCAGGGCATGCTGCTCCTGCACGGTCTCTTCCAGCTGGCTCATGTCATCCTGCAAAGCGTCAAGATCTGCCTGGAATGCCGAGACCTGCTCTTCCAGCTCTTCCTGCTGCTGCATGTAATATTCCCGAAACGCCTCGCACGCCTGCGAATCCGCGGATGAATCCTGGACGGCGGAACAACGCGCGATCCATTCCTCTTCATCAGAAAAGTCATAGGCGCGCACTGTCTGCGCCCCAGGCATCGCGCTGATGAGCAAGGCCGCTGCCAAGAAGCCTCTGCACAGACGCCGCATCATCGCTTCCACCTCAGATACTTGCCGACGGCCAAGAAGCTGCCGGCCATGCCGACGAGGATGCCGCCCAGCAGCAGGATGAGGCATACCCCGAAGATGAAGGGCCACATCGGCTTCATCACGAACATGGAAGACAGCAATACGCCGTCAAACGCCTGATACAGCGCATAATAACCGCAGGATATCAGGACGATGGGGATGATCGACCCCAGTACCCCGATATACATTCCCTCCAGGATGAAGGGACCGCGGATGTACCAGTTGCTCGCACCGACGCTGCGCATGATGGCAATTTCGGTGTTGCGCGCCTGGATCGTCATGCGGATGGTATTCTGGATGAGCAGCAGCGCCAGGATGGCGAGAAAGACCACGAACACCGCGCCGCCGCTGCGCATCGCCTCGAATACGCTGACCATCACGGTGATCTCATCGCCGCCGTATGTCGCTTCGACGATCCCATCCATCTGATTGAGCGCTTCGCTCACGGCATCGATCTGCCGGTTGTCATCCAGTTCGATGCGGAAGACGTCATACAGCGGGTTGCGATCCTCCCCTTCATAATAACGGAACATCTCTCCGTTTTCGGCGATGAGCTCCTGCAGCTCGTCCTCTTTGCTGGAAAAGGTGCAGGACTCCACATGATCGAGCTGCTCGATCTGCGCCTGCAGCTCTGCAATTTCTTTATCCTCACTAAATCCGGGACTGATCGTCGCCTGGATCTGAAAATCACTCTCAATGTTATCGGTAAAATCGCTGATGTTGCCGGCGATGACCACAAGCACGCCCACGATCAGCAGCGTTACGGTGACGGCAATCACGGATGACACGGTCAGCGAGATATGCCGGATCAGATTCCGCCATGCATCAGCCAGATGCGCCAGCAGATTCTGCATTCGTTTCTTCATTCAGTGAACCACCAACCTCTCTTTCACACCTTCTGTGTCTTTTTAGATTATAACATAGAATCATTTCCCCGTTATTGAAAGTCACCTGAAATTTTTTACATGGACATCCGTGCGGGAACGGTGCCGCTGAGAAAAGGTGAAGCCTGCGCCCTGTACCTCATCCGCATCGCTGACGACGAAAAAGGCCTCCGGATCGATGCGGGCGATCAGCTTCTGCAAGCTGGCATACTGGTTCTGCTTGACGACCGTCATCACCATCATCTTCTGTTCATTGGAAAAACCGCCCAGCGAAGGGATGAGCGTCACGCCCCGGTCGATCTGATCGCTGATCGCGCGGCGGATCTCCTCCCAGTGTTCAGAAACGATGAACAAGGTCTTGCTGGCCTGCGCACCGAGGGTGAGCACCCGCTTGATGACCTGTCCGCTGACGAATACCGACAACAGCCCGATCATCGATGCCTCGATGCCATAGACCACGGCGCCCAGGATGACGGTCGCGCCGTCCACGCACATCACCAGCGCCGACAGCGGCAGCCCGGTGTATTTGTGGATGACCAGCGGCGGGATGTCCATGCCGCCGGTGCTGCCGTCTACCCGGTACACCAGCCCGATGCCCAGTCCGATGCAGACGCCCGCATAGACCGAAGACAGGATCGGATCGGCCGTCGGGGAGAGATCGCCCGCCGCCCAGCTGAGCAGCGAGATGAACAGCGGATAGACGATGGTGCTGAGCACCGTCTTCAGGAAGAACGCCTTTCCCAGGCAGAGCGAGCCGATGATGAACAAGCCGATCGTCAGCGCATTGATGATCAGCTGCGGCGGCAGATGAAGCAATGGCTGCAGCGCCACAGCGATGCCGGCCGTCCCGCCGGTCAGGATATTGGAAGGCAAGACAAAAAACGTGACGCCGCAGGCAACGATGAGATTACCCAGGACGACATTGATCAGTTCATGGATCCATTCACGTCTTGATTGGTTACGCATTTCAAACATCTCCTTTTTTCGCACGGCATCTATTATAGCCCATGTTCCTGTCCGCAACAACCGGCTTTGCCGGAGCGGACGAAAGAAAACGCAGGCCTTGTCTTCCAAGGCACAAAAAAGGGCGGTCCCGGAAATCTTCCGTAACCTGCCCCATGATCGCTCTTAGTGGATCTGCATCTTCAAATAAGCGAAGATGAAATCATCCAGGTCGCCATCCATGACGCCCTGTACATTGCTCGTCTCGTACCCGCTGCGGTGATCCTTCACCAGTGAATACGGATGCATGACATATGAACGGATCTGTGATCCCCATTCATTGGCTTGCTGCTCGCCTCTGATCTCGGCCAGCTTGGCCTCCTGTTCCTCGATCATCTGCTGATACAGTCGGCTCTTCAGGATCCGCAGCGCCTCCTCACGGTTCTCATGCTGGGAGCGCCCGTTCTGACACGTCGCCACCAAACCGGTAGGCTTATGCACCATGCGCACCGCAGAGTCGGTCTTGTTGATGTGCTGACCGCCCGCGCCGCTGGCGCGCTTGGTCTCCACGATCAGATCTTCCGGACGGATCTCGATCTCGATCTCATCGTTGAACTGCGGCATGACATCGAGCGAGGCAAACGAAGTGTGCCGTCTTCCGCCAGAGTCGAAAGGCGAGATGCGCACCAGACGGTGCACGCCCTTCTCCGCTTTCAGATAGCCGTATGCCTTGTCTCCCTCCACCAGCATGGTGACAGACTTGATGCCGGCTTCTTCTCCCGGCAGATAATCCAGCACGGTGACCTTGAAGCCCTTCTTTTCGGCATAACGGGAATACATGCGGTACAGCATGCTGCACCAGTCGCATGACTCGGTTCCCCCGGCGCCCGGATGCAGCTCCAGGATGGCATTGGACTGATCATATTCATGAGAGAGCAGCACACCGATCTCAAAGCGCTCAAAATCCTTTTCCATCTGGGTGTATTCTTCTTCGCAAAGCGTGAAGATATCTTCATCCATATCTTCTTTAAGCAATTCGCCGCTTTCTTCCAAATTGGCCAATGAAGCTTCCAGCTTCTCATAATTCTCCACGACTTCCCGGATGCCGTTCAGCCGGCGGATCACCGTCTGCGCCTGCTGCGGATCATTCCAGAAATCTTCCTGCATGGTCTGTGCCGTCAGCTCTTCGATCTTCAGCTTTTTCTGAGCGAGGTCAAAGTGACTCACCAAGCGCCTTCAGGCGTTCCTGATGAGTGCTCACCCCCTGTCTGATCTCATACAGTTCCATTATTCATCTGCTCCATTCTCAGCTGTCTCTTCGGCAGATGCTTCCGCCGGTGCAGCTGTTTCCTTCTCATCCTGTGCTTCTGCCTCAGCTTCAGGCGCTGCCTGTGCAGCAGCCTCCTGTGCGGCAGCCTGTGCCTGTGCTCTCGCTGCCTGCTCAGCCGCGATCTGCTCCTCGCTCTTGCGCTCGATGCGCACCTTGAGCAGGAAGAAGACGATCTCGCGGGCGATGCGTTCCGTCATCTCCTCAAACATCTCGTAGCCTTCGCTGACATAAGCCTGCAGCGGGTTGTTCTGCGCATAAGAACGCAGATGGATGCCGTCGCGCAGCTTGCTCATCATATCGATGTGCTCGATCCAGTTGCGGTCCATGTTGCGCAGCACCACCGTCTTCTCAAACGGCATGAACTGCTGGCGCACCGGCTCGATCTCCTTCTCATAACCGCCGAAGATCTTGTCTACGCAGTACTTGACGGTCGCTTCACGGTCCTTGCCCTTGATCTCGTCAGCCGTCACGCGGTTTTCCTCACGCATGCCCAGCATGTCGAGACCTTCGCATACGCCGGTATAGTTGATCTGTGAATCGCGGTGTGCGCTGTCGGTATTGGATCCGACGATATCGCTGACCACGCGGTCGAACATGCCCTTGACGATATCATGCACATCGTCATTCTCCAGCACATAGTTGCGCTGCTCGTACATGATCTCACGCTGCTTGCGCAGGACATCATCATACTCCAGCAGCTGCTTACGCATATCGAAGTTGTATCCTTCTACGCGCTTCTGCGCCTGGGTAATGGACTTCGTCACCATCTTGGACTCGATCTGCTGATCGCCCAGCTGATTGAACAGCCCGTTGAGCTTTTCGCCGCCGAAACGCACCATCAGCGAGTCTTCCAGCGACACATAGAAACGGGAGAAGCCCGGATCGCCCTGACGACCGCTTCGTCCGCGCAGCTGATTATCGATTCGTCTGGACTCATGGCGCTCGCTGCCCAGCACGGCCAATCCGCCCAGGGCACGGGATTCCTCGCTCAGCTTGATGTCGGTACCACGGCCGGCCATGTTGGTCGCGATGGTCACGGCGCCGACCTGTCCGGCCTTGGCGATGATCTCCGCCTCACGCGCATGGTTCTTTGCGTTCAGCACTTCATGCGGGATGTGCATCTTTCTGAGCATGCCGCTGACCAGCTCACTGGTCTCGACCGCGATCGTGCCGACCAGCACCGGCTGCCCTTTCTCATGCAGTTCCTTGACCTCGTTTGCCAATGCCTGGAACTTCAGCTTCTTGGTCGCAAAGATCGCGTCCGGATAGTCGATTCGCGCGATCGGACGGTTGGTCGGGATCTCGATGACACGCATGTTATATGTAGAAAGGAATTCTTCCTCCTCGGTCTTCGCCGTACCGGTCATGCCGGCCAGCTTCGTGTACAGACGGAAGAAGTTCTGGTAAGTGATGGTCGCCAGCGTCGTCGTCTCTTCCTTGATCGGAACGCCTTCCTTGGCCTCGATGGCCTGATGCAGTCCATCGGAATACGCACGGCCCTTCATCAGACGGCCGGTGAACTGGTCGACGATGACGATCTCCTGATCCTCGCTGACCACGTACTCTACTTCGTTCTTCATGATATAGTTTGCGCGCAATGCCTGCGTGATATGATGGACGAGCTGCGTGTGCTCTACATCATACAGGTTCTTGACGCGGAAGAAACGCTCCGCGGCGCGCACGCCGTCTTCGCTGAGCATGACCTGACGGGTCTTCTCATCGATCTCATATCCGCCGCTGATGAGCTTCTTCTCTCCGGTGCGCTCATCCACCTCATACTGCGGCGCCTTCAGCCGCTTGACGAACTGGTCGGCCTGGATGTACAGGTTGGCAGTCTTCTTCTTTCCGCCGGAAATGATCAGCGGCGTACGGGATTCATCGATCAGGATGGAGTCGACCTCATCGACGACCGCCATCCACAGCGGGCGCTGCGTGCGGTCCTTGACATCCGTCACCATGTTGTCGCGCAGATAGTCGAAGCCCAGCTCCGAGTTCGTCGTATAGGTAATGTCGCAGTTGTATGCGGCGCGCTTGCTGGCAGCGACCAGCTCGCGCTTGTTCACGCCGACGGTCAGGCCGAGGTAACGGTATACCTCGCCCATCCAGGTGGCGTCACGCTCTGCCAGATATTCGTTGACCGTGACCACATGCACGCCTTTCTGCGCCAGCGCGTTCAGATATACGCACATCGTCGCCGTCAGCGTCTTACCTTCACCGGTCTTCATCTCGGCGATATCGCCCTGGTGCATCACGATGGCACCCATGATCTGCACCTTATACGGATACTCGTTGAGCACCCTGCGCGCCGCTTCGCGCGCCATTGCGAACGCTTCCGGCAACAGGCTGTCTAACGACTCGCCGTTGTTGTAGCGCTCCTTGAATTCGTTGGTCTTCGCAATCATCTCTTCCTGGCTGAGCTTCTCCACTTCTCCAGCCAGGGCCATGACCTCTTCCGCCTTTTTCTCGATCTTTGCCAGCGTACGCTTATCGGCATTCACCAGGCGTTCCAGAAAATTTGCCATGCTTTGTCCTCCATTCCAGCTTGATATCTTTCATTCAGATACAGTTTCAGCGATCTGACTTTCCTCAGAATAAAACACTATCGGGTCTATTGTATCACTAGACCGCCCGTCAAATCAACATCATACTATTTTGAGTTTCGGTTAATTGCATTGAGGTTTACACAAGATGCGCATACAGTTCACTAATTTTGTTTCACCATTAGTTTTTTCTTGTTTTTATATTTATTGGAAAAAATACGATAAAAAGGACGTTTTCAGCACTAAGCTGGACGTCCTTTTCTCATTGTGGAAAAATTTCCCCGAAACTCAAACGCCAGGTATCTTGACAGCATAGGAAAATGAATGTATTATAACAGTGTTATATTACAGTGTCATGTGGAGAGAAATATGGAAGAAAAGATAAGCGCCACTTTGGAGAGCATACAGCAGGCTGCCATGCAGGAATTTCTTGACAAAGGATTTCAGGGGGCATCCCTGCGGCAGATCGTGAAGAACGCCGGGGTGACCACCGGGGCCTTTTACGGCTACTTCTCCAGCAAGGAGGCCCTGTTCAACGCCCTGGTGGAGCCCCATGCCGCTGCCCTTATGGGCAAGTTCATGGAGGCCCAGACCTCCTTTGCCGAGCTGCCCGAGGAGCAGCAGCCATCCCACATGGGGGTGGAATCCAGGACCTATTTGGACTGGATGGTGGACTACATCTGTCAGCACCGGGAGCCGGTAAAGCTGCTCCTCACCCGTTCAGAGGGCACCAGCTACGAGCACTTCGTCCACAATATGGTGGAGGTGGAGGTAGAATACACCCTCCAATACATGGAGGTTCTCCGCCGCCTGGGAAAGGACATTCCCGAGCTGGACAAATCCCTATGTCACATCATCGCCAGCGGGATGATGAGTGGTATCTTCGAGATTGTGGTCCACGATATGCCCCGGGAGCAGGCCTTGCGGGATGTGGATCAACTCCGCGATTTCTACACTGCCGGATGGCTGAAATTGATGGGGACTTGACCCCTATCTTTTTTGGATATTGGTTAGTCAATGCTAACTATTTTGATAAGGAGGGATTACTTTGAAACAAAAGAAACCAAGCAGCCTGACTCGCATCTTGGGCTATGCGGGCGGGCACAAAAACCTGACGATCCTGGGCTGTATCCTGTCCGCCCTGTCGGCGGTACTGGGGCTGGCACCCTACCTGTGTGTCTGGCTGGTGGCCAGAAGCATACTGGCCGCCTGGCCCAGCCTGGACGGGGCCGGGGATCTGGATCGTTTTGGCTGGATGGCGGTGTGGTTTGCCATTGGCAGTATCCTGCTGTACTTTGCCGCCCTTATGTCCACCCATATCGCCGCCTTCCGCACCGCCCGGAACATCCGGCGCGCCGCTATGACCCATGTGCTGAAGCTTCCCCTGGGCTTTTTTACCGGGAATCAATCGGGGCGGCTGCGCAAGCTCATCGACGACAACGCTGGGCTCACCGAGGACCTGCTGGCCCATAAGCTCCCCGACCTGGCCGCCACGGCGGTGACACCCATCGCTGCCATCGTCGTGCTGTTCCTCTTTGACTGGCGGATGGGTCTTCTGTGCCTGCTCACCATGGTGCTGGCTTTGCTGTCCATGTGCCTGATGATGGGCGGCAAAAATGCCGGCTTCTTCCACCGCTATCAAAAGGAGATCGAGCGCATGAGCGGCGAGGCGGTGGAGTATGTCCGGGGCATTCCGGTGGTAAAGATGTTCCAGCAGACGGTCTACTCCTTCAAGGCCTTCTACGCTGCCATTCAGGATTACAGCAACCTGGCCAGCCAGTACGCCATGAGCTGCCGGACAGGCCAGACCTGCTTCCTCACCTTCATCAACGGGGCCTTCGCCCTGCTGATCCCGGCAGCGCTGCTCATCGCCTCCGGCGGGGACGTGCGGACGACGCTGGTGAACCTGATCTTCTACGCCCTGTTCGCTCCTGCCTGCGGCCAGATGATCAACCGCATCATGTATATGAGCGAGGCGGTGATGGAGG
>ERZ827423.3358-NODE-3358-length-11080-cov-7.701043_pt1 | contig 11080 bp, 10 predicted proteins | sample MGYA00519775_ERZ827423 | MGnify/ENA primary metagenome ERZ827423 (study PRJEB31778, sample SAMEA3449296) | human gut metagenome | biome: human gut; feature: human-associated habitat; material: faeces | place: United Kingdom | collected 2010/2012 ...
ATACAACATATTTAAATAGTTTAGATAGTACATCAAAAAGTATGATAGGAAATACCAAATATTATTTAGGTGGTTATAATGGTTGGGTAAATGGACAAGGATTTACTCAAACATCAGTACAAATGTATACTTATGAAAGAAAAATACAAAACACAACAAGTAATGAGTTCTACAATGGAACAAATCCAAATAGTTGGATAGGTAAACTAGGACTAATGTATGTAAGTGATTATGGTTATGCAAGTAGTAATTGTGAAAATAAAAGAATATATAATGCGAACTCATCATCAAATGATATAAGAGCATGTAACACAACAAACTGGTTATATAATATAAAAGTGAATGAGTGGTTATTGCCTCAGATTGTCGGCATCAGTAGCCGTGTGTTCCTTGTCTATTCGGACGGGGGTGTGTTCTTCAACGATGTCAGCGACGACCTGTTTGGCGTTCGGCCAGTCCTATATCTAATATCTTCTGCTAAAATCACCGGAGGAAATGGAACTTCAAGTTCACCATATACACTTGGGTTATGATCTTTCTTCCCTGCTGGGTGAAGGCTTGCGGGAAGTTTTGAAAATTGTTAATAAGTATAAAAAGCTTATGATTTATCATAAGTTTTTTCTTATTATATTAATTATTTTGATTGTTATATAAATATATTGGATACCGTATGATATTATTAAAGGCCACATGTTTATATTAAGGTATGTTAAGGTAAATAATAAACTTGTTTTTATAATAACAGCAATTATATTAATTTTCATTAATTCTTTTGATTTATCCATAGCTTGCATGCATATTGATAAAGGGTTTAAGATATAAGATATTAAAAAGATAATTGATGTTATTTTTAAATAATTTGATCCTAAGGTAGTATTAAATAATAGTTTTAAGCATTCTTTAGGGAATATAAATAATATTATAGTGAAAATAGCACCTATAATTAATGATAAATTACATGCAAGAAGTAGTTTTCTTTTTGTTTCTTTATATTTTTTATTTGCATAGCTTTTTGTAACAGTAGGAAGTAAAGCATTTGATATTGCACCACTTAAAAAATTTGGCATCATAACCATTGGTAAAACATAACCTGATATTATTCCATATTCTTTAGTTATATAAGTTGTTTGATATCCTAGTTTTAGAAAAACAAATGTAATAATAATGGGTTCTAAAAATAAACCAATTGATGAGATTAATCTTGATGTTGTCGTGGGAATAGATATAGAAAATATATCTTTAATATTATTTAAATCAGGTTTTATGTCATTTTTATTTATTTTTGTTTTATTAGGCATAAATAAAAGTAGGGTAATTATACCTAAACTTTCACTTAAACAGTTTATAAATACAAGTCCTGATACGGCATAACTAATGTTTATTTTTAATAAGTAGGGTATTATAAATATAATGGATATTATTCTTGTTATTTGTTCTATCATGTTGGATACTACATTTGGAAACATTTTTTCTTTACCAAAGAAGTATCCTTTTATAATACTTGATGTTGTTATAAAAGGAAGTGTTATGCCAATAGATATGATTGGATAATAAAGTATTTCATTATGGAGTAAATTATTAGCTATAAAGGGTGCTAAAATAATTATAATAATAATTAAAAATATATTAAAAATAATAGCTATGGGAAGAAAACCTAAAACTAATTTTTTATTATTTCTTGTTCCTTCTGCGACAAGTTTACTAATAGCAGTAGGTAAACTTAACGTAGCAATTGTAATAAATAAATTAAATGTTGGTAAAACTAACATATAAAGACCTAAACCATCTACACCAATTACACGTGTTGTAATAATTCTTATAACCATACTAAGAATTTTAGTAATAAATCCTCCTAATGCTAAAATTAATGCTTTTTTTATAAATTTTTCTTTCATTTATTTCACCTAAATAATTATATGAATAAATAGTAATAAAAAATATTAAAAATTGTTATAGTATTTCTTATTAAATTTATAATTATTATTCATATTTATTACTGGTATATAAAAATCTTTAAAATCTAATAATTTTACTCGAAAAATAATAGTTTTTTTGATATAATATTAATTGAGTTTAGGAGTGAAGTGCATGAAAAGAAATGAAGTAGATAAAAGCAAGTTATCGCCAATGATGGTTCAATATATGGATATAAAAGATAAGTATGAAGATGCGATTATCTTTTTTAGACTTGGAGATTTTTATGAAATGTTTTTTGAAGATGCAATTTTAGCATCTCATGAACTTGAGTTAACTTTAACAGGTAAAAATTGTGGCTTAGAAGAAAGAGTTCCTATGTGTGGTGTTCCTTTTCATTCGTATTTACCTTATCTTGAAAAACTTGTTAACAACGGACATAAAGTAGCTATTTGCGAACAATTAACAGATCCAAAACTAAAAGGTATGGTGGAACGTGGTGTTATACAAGTTGTTACTAAAGGGACTTTAATGGAAGCAAGCAGTATTGATGAAAAAACTAATAATTATGTTGGCAGTATTTATGATTATAATCATTGTTATGCGATAAGTTATACTGATGTAACAACAGGAAATTTTTATACAGAATTATTTAGTTATGATATAGATAAACTTATTAATGAAATAATAAGACTTGATATAAAAGAACTAATTGTAAATGATATAATAAATAGAAAAATAATAAATACTTTAAGAGAAAATTATAATATTTTAATTACAATAAGTAATAATTTATTAGAAAATGATACTTATAAATATATATATGAAGATATAAAAGATATAAGAATTGTTAATTCCGTAAAACATTTACTAAATTATTTAAATGAAACTAAAATGGGTAATCTTAGTCATTTACAAAAAGTAAAAGTAATAGATAAAAAGAAATATCTTGAATTAGATATTTATTCTAAAAGAAATCTTGAACTTGTAGAAACTTTAAGATTAAAAGAAAGAACTTATTCTTTACTTTGGTTACTTGATAAAACTAAAACTGCGATGGGTTCACGAACACTAAAAACATATATTGAAAATCCTTTAGTAGATAAACATGAAATAGAAAGAAGATATGATTATATATCTACTTTACTTACAGAATTTATTTTAAAAGAAGAATTAAGAGAACTTTTAAATAATGTATATGATTTAGAAAGATTATGTGGAAGAATTAGTTATGGTAATTTAAATGCAAGAGATTTAATTCAATTAAAAAATTCAATTAAAATGCTTCCTCATATTAAAAATATTTTAGATGAAATTAAGTTTGATAAAAAATTAGAAACACTTGATGAATTATATGATTTACTTGAAATGAGTATTAATGAAGATAGTCCAGTTAGTATAAAAGAAGGAAATATAATTAAAAAAGGTTATAATAAAGAACTTGATGAATTAAAAAGTATGTCTTCTGGAGGGAAAGATTTTATTCTTGCTCTTGAACAAAAAGAAAAGGAAAAAACAGGAATTAAGAATTTAAAAGTAGGTTTTAATAAAGTATTTGGTTATTTTATTGAAGTTCCAAATGGTCAAAAATCTTTAATAAAAGATGAATATAATTATACAAGAAAACAAACTCTTTCTAATTGTGAAAGATATATAACTCCTGAGTTAAAAGAAAAAGAAGATTTAATATTAAACGCTGAAGAAAAAAGTATGGCTATGGAATATGATTTATTTATTGAAATAAGAGATAAAGTTAGAACTTATATTCCTAAACTTCAAAATATATCTAATATAATTAGTGAAATAGATGTTTTATGTTCTTTAGCAGTAGTGGCAGAAGAAAATAATTATGTAAGACCTAAATTAGTAGATGAAAGAAATATTTATATTAAAGATGCAAGGCATCCGGTTGTTGAAAAAGTATCACAAAAAGATTATGTGCCAAATGATATATTGATGGATGAAAAAACAAATATCTTATTAATAACAGGGCCTAATATGAGTGGTAAATCTACTTATATGAGAACACTTGCAATAATTATAATAATGGCTCAACTTGGTAGTTTTGTTCCTTGTAAAGAGGCTAGTATTCCTATATTTGATAAAATATTTACACGTATCGGAGCAAGTGATGATTTAGTAAGTGGTGAATCTACTTTTATGGTTGAAATGAAAGAAGCTAATAATGCAGTTAGTAATGCTACGAAAAATAGTTTAATTTTATTTGATGAATTAGGTCGTGGAACAGCAACTTATGATGGAATGAGTTTAGCTCAAAGTATATTAGAGTATATCCATGATAAAGTAAAAGCTAAAACACTTTTTTCTACGCATTATCATGAATTAACAAGTTTAGAAAAAAATTTGAGATATTTGAAAAACGTTCATGTTTCTGCTAAAGAAGAAAATGGTACAATTACATTTTTGCATAAGATAAAACCTGGTGCTGTAGATAAAAGTTATGGTATTCATGTTGCTAGTTTAGTTAATCTTCCTAAAGAAATAATAACAAGGGCAAGTGAAATACTTGATTTATATGAGAATAAAAAAAGTAAAAAAGAAATATACGAACAAACTTCATTATCTTTTGATTTTAATGAAGAAAAAGAAAGTGAAGTGGAAAAGAAACTTCTTGAAATTAATCCTTTAGAAATAACACCACTTGAAGCTTTAAATATTTTAGATGAATTAAAAAAAGAAGTAATAAATAAAAAATAAGGAGGTTTTTATGGGAAAATTATTTATCATAGGAACACCAATAGGGAATTTAAATGATGTAACAAAGCGTCAACTTGAAACTTTAGAAAATGTAGATATTATTCTTTGTGAAGATACAAGACATAGTTTAAAATTACTTAATTTTTATAAAATAAAAAACAAGCTTATTTCATATCATAAATTTAATGAAAAAGAAAAATCTCCATATTTAATAGATGAAATAATAAAAAATAATAAAAATATTGCGTTAATAACAGATGCTGGAATGCCATGTATATCAGATCCTGGTTATATTTTAGTAAAACAAGCAAGAGAAAATAATATTGAAGTAATTGGGGTAGGAGGAATAAGTGCTGTTACAACAGCTTTATCTATAAGTGGTCTTGATACTAAAAATTTTAGTTTTTATGGTTTTTTTCCTAGAGAAAATAAAACTAAGAAAAGAATTATTAAAGAAATAAAACAAAGTTTAATTAAAGTATTTGTTTTTTATGAATCTCCTAAAAGGTTAATTGATACTTTGGAATTTTTAAAAGAAGAACTTGTTAATTTTAATATTTGTGTATGTTCTGATTTAACTAAGTTACATGAAAAAGTATATTATGGAAATATAAATAAAGTTTTAGAAGAATTAAAAGATAATTCAAAAAGTGAATTAGGAGAGTATACTTTTATTATAGAAAAAGAAGAAATAGAAGAGAAAGAAGAAATTAATTATTCTATCGAAGCATTACTTATTGATATAATTATTAAAAATAATCTTTCAATGAAAGAAGCAGTTGATAAATTAAATAAAGAAACATCTTTTAGTAAAAAAGATATTTATAATGCTAGTTTAAATATAAAAAAAATAATAGGTTAGTCTATTATTTTTATTTTGTATTAAGTTCATTTAGTTTATCATTTAATTTAGTATTTTCTTCTTTTCTTTTATTATCTTGTGCTTTTTCTAAAGTGTACCATCCATTTTTAAACATAAGATTAAAGGCATCTCTTGCAGCACATTTAACATCATCAAAAATGTCATAAAACTTATCAAATAATAAATCATTACTTGCTTCATCAATAGCAATACTTAAATTATTAGACATATTTTTTTCATTTTCTAAGATAACTTCTAAATAATTTTTTTCATTCATATTTATAGTTTTACTAACATTTACTTCAGGATTATTAACTTTATTATTCATAATTTTCCTCCAAATAAATCATACTTATTAAATCTTCACATATATCTTTATGCATTTTATAAATATCACAAATAAAATCTTTTATTTCAGGATCATTAACTTTTAAACTAATGTCATAAGCAAGTTTACATGTTGTATAGTTCCAGTTAAAAATGTCACAGATATAAGACAAATCTTTTGTAGATATTATTACTGGTGGTTTTTCCATACTAATCAATTCCTTTCTATTGTTAGTTTTAGTAAAAATAAAAAAAATATACTAATATTTTAAGTATATTTTTATAATATTAAGTTATTATTTTATATAATTATTTTCTTTTAACCAAATTAAAGTATCTTTAATTGTATCTTTAATATCTTTGTTTTTAAATCCTAATTCTTTTTTTGCTTTAGCATTACTAAAATTAGCATTAGAAGATAGAGTATATAAAGAATATTTTGTAAATAATGGTGTTTCTTTTTTTATGTTGTAATATAATTCAAAAAAAGGTGCAACTAATTTTGCTAAAAAAATAGGTAATACTAGTTTTATTCTTTTTTTATTTTGTAAATCACAAATTAAGTCAGTTAAATCTTTAATTGTAATATATTTATTAGATAATATATAACATTCATTTTTATTATCTTTTTCACAAGCACTTATGATACCATCTGCAACATCTCTAACATCTACGAAGTCATAACCACCTTTAACCGTAGCAAAAAGTTTATTATTTGCAACTTGTTTTATTAATTGTGTTAAGTGACTATTCCCAAAATCATATGGCCCGATAATTCCTGAAGGCATAATAATACAGGCATTTAAATTTTCTTTTTTAACTTTATCCATAATATATTTTGTAGTTTCTGCTTTAGTTTTTGCATATAATCCTTTTACTTTGTTTTCATCAAAATCAGTTTCTTCTGTCATTAATTCATTATTAGGTTTTTCATAAATAGCATGTACACTACTAATATAAATAAGTTTAGCATTATTTTCTAAAACTTTATCTATGATATTTTTAGTACCATTAACATTAATATTATAGATAGTAGGATTAAATTTAGATTTAATATATACAACTGCAGCACAATGAATTACAAAAACTTGTTTATCATTAATATTTTCAAAAACATCAGATAAACTATCTTTTTTTGTTACATCTCCATAATAAATTTTACAATTTAAGTTTTCTAATGACTCAATTGAAGAATTTTTTAAAACAAGTGCTCTTATTTCATTATCTTTGTTTTGTTGTAACTTTCTTATAATATTATTTCCTAAAAAACCATTTGCTCCGGTTATTATATAAACTTTTTTCATAAATTACCTCCATTTTTAAATATTAATTATTTCTATATATAATTTTACCAAATTATAATAAATAAATAAATATTTTTATTAAAACTGTATAAAAAATTTAATATATAACTAAAAACTTTGAATTTTTCTTTCTTTAATAAGGGAACTTTTAAAGTTTTATTTTAGTAAATCTCGCAAAATATTGACTTTTGTCAAGATTTACTTTAAGCTTATATTGGATGATGAAAAATGATTTATAGTTATGAAGATGTAATTTCTAAATATAAAAATAATTATAAGTTATTGATTAGTTAGACAAATATTAATTTGTAGAAAGGATTAAAAGTATGAAAGATAAGAAAAAAATAGGGATAGTTATTTATAGTATAATATGTGTTGTAATAGTAGCAGTTTGTTTAATAATACAATTTGTTATTAAAAACGAAGATAAAAAGTTACAAAAAGAAAAAGAAAAATTAGAAATACTAACTATTAAAACTGAAAGTGGTGTTGAAATAGAAACAGAATATTATAGTTTTGATAATAGTAAATTTTATTTAAAAATTCCTAAAAGTTTTAAACAATTAGATTATGAAACTATTACAAAAAAATATAATGGTAATGTTCCTAATATTGTATTTTCTAATGATGAAACAACAATAAATGTGGCAGTTAGTTTAACAGATGATAAAATGAGTAATGCACAAATAAAGTCATATAAAGAAGCTATGGAAAATTTACTTAAAAATAATAGTGAAATAATATCTAGTGATTTATATGAAGTAAGTGGGCATAACATTGGTAAAATAAAATTAATTAGTAATGCACAAGATACAAGTATTTATAATAATATGATTTTCTTTTCATATAATGATAAATTAGTAATTGTTACATTTAACTGTACTACTGAATTACAAAAAGAATGGCAAAGTGTTGGTGATTTTATTATAGATTCATTGTTCTTTAAAAAGTAACGACAACTTATAATTTATTAAACTCTACGGTTAGTTTGGTGTATTTTAATAACCTTTGTACTATAATGTATTTACGAAAGGAGAAAAATTATGAATCAAGAAAAAATAGGAAAATTTATATTAAAACTGCGTAGAGAAAAAAATATGACACAGCAAGAATTAGCTGATAGAATTGGTGTTACAGATAGAGCAATATCAAAATGGGAAAATGGCAGAGGCCTTCCTGATTTATCATTGATGATGCCATTGTGTAAGGAATTAGGTATAACAATAAATGAATTAATTAGTGGAGAACAAATTGAAAAGGAAGATTATCAAAGCAAACTAGAAGAAAACATATTTAAAACGATTGATTATACAAATAGAAAATTCGCAAATAAGAATAAGATGTTTAAAATAGCAATTGGAATAATGATAATTTTAATTACAATAATTGGATTAATGTTTTTTGTAGATGTTAATAGAATGAATAACAATGAGCCTGTGGTATTTAGTACATGGGGATTTAAGTATGCTCCTCTGGTTGATTTTCATGAAGAAAAAATTATAAGTGAAGTAGAAAATTACTTGCTAGAAAAATCAGATAATGAACCTAAGCATCATGAAAATGAAAAGTCATTTGTTAGTATTAGAACTTATTTAATTGAAGAAAAAAACAAGCATAAACTTTATAATGTTTATTCATGGGTTTTAGAAGAAAAATATTATTTGGAGAATAACGAGATAAAACAAGATAGTAGTTCTTCTATTCCTTATATGTTTGTAGTAGAACAGACTAATGATAAATATAAAGTTACTGATTCAAGAATACCAAGAGATAAAGTTTATACTGAAGATATGAAAAATATATTTCCAAGAAGTGTAAGAAATGATATGGATGAAATTTATAATGATGGCACAATTGAAAGGTTAAAAATGGATATTGAAAAACAATTAAATTTATATTTTCATAAATAATAAATTGTATAGAAAATTTAACATATAACTAAAAATTTCAAATGAATAAAAAAGTTCTTCTTTCTGTGATAGGAGAACTTTTAAAGTTTTATATAAAATAAAAACTTACGAACTTTTAAGTTTGTAAGTTGATTTTATTATGGAGCGATTGTCGTAGATATCTACAACTTTTTACCAATTAACGATTTAATATATAAATATCAATCACTAGTTATAGTTTAACACAAAATTTTAAAAATTACTATGATTTAGTTAAAATTTCGTGTATAATTATATTAAGGAGGGAAAACAATGGAATTAAATATTAATTTTAATAAAAAAATTTCACCATTAGTTAATTCTTCGGAATCTTTATCTAATTGGTTTGAGAAAAATCAAGAGATGATGGCATATTTTGAAATGACACATCCTGGATGCTTACATTTTGAAAATACAAATGCAAATTATGATGTTAAAGTTCTTGGTAGAATGGCAAATGGTACTTTAACTTGGTTAGAAACTAATTTACCATATTCTAATGAAGAAAAAGTTAGGAATGCTGAAATGAGTATAGCTTCAATATATGATTTAGAAAAAGATCATTTATCAGATGTTGCAAAAGAAAAATATTTCATTGATGTTGATGGATTAGAAAAAAAAGAATCAACGGGTATGCATAGATAGTGATAAAAGATGATTTATCTTTCAAAATCATCTTTTTCTTTTACATTTTTAGTATTAATAATATCTTCATAAGTATCATAATCTATTGCTCCATGATGTAGTAAATCGTTTGTAAATTCTTGATACTTTTCCTTATCTTGCCATCTAGTTAATCTATTTTTTATAAAATTAATTATCTTCATAAATTTATTTTTCCAAATAGTTAATTCATACTTTAAACTAAAATTATTTTCTTTTAAATCGTTAATTTCATCATTTTTGCTTTCAAGTTCACTTGCTAAAGCAGTATTTTTAACTTTTAATACATTATTTTCTTCAACAAGTATTTTATTATTTTTTAGTTCAATATCTACATTTTTAAGAGTTAATGATAGCTCATTTATCTTTTTATATTCTTTGTTAGTATTATCAACTTTATCAATATAGTTGATAATTTTTTCTTTATCATTTTGATTTAAAATAACATTATTTTTACCAGTTGTAATATTACCTTTAAGATTATTAATTATATTTTTAATATCAGTTGTATCATTATCTAATTCCAATGACTTTTGATTTATAATATCTAAATCTTTTTGATTTTTTGATATTTCATCTTTAACTTTCTGATAGTTAGTCATTTCAAATACATTATAATCTAAATTTCTACCTTTCTTTTTTTCAGTAAGTTTAGAAAATGTTTTATATTCTTTATTAAATGAATCTATGCATAAAGTTCTCATTTTATCTTGTAAATTTACTAAAGTAGATTTAGTAAATACATCAGATTTACAAACTTGTTTAGACATACCATTTTTATTTTTATATTTAATTGGAACTCCTACAATATGAAGATGAGGACTAGTTTCATCATAATGAATAATAGCACTTGCTATTTTAAAGTTAGGCACTAATAATTCTAAATCTTTTACTTGCTCTATGAATACATTAGTCATTTTCTTTTTATAATTTATATCTTTGGTATCCCAATACTTTTTATCACCAAGTTCAATTATTATTTCACAAGCAAGATCATTTTTTATATTATTTGAGATGTTAGTAAAATAATCATCTATCTTTCTATCATCTCTTTTTTGTTTAGAATTATATTCAAGTCGTGCTTCATCAAATTCAGTTTTATATAGATTTTTAACATCATCCAATTATCATCATCTCCTTTACTAAAAAAGAGCGAAGTAGTACAACTAGGCTTATTTGTACTACTTCGCCCATAAATAAATCAGATATAAGTTTTTCTAATCTAATTATAAACTATTTATGGCAAAATTATTAGTTGGCACGCTTTAAATAATCTTCTAATTCACTGATTTTAATTTTATTAACAAATTTTTTGATATAAACATCATTAGAATAATTAAAAACAAGAAACATTATATTATTGA
>ERZ827423.3359-NODE-3359-length-11079-cov-8.988661_pt1 | contig 11079 bp, 7 predicted proteins | sample MGYA00519775_ERZ827423 | MGnify/ENA primary metagenome ERZ827423 (study PRJEB31778, sample SAMEA3449296) | human gut metagenome | biome: human gut; feature: human-associated habitat; material: faeces | place: United Kingdom | collected 2010/2012 ...
TCTTATTCCGCATTGCGAACTTATATGCATATCCCCACTAAAAAGCTACTGACCCGTCATTAGGCTTGGGTTAAAACCATCATGTTTTCGCCTCGAAGGTGCGGAACACCAGGTAGTCGCCGTCTCCCGTAAGCGTGAACGAGTCGCCCGCGGACTCGTTGAGCGTTCCCTGCCAAGCCATTTGATAAGGATAGGATTCCCAGCGGAGACCCTCGGAGGAGAGCGTGCGACAGCCATAATTGAAGATGCTTACCTGTTGGCCGGGAAAAGACTGGAAGAGCTGCCGGCCTTGGGCGGGCGTGAAATATCCATAGTCTGTAATCATGGCGGGGAGCACGTCCATCTCCCGCATATAGCGGACAAGAAGGGAGATGTTGCCCAGCGTATGGTCTTCCCGCTTGCCCGTGGCACCGAGATAGGCCAGCCTGCGCCAGTCACGGCCCAGGCAGAAGCGGGTGGCCTTGGTCAGGTCATTGTCCTCTTGCTCGGAAACCTGGTGGAAAAGCCCCTTCAAACGCAGCTTGCCTTCCGCGGAGAGGGAATCTCCATCACCGATGACGGCCGTGGGGGTAAAAGGCAAATTCATCACCGCCCCGTCACAGCACACCACATGGCCTGCCCCCCGCAATATGCCAAGGGGAACGGGATGGACGGGAAACACTCCATTGGCCAGCACCACCGCGTCAAACCGGGTGCCAGCGCTTATCAGCGGGAAATCCGTTATCATGCTGTCATCATCTTTTTCCATTTATAATATCCCGCCACGGCTATCACCGTGTAGAGCCCATAGAGAGCGGCGGTGAAAGGAATGCCCTTGTATACATAGAGAGCGGCGGACACCGCGTCTACCACTATCCAGATAATCCACTGCTCCAGGTATTTGCGGGCCAAGGCCCAGAGGCCGATAAAGCTGAGGGCGTTGACAAAGGAATCCGTGACGGGCACGTCGCTATTGGTGAAACGGACGAGAATATAATAGATGCCTCCCCAGGCCACGAGGAAACAGAGCAGGGACGGCAAGACATATCGCCTGCGAAAATGGGAGATGGGCAACTCCCGCGCGGGGTCATCATGGCGATGGCGGAAAAACTTCCACGAGAGGTAGCCATAGACAGCTGCCACCGCATAGTAGATGGACATGCCGAAGTCGGCGTAGAGTCCATGGCGGTAATAGAGCACCGCGCTCAGGGCGGGCATGATGATGCCCACAACCCAGAGCGCGATGTGTGCCTTGTACTCCAGCCAGATATACCACAGCCCCGTGAGGGCCGTGAGTATATCCAGCCAGTGTGTCATGAGGAAGTCGCCCATCAGAAAGCTATAGACAGGTGAGCCATCCAGTTGAAAGGCGCGCTTGGGGCGAAGCCCGCCTCATAAAGGTCGTCCACGCAATAGGCCTCAGCCTTGCCGTTCACCACGCGGTAGTTGGGGGCGGCCCATCCGTTGTTGTCGTGCTCGTCGCTGAAAATATTGTAGAAAGTCACGCCCAGCGTCACTTCCTTTACGCCCAAACGCTTCAAGGCGAAAGTATAGCTCAGGTTCACGTTGGTCTGGAAGAAGTCTTCCAGCATCATGCCCACTTCGCTCTCCACGGAGCCGTCCTCCCGATAATTCGTGTAGCTCTTGAAGCCGGTGTTGGTCAGGTACTGCTCACCGATGTATTGGCTCTGGACAGCGGCGTTGAAACCCTTCCAATTAAAGGAGAACACGTTATTGAAGATAAAGTCGGGACTGAAGCTGAGATGAGTATCGCCCAGGTTGATGGCGTCGCCCGTCTCGCTGTCGGTCACGGTCCAGTCCTTGGCCTTGTTCTGGCTCCAGGTGGCGTTCAGGTCCCAGCGGAACCAGTCAACAGGTTTCCACGCGGCCTCCAGCTCAATACCCGCGCGATAGCTCTTGCCTGAGTTGTCATTGCTGGCTATCATCTCGCCGATGTCGTTCAGCTCACCCGTGAGCACGTATTGGTCATTGTAATACATATAATATAGATTCAGGCCAGCGGAGAACTTGGCGCTCTCATACTTGTAGCCCAGCTCCACGTCTTGCAGTTTCTCGGGCTTCAGGTGTTGCGTCTCGTTGTCCTGGTAGTCGTTGCGGGTAGGCTCCTTGTGGGTGAGGGCGTAAGAGGCATAGGCCTTGTGATGGGGATTGATTTGCCAAGTAAGACCCACCTTGGGATTGAAGAAGTCGAAGTCGTCGTGCGCCCAGATAGCGTCATCGGTATTGGCGCCCCACCAGTCACCGGGATTCTCCAACCTGTATCCCACGTGGCGATACTGCAGGTCGGCAAAGGCGTTCAGCCCTCTCGCGAATTCCCATTCAGCCTTGGCGTAGACATTGAAATCGCTCTTGAAAGCATCGTTGTCATAGTACTTCCAGTTGGGGAACAGTTCCTCCACGGGTTGCTTCACCCAGTTCACCAGGCCGAAGTGCTCGCCGTCGTAGCGGTTCCACCCGCCGCCCAGCGTGGCCCTGAGCCCGTTAAGGCTGTTGTAATTGATGGAGGCGATAGCGCCATAGAAGTCGTTGTCCATCTTCTTTTGTCTCACCAGGTCACTGAAGGCCAGCCCGTAGTCGGCAGACAGGCCATACTCGGCCAGGTCTTCTCCGTCCTTGTACTCCTCGTAGTAACCCTGTCCCTTGGTGTAGTGGCCGGCGAGGGAGAAATTCCAGTGGCGGTTCAGTATCTGGTCCCAGATGAGGTAGTAATGCTGTTGATGGTAAGCGTCTATCTGGTTATCGTAGAAGCGCATGTTCCCCTCCTCGTCCCAGTATACGCCGCAGGAGTTGTAGCGTCTTCCATAGAGGCTCTGCTCATACTTGCTGGTGTAGTTCCAGGCGTGATAAGTTTCTTGCTCGCCATTGAAGGTGATGAATTTCACCATGGTGTTCTCTCCGAAATATCCCGCCTGCAGGAAGTAGGAGTTCTGCTTGGCCGAAGCCCTGTCCAGGTATCCCTTGCTGCCGATGTTGGAGAGCCTTCCCTGCACGGCCCAGTGGCCACCCAGCAGTCCCGTGCCGAAGGTCAACGTCTCCTTGTGGCTGTAGTAAGAGCCCGCGCTGGCGTCAAGCCGCAAGAAGGGCGTGGTCTGCAGGTTGTCCGTCTGCATGTTGATGGTAGCGCCGAAAGCACCCGAGCCGTTGGTGCTGGTGCCCGCTCCTCGCTGTATCTGCATGCTCTGCACGTTGCTGGCGAAGTCGCCCATGTTCACCCAGTACACCTGTCCGCTCTCCGCGTCGTTCAAGGGAATGCCGTTGGCGGTGATGTTGATGCGGCTGGGGTCTACGCCACGCACCCTGATGGAGGTGTAGCCAATGCCGTTGCCCGCGTCGGAAGTGGTGGTCACGGAAGGCGTGAGCGACAGCAGGTAGGGAATGTCCTGCCCGAAGTTCATGCGGCTGAGCTCCTCCTTGCTCACATCCCTGTAAGCCACGGGGGTCTTTCTCGAAGCCCGGGTGGAGGTCACTTGCACGTCTTGCAGTTCATAGGTTCTCAGCGTGTCCAGCGGTTCAGCTGCCCACGCGCTTGCGGCACATACCATCGCTGCCGCGGCGATCAGTCTCTTTCTCATGAGTCCTTTTATTATATCACTATATACCAAAGGGGGGAAAAAAGATGCGGAATCCCTGCGCCGGCATTACCCGTTTCAGGTTCTATGGGTCTAATCTCAGCCCGCCAACAAGCGAGCACCCCTTAGCTAGCAGTTTGCTAACCGGCGGCAAAGGTATAAAGAAAGTTTGGAACCGCCAAAATATCTTCAGAAAAAATCCCGCTGCCACTATTCGGAGCCTTCTTCATGCCGAACGAGAAAAGGCACGCAAACACCATGACACATGTTTTACGGGAAATTCAGAACAATTTTACCTCCTCGTGAACAAGTTGTAAAGCGTACACCCATATACTCTTTTTGCAATCTCTGACTTTCATATTAGGATGTATTAAACGGGCAAATAAACAAAAAATACCTCATGAATGATGTTTGTTAAGTATTTTTAACACTTCGAAAGGGGTAATAATAAGACTTTTTTATACTTTTGACATCGAATTACGCATGAATGTTAATTCCGCATCTCAAATAGGATAGTTTTGGGAGCTAAAAGCGGCTTCCACGGGAAGAAAGGAATAGGAAGGAAAAAAACAATAGACTGTATAATATATATTAAGATGAAACGGATTCTCATTTCCACACGGCTCCTGTTGGCGGGTGTCTTCACCTGCCAGGCACAAAACGTGGCCGCCAAGACCAATGCACTATACTGGGCTACTTCAACTTCCAATATAGGAAGAGAGACAGCATGGCGCACTGGATGTCAGGCGGCTCGCTTCGGTCATGCGGTGAATAATTGAATGTTTAACTAACCAGCAACGACATGAAAAATATTCTATTCCTGATACTTGGCGCGGTAGCGGCGGCGATGTCGCCATCCTGCAAGACCTTTGCGCAAGAGTCCATACGCGACTCTGTGAAAATATATTTCCGCCAGGACTATTCTACCCTTGACATGTCGATACGCGACAATAAAGCCGTGCTCGACAACATCACCGGCAAACTCAAGTCCGACTATGCCGACTCCATCTACAGGCTGCGGAAAGTCCTCGTGGTCGGCGGTGCCTCGCCCGAGGGTAGCATCATGCACAATCGCAGGCTCTCGGCCAACCGCGCGAAGCGCATATTCAACTATCTTGAAAGCTATGGCGAACTGCCCGACTCGCTCACCGTGTTCAAGTTCCTCGGACGCGACTGGCAAGGACTTGTGCGCCTCGTTGAAGCTGACCCCAACGTGCCTTACCGTAAGGAGACGCTCGCCTTCCTGCGTGACATACTGCGCAGGGTAGAAGGCGGAGAGAAAGCGGCTGACAACAATGTCGTCCGCCTGTCCCGCTTCAAGGGCGGCAAGCCTTATAAATATATGTATCGTGTGCTCTTCCCCGAGCTGAGAGCGTCAAGCACATACCTCTGGTACCAGCGCGTACGCAACCCCATGAAGTTAACGCCGCTAAACGGCATACCGACATGCATAACCCCCGCGCCCGCTCCACGGCTTACAATAACCACGCCTGTGGTCATGAAGAAACCATTCTATATGGCCGTAAAAACCAACATGCTGTACGATGCGCTCCTCGTTCCCAACGTGGGCGTGGAGTTCTACCTCGGCAAGGACTGGAGCTTGGGCGGCAACTGGATGTACGGTTGGTGGAAGTCAGATCCCTCGCACTGGTATTGGCGCACCTACGGAGGAGACATCACTCTTAGAAAATGGTTCGGCCGAGCCGCGAAGGAGAAGCCTCTCACAGGACACCACTTGGGCCTGTACGCACAGGTGCAGACCTTCGACTTCGAGCTTGGCGGACGTGGATACATGGGTGGAGAGCCTGGCGGCGACATCTTCGACCGTGCCTGCTTCGGCGGAGGCATCGAGTATGGCTACTCCCTCCCCATCGCCCGCAGGCTCAACATCGACTTTTCCGCGGGCATAGGCTATCTCGGAGGCAAGTATTACGAATATATTCCCATTGACCAGTGCTACGTATGGCAGGCCACCAAGAACCTGCATTACTTCGGTCCTACGAAGGTGGAGGTGTCGCTCGTATGGTTGATAGGACGCGGCAATTACAACAAAAAATAGAAGGAGGTGGAAAAATGAAAAGGCTCTATTATCTTTTTTATATAGCTGCAATGACCCTCGTCCTCGCGTCGTGCGAGCACAAGGAACTGTGTTACCACCACCCGCACACCGTCACCATAAGGGTGGAATTCGACTGGAGGGACGCTCCGCAGGCCGACCCTGACGGCATGTGCGTGTACTTCTACCCGCTGGAGGGCGGAAGCGGACAGCGATTCGATTTCAACAACACCACAGGAGGAGAGGTAGACCTGAAGGTAGGCAAGTACAGGGTGATATGTTTCAACAACGACACCGAGGCCGTGCAGTTCTTCAACACTGACGACTTCATGACACACGGCGTGTTCACACGTGAGGGCAACGTGCTCGAGCCCATCTACGGCAACGGAGCCAACTACGCTCCCAGAGCCGCCGATACCGAGGACGAACGTGTCGTAATCTGCCCCGACATGATGTGGGGATGCACCGCCACCGACATCGACGTGACCGAGGACGGCGTTAGCTACATCTGCGTGAAGCCGGGTGACGACGACGTGAAGGTGAGCAATGACGAGCTGGTGATAACCCTCTTTCCGCACGAGCTGGTATGTACGTACACCTACGAGGTGCGCAATGTCACCAACCTGAAGCACATGTCGCAGATGTGCGGCACTATCTCTGGCATGTCCGGCGTGCTCACCTTCTCCACCGAGGAACTTGACCGGGAGTGCGTCACGCTGCCCTTCGAGGCGCATGCAGGTGATGAGAGCACTGTCGTGGGCAAGTTCTACACTTTCGGCCACCACCCAGAAAACCCCGACCCGCACAAGATGGTGTTCTACGTCGTCATGGACGATGGCGCGAAGTACTGCTACAAAGACTCCGAAAACCTCGACGTAACGGAACAAGTGCACAACGCGCCCGACTTCAGGCACGTGCACCTCATCATCGACGGACTCAACCTGCCTGACCCGATAGAGAACGGACACGGCTTCGACCCGTCCGTGGACGATTGGGAGATAGTGGAAGACGACATTATTCTTTAACGACTTATATGTTTAACTTTTTAACTTCAAAAAGATGAAAAAGATGAAAAAGTATTATTTTTTGGCAGCCGGACTCCTGCTGATGCTGGGGTCTTGCTCGCAGGATGACATCGTCGAGGCGAACCTTGGCGCAGACGAAATCCGCTTCGCGGCCGTAACCAATGGTGCCACCCGTGCCGCGGACATTTACAACCCGACAAACATGCCGGCATCATTCCAGGTTTCAGCCATGAGCCAAGGCAAGACTTACATCTCTGACGACAAGATTGAAAAGCAAGGAAGCTCATGGGTGAACACCACTGGTACACGCTATTGGCCAGAGGATGCCGTTGACTTCTACGCTCATGTAAATGCGGGAGAAACAATATTCAAACTGAACAACGGTGCTCCTACATTCAACAACTTTTCTGTAGCTCCGACAGTGGAGAGCCAAGTCGACCTGCTTTATGCTGTGAAAAAAGGAGAGACAAAGGAAACAACTCCTGTACAACTTAACTTCCGCCACGCTCTCTCGCAGATTGTGTTCAAGGCAAGGAACGAGAGCGAGAACATCTTTGTGCAAATCAAAGGCGTGAGGGTCATGAACGTGAAGAACAGCAGAACTTATACATTCCCGACAACCACAGACCCCAATCTTCCGACTTCTGGCACTGCCGACTCTGAAAACAGAGGCTCTTGGACTTTGGCAGACACTAAGGCGGAATACAATGTAACCTTCAGACTTACTGATGTCAAGGGAAGCAAGACTAATCCCACAGTCGTAAACCTGACAGATGTAAAGGGGACAGCCCTTATGCTCATGCCACAGACCACAACGGCATGGGATCCCGAGACCGCTCCGAAACCAAGTGTAGGGAACACCAACTCTTATCTTCTCGTAGACTGCGTTATCTACAATGTAGCAGACGGCAGCGCGACAACCCTTCCTGGCGACAATGTATGCCTTTGGGGTAAAGAAGAAAATGGTAGCTATACCACCAAGGAACTCGCTATTCCTGTCAAGTTCGCATGGGAGGAAGGCAAGAAATACACCTACACCCTCGTGTTCGGCAACGGCAATGGCGGTTATAACCCTGACCCAGAAGATCCAGACCCAGAAGATCCAGAGCCAGTACTCGTTCCTATTTCATTCGAGGTTACTGTTGACGAGTTTCTGAATGGCGGCAGCTACGACGTAGAGTCTCCTAACGACCAAGGCACGCTCGTAGACGATGAAGAAGAAGGCGCAGGCGCCTAATCATCAACTGGCCTGAAAAACGAAAACCAAGGGGGCGCGGACAACAAGGCGCGCCACCCAGGCTGGGCGGGGTTGAATGTTCCCTTCCCAGCCACTCATTAAACAAGTGCGGAATTTGTAAAGACGGAGGAATATTGAGATGAAGAAGAACAGTTTGCAGATGATTGCCTTGACGCTGGCCTTGTCGTCCGTGGTGTTTGTTTCGTGCGACACAATGGACGATGACTTTACGCATGCCGACAGCAATAATATCCGGTTCAGCGTGGACGCGGATACCGATGGTTTGCCAATGACGCGCGCCACGCGGTATGCCGACTCGCCGGTGGTCATGCTCGGCGAGGGAAGCCGCGACACGCTATACTTGCATGCGTCGATTGACGTCAACACGGCCACGGTGGATGAAGAGAGCATGGCCGAGACGCGCGGAGTGCCTGTAAAGACGGACAATTTCGCTGCCGTGTGCGAGAACTTCAGCGTGACAGCTTACACCGCCGATGAAGGCAAACTGTTCATGAGCAACGAGCTGGTTAAGCAGTCGGGCAACGTGTGGTCGCCGGCCAACGGCACGCGCTACTGGCCTGAAGACGCGCTCAACTTTTTTGCTTACGCTCCGTATTCGGTAAACGACAAGCAAGTATTTCCCGACGGGATAAGTATCAACAACCAACAAAAGACTATTGATTTTTCATATACCGTCCCTACCACAACCGACAAAAGGGACGCAGAGGCTCAGCCTGACGTAATGTTTGCGACGACTACCTGCGGCCGTGCGGAGACCACGGGCGAGAACGGCACCGTGCCGTTGACGTTCAGCCACGCGCTGGCCGCAGTGAAGTTTGTAGCCAACGACATTGCGGGAAGCACGATTAACAGCATCACCCTAAAAGGGCTTCACGGCTCAGGCACTTGCATATATAGCGCAGACGCAGAAGACAGCAAATACAAATGGAGCTGTACCGACGACAAAAACAACACATATACACAAACATTCGATGTTAAGGTAGAAGACCAACAGCAGGGCGAACAGCCAATCACTGACAAAAATCCTTCTACCACCTTCATGATGCTGCCCCAGCAGCTCGGCGATGCGACCGTAGAGGTTAACATGACAACCGACAAAGGAGTAACGCATACGCTTGTGGGCAAGCTCAACATAGGCAACGTAGACAAATGGGAAGCAGGTAAAATCTACACATACAAGATCTCTTCGGAATCAATCAACTGGACGTATGTGTTTGAAGTAACGCCTTCGATAACCCTGCCGCTCGGTAAGACATCGGATGTTTACAAAGTGAAAAGCTACCGTTACCGTACTCAAGACGAGTCTGTAAAAGAGGCAGTGCCTTGGGAAGTGACGGGGGTAACTGCCACCGATAATCAAAAACCATTGGATAATCCTAAAAGTTACGTCACTGAATTTAAGTGGGACGACGGTGGCATGAATGACGACCAATGGAAAGACTACAACATTGGTGTAGCTAAAACCGTGATGCATACATCTTGTGACGCTGATAAACAATTGAAGAAAAATGCCACCAAGGGAAGCCCCGAAAGTCCATACGACCTGTCTACTGAAGGAGGGACATTGAGTCAGACAACGGCAAACTGCTACGTGGTCAACTCCGCCGGAACTTACAAGCTGCCGCTGGTTTACGGCAACGCGATTGTCAACGGAAGAACCAACTCGCAAGCATACAATGACAGCCATTTTGTTGACTACAATAACAAGCCTATAATCGACCCGTGGATTAAGAGTAGTGGCACGCCTAAAGATGCCACGCTCGTATGGAGCGACGGCTTCTATATGTTCACGGATGTCCATCTTGACGGCGATTACCTTGTGTTTACTATCAACAAGGAATACATGCAGCAGGCCAACGCCATCGTGGCGGTGCGCGACGCCATCGGCACCATCATGTGGAGCTGGCACATCTGGGTGACAGAGCGTGACATAAACCAAACTCACAAGGTGGATGATTGGGACAATCGTGCGACATACGACATGATGTCAAGCAACCTTGGATGGGTTGACGGCAAGCAGGTTTACTATGACCCGCGCGAGTTCAAATTCACTTTCAAGCAAAAGAAGACGGGCGAGGAGAAGACAATGACCGTGACGCAAGTCGGCGAAACGTTTGACTATAAGGATGCCGGCTCTACTTATTACCAGTGGGGACGCAAAGACCCGATTGTCGCTTTGAAGAACCGTGACAAGACAGGAGTTAATGATTACAGGCGATTGGATACGCCGACTGACGACTATTTATACAAGACGAACGATAAAGGTTTGGTTACATGCGCCGAAGGTATCAAGCATCCGAACGTGTATTATGTTAGGTCGACACATCCTACAGCGTGGCTCACAGATGCCGCATATTCTCCCAAGCTTTGGAACGTTGATGGCACGGAAGGTGATAAATGGGTGGCAAGCTCAAGGAAAACAGTGTACGACCCTTCGCCCAAGGGCTTTAAAGTGCCTATGCCAAGGGCTTTCAGCGTGTTTGTGAATGGTTATGATGAATCTGGCAATGTTGGTGGAAGTTTGAATGGTGATGTCCTACCTGCACCAGACGATTATCAGTATGAAGTCTATCCCCAAAAAAATAAAGGCGGTAAAAAGATTCCGTTTACCGCTACGGGGCAGCGTTCCAACCGTAGCGACCTTGGAAGTGGTCCAGGCAGTTTGTGGGCAATGTACGGCGTATATTATTGGACTAATGCAGCAATAAAAAATGGGGAGTCGTTTTCTTTTGTCATCCGATATGAAGACGAAAATGGTGATGGTAAAAAGGAGGTTAATATCTACTCCATAGGTTTCAGTGGAACACAGACCATGGCTCGCCCCGTAAGGCCGTTTAAGGAATAGCAAGAAACTTTATGAAGAGCAAAGACAGTGAATAACAATGCAACATAAAAGCTGATTGTCAAGTAACGTGCGCCCTTCGCCGTGAGGCGGAGACGCATTAAGCATTGCGAATTGATAATCAAGCATGTACGTTTGTGATCTAGTGCAAGTCCGTTTCCCCATCTTTCGTGGGGAAACGGACATTTTTTTGTCGCGTATATGAAGATTACCGTGTATTTAACATGAGTTCGATGAATCTCGGCTTGTGCACATAATCTGTCATTGCAAACTGCGCATATCTAAAATCCTTTTCATATAGTACATAAACTCCAAGAAGGTAGAAGAAA
>ERZ827423.3363-NODE-3363-length-11073-cov-3.064712_pt1 | contig 11073 bp, 8 predicted proteins | sample MGYA00519775_ERZ827423 | MGnify/ENA primary metagenome ERZ827423 (study PRJEB31778, sample SAMEA3449296) | human gut metagenome | biome: human gut; feature: human-associated habitat; material: faeces | place: United Kingdom | collected 2010/2012 ...
TGGCAGACGATGTTGATCGCCCTGTTTTTCGGCCAGCAGACCGCCATCTCGTCACACAAACCGCTCAAATATTCTCTTCCCGCAGCCATCCGTTTACACCTCCATCTCCGCGCGGTAGCGCCGCTCTCTCCGGAAACCGCGGTACCGCGCCTGTGAAAACAGCTCCGTTTTTCTCCGCGACTATTCGCAGACTGCCGCAGCTTATTCGCAAATAGCCACGGCTATTCGCAAATAGCCGTTGTCAGCCGCTCCATCGCCTCGGCGTCGGCCGGCTGCTCGGCCGAGCGCAGCGACACCACCGGCTCGCAGACGGCCATATCCTTCATCGATTCCAAAACGGCGCGCATGAGCTTGGCCGCGGCGGGCGCCCAGGTGCCGTTTTCGATCAGGCCGACGCGGCGGCCGCGCAGCCCCTTGCTTTTCAGATGGGTCAAAAACCGCTCCATGGGCGGGAACATGCCGCCGTCATAGGTCGCGCAGGCGAGCACGAGGCGGTCAAAGCGGAACGCATCGGCCACCGCGCCGGCCAGGTCGCAGCGCGCCAGGTCGGCGACGGCGACGGTCTCGCCGCGCGATTCCAAAAGCGCCGCCATGTGCCGCGCCGCGGCCGCGGTATGCCCGTGCGGCGAGGCGTAGGCCACGAGTTCCGGCGGTGCGGCGTAAAACCGCGCGCCCTCCGGGACGCGGCCCGGCAGGCTCCCCTCCGCCGCTAGCAGGCTCGTCACCTCGCAGCCGGAGGCGAGCGCCTCGCCCAGGAGCTTCTCCCCGTCGAGCACGGTCTCCCCGCTCTCGCGGCGCAGCGCGCCGTCGGAGGCGAGCTGGCGCAGATAGGCTATATACCCGTTTTTCCTAGAGCTTATCCTCTCCATTTTTAACATATATGCCGTCCATTGTCAAAAAGTTCAAGCGGGTCCTGCACATTTAATATAAACTTTAACACAACAGTTTCGCCAGTACAAGCCCAAAAAAGCGGCGCGGCCTTCGCCGCGCCGTCTCTCAGCTCTGTTCGGAAACATATATGCTCAGCCGTTCCTGTATTATCCGCGCGGCCTCCGCCGCCGTTCTGGCGCCTGTGAAGCAGGCCGCCGCCTCCTCGCAGATGATGCCCAGAGCCGTCTCGTCCACAAGCGTCGAGTTCTCCACCGAGGCCAGGAAGCTCTCGAAGCGCTCGACCTCCTCCGCCGTCATGCGGCCCTCGGACACGGCCTCGGCCTCCAGCTTTTCGAGGTAGGGGCGGTACATGGGCAGGGCGCTGTTTTTGTCGCGGTGGTAGCTCATATCGTAGCTCAGCAGCAGGTATTTGACGAATTCCCGGCAGCCGTCCGGCTTTTCGCTGCCGGCAAAGACGCCCACCGGCGAGGACGGGTCCATGACGGAGCCGTTGCTCCCGTCGGGCATCGGCATCCCTACAAAGCTGAGCTCCTGCCCCACCGCCTTTTCAAATTCGCTCAGTTTGGCGACGTTGGCGACGCGCACTGTCTCGATGTACGTTTTGCCCGTGCGAAGCTCCTCCTCGGGCGGGACATAGCCCGTGAACTCCGTCGTCTCCGGGTGCTCGGTTATCTGGCCCACCGTCTCCAGCAGGGCTATGAACTCCGCGTTGTCGAAGCTGCACTCTCCGGTCTGCCAGTCTATGGCCTGCTGCATATAGCGCTGGGCTGCGTCACGGATGAAACTCTCGCGCGTGACGTAATACATCATCTGCGCGCCGGGCTCCAGCGCGCGCTCGGCCTCCAGGTATTCCTCCGGCGTCCAGCCTGTGGCTTCGCCGAAGTTCGACTTCAGGCCAGCGCAGGTGTCGATACCAAAGCCGTCGGAGACATAGTAGGTCCCGCCGCCCAGCCTGCCGGCGAACACCAGGTCGTCCGCCGAGACCTCCGGGTCTCCTTGCAGCAGCTCGCCGATGTCCGCAAGATAGCCACGGCGCGCAAGGCTCTCCACGGGCATGCCCTCTAGCAGCAGCAGGTCCGGCCCGGCGCCCGCGGCGATGTCTGCGTAGAGCTTCGTCAAGGCGTCCTGCGCGCTCAGGGCTCCGCCCTGGCTGTAGTCCACTTCCCTGACCTGCCAGCCCGTGCCCCCGGCGTTGAAGCCCTGGACCAAGTAGCTGCTCTGCCCCAGCGTGGCCAGGGTCAGCTCGCCGCCGGCGGGCATCTCGGAGGGCTCCGTCAGGCTAAGGCGGCTCAGGCCGACGGCGCTGCGCATCATAAAGTCCCCGTCCCCAAGCGGGGCGAGGCCGCGCAGGGCGCTGCTCTCGATGGCACAGTCGGCCCAGACGATGAGCGGAGTCTTACCGCCCGTCTCGTCGAGGCCGTACGCCGCCTCAGCGTCGGCGCAGATGAGGAAAAACTCCTCGGTGCCGTCAAAGGCCTGCGTTTCCGTGCCATCGAGGGTGAAAAGCGGCTCGACGCCCTCGGGGCCGAGAGCGCTCACTGCGGCACTCTCACCGCCGTACTCGACGAGGCAGGCCCCGCCGCTGCCGCTGCGCAGGAGCTTTGCCTCAGCCGGAACGTTCAGCTGCGCGGCCACGGCCCCCTCGGCTATGAGCACGGCCTTGCCCGCTCCCAGGAGCCAGACGCCGCCGTCTGCTGAGCGCATATCGGAAAAATACGCCTCGCCCAGGCCCAAGGCGCCAAGGTCGAGCTCCGAGAGCGTCCCGCCCTCCGGAGAGAGCTGCACGAGGAGGCTCAGGGCCCCAGTCTCGGTCTCGCGGCTCTCAAGCAGCCAGATGCAGCCCTCCCCAGCGCAGGCCGCCTGCACCGCACCGCTCTCGGGCGTATAGAAGCGCTCGCCGTTTTTCAGCAGGACGTATTCGCTGGGAGCGTTCTGGCCGAAGAACATGGCGCAGGCGTAATAGTCGCCGCCGAGGCCGAATACGCCCAGGGTGGAGTCCGCGCCGGTGTTCACGGGGCTCTGGCGGTAGGGGCGGCCCTCGCTCGTCCACTCGGGCGCAGGCGACGCCGTGGGTTCCGGGCCCTGCGTCTCAGGCGCGCCGGTGAAATCCGGTTCGGGTGGGGCCTCGCCGCCGCAGGCGGCCAGAAGGGTCATGGCCAGGGCAAGGGCCAGGGCCAGGTGTCGTTTTTTCATGTCTTGACCTCCGTCTATGTCTCAGCCCTGCTCCGCCAACCAGGTGCTGACGCGGTTCTGGCTGTACTCCGCGGCCTGCTCCGCGCTCGTCTGGCCGGCGAAATACTGAGAGGCGTCCTCGTTCAGGATGTCCGTCACGGTGGGCAGGCTGTACTGCACTGTCGTGGTGCCCTCGACCAGCTCGCGGAACTTGTCCGCGTCGGCTTCGCTTATCGTTATCATCTCGCCGTAGTTGTCTATGCCCTCATCCACAACGGTTTGCAGCAGCTTTTCAAGCCACTCAGCGCTGGCCGGGAAGGACGAACCCGAGCCCTCCGCTCCCGAGCCGCCCACCTCGGGGCTGAGGCACTCCCGCACGAACCGCCAGGCCCCGTCCTTATATTTGCTCTGGGCGGAAATGGCGAAGCTCAAATCGACGCTGAACATGCTGCCGTTCGTCTCGTCGTTCGGCATGCCGGCGAAGGTGTATTCCCCGCCGTAGCGCTCGCTTATGACGCCGAGGCGCATGAAGTTTTGCAGCGTCTCAAATTGCAGCAGGCCGACATTGTTCTGGCTTATATCAGCGGGCAGCTCCGTGCTCGTCTCGCCGCACTCGCGCAGGAGGCTGAGATACGCCTCGCTGTCGAAGGAGCAGGTCCCGGCTTCGAGGTCGGTGAACTGCACGGCGGCGAAGTTGCTCATCCAGCCCCAGAGGATATCCTGCGCCATCCAGGGCGGGAAAATGGGCAGGTCCGCCGCTTCCGCCGCGGCCTTGGCCTCGTCGAAGCTGATGCCCGGCTCCGCAAAGACGTCCGAGGGCGCGGTGAAGGTGACCATGCTGAAGGCGTAGGGCAGCGCGGCCAGCTTGCCCTTGGTCGAATCCATCAGGCCGCCCTTAATCAGGCCAAAGATCATGGAGATCACGCCCTCGGTGTTCTTGAGCAGCACGTTGCCGACAAAGCCATCCGCCGCGACGACGTCCGCCTTGCCCGCCAGCGCATCGCGCGCCTCGACATTGCCGATAAAATGGAACGGCTGCGGCTTTTCCATCAGCGCGTAGGCTGCCTGTGCCTGCTCGTTACCCTTGGCCGCCTCCACGCCGATGTTCAGCAGGCCGACCTCCGGGTCGCTCACGTTCATCACGCGGCGCATGTAGGCGCTGCCCATCATCGCGAATTGCACGATCCACTTCGGCTGGCAATCCGTGTTCGCGCCCGCGTCCACCAGCAGCATCGGGCGGCCCGGCACGGGCAGAAGCGTCGCCAGCGCGGGGCGGTCAATGCCCTTGATGCGGCCGATTTTGAACATCGCGCCCGCCATCAGCGCGCCCGTCGAACCGGCGGAGACAAACGCCTGCGCCTCCTTGCGGCGGACGATGTCCATGCCGACGACGAAGGTGGAATTTTTCTTGCGGCGCAGCGCCATGACGGGGTGCTCCTCGGTGGTGATGACCTCCGGCGCGTCCACCACCGTCAGGCGCTCGCGCACCTTGTCCAGCGCCTCCGCGTCGCCATAGGCCGAAATCGTCTCCTCCACCAGCGCCTGCGGGCCGACGAGGATGATGTCCATATCCGGGTATTCGCGCAGCGCGTCGATGGCGCCGTCCACGTTGACCTTGGGGGCGAAATCGCCGCCCATCGCGTCTACGACAATTTTCATGGTTTCTTCTCCTTTATCTTCTCGTAAAGGCATACATGCCGATGCCCGCGGCAATCGCGAGATTGAGCGAATCGATCTGATGGCTGTGCGGGATGAGCGTGCTCACGCCCATCTGCGCGAAGGCGTCTGGCAGGCCGCTGGCCTCGTTGCCGAAGACGAGCGAAAACGGCCCGTCCACCTTCTGCACGGCCTCGTCGAGCGGCACGGCGCCCGTCAGCATGAACGGGAAAAGCCGGCGCAGCGGATACTGCGCGCGGTATTGATCGAAGGAATCGAAGTGGCGCACATTGAGCGAGAACGCCGCGCCCATCGACGCGCGCACCACGCGGGGATCGTCCGAATCGACCGCCGGGCGGATGATCGCGATGTTCTTGAGGCCAAAGCCGAGCGCCGTGCGCAGGATCGTGCCCAGATTGCCGCTGTCGCTGGGGTGGTGGAGCACGATGTGCGGGCTGTCCTCGTCAAACCTGCCCTCCGCCTTTTTATAGACCATCGCCGCAAAGCAATTTTCTTTTTTGGAAATGCGCTCCAGCGCGCGGTCTGCGACCTCCACGCGGACGCCCGCCTCCTGCGCGTCCCTTTCCAGCGCCTGCACGCCCTCGCTCTGCAAGCCGTTTGAGGAAACCAGCAGCCGCATGCAGCGCTTCTTGGCATTTTTGAGGCACTCCGTCGCGGGGAAAATGCCCGGCGCGTAGGAATAATCCAGCGCCTTGTCATACGCCTCCAGCTTTGCCAATCGCTTTCCCTCCTTTGATTTTCAAACACATTCAACCATTTTGTCATTATAGCAGACTTGGCCGCCCGCATCAAGCAAAAGCGCGAAAAAAACGGCGCGGCGCGGGTTTGCGCCACGGTTTCTCGTCCAATCCTCACGGTTTCCCTTCTTTATTATTGTTCAATCATTGACTGTTTTCTGTTTATACTTGTAAAAACATCGCTTTTCGCTTATAATGTCATGTTGAAAAAAGCTGCTTTACGCATACACGGTCTATATTTTTCCGCTTTTTCGCGCAATACGGCTTGGATATTGGATACACGTCGCAATAGAAAGGACGTTTTCATGATGCCCGAAATTCTTCGCATCGGTCTGGATATCGGCTCGACCACCATCAAGTGCGTCGTGCTCGACGAAGCCGACAAGATTATTTATTCCTGCTATGAACGCCACCTCTCCCTGATCGCGCAGAAGACGCGCGAGCTGCTGACCCGCCTTGACAACGAGGTGGTACACGGCGCGCCCGTCCGCCTGAGCATCTCCGGCTCGGCCGGCATGGGTCTGGCGCTCGGCTCACACATCTCCTTCGTGCAGGAGGTCTACGCCACCAAGGTCGCGGCGGATATGCTCATGCCCGGCACGGACGTCATCATCGAGCTGGGCGGTGAGGACGCGAAAATTCTCTTCCTGCAGGGCACGCTCGAAGTGCGCATGAACGGCTCCTGCGCGGGCGGCACCGGCGCGTTCATCGACCAGATGGCCACGCTGCTGGGCGTGACCCCGACGGAGATGAACGAGGAGGCCAAAAAGGCGCAGCGCACCTACACCATCGCCTCGCGCTGCGGCGTGTTCGCCAAGACGGACGTGCAGCCCCTGCTCAATCAGGGCGCGGCGCGCGCGGACGTGGCGCGCTCCATCTTCATGGCCGTGGTCAACCAGACCATCGCCGGTCTGGCGCAGGGGCGGCCGATCGAGGGCAGCGTCGTCTACCTCGGCGGCCCGCTCACCTTTATGAGCGAGCTCCGCGCCTGCTTTGACGAGGCGCTGCACCTCACCGGCGTCTGCCCGGAAAATTCGCTGTACTTCGTCGCACTCGGCGCGGCGCATCAGCCCTCCGAGCCGGTTCTGCTCGGCGAATGTCTGGAAGCCATCGAGGCGTTCCACAGCACGGAGAGCTACAACGCCCTGCCGCCGCTCTTCCGGGATGAGGACGAGCTGGCCGCCTTCCGTGCGCGCCATGCCAAGGCGCAGGTCAAGCGCCGCGATCCGGCGGCGTATGCCGGCGACGTGTATCTGGGCATCGACTCCGGCTCGACGACCATCAAATCCGTCGTCATCGCCCCCGACGGGGCGCTGCTGCTGACCCGCTACCAGAGCAACAGCGGCGATCCCGTGCCCCATGTGCGCAGCTTCCTGACCGATCTGCGCACCGAGCACCCGGATTGGGTGATCCGCGCGGGCGCGGTCACCGGCTACGGCGAGGATCTGATCCGAAGCGCGTTCGGCGTGGATTTCGGTCTGGTCGAAACCGTGGCGCACTTCACCGCCGCGCGCGCGTTCATGCCCAACGTCGATTTCATCATCGACATCGGCGGGCAGGATATCAAGTGCTTCAAGATTCACAACGGCGTGATCGACAACATCTTCCTCAACGAGGCCTGTTCCTCCGGCTGCGGCTCGTTTTTGCAAACGTTCGCCAGCGCGCTGGGATACAAGATTGAGGATTTCGCCCAGTTGGGTCTGGCCGCGCGCAAGCCGGTCGATCTCGGCTCCCGCTGCACGGTGTTTATGAATTCCTCCGTCAAGCAGGCGCAGAAGGACGGCGCGGATGTGACCGATATCTCCGCCGGCCTGTCCATCTCGGTCGTCAAAAACGCGCTCTACAAGGTCATCCGCTGTTCCGGTCCGCAGGAGCTGGGGCAGCATATCGTCGTGCAGGGCGGCACGTTCCTCAACGACGCGGTGCTCCGCGCGTTTGAAAACGAACTGGGCGTGGATGTCGTCCGCCCGGATATCGCGGGGCTGATGGGCGCTTACGGCGCGGCGCTGCACGCCATGGCGCAGCGCGCGCTGCACGCGGGCGAGAGCACCGTGCTCAGCCTCGACGCGCTGAATGCCTTCACCCACAGCGTCAAGCAGGCGCGCTGCGGTCTGTGCGAAAACCACTGCCGCCTGACGGTCAACGATTTCGGCGGCGGCCGCCGGTTCATCAGCGGCAACCGCTGTGACCGGCCGGTTTCCGGCGGCAGGCAGCAGAGCGGCCTGAATCTTTACGCCTACAAGCAGGAAAAGCTGCTGGCGCTCATCAACGACCGCCGGGAGAATGCGCCGCGCGGCACAATCGGCCTGCCGATGGGGCTCAACATGTATGAGCTTCTGCCCTTCTGGCACGCGCTGTTTACGGATCTGGGCTTTGACGTGGCCGTTTCCCCGTTCTCCAGCCGCAAGCTGTATATCGCCGGTCAGGCAACCATCCCGTCGGATACCGTCTGTTTCCCGGCCAAGCTGATGCACGGCCATGTCGATTACCTCATCGAGCAGGGCGTAAAGACCATCTTCTACCCCTGCATGAGCTACAACATGGACGAGCATCTGGGCGACAACCATTATAATTGCCCGGTCGTGGCGTATTATCCCGAGGTCATCGCCGCGAACATGCCCGCCGTGCGCCGGATTGATTTCATCCACGATTATGTGGGCATCGACCACCGCAAGGTGTTCCCGAAGAAGCTGACCGGCATTTTGCAGCAGCATTTCCCGGATATCACCGCCCGTGAGGTTCGCCATGCCTGCGACGCGGCCTACGCCGCCTACGACGCCTACATGAACGACGTTCGCGCGAAGGGCGAGGAGATGATCGAGCAGGCGCGCCGGGAAGGCCGCCGCATCATCGTGCTGGTCGGCCGCCCGTATCACGTCGATCCCGAAATCAACCACGGCATCGACAAGCTGATCGCGGGCTTCGGCGCGGCCGTCGTCACGGAGGATTCCCTCTCCTGGCACATGGAGAAGCAGGCGCAGGGCGTGCTCAACCAGTGGACGTATCACGCCCGGCTGTACGCCGCCGCGCGCTACATCACCACCCAGCGGGATATGAATCTCGTCCAGCTCGTCTCCTTCGGCTGCGGTGTGGACGCGATCACCACCGACGAGGTGCGCGAGATTCTGGAAGCCAAGGATAAGATTTACACCCAGATCAAGATCGACGAAATCACCAACCTGGGCGCGGTGCGCATCCGCCTGCGCTCGCTGTTCGCCGCCATCGACCAGCAGCAGGCGCTCGCCGCCCAAAACGAAAGGAAGGATTGACCCCCATGCCCAGCAATCACGTTGAATTTACCCGCGAGATGCGGGAGGCGGGCTACACCATCCTCGTGCCCAACATGCTGGAATTTCACTTTTCCCTGATCGTCAAGGTGCTCCGCCTCAACGGCTACAACGCCGAGCTGCTGACCAACAGCGGCCCGAACGTCATGGCCGAGGGCCTCAAATACGTGCACAACGACACCTGCGTGCCCGCGCTGCTGGTCATCGGCCAATTCCTCGACGCGCTGCACTCCGGCAAATACGACATCAACAAGGTCGCGCTGATCATCACCCAGACCGGCGGCGGCTGCCGCGCCAGCAACTACATCTATCTGCTGCGCAAGGCGCTCAAAAAGGCGGGGCTTGAGCAGGTGCCGGTCATTTCCGTCAACATGAGCGGCCTTGAAAGCGCCTCCGGCTTCAAGCTGACTCTGCCGCTGGTGCGCCAGATCGTCGCGTCGCTGGTCTACGGCGACTGCATCATGTGCGTCTCCAACCAGACGCGCCCCTACGAGCTGGAAAAGGGCACGACCGACGCGCTGATTGAAAAATGGAACGATGCGCTGATCGAGCAGTTCAACCGCGGGCAGGGGCTCTCCAACAAGGCCATGCGCCAAAACCTCGCCGCCATCGTCGATGATTTCGACGCCATCGAGCGCAGCCGCGAAACGAAAACGCGCGTCGGCGTGGTGGGCGAAATCTACGTCAAGTATTCCTCGCTGGGCAACAACGGCCTTGAAAAATTCCTGCGCACGCAGGACTGCGAATACATGCTCCCCGGCATCATGGGCTTCGTGCTCTTCAAGATCGACAACCGCATCGAGGATCACCACCTCTACGGCGGCAGTCTGGTCAAGCTGCTCTTCTGCAAGGCGCTGATGAAGTTCTGCGAGCGCATGGAGACGACGCTGATCGAGGCCGTGGCCGCCCATCCGAACTTCGTGCCGCCGACGGCGTTCCGGCACATCAAAACGCTGGTCAAGGGTGTAATCGGCTACGGCAGCAAGATGGGCGAAGGCTGGCTGCTGACGGCCGAAATGCTGGAGCTGGCCGAAAACGGCTATGAAAACATCATCTGCGCCCAGCCGTTCGGCTGTCTGCCCAATCACATTGCCGGCAAGGGCATGATCCGCAAAATCCGCGAGGTCTACCCTCAGGCGAACATTGTCGCGGTAGACTACGATCCCGGTGCATCCAAGATCAACCAGGAGAACCGCATCAAGCTCATGCTTTCGAGCGCGGAATAAGAGGAACATCATGAAACAGCTCAAACCAAACGATATTTCCGTCATGCGCACGGCAATCGGCCTCTATGCGCAGCCGTTCGGCGTCGAATCGTTCGCAGTCATGCTGAGCGAGGACAAGACCGAGCCGAAGAGCGAGGAGGAGCGCGTAACGCGCGCTCTGCTCCACCGTCTCGACCAGTACGAATACGGTCTCGCGCCCGAGTTCACGCTCTCCGAGGATGAAGCAAAGTTTGTCACGGACGCACTGCGTCAGCTGATCGTGCGCGACAATCAGTCGCTTCAGTACGAAAAACGCCCGAAGTGCATTCGTGAATGCGAAAAGGAGATCCGCGCCGCGACCGTCTGCATCTCGCGTATCAGCTGAATACAAACATTTAAGGCACGCCCACGGCGTGCCTTTGTTATTCTCTGCTGTAACCGGTGATCCTGCTGCTGCATAGGCTGAAATGACCGCCTGGGCGGTCAAATCTACAATACTGGACTGATTCTATGCAACAAAATGCTGTTCTCACGCTGGCACAGCTCCCCGAAAACCGCTCGGCGCGTATCGCCGCGCTCCGCCTCTCAGGAGGCATGCGTCGAAGGCTGCGCGAGCTGGGTTTTATTGCCGGGACGCGCATTACCTGCCTGCACCGCGTGTCGGACGGTGCATCTGCCGCATACCTTGTCCGCGGCACGGTCATCGCCCTGCGGCGGAACGATGCAGAGCGCATCGAGGTGCTGCCATGAAGGATGCAGGCTCTGCGGTCGCGCTGATGGGTAATCCGAACGTCGGAAAGTCCACGGTCTTCAACGCGCTGACCGGCGGACGACAGCACACGGGCAACTGGAGCGGAAAGACGGTCTCGCTCGCGGAGGGGCGTATCACAGGCGAAGATATCACGCTCATCGACCTTCCGGGTTCTTATTCGCTGCACGCGCGTTCACAGGAGGAAGCGCTCGCTCGCGAATTTCTGACCTGCGGCGGTGCGCAGGCCGTCATTCTTGTCGCAGACGCCGCCTGCCTCCAGCGCAGCCTTGTTCTGGTCCTGCAGGTGCTCGAGGTGCAGCCGCACGCTGTTCTCTGCCTGAATCTGATGGATG
>ERZ827423.3366-NODE-3366-length-11071-cov-4.387981_pt1 | contig 11071 bp, 9 predicted proteins | sample MGYA00519775_ERZ827423 | MGnify/ENA primary metagenome ERZ827423 (study PRJEB31778, sample SAMEA3449296) | human gut metagenome | biome: human gut; feature: human-associated habitat; material: faeces | place: United Kingdom | collected 2010/2012 ...
CTCATCGAAAAAGGACGCCTCTCCCATCAGGTCCCCCGCCCGATGGACAGTCAGGACCCGTTCGCCGCCGGACTCCGAACTGATAAAGCTGCGGGCCGCCCCGCTGACCAGATAGAAAAAGGTATCCGCCTGCGTGCCCTGCAGGTAGATAAACTGCCCCGGCACATATATGCCGGGGCGCTGCCCCTCGGCCAGGGGGGCCCAAATCTGGGACATCCTTACTGCCGCCTTTCCGCTTTTTTTATTATTGTATCACGTGTTACATTCTTTTGACAAGGGCTCTGGTATACTGAGTACAACGATTTGCACAAGGAGGGACCCAACCATGGGAATGACCATGACCCAGAAGATTCTGGCCAAGCACGCGGGCCTGGACGCCGTAGAGGCGGGCCAGCTCATTGAGGCCAGACTGGACCTGGTGCTGGGCAATGACATCACCACGCCTGTGGCCATCACCGAGTTTGACAAGGCAGGGCTGACCCAGGTCTTTGACAAGGACAAGATCGCCATCATTCTGGACCACTATACCCCCTGCAAGGACATCAAGGCGGCCCAACTCTGCGCTCAGGCCCGGGCTTTTGCCCAGCGCTTCGACATCACCCACTTCTACGACGTGGGACAGATGGGCGTGGAGCACGCCCTGGTGCCGGAAAAGGGCCTGGCAGCCCCGGGAGAGGCTATCATCGGCGCCGACTCCCACACCTGTACGTACGGTGCCCTGGGCGCCTTCTCCACCGGCGTGGGCTCCACGGACATGGGCGCGGCCATGGCCGCGGGCGAGACCTGGTTCAAGGTTCCCGCCGCCATCCGGGTCCACCTCACCGGCAAGCTCCGGCCCTATGTCTCCGGCAAGGATGTCATTTTAACCCTGATCGGTATGATCGGCGTGGACGGCGCCCGGTACCAGTCCCTGGAGTTCACCGGCCCCGGCGTGGCGGAGCTCACCATTTACGACCGGCTGACCATCTGCAATATGGCCATTGAGGCCGGTGGCAAGAATGGTATTTTCCCTGTGGATGAGAAGGCTATTGCTTACATGAAAGAGCATTCGAAACGCCCCTATAAGGTATTTGAAGCAGATCCGGATGCACAGTACGATGCAGAATATACCATTGATCTGAGCACTTTACGGCCTACTGTGGCATTCCCGCATCTGCCGGAGAATACACATACTATCGATGAGATCCACGAGATGGAGCCCATCGACATTGATCAGGTAGTGATCGGATCCTGCACCAACGGACGTATCGACGATCTGCGCACCGCAGCGAAAGTACTTGCAGGCAGACATGTGGCAAAGGGAATGCGCTGTATCGTGATCCCCGCCACCCAGTCCATCTATATGCAGGCAATGGAAGAGGGACTTCTTAAGACCTTCATCGAAGCGGGAGCAGTGGTAAGTACACCTACCTGCGGACCCTGCCTTGGCGGATATATGGGTATCCTGGCGGAGGGAGAGAGATGTGTCTCCACGACTAACCGTAATTTCGTGGGACGTATGGGACATGTAAAGAGTGAGATCTATCTGGCGAGCCCTGCAGTGGCAGCAGCCAGCGCTATCACCGGCAAGATTTCCTGCCCTTGTGAACTGAAATAAAATAAAAGAGGTAATAGAAAATGAACAACGCAAAAGGAATAGTTTTCAAATTCGGGGATAACGTGGATACAGATGTTATCATTCCCGCAAGATACCTGAATTCTTCCGATCCTGCAGAACTGGCGACTCACTGCATGGAGGATATTGACAAGGACTTTATCAAAAATGTGAAAAAAGGTGACATTATCGTAGCGGAGAAAAACTTCGGCTGCGGCTCCTCCAGAGAGCATGCCCCCATCGCCATCAAGGCGGCAGGCGTCAGCTGCGTCATCGCTGAGACTTTCGCAAGAATCTTCTACCGCAATGCCATCAATATCGGGTTGCCCATCATTGAGTGTCCAGAGGCATCCCGCAAGATCAACAATGGCGATGAAGTCGAGATCGACTTCAATACCGGCGTGATCAAAGATCTCACCACCGGCGAGAACTTCCAGGGACAGGCATTCCCCGAGTTCATGCAGAAGATCATTGCCGCAGAGGGATTGATCAACTATATCAACAGCCAAAAATAGAAACAGCTTTTAAGCTTACAAAAATACCTCCCTGTTACCGTTTCCGGAATACAGGGAGGTATTTTTAAATTCTAGTCTTATTAAGTTAAGCTTTTTTATTGATCATGGCACGTTTTCTCAGGGTCGGATCCAGGATCTTCTTACGGATACGAAGGTTTGTGGGAGTTACCTCCAACAGTTCGTCGGTATCGATGAAGTCCAGAGCCTGCTCCAGAGACAGGATCCTGGGCGGTGTCAGACGCAGAGCTTCGTCGGCGCTGGAGGAACGGGTGTTGGTCAGCTGCTTTTTCTTGCAGACATTGATCTCGATGTCCTCACTGCGGCCGGTCTGACCGATGACCATACCGGAGTATACTTTCTCGCCGGGTCCGATGAAGAGAGTACCGCGTTCCTGTGCATTGTACAGACCGTAGGTGATAGATTCACCGGATTCGAAAGCGATCAGGGAACCCATCTTACGATACTGGATATCTCCCTTGTAGGGACCGTAGTCATCGAATACGGTGTTCAGGATACCGTTACCCTTGGTGTCGGTCATGAACTCGCCACGGTAACCGATCAGTCCTCTTGCGGGGATGGAGAACTCCAGACGGGTGTAAGTGCCGCCGGAGATGGAACCCATGTTACGAAGCTCACCTTTCCGCTGTCCCAGCTTCTCGATGACAGCACCGGCAAACTCGTTGGGGACATCGATATAAGCCAGCTCCATAGGCTCTAACTTTTTACCGTTTTCATCGGTATGATACAGAACCTCTGCCTTACTTACGGCGAATTCGAAACCTTCACGACGCATATTCTCGATCAACACGGACAGATGCAGCTCACCACGGCCGGATACTTTGAAACGGTCGGGAGAATCGGTCTCTTCCACACGTAAGGATACATCGGTATTTAACTCGCGGAACAGTCTGTCACGCAGGTGACGGCTGGTAACGAATTTACCCTCCTGGCCTGCCAGAGGAGAATCATTTACCATGAACTGCATGGCGATGGTGGGCTCACTGATCTTCTGGAAAGGAATGGGTACCACATTTTCCGGAGAGCAGATGGTGTCACCGATGTGAAGCTCGCTGATACCGGAGACGGCAACGATGGAACCGATGCCTGCTTCCTTTACCTCTACTTTATTCAGACCATCAAACTCGTACAGCTTGCTGACCTTGGTCTTGATGATCTTGTCGGGGTTGTGGTGGTTACAGATGACCACATCCTGATTCACACGGATGGTACCGTTGTCTACCTTACCGACACCGATACGTCCTACATATTCATTATAATCAATGGTACTGATCAGTACCTGGGTAGCTGCCTCGGGGTCACCTTCGGGAGCGGGAATGTAGTTGATGATGGTCTCGAACAGAGGCTCCATATCAGTACCCATCTCGTCGGCATCCAGGGAAGCAATACCTGCCTTGGCGGAAGCGTACACAAAAGGACAGTCTAACTGGGAATCGTCCGCATCAAGTTCTAAGAACAGCTCCAGTACTTCGTCTACGACTTCATCGGGTCTTGCTTCGGGTCGATCGATCTTGTTGATACATACGATAACGGGAAGCTTTAATTCCAGAGCCTTACGGAGTACGAATTTGGTCTGGGGCATAGCACCTTCGAAAGCGTCTACTACCAGGATAACACCGTTTACCATCTTCAGGACACGTTCTACTTCGCCGCCGAAGTCTGCGTGACCCGGGGTGTCGATGATGTTGATCTTGGTACCCTTATACATAACAGCAGTGTTCTTGGACAGAATGGTGATACCACGCTCGCGCTCGATATCGTTGGAGTCCATGACACGCTCAGCAACTTCCTGATTTTCACGGAATACACCGCTTTGTTTTAACAGCTCATCCACCAAGGTGGTTTTACCGTGGTCTACGTGAGCAATGATTGCAACGTTTCTGACATCTTCTCTTTTTTGTCTCATAAAAATCCTTGCCTTTCTAAAAATGCGTGCAACTGATTCAATCTTTTTTCAAACTGTTTCAGTATAGCACTTATCATTTCCGGACGCAAGAAAAAACCGTGTAAAATCAACGTTTTTGGTGGTTCCTAACAACTTTTGGGCGGTATTTGCATTTTTATGCGATGGGTTTTAGTACTCAAACGATAAAAAATAGAGTATAAATAGTAGTGCAATACATAAGGATTGTTGTAGAAGAGTCAGAAGATGTAGAAGGGAGAACAAAAATGACAGATAAGGTTATTGAAAACAATCAGGTAACGGTGATGGGGGAAGTGGTAAGCGATTTTTCCTACAGCCATGAGATCTACGGGGAAGGATTCTACATGGTGGACTTAAGGTGTACGAGACTGAGTGACAGCTTTGACATCATACCGGTGATGGTCTCGGAGAGACTTTTAGATGTGACAGCGAGCTATATTGGAATGCTTTTGTGTGTTAATGGGCAGTTCCGGTCCTATAACCGTCATGAGGAGCGTAAGAACAGACTGGTATTGTCTGTGTTTGCCAGAGAGGTGAAATTTATTGAGGAGATGGAAGAAAGTTCCAAGACGAACCAGATCTATCTCGATGGATATATATGTAAGGAGCCGGTATACCGCAAGACACCGTTAGGAAGGGAGATCGCAGACCTGCTGCTTGCCGTGAACCGCCCTTACGGCAAGTCTGACTACATTCCCTGCATCTGCTGGGGACGCAATGCACGCTATGCAGAACATTTCAAAGTGGGCGAGCGCTGTGCTATCTGGGGACGGATCCAAAGCCGTGAATATATGAAGAAACTGGATGAAGAAAATGTGGAGAAACGTGTCGCATTCGAAGTGTCCGTCAGCAAACTGGAGCTGTTGGAGGAAGCCCGGGAATCCATAGTCTGACGACAAAAGATTGCAAAAAATTACAATATATGGTATAAAGAAATGCATAAGTAACTAACAACTGCGGACAGCTATCTGCCGCAAACGCAGATAGACCATGAGGTGTGTAATGGCAGAAGGATGCATCTATATTTATACCGGCGATGGCAGAGGCAAATCACCGGCAGCGATCGGAAGAGCAGTACAGGCAGCAGTAGAGGGGAAGAGAGTCGTTATCATTCAGTTCCTGAAGGGAAAGGGACTGGAGGATTCGGATTTCCTGCGCAGGATGGAACCGGAGATCAAATTGTTCCGTTTCGAAAAATCGGACAGCAATTTTGCAGAATTGCCTGAGGAGAAGAAGCAGGAGGAAATTCAGAACATCCGTAACGGAATCGGCTTTGCTAAAAAGGTGCTGACCACCGGAGAATGCAATCTGCTGATCTTAGATGAAGTGCTGGGACTGGTGGAAAAGGATATCATTACAGTGGATACTCTGAAGACACTGTTGGAATGCAGAGGAGATACGGATGTGATCCTGACAGGAATTACTTTGAACGATGAAATATGCGTTCTGGCAGATGAAGTATCCAAGATCGAGACCGTAAAATTCAAGGTCTGGGATTGACAGTCACATGGGTTAATGCTATCATAAAATTATATTTAAGAAGATAGAGGTTGCGTTTTTCAAGAGTATTTTTTCGGAGGTAACAGGTACCGATGAGGGAAGAAGAAAGGGGAACACGCCGAAAGATAAGGTATCCTGTATATGTTATCTTGGGCATACGTTTAAGAAGCGTATGACTGTCATCTCGTAAGCAGATGGGGCGCTATCAAATAAGCTTGGATAATCAGCGCCGGCGCCATTGTGCGCTGGCGTTTTGCAAATGGAGGAAACATATGGCTATTTTTAAAGGAGCAGGCGTGGCAATCGTCACACCCATGAACGAGGACGGATCCGTCAATTATGAGAAATTCGGTGAACTGATCGAATTCCAGATCGCAAACGGCACAGATGCCATTATCGTATGTGGTACTACAGGAGAATCCTCAACGTTGACCCATGAGGAACATCTGGATACCATCAAATACTGTGTAGACAAAGTAGCGAAGAGAATCCCCGTAGTGGCCGGTACAGGTTCTAATTGTACCGATACCGCAGTATATCTGTCCCAGGAAGCGGAAAAATACGGTGTGGACGGCATCCTGCTGGTAAGCCCCTATTACAATAAAGCAACCCAGAAGGGATTGTATCGTCACTTCAAGACCGTTGCGGATTCCGTGAAGGTTCCTGCTATTCTGTACAACGTGCCCAGCCGCACCGGCTGCAATATCCTGCCGGAGACTGTGGTGAAGCTGTGTAAGGATGTAGAGAACATCGTAGGTGTCAAGGAAGCCAGCGGCAATATCAGCCAGATCGCACATCTGGCAGCTATCGGTCAGGGTGTCGTGGATATCTATTCCGGCAATGATGACCAGATCGTACCTATCCTGTCTCTGGGCGGTATCGGAGTTATCTCCGTGCTTTCCAATGTAGCACCTACACAGACTCACGAGATCTGTCAGAAGTTCTTCGACGGAGATGTGGCAGGCAGCCGTCAGATGCAGCTGGATGCTATGGATCTGTGCAATGCACTGTTCTGCGAAGTGAACCCGATCCCGGTGAAGACAGCACTGAATATGATGGGAATGGGAGCCGGAGCGTTCCGTATGCCTCTGTGCGAAATGGATGAGGCAAATGCCAAGAGGCTTGAAAAAGCCCTGAAGGATTATGGTATCCTGTAGGCTGGAAAATAGAGAGCAAGAGTGGAAGAATCCCGCCTGTGAAATTTTTATCATAGGCGGGATGTTTTTAAGTATATAAGGATATGATGCCAGGGTCAAAAGGTCTAAGCCCACATGAGCTTGCTCATAGGTGGGTGAAAGACCTTAGGACCCGCCCCGATATGAGCATAAAAGTGGGATGATAATCCCACGATATGCGAATATTGGGTAGGATTGTGGGAGTGCGTAGCACGGAGCAATCCGTAGGCATCAAAGTCGGGGGCTTTTGACCCCGACATCAGAATATTAAGATAGGAGAGAACAAAATGGTAAAAGTAATCATGCATGGATGTAACGGAAAAATGGGACAGGTGATCAGCGGACTGATCGCGGCAGATCCCGATATGGAACTGGTGGCGGGAATCGATGCCAGAGACGATGGACACAATCCTTACCCTGTATTCACGGATATTGCAAAATGCGATGTGGCTGCAGATTGCATCATTGATTTCTCTGCGGCAGTAGCAGTAGACAAGCTGTTAAATTACTGCGTAGAGAAGAAAATCCCCTGCGTGCTGTGCACCACCGGCCTGTCCGAGGCACAGCTGGCGAAAGTAGACGAAGCAGCGAAAAAGGTGGCTATCTTAAAATCCGCCAATATGTCCCTGGGTATCAACCTGATGTTAAAACTGTTAAAAGAAGCAGCCGGAGTGTTGGCACCTGCGGGATTTGATATTGAGATCGTAGAAAAACATCATAACCTGAAACTAGACGCTCCCAGCGGCACCGCACTGGCACTGGCGGACTCCATTAACGAAGAATTCGATAACGAATACGAATACGTCTACGACCGCAGTACACGCAGAGAACGCAGACCCAAGAAAGAGATCGGCATCAGTGCCGTCAGAGGCGGCACCATCGTCGGCGACCATGATGTCATCTTCGCCGGAGCAGACGAAGTCGTAACCTTCTCCCATACCGCCTACTCCAAAGCTGTATTCGGCAAAGGGGCCGTACAGGCTGCCAAATTCCTGGCAGGCAAACCCGCCGGCATGTACAACATGTCTGATGTTATCGATGCAGCAATGTAATCAGTATATTGCTGAATTTTTCAAGAAACCAGTGGGACACATTGGGGTAAGGACAAGCAGACTCTAAGCAACCGTCGGTACTTAGCGGGCGTACTTTGACCGCTTATGTACCGTTACGGTTAAGCGTCCGAAGCGAAAGCGGGTCTGCGGTTCTTGCTCCAATGTGGACCACGGGGATAGAGAAAGGCGATTTTATGAACGAAATGGAACAGAAGGTTCTAAAGACCCTCTCACACCAATATAAAACACAAGCGGCAGCCTCCACGGAGATCATCAACCTCCAGTCCATCCTGAACCTCCCTAAAGGAACCGAACACTTCCTCACTGACATCCACGGCGAATACGAGCAGTTCAATCACGTCTTAAAGAATGGATCCGGTTCCGTGCGCCGTAAGATCGACGAGGAATTCGGCAACACCATTAGCAGTAAGGATAAAAAAAGTCTGGCCACTCTCATTTATTATCCGGAGAGCAAGCTGGAGATCGTTGAGAGAGAAGAGGACAATCTGGAAGACTGGTACAAAATATCCCTGCACCGGCTGGTACAGGTCATTAAGCGTGTCTCTTCAAAATATACAAGATCCAAGGTCAGAAAAGCATTGCCGAAGGATTTCGCCTATGTCATCGAAGAACTGATTACGGAAAAGGAAGAAATTCAGGATAAAGAAGCATACTATAATGAGATCATCCATACCATCATCCGGATCGGCAGGGCACCGCAATTTATCATCGCGTTAAGCCATCTGATCCAGCGTCTGGTCATTGATCATCTGCATATCGTGGGAGATATTTACGACAGAGGTCCAGGGCCTCATATTATTATGGATACACTATGCCAATACCATTCGGTAGACGTACAGTGGGGGAACCATGACATGGTGTGGATGGGTGCAGCGGCCGGAAGCCTGGCCTGTATCGCCAATGTGATACGGATGTCTGCCAGATATGGAAACCTGGCAACCCTGGAGGATGGCTACGGCATTAACCTGCTTCCACTGGCCACCTTTGCACTGGAGACCTATGAAAATACCGACTGTGATGCATTTGCCATAAAATTCAATACAGATTATAACACCAAAGATCTGGGACTGGATACGAAAATGCATAAAGCCATTGCCATTCTACAGTTCAAACTGGAGGGACAGCTGATCATGCGGCACCCGGAATTCCACATGGAGAGTCGGATGCTGCTGGATAAAATAGATTTTCAGAAAAAGACGGTCTGCGTGGATGGAAAAACCTATCCTATGAAGGATGTGGATTTTCCTACGTTGGATCCGGAACACCCCTATGAACTCACCGAGGAAGAGAGCAAGGTCATGCTGCGTTTGCAGCAGGTGTTCATGCGCTGTGAAAAATTACAGAGACATGTAAAATTCCTCTATTCCAAAGGCGGAATGTATAAGATCTACAATGGAAATCTGTTATATCACGGTTGTGTGCCTCTGAATCCGGACGGAAGCTTCAAACAGGTGGAAATCTGCGGAAAAGAATATTCCGGGAAAGCGCTGTATGATATTTTGGAATACTATGCCAGAAGAGGTTATTACGCCAAGGATGCTAAGGAACGTGCGTTAGGACAGGATATGATCTGGTATATCTGGGCAGGCCCCGGCTCCCCGGTATTCGGCAAGGCCAAAATGGCTACTTTCGAACGTTATTTTCTGGAGGATAAGGAAACACACATAGAAGAAAAAAACAGTTATTATAAGCTGTTGGAGAATGAGGAAGTCATAGGCAGTATTCTGGAAGAGTTCGGCCTGGACAAGGCGGATGCACACATCGTGAACGGCCATGTTCCCGTAGAGCAGATTCACGGAGAGTCACCCATCAAATGCGGAGGAAAGCTGTTGATCATTGATGGGGGATTTTCTAAGGCCTATCAGAAAAAGACGGGAATCGCCGGATATACCCTGGTATGCAATTCCCGGGGAATGCGTCTGGTGGCCCATGAACCTTTTGAATCTACAGAAGCGGCTATTTTAAAGGAGTCAGATATTTTCTCGGATTCCATTGTAGTGGAGAATTTTTCCCGGAGAAAAATGGTGGCGGATACCGATACCGGCAAGGAGATCCAGGAGAATATCTTCTATCTGGAAGAACTCCTGGAAGCTTACCGGGAAGGTACGATCATGGAAGAAGTCTGAGTTATCGCTGATCGGTTCCGGTGGTAGCGTTATCATTGCCTACCAGATCGTTCGTGATATCGGATATACCGTTTGCAGCATCATCCACGATATTGCCTACCGTATCACCGGCTTCATCTACCGCATTGCCGGCGTTATCCAGCATGGAATCATTCTCGGATACCGTATTACCGTTGCCATTGGTATCACCCATGTTGTCTGTGGCAGAGGTGCCTTTCTCCGCGGGCGGCGTAACCGTACTCTCCGGAGTGGCAGCCATGCTGCTGCCATTTCCGTTGCCGTTTCCTTTGTTCGTACCGCAGGCTGTTGCCATGCACAGGTAAACAGTAAGGATTCCAAACACCAGTAACTTTTTACTTAACTTGGATTTTGCGCTATTTTTCATAATGTCCTCCATTTCAAAATGTCCCATTGCGGGAATGTTCTATCCGGACAGAAATGACCGGTTTAAGGGTAGTATGTGAGGATTTGGAAAAAATATACGTATGGATTCCAAAACAGACAGATGCAGAGGTGTCTGCAGAAATGAGGAAATAAATGGAATTTCGGCCCTGTATTGATATTCATAATGGAAAAGTAAAACAGATCGTCGGCGGAAGTCTGAAAGACAGCGGCGATCAGGCACAGGAAAATTTTGTGTCGGAGCAGGATGCAGCCTTTTACGCAGCACTTTATCAAAAAAATAAGTTAAAAGGTGGTCATATTATTCTGTTAAATTCCTATGACAGTCCCTACTATGAGGAGACCCAAAAACAGGCATTGGCAGCTTTACAGGCGTATCCGGGAGGATTGCAGGTGGGAGGCAGTATCACTCCGGAAAATGCCGGAGATTATCTGAATGCCGGAGCTTCTCATGTGATTGTGACTTCCTATGTATTCAGAGAGGGCAGGATCGATTATGACAGACTGGAGCGACTGGTATACGTGGTAGGCAGAGAACGGCTGGTGCTGGATGTCAGTTGTAAACGTGTGGGAGAAAAGTATCTCGTGGTGACGGATCGCTGGCAGAAGTTTACAGAGGTCTGTGTGAATGCGGAGATTCTGGACGAACTTTCCGCGCAATGTGACGAATTTCTGATTCATGGCGTGGATGTGGAAGGAAAAGCATCCGGCGTGGAGAAAGATCTGGTTCGTCTGCTGGCAGAA
>ERZ827423.3367-NODE-3367-length-11069-cov-8.551662_pt1 | contig 11069 bp, 11 predicted proteins | sample MGYA00519775_ERZ827423 | MGnify/ENA primary metagenome ERZ827423 (study PRJEB31778, sample SAMEA3449296) | human gut metagenome | biome: human gut; feature: human-associated habitat; material: faeces | place: United Kingdom | collected 2010/2012 ...
ACAGAGAAAAAGTATATTAAGCTTTGGGTGGGCGAGATGAAGATTCCGACCGAGCTTATATCTCTTGCATACGACCGAACGGTGGAATATACGGGAAAGCTGAGCTGGAGCTATATGGACAAGCTTTTGCAGAGCTGGGTTGCCAACGGGTATACGAACGAGGCGGATGTCAGGGCGGCGGATGAAGAATTTCATAAAAATAATACATATAAAAAGCCGTCAAAGACAAAGGCGAGTCCTTTCAATAATTATGCGCCCGAGAGCAAGACGGATTATTCCGACCTCGAGGAGCATATTTTGGATATGATGCTTGATGATGATTTTGAGTAAAAATTTTAATTTTGCGGAAAATTGCAAAATGTGTTGAACATTTCACGGGCGGTCGGGGACGCCCGCCCCTACAACAAAACATTGCGTATGTCATTATTTTCTGTAGGGGACGGCGTCCTCGACGTCCCAAATATGTGAACAAACGGCACAAAATTATACGGATAACGCACAGTGTGATTAACATTTCACGGGCGGCCTCTGTGTTGTCGCCCTTACAAATATACGGGTTATTTATCACGGTTTTTGAATGAGTTAATTTTTTGTGAATTTCGACATAAACCCGTAGGGGCGCCCCCGTGTGGGCGCCCGAGCATACGAGCAAATGTCATAAATTTATATGGATACTCATATATTTCGATGAACATATTACGGGCGGCCACACGGGGCCGCCCCTACAAATATATGTTTTGTTCATAATTTGTTCACTCATTCAAAAACCGTATCCAGCGGGAATGTAAACTTGACAGTGATAATTTATTTTAAAAGTCTTTGGTGTATGGGATATACAAGTTTGTTTTCTGAGAATATCGGTGTTCGTTGAACAAATTGTGTTAAAACCCTTGACTTTTCGGTATATTTTCGGTATTATAAGTCTATAAATAAAAATTGGTGATTTATATGATAAATATAAAGATAAAATAATTCTTCCAATTGATGTAGATGGAGCTTTTAGTTTTAATAATGAAGAAAAACTTGAAAATTATTCTATTATGAATATTCCATCTTCTTTTATAGGAATGGATATAGGTAAAAAATCAGTTGAACTATTTAAAGATGAATTATCTTCTTGTAAAACCTTATTTTGGAATGGTCCTCTTGGAGTATATGAATTTAGTAAATATCAAGAAGGAACTAAAGATATTTTAGAGTTTGTTTGTGATAATATTGAAACTGTTATCCTAGGTGGTGGAGATATTGTTAGTTGTTGTAATATTTTAGGATATAATAAAAGGGTTAGTTTTATTTCAACTGGGGGAGGAGCTTCACTTTCATATCTTGCCAATAAAAATCAACCTGGTTTAGAATATATAAGTGAGAAGTAGTATGAGAAAGAATTTAAAATTTGAAGAAAAATATGAAATATTAATAAAATATTACAATCAAAATGGTAACATTAATATAAAACAAAAACAAATATATGAAAATTATCCTGTTGGTAAATGGCTTGCTAATTTTAGGGAAGCTTATAAAAATAATAAATTACCTGAAGATCAAGTAGAAAAGTTAAATAAACTTAATATGCTTTGGTCTGATGTAAAAAAGGTATCATCTATATCATTATTTAATAAAAAATATGAAATATTAAAGGCTTATTATGAAGAATATGGTAATTTAAATATTTCAACAAAACAAGTTTATAAATCATATCCTGTTGGGGATTATGTTAAACAATTTAGAGATTCTTATAGAAAACAAGGAAATTATACATTTTTAAGTGAAAGTCAAATAAAACAACTTGAAAGTATAGATATGGTATGGAATCCTAAGCAAGAAAAAGAAATAATAAAAGAAGAAGTACCAAGTTATTTTATCAAAAAATACAAGAATAAATCTTCAAGACAAGTAATTATTTTATATAAATATTTAAATAATATAGTAAATGAAGAAAAACTATTAAATGAACTTAAAAGAATATATAAAACGGAAGAAGTAAAAGCATTATATACAAAAGCATATTATTTGTATAAAAATATTTTTGATAAATTGAAAGTAAGTGAAAAAGAATATTTAAGTAATTTAAATGAAAATTTTAGTTTGACTTCATTAATAATAGAAAAAGCTTGTAAAGAAGATATAAAAGTGAATATCGAGGAATTATTAAAAACAATTAATCTTATAAATATATCATTTTATGTTAATAGTGATACTTCATTATTATTAGAATATATAAAAGCTTATTCATTAGATGATGACGATATAAAACAAATATTTTTTAATTATAGTATTAGATGTAAAAATAAAGTTTATGAAAATGATTCTAAGCTTAATAATAAAATTAATTTTTTACTTAGAAGTGGAAGTAATTTTAATAATTTGCCAGAGGAATATTTAAAAGAAATATGTAAAAGAAATAATATTACAGTAAAAGATCAATTAAAGGTGAGTAAGCTTTCTTTAAAGTATAATTTGGTATTATCTAAATATAATGATGAGTTAAAAAAATCTTATGAAAGGGTGGCATAATGAATAAAATAATAGTTTTAAATCAGAAAAGTTATATGGAATATAATGAAGTGTTAGATTTTATAAATAATATAAAAGATAATATAAGAAGAGATTTAGATGTTATTATATGTCCAAGTAGTATTTATCTTCCTTATTATAAAGGAAAGTATGATTTTAAGTTGGGTAGTCAAAATGTTTATATTAAAAATATAACAGGAGAATATACTTCAAAAAGTTTAAAGTCAATGGGTGTTAATTATGTTATAATAGGTCATTTTGAAAGAAAATATTATTTAAATGAAGATAGTAATTTAATTAATTTGAAAATAAAAGATGCCATAAACAATAATTTAATTCCTATTGTGTGTTTAGGTGAAACAAAAGAGGAAAAAGAACTTTTAAGAACTGGTGATGTTTTAATAAGACAGTTAAAAGAATATTTTAAAGATGTTGATGTAAAAGAAGATATTTTAATAGCGTATGAACCAGGATATTCAATTGGAACAAGTATTTTGCCTACTACGAGTGAACTTGAAGAGGTAATAAAGTTAATAAAAGATAATATTTTTAGAAAATACAATTGTAATATTAAAGTTTTATATGGTGGAAGTGTAGATGAAACAAATATTGAAAAACTAAATAAAATAAAGGATTTAGATGGTTATTTAATAGGAAAAAATAGTTCATCAAGTGCTAAAATAATACAAATTATGAATAAAATAGATTGATTTCGACAAAAATAGATAAAAAAAACTATAGAAATCAATCTATTTTTGTAGTAAAATTATAATTGCGTTAGAAGTATATGAAGGGAGATAATATGGAGAAACTTAAAGTTGCTTTAATCGATGACAATATTGAACTTGTTAATATGATTAAAGAATATTTTAGTAGTAACGCAAAAATTAAAGTAGTATATGAAGCGCATGATGGGGAGGATGGTTTAAATTTAATAAAATCTAAATTTGATGACATTGATGTTTTGTTACTTGATTTAATTATGCCAAAAAAAGATGGAGTAAGTATTTTAGAGGAAATGAATGAACTTGCTCTAAATAAAAAGGTAATAGTTTTAACTTCTTATAATACACAAGATATGATAAGAAGAGTATCTGAGCTTGGTGTAAATTATTTTATTTTAAAACCATTTGATTTAGAAGAATTAGAAAAAAGAATTTTAGATGTAGGAAAAGTAAGCGATGAACCAAAGTCAATTGATTTGTTACATCAAAATTTGCAAATATCTATAACAAATGTATTGCATGAGTTAGGTGTTCCATCTCACATTAAAGGATATCAATATATAAGAGAAGGTATTTCAATTATATACGATAAGCCTGCAATAATCGGAGGAATTACAAAAGAGTTATATCCTGCAATAGCAGATAAGTTTGGCACAACAACTTCAAGGGTGGAAAGGGCAATAAGACATGCTATTGAAGTAAGTTGGAATAGAGGAGATTGGGATTTAATGGAAGAAATATTTGGTCATAGTGTAGATATAGATAAAGCTAAGCCAACTAATTCAGAATTTATTGTAACTATTGCAGATAAATTAAGATTAGAAAATAGAAAACCATTAGTTAAAAGTTATTAACAAAAGAGTTAATAACTTTTTCTTTAGAAATATTATTTGTTAAATTGACTTTTGTAATATAAAATATTAAAATTATATTAGAGTTAAATTGACTTTTGAAAAGCTTTATGTTATAATAATGCCATTCAACAAAGAGAGTTAATTTTTAGTTATTAAGGAGGAAGTTTTATGAATAATAAAATAGAAATAACAAAAGTATTAAAAAATTCAGATGAATATACAGAAGAAGAGACAAAATCAGGTAAACTTTATCAAGTGGGACTTGAATATAATGGAAAGATATATTATTTTTCAAAACCAGTTGGAGTATGTAAAGATTTAGCATTAGTGTTTAATACACTTGGAGAAAATCCAGATTATCCTGCCGTAGACTCTATTAAAGTTCTTTATGAAGAACATAGAAAAGCTTTTAATGAGATAAATATGGATTATCAAACAAATTCTTCTGATACACAAACTATTTTTACTAAAGTAAAAAATGATGAAATTAATTATACAAAAAAAGAAGAAAAAGTAGTTAAAAAAGAACTTGAAGATAAGAAAAAGAAAGTTCAAGAAGAAACAGAAAAAGAATTTCAAGCAACACCAGTAGTTGCTCCTATTGAAAATGTTAAAGTTTCTAAAAAAGGAAAAAGCCTAATTGCTGGGGGATTAGTTGCTTTAGCAATTTTTGGTGGAGTTATTATTGGTACAAATTTTGATAAAATAAAAAATATTTTTAAAAGTAATAAAATAACAAATGATGATTTAAATGAAGATAATATAAGAAAAGTAACTGCAGATTTTACTAAAAACTTTAATAAACTTTGTGATGAAAAAGCAAATAGTAAAACATTAAAATTACAAATTACAGAAGAAGAAACTAGATTGTTCTATTTGTTTGTTAATTATAAAAATTATACTGAAGAACAAATAGCAAATGTTTTTGGAAAAATAACAAATCCAAGTGAAGTGGCTAGAAAAATTACTAATTTTGTTACACAAGTAACTAAATATGAAGGTTTAACAAATGAAAAAGTTGATATTAATTCTTTATTAATTAACAATAATTCTAAAAAAGAATATGAAAACTTTAAAGAATTACTTGAAAAAGATGAAGTAAGTAAAGCGTTTAATAAATATTCTTCAAATAATGCTACTTATTTAGATTATATTAATGCTAACAATTATAGTAAATTAAATAAAGCAGAAAAAGAAAGCTTAGCTAGTATATATGGTGCTTCTTTAGAAAGATTTAAAGAATTTGTTATTAATGTTAATTATTTAGCTAGAATTAATAATTTAGTTAATAAATTTAATTCAAATACTTTAACAAAAGAAGATTTAGAATTAAGGGAAGCTCCTATTTCTAAGGGAAATAAAGATACATATAATGATTTATTAAAAGATCATGGTATTGATAAAGTTACTACAAAAACTGAAACTATAACAAAAGATGAAGCAATTAAAGATTTTGGAAGTGACAAAGTTAAAGATGCTGAAAATAAAGCTGATCAAGAATTAAATGATAAAAATAAGAGCGAACAAGAAAGAGCAGATCAAATAGAAAGTGATTATAACAAAAAAATAAAAGAAACAATTGATGAAATTATTAAAAAAGGTGTTAATAAAGATGGACTTTATGATATACCAAGTAATGCTAGTCCTGAAGTAAGAAAAGAATTAGAAAATATGAATGAACAACTAAGAAAAGCAATGGAAGCTGCTAAAAAGGATAATGATAAGGCAATTGATGATGCTTTAAAAAATAGTAATACAAATACAAATGTTACACAAGCACCTAAAGAAGAACAAAAACCTAATTTAGATTATAGTGATGCAGAAATTACTGGAGAATATATTAGTCAAGAAGAATATGAAAAATGGCTTCAAGAAGCAAATATGCTTTTAGATGATACATTAGAAAAAGGAACAACTCGTTCAAGATAAGGGGGTATGATGTATGAACGAATATAATGAATATACTGTTGAAGAAGAAAAAAAGCCTATATTAAAAACATTGAAATTAGTTTTAATTGTAATACTTTCAATTGCATTATTTATACTTTTAATGTGGTTAATTAAAGGCAATGGTAATGATAATAATGGAAATAATGAAAGTCCACTTGCAAATCAAATATTTTATAATAATATTGAAAGAATGAAAGATGCGGCAGAATCATATTTCACATTAGAAAGATTACCTCAAAAAGAAGGGGATAAAATAACTTTAACTTTAAAACAAATGTTAGATAAGAAGTTACTTTTACCTTTAACTGATAAAAATAATAATACATGTAGTGATACAAAGTCTTATGTTGAAGTAACAAAATTGGCTACAGAATATCAATTAAAAATATTCTTATCATGTGGCAGTGAAGAAGATTATATAATTGTATACATGGGATGTTATGATTATTGTAAGAACTTTATATGTGAAAAGAAAGAAGAAGAAAAACCTACTCCTACACCAAGTACAAATCCTTCATGTTCTTTAAAGGTTGTAAGTGGTAATTATGATAATTCACTTAATAGTTATGTAAGTAATGTTGTAATTAAGTTTAGAAACACATCTGGAGGAAACGGAAGTAAAGTAGTAGCTTCAGGTATAGGAACATCAACTAATTATACAAATAGTAGTTATGTAGTTACCAATAATGGAACATCAAGAATTTATGGTTATGTAAAAGATGAAAATGGTAAAACAGCAACTTGTAGTATAGTAGTTAAAAAAACAACACCAGTTGTTAAAAAATATGAATATAAATATGAAAAGAAAGTAGAAGCAGAATATAGTGCCTGGTCTAATTGGTCTGATAATAAAACATATAAAGATAGTGATAATATTGTATGGGGTAAACAAGAATTAGTATGGAATGAAAAAAATGGTGCTGTTAAAGCTTATGTAAAAGACCTTAACCAACCTGTTTGGAGAAATTCTTATACAAAATTACTTGGATATTATAAACAATATTTATGTGATGGATATACTTATTATAGAGATAGTGCTACAAATACAACTTATGAAACAGGAAGTTATGCTTATGTTAAAACTGTAACAGGAGCTTCAAGTATTCCTAGTGATACTGCTAATACAAAATATGTATTAGATAATGTAAAAGTTGAATTATGCTCAGACTGTAGTATTAAACCAACGCCAGTATATAGTTATAAAGTATATACAAGAACATCTAATGCTGTTACAAAAACTGAAGATGAATTAAGAGCAACATGCAATGTTAAAGAATATAGTGTGCCAATTTATGGACTTGAATATAAATTAGAAGGTTATGTAAAAGTAGCTACTTATATTCCTGTATATCATACAAAAACAAGAACATTAATAAAAGATGCTTATACAAGTACATTATGGTCATCTTCAAATAACGATCAATCTTTAATTAAACAAGGTTATGTTTATACTGGAGTAAAAAGAGAAGTTAAATAGGACAAGTTTTGTCCTATTTTTTCATATAATATAAAAAAAGAGTATTGACAAACAATTGTTTGTGTACTAAAATGTTTTTACAGGAGGAAATGATTATGAAGAATTTATATATTGATTTTGATGGTGTTATTTTAGATACAATAACATATTTATATAGAGATTTTAAAGAAACTTGTAAAAATTATACTGAAGAAGAAATTAAAAATTTTTATGTTAATTACCATTGGGAAAATATAATAAAAGATGATTTTATAATAAATGACAGTATTAATTGTATAAAAAAAATAATAGCAAGTAATAAGTTTAATTTAGCTATATTAACACATGTTAATTCAATAAATGAGGCAGTTTTAAAGATTAATTATTTAAGAAAATATTTTAAAGATATAACAATAATTCCTTGTCCTAAAGAGATATCTAAAACAAAAATGATACATACAAAAGATGCTATATTAATTGATGATTATTCGGGTAATTTAAGAGAATGGAAAAAAGAAGGAGGAATTCCTATTAAGTTTTCTTTAGGAGTTGAACCTAATGAATTTATTGTAATAAAAAAATTAGATGAAATAATTGATTTGTTTTAAATTAACACATAGATTTCACAAACAATATATATAATCTATTTAGTAAGTAGGTGATTTTATGCAAAAAATATTAATCGTCGATGATGAAGAAAATATAAGAAAAGTAATAAGAGAATATCTAGAGTTTGAAGGATTTTTATGCTTTGAAGCTAGTAATGGAGAAGAAGCGATTTCTTGTTGTAAAGAATCTTCTTATGATTTAGTAGTACTTGATATTATGATGCCTAAAATAGATGGTTTTACAGTAGCAAAAGAAATAAGAAAAAAATCAAATGTTCCTATTATAATGTTATCAGCAAGAAGTGAAGAATATGATAAGCTTTATGGTTTTGATGTTGGAATTGATGATTATGTTACAAAACCATTTAGTCCTAAAGAACTTGTCGCTAGAATTAAAGCTAATTTAAAGAGAAATACAATTATGAATGAAGAAATAAGTTATTTAGGTTTAAAAATAGATACACTAGGTCATAATGTTTATGTTGATGATAAGAAGATTAATCTAACAAATAAAGAGTATGAACTTTTATTGTATTTAATAAAAAATAAAAATATTGTTTTAACTAGAGAACAAATACTTAATAATGTATGGAATATGGATTATTTAGGAGAAGAAAGGACTATAGATACACATATAAAAACATTAAGAAGTCTTCTTGGAAAGTATAAAACTTTAATAGTAACAGTAAGAGGGGTAGGTTATAAATTTGAAGAAAACGAACTTGTTTAAAAGAATAGATAAGAAAAGCTTAAAGTTTAAACTTTTATTAACTTTTATTATCTTTTCTTGTTTTATATTTATTTTACTATGGCTTTTACAAACAGTATTTTTTGCTTATTTTTACGAAACAAATAAAAAAGATGAAATTATTTTAACTGCATCTTTAGTTATGACTAAATTATATGATGATAATATTCAAGAAGTAATAGATGATTATTCATATAAATATTCTTCTAATATATATATAATAGCAAATAATAAAGTTTTATATGCTTCGAATAATTATGAAAATAAATATAGTCAAATAATTTTACCTATTAATATTAATTTAATTCAAGATAAAACAATAACAAGAGTTAAAAATAATAAATTTAATATAGATATGTTTTGTTATCAGTTAACAAATGAAGATAATATAAAAGTATTAGTAACTACGCCAGTCGAAGCTACTGAAAGTGCAATAAGGGTATTAAAAACAGAACTTCTTTTTATAACTATAACATTAATTATTATTTCATCAATCGTAGCTATTTATTTGTCTTATTATTTAACAAAGCCAATTAAAAAAATAGAAGAAAAATCTAAAAAATTAGGGGAAGGAAATTATAATGTTAAATTTGAAACTGGTTCATATACTGAAGTAGATAATTTAGCTAAAACATTAAATAGTGTTACAACAGAATTAAAGAAAACTGATGACTTAAGAAGAGAGTTAATATCTAATGTATCACATGATCTTAAAACTCCACTTACAATGATAAAGTCATATGCTGAAATGATGATAGATATACCACAGACAAAAGAAAAACAAGATGAAAAATTAAACATAATTGTGGAAGAAACGGATAGATTAAATATTCTTGTTAATGATATTGTAAATTTATCTAAATTAGAATCAAATATTGAAGAACTTAATTTAGAAGTTATTAATTTAAGCGAACTTTTAAAAACAATAGTTAATAGATTTAATTATTTAATAGAAATGGAAAACTATATTTTTGAAGTAAATATTGAAGATAATTTATATACAAAAGTTGATAAAAATAAAATATCACAAGTTATATATAATTTAATTGGTAATGCAATTAACTATACAGGAAAAGATAAAAGAGTAATTATTAATCTTTATGAAAAGAATAATTATATTTATTTTGAAGTTAAAGATACAGGAATGGGTATAAATAAAAAAGATATTGATAATATTTGGGATAAATATTATAAAGTAGAAATTAAACATAAAAGGAATATAGTATCAACAGGGCTTGGCTTATCAATAGTAAAAAATGTTTTAGATAAACATAAATTAAAATATGGGGTTATTTCAAAATCTAGAAAAGGTACAACGTTTTACGTTGTATTTACAAAAAATAAAAAATAATAAAAATTTTAAATTATCTTCATATAGATTTCACAAAACTTGTTTAATATTAATAGTGAAAGGAGGATAATTTAAAAATTAATTAAAAATAAAACAAACAAAAACAAACACAAAGTATTTTATAATTCTTTACATATAATATAATAAACGCAAAAAAATTTGAATCATAACAATAGTTATTTTTCAAATTTTTTGATATAATAAAAATAGGGAGGGATGTTATGAATATATATATTCGTGGAGAAAAGTTAGAAATAACTGATGCAATGAAATCTTATGCAAAGGAGAAATTAGAAAGATTATCTAAATATGTTAAAGATAGTGATGTTAATGCTAATTTATTATTTAAAATAAATGGTATTAAACAAAAACTTGAAGTAACTATACCTCTTAAGAATTTTACTTTAAGAGTAGAAGAAGTAGGAGATGACTTTTATGCAGTTGTAGATACTGCAGTTGATAAGTTAGAAAGACAAATAAGGAAAAATAAAACAAGACTTGAAAATAAACAAGTTAAAAGTAAAGTTGATTTTGATTTTATGAGTTTTGATGAAAAAGATGAAGAAAACGCAAATAAAATTGTAAGAAGAAAACAAGTAGAATTAAAACCAATGGATGAAGAAGAAGCAATTTTACAAATGGAACTTTTAGGACATGATTTCTATGTATTTAAAAACATTGATAAAGATGGTAAAATATCAGTTCTTTATCGAAGAAAAAATAATGATTATGGAATAATTGAAGAAGAATAGGAAAAATCCTGTTCTTTTTTTTATAATAAAATACCTTTAAAAAGTTTGTTAAAATGTATAAAAAATATTGACAACCTGGGGGGGGTGTTTTATATAATTAATTTATAAAGT
>ERZ827423.3370-NODE-3370-length-11061-cov-3.963565_pt1 | contig 11061 bp, 9 predicted proteins | sample MGYA00519775_ERZ827423 | MGnify/ENA primary metagenome ERZ827423 (study PRJEB31778, sample SAMEA3449296) | human gut metagenome | biome: human gut; feature: human-associated habitat; material: faeces | place: United Kingdom | collected 2010/2012 ...
CTTTTTTCTTCATGTTTGTTTCCTCCCATTTTTTGTTGAATGTTTGTTGTAAGTGCTTGTTGCATTTATCTTCATATGGTTGCGGTTGCGGCGCTTCCATATAAATGCCTGATTATTTGTCTGTCGGGATCTGTGCTACCGACTTGCCTTCCACTACCTTACCGGGTACTATGACCTGTTCGATAATGGTGGTCTTGGGTCTCTCTATGAGGCTGATCAGTTCTCTGGCTGCCAGACAGCCGATCTGTTCGGTATCCTGTTGAACTGTGGTCAGTCTGGGCTCCAGCTGTCTTGCGAACTGAATCCCATCGTATCCTGCCACCGAGATGTCTTCGGGAATCCGTAGTCCCCTCTCCCTGATAGCATTGATGCCTCCGAAAGAAGCGAAATCATCCGGATAAATGATACATGTCGGTGGATCCGGAAGATCCAGTAATTCGTTGGTCATGCGATAGGTTGTGGCAGTATCTCTGTAAGCCGCTTCCCTGATGTACTCATCGGGAATCTGTAGTCCCAGTCGTTCTGCCGTCCGGTAGAAGCTGGATAATCGTCCCGAGGTAACCGCTGACATTGCGCCGTGGATATAGGCAATTTTTCTATGTCCTCTGCTATATATGTATTCCAGCAGTTCTTTCATACCTGTCACATTGTCCGACATGATCGCGATACGGTTATTAAACAGATAGTCAATAGTAACTACCGGGATGGAACTCTGTACCAGTTCGATGACTTCGGGATCTCCGAAATCAATACAGGCGAGCACCACTCCGTCAAAGCCTCTGTACCTGCTGTGTTCCAGGTAGGACATCCGATCCGGACGGTTCTTGCAGCTGTTAATAAAGGTAATGTCGTAACCGCTCTTCTCTGCTGTCCTTTTGAAGCTGTCCAGTACACTGGAAAAGTAATCATGGGTCAGACCGCTTTGTGCTTCATCTACGAAGAGGACTCCAATTCCGTAGGTTCTGTTCGTCTTCAATGCTCTGGCGGAAAGGTTCGGGGAATATCCCATCTCCTTGGCTACCCGTCTGATATTTGCTTTGGTTTCTTCTCCAATGTCCTTGTGGTCGTTCAGTGCCTTGCTGACAGTTGCAACGGAGACTCCACAAATCTTGGAAATGTCTTTCAATGATGCCATACCGTTCTCCTGTTTCATGTCTTCGTCATTTCATCCGACCTGTTTTGTAACTTAATCGTTTTCGTAGTTTTAATATATACCACCTTTGAGCATTTTGCAATACTTTTTTGCAGTTTTTTTCTAAAAAGTGTCCACTTTGTCTATAATTAACAATTTCAAATAGGGGTTTTTGTACATTTGGCTTGTACAGCAATTGTATTTCTTCTATATAATGGCAAAGTATGCGATAACGTTTGCCATTATTTTATTTCGTAAATCTGCTTTTTTCAAGATCCGTTTTGTTTTGTATCTTCTGTCCATGTTTTTCTTGCGTATTTGTATATATTGCGCATTTTACAGGCTTTTTCAAGATTCGTATTGCATTTTCAGCACTGCTTCTGTATAATACAAATCAGAATTCCGGATTACTTAATCGTTTACTGAGCATTAAGCAGTCCGCAGCGAAAAAGCAAACACTCAACATACAACAACATGAAAGAAGGAGATTTTCTTATGAAGTATGGTCATTTTGATGATGTGCATCAAGAATATGTCATCACTACTCCCAAGACTCCGCTTCCCTGGATCAACTACCTGGGTTGCAACGAGTTTTTCAGTCTGATATCCAACACCTGCGGCGGATATACCTTCTATAAGGATGCCAAACTGCTGCGTCTGACCCGTTATCGTTACAATAATGTACCGGCAGACATCAACGGCAAATATCTGTATATTAAGGATGGAGATACCGTATGGAATCCCGGCTGGCAGCCTACGAAGACCGAGCTGGATTCTTACGAGTGCCGTCACGGTATCGGTTACAGCCGTTTCACCTCTTCCAAGAACGGTGTTAAGGCTTCCGTGCTCTCCTTCGTTCCTCTGAATGATAACTGTGAGATCTCTCAGCTGACTCTGACCAACGGAAGCTCCGAGGACAAGAAGCTGTCCGTATTCTCTTATGTAGAATGGTGTCTGTGGAATGCCGATGATGATATGAAGAACTTCCAGCGTAACTTAAGCACCGGCGAAGTGGAGGTACAGGATTCGACTATTTACCACAAGACCGAGTACCGCGAACGCCGTAATCATTACGCAATCTATTCTGTAAATACGAAGATTGATGGTTTCGATACCAGCAGAGATGCTTTTCTTGGTGCGTACAGAGGTGCGGATTCTCCCGAAGCGGTTGAGAACGGCAAGTGCACAAACTCCATGGCAAGCGGCTGGTCTCCCATTGCTTCTCATCAGATCAATGTGGATCTGGCAGCCGGCGAGACCAAGACTTTCATCTTCGTACTGGGCTATATCGAGAATCCCGAAGACGAGAAGTGGGAGTCCTACGGTGTGATCAACAAGACCCGCGCGAAGGAAATGCTGGCAAAATACCAGACCGACGCCCAGGTAGAAGAAGCTTTCGCAGCGCTGCAGGCTTACTGGAAACAGTTACTTGCCCGTTACACGGTAGATTCTGCTGACGAAAAAGTAAACCGTATGGTCAACACCTGGAACCAGTATCAGTGCATGGTAACCTTCAACATGTCCCGTTCCGCTTCTTATTATGAGTCCGGAATCGGTCGTGGCATGGGCTTCCGTGATTCCTGCCAGGATCTGCTCGGCTTCGTACATCTGATCCCGGATCGTGCAAGAGAGCGTATCATCGATATCGCTTCCACCCAGTTCCAGGACGGTAGTGCTTACCATCAGTACCAGCCTCTGACCAAGAAGGGCAACTCCGATATTGGCAGCGGCTTCAACGATGATCCTCTGTGGCTCATTGCAGGTACCAGTGCTTACGTAAGAGAGACCGGTGATACCTCCATCCTGACCCAGATGGTTCCTTTTGACAACGATATGAGCGTAGCTGCTCCTCTGATGGATCACTTAAAACGCTCCTTAGACTATATCATCAACCACAAAGGCCCTCACAATCTGCCTCTGATCGGCCGTGCCGACTGGAATGACTGTCTGAACCTGAACTGCTTCTCCGCTCATCCCGGAGAATCTTTCCAGACCTTCGGTCCCAGTGAAGGACCCGTTGCAGAATCCGTATTCATTGCCGGTATGTTCGTAAAATACGGCGAAGAATATGCCCAGCTGTGTGAGCTGATGGGTGATGCTGATGAAGCTGCCCGCGCACGCAAGGAAGTACAGGCAATGTACGATGCGATCCTGAAGGATGGCTGGGACGGCGACTGGTTCGTTCGTGCTTACGATGCTTACAGCCACAAGGTAGGTTCCAAGGAATGTCGCGAAGGTCAGATCTACATCGAGCCTCAGGGCTTCTGTGTACTCGCCGGTGTCGGTGTAAAGGAAGGGCTTGCCGAGAAGGCACTGAATTCCGTAAAAGAAAGACTGGATACCAAGTATGGTGTCATGATCTTACAACCTGCATACACGGAGTATCACCTCGAACTTGGTGAAGTATCCTCTTATCCCCCCGGATACAAGGAGAATGCCGGTATCTTCTGCCACAACAATCCCTGGGTATCCATCGCAGAAACTGTTCTGGGCAGAGGTGACAGAGCCTTCGAAATCTACCGTAAGACCTGTCCCGCATACATTGAGGATATCAGCGAGATCCATCGTACCGAGCCTTATGTATACTCCCAGATGGTAGCCGGTAAGGATGCAAAATTCCACGGCGAAGCGAAAAACAGCTGGCTGACCGGTACCGCGGCATGGACTTTCGTAAATATCTCCCAGTACATCCTGGGTGTATATCCTACCCATCAGGGATTATCCGTAGATCCTTGTATTCCTAAGGGCTTCGGCGATTTCTCCATCACCCGTAAGTTCCGTGAGGGCACCTATCACATTCAGGTGAAGAATCCTCAGAACGTGGAGAAGGGTGTGGTATCCATGACCGTAGATGGCAAGGCTGTTGACGGACACATCATCCCTTACGAAAAGGGCAAGGAAGAGTACAACGTAGTTATTACGATGGGCTAATTCCTTTCAAAACGATTTCTATCCTCCTTAAAACCCCGGCAGTTATGATAACTGTCGGGGTTTTGTATTGGAAATTCCGGTAAACAGCATTCCGATAATGCGTGGCAGGTGAATCTTCTGGCAGATTGCTGCCATAAGAAGTCCCAGCAAAAAAATCAGTCCCAGTGATGTAAGCATAAAATTTCCTCCATTTTCTCGCAGCAGGACGTTTTGGAGTGTTTTATCGGATATTTTGTTTAAAAATATCTGCTGCCAGAGCATCCCCGAAATCACTTGCCGGGATTTCAAAATCTATAATCCCCACTGCATACGGCTGCAGTACATACTGCCCGGATTCAAAGACGAATCCATCTCCCGTAATGCTGAAAGTCGGGCTTGCCGGTCCATTGCCGGTGCCTGCAATGTCCGCTCCATAGATTTCCTGATAGATAGTATCCATATTTTCCGTACCATCTAACACTACCAGTTTAATACTCTTCTCATAATCAGGGAAGAAGCAGTCATCCGTCGCCTGCATCTCGGCAGCTTTTTTCGTCACCAGTTCCAGTGCTTTGTCACGGAAGCTGTTTCCGAGACTGTCAAAGGTAATTTTTTCTCCTGTCTGCGTATAATAGTTTCTGTAATCCTGTATGTACCAGCCATGCGCTCCCTGATTATAGCCCTCATTGCCCCATACCACGCTGATCACCTTGTCATCTGCACGGATCACCTGAAATGAAAGCTCTTCATAGCTTGTCACTCCCGACATCTCGCCCGCATAAACTGTACCGAAATCACTATTGTTGATACTCTCCAAAAAAGTTTCCACATACGCGTTCAAATCCTTTTGGATCTTGTCCTGCGCTTCTTCATTACCTTCTATCGTGATCGTCGGCACCTGATAGGTATAGGTGTATTTTCGTTCCGCATTTTCCGGATCACTGCTGCCTTCAAAATCCTCTGTGGTAATCTCCACTTTGCCGGTTGTCGCAGTCTCGGTCTGCATCTCCTGCTGCGATGCAGTCTCCGTTTCTGCATTCTCCAGTACGCTTTCCTGCGTATTCTCAATTGCGGTGCCGGTCACCTCCTGGATCACTGGGGATTTCTGACTTCCGCATGCCGTAAACGCAAGCAACAGTCCTGTAAGTATTGTAGCCAATAATTTCTTTTTCATTTTATTTACCTCCTAATGCCAGTATATACAACCATTGCATCATAATGGCATCATGTCCCGACCACGCCCCGCAACACAACTTTCCCCACATATTTTCGGACAAGTTCCGCCATCTGTTCCAGTTCCTCCCGCGAGAAAGCACCGAACAGTTCCGCACCGCTCGGCTTAACAGCATTGCTTTCTGCTGTCTGTGTCATCCGGTACAGGCAGTTATCATTCTCCTGATAACTCTGCAAGTAGTATGCAGGACACCCTTCGATCCATCTGCCGATCTCCTTAAATTCTCCCACGGTATGAATCCCTTTTACCACAGTAGTTCGGAATTCATAGGGAATTCCGCTGCTTTTCAGGATACCGATACTCTCCTCAATGCGAGAGATATCCATATGCGGCAGTCCCGCCGCCCGGGCATAATTATCCCTGGAAGCCTTAATATCCATCGCCACATAATCGATCAGGTGCTCCTGTAACAATTCCCACAATACTCCTGGCATATACCCGTTGGTATCCAGCTTAATGGGATACTCCAGTTCCTTGATCTTTTGCAGGAACTTGCGAAGGTCCCTCTGCAGAGTCGGCTCTCCGCCGGTGACGCAGACGCCCTGGAGGATCCCCTGTCTTTTCTTCAGGTAGGACAGCACTTCCTCTTCTGAGACGGAGGGCTGACCCGCAGGATCCAGTACCAGTTCCCCATTGTGGCAAAACGGACAGCGAAAATTGCAGCCTCCTGTAAAAACAGTGGCTGCAATATGTTCCGGATAATCTAATAAAGTTGTCTTGTTAAAACCATGTATTTCCATACAGCATTCCCTTCGTCCCCATAGGGACTGTATGACTCTTTCTTACGTCCTCGATATCGTAGAATCCCGGATCACCAGTTCTCCGTCGAATACACAGTGCTGGTGTTTCGCTTTTTTCCCGATAATGTCAAACAGAATCCGGGCGGTCTCTCTCGCCATGCTGTCTACCGGCTGTTTTAAAGTCGTCAATGACGGGATAACATATTTCCCGATTTCCACACCATCAAAGCCTGTCAGGGAAATATCTTCCGGTACCCTGTATCCGGCATCAGACAATGCTTTTCCAGCACCGATTGCCAGCATATCGGAGATTGCGAAGATCGCCGTGCACGGAATCTGCTTCTCCAGGAATTCCTTCGTCACCATGTAGCCATTCTCCAGGGAGTAATCCTCAAGGTCACTCCTCATGGGCAGGATCAGTTCTTCCCTTACTTCTATTCCGTTATCCTTCAACGCCTTTTTATAGCCTTCCAAACGCAACTTACCGATGGAAGCATCCGTTTTGCGGGCACAGACGATCGCAATATCCTTATGCCCATTCTTACACAGATAGTCCACCATCTTGTAGCTTTCTTTGGTATCATCCACGGTCACGGAAGAATAGGTATTACGACTGAATCCCTTTGGCAGCATTCCGGTAGTGCTCAAGATAAACGGTACATGAAGCTGTGCCAGTTTTTCCTCGCTGTGAACCAGATAACCACCGAGAAAAATAATGCCCCGAAGCCTTTTTTCCTTTACAAGCTTCAGCGCCACCTCCACTTCATCATCGTCATAATCGACATGCTGCAAAACCATGGAGTAGGACTTTTCCTTGATCTCTTCTTCCAATACCTTGATCATCTGGCTGAAGAAAGAGTTATTAATACCTTTGACCAGTACTGCAATTGCCTTGGCATCCTGACGCTTCAGGTTTCTGGCACTGTTGTTGGGTACGTAGTTATTCTCTTTGATCACCCGCATGATCGTTTCCTTGGTCTCAGGATTGATGTCCGGGTGGTTATTTATGGCACGGGATACCGTGCTGACGCCGACACCGCAGATTCTGGCAATGTCTCTGATCGTGATTTCCTCCATGGAATGCAAACCTTTCTAAGCCTACAGACTTATCTGCCGTACAGCTTCGTCATGCTGCGGATCCGCCCTGCAAGCTCCTTTGTAAAATCTCCGTTCCCCATTCTCCACATCCAGTTGGTGCCAAGTGTGGAAGGAATGTTGATGCGGGCCTCCGATCCCAAACCGAGATAATCCTGCATGGGAATGATCGCCATATCCGCTACGCTGGACATTGCGGCACGCACGAATTCCCAGGGAATCTGCTCTCTGGGAATCGGCTCTCCGTCCGCATTTTTCAGACGCAGATAGTCGTCACAGAGCTTTTTGTCAGCTCCCTTCAAGGTGTCATACCACCCCATCACAGTATCATTATCATGAGTTCCTGTATATACTACGCAATTATGTGTATAATTATGCGGCAAATAATCACTTTCCTCACGGGAATCAAAAGCAAATTGCAAAATTTTCATACCTGGATAACCGGATTTCTTCACTAATTCTATCACAGATGGTGTTAAAAAGCCAAGGTCTTCTGCAATAACTTCTTTTTCTCCCAATTTTTCCTTCATGGCACGGAAAATATCGTATCCCGGACCCTGTTCCCAGTGACCGTGCTCCGCAGTGGGTTCCCCATAGGGAATCGCATAATAAGCATCGAATCCACGGAAATGATCGATACGTACCACATCATAGCGCTCAAAGCAGGCTGCCAGCCGCTGCATCCACCAGGCATAACCGGTCTCTTTGTGATGTTCCCAGTTATACAGAGGATTGCCCCACAGCTGTCCGGTGGCAGAAAATGCATCGGGAGGGCATCCCGCTACTGCTACCGGCTCACAATCCTCGTCAAACTGGAACAGCTCCGGGTTCGCCCAGGCATCTGAGCTGTCAAATGCCACATAAATGGGAATATCCCCGATAATCTTGATGCCGTTATCGTTGGCATAGGTCTTTAGTTTCTCCCACTGTACCTGGAACAGATACTGCTGGAACTGGTAAAAAGCGATCTCTCTCGCATATTTTCTGCGATATTTGTCCATAGCCGCAGGAGTTCTCAGTTTGATATCATCCTCCCAGGCTGCCCAACAGATACCACGGAAGCCGTCCTTGACTGCCATATATAATGCATAATCCTCCAGCCAGTATGCATTCTTCTGTACAAACTCCTGAAATCTTGCATCTTCTTCAATATGACTATTATCAAACGCTTCTTTTAGCAGGCGGAAGCGACTCTTGTAGATTTTACCGTAGTCCACGGAATGAATGTCGGTACCGAAATCATAAGCATTGCACTGCTCAGCGGTCACATAGCCTCTCGCCACCAGATCCTCAGGATCGATGAAATAAGGATTCCCTGCAAAGGTGGAGAAGGACTGGTAAGGAGAATCTCCATAGCTGGTCGGACCTAACGGCAGAATCTGCCAGTATGCCTGACCGGCTTCTTTTAATCTGTCAATAAATTTGTATGCTTCTTTGGAAAAGCAGCCGATTCCGTATTTGGAAGGCAGACTGCTCACCGGCAGCAGGATTCCACTTTTTCTCATAACATAAATCTCCCGTTGTAACTTTTTCGTTTAACCCTTAACTGCTCCGGCTACCACGCCTTCGATGATGTACTTCTGACAGGTCAGATAGAAGACGATGATAGGGATAACAGACAATACCAACAGTGCCATCATGGCACCCAGATCCTTTGCACCGTAAGAGCCTACCAGGTATTGTACTACAACCGGGATGGTTTTGTAATTAGTACTCAGACCGATTACCAGATAGGGCAGCAAATAGTCGTTCCAGATCCACATAGCGTTCAGAATCGCTACTGTGATAGCAGTCGGCTTCAGGATCGGCATTACGACGCCGAAGAAAGTCTGCAGCGGATTACAGCCGTCGATCATGGCTGCCTCTTCGATGTCTAACGGAATAGATTTGATAAATCCGCAGAACATAAATACGGACAGACCAGATCCGAAGCCCAGATACAGAAGCACCATTCCGGGAGGGTTATTTAAGTGAGTCATATTCGCCAGCTTAGACATCGTGAACATAACCATCTGGAAAGGTACGATCATGGAAAATACAAACATATAATACAATACGTTGGTCACACCGGTTTTTACTCTGGTCAGGTAATAAGCGGTCATGGAAGTAAACAGAATGATCGCTGCCACAGAAAATACCGTGATAAAAGCAGACCATCCGAAGGCTGTGAAGAAACCTGTTTTTTCAATACCGTTCACATAGTTGGTAAGCCCTGCAAAAGTCTCTGCGGTAGGCAGTGCGAAAGGATTGTTACTGATGAACAGTTTTCCTTTAAAGGAGTTGATCAGCACGAAGAAAATAGGGGTCAAAAATGCAACTACCAGCACACACAGGATACAAAAAATGATTACATTGGAAGTTTTTTTCTTAGTCATTATTGCTCTACCTCCTTACGTCTGGTAAGTACCAGCTGTCCCAGGGCAATGACTGCCACTACAATGAAGAACAGTACTGCTTTGGCCTGACCAACACCTTCAAATCCGCTTCTGCCATAGAAGGTATTGTAGATATCCAGAGCCAGCATAGCTGTCTTTTTGCTGGGTGCTCCAGCCGTCAATGCAAGGTTCTGGTCGAACAGCTTAAAGCTGTTGGACACGGTGAGGAACAAACATATGGTAATAGATGGCATAACCATCGGAATTTTCACTTTGAATAATGTCTGTAACGAAGTAGCTCCATCGATCTCTGCTGCTTCGATCAGATCCGTAGGTACATTCTGCAGTCCGGCTACATAAATGATCATCATATAACCGATCATCTGCCAGTTCATCAGAATGATCAGACCCCAGAATCCATAGGTCGGATTCGCCACCAGTGTTGTCTCGTATTTTAACAATACTGCGTTGATCATCTGCTGCCAGATATATCCCAAAATGATACCGCCGATCAGGTTCGGGGTGAAAAATCCGGCGCGGAAGAAGTTCTGACCTTTGATGCCGCGGGTCAGGATGTAAGCCAGTAAAAAGGCGATCACATTGACGAGAACAACAACCGCAATGACATATTTAAAGGTTAACAGCAGGGATTTCCAGAACTGCGCGTCGCGCATAACGGCTGCGAAGTTGGAAAGTCCTACAAAGTTTTTCACGCTGGAAACACCGTTCCAGTCGGTTAAGGTCAGGTAAATACCGTAGATAAACGGTACCATGACGACTGCCAGGAAGCAGAACAGGCCCGGCAGCGCAAATACACAGAAATCTTTTCCCTTGTTGCTTGATTTCATTTTCGTTCCTCCTTCATATCCTCCGGCTTACTGCTCATCCCAGTATGCCTGGATGGAATCTATCAGTTCCTCGCGGTCACTTCTTCCGGCCAGATATTTCTGCATTGCCGCACCAAGGTCAGACCAGTGATCGTTCGGCACGATCGCAGATGCGTTGAATGCTCCGCCGTTCTGTACTTTTTCGTAAATGTCGCGGCTTAACGGATCGCTTGGCTCGTTCGGGTTGTTTTTAAACGGAGGGATCAGGCTGCAGGTCTTTACAACCATCTGCTGTCCGATCTCACTGTAAACCAGCCAGTTCAGGAACTCTTTTGCTGCTGCTTTCTGCTCGTCGGTAGCCACGATATCATCCAGCATGATCTGTTTGGACGGGGATGCCTGGATTTTGCTGTTGACGAAGTCGTCCGGATCATTGTTCAGGAAGTATGGAAGGAAACCGTACTCGTCGGTCGTCTCGGCTCCTGCCTCCTCAAGGTTCGGCCATGCCCAGTTTCCGTTGAACCAGAAAGCGGTTTTTCCGTCTGCCAGATCAATTGCCATCTCATCGTAATCTGCGCCGAGTGGATCGCCCTTTGCTACGTTGTACTCTTTTAACAGGTCAAAGGTATTCAGGAACTCGTTCATGCGGGTGTAGTCCGGCAGATATAAGGTTCCGTCCTTCAGCTCGTTGATGACTTCTGCTGCACCGTCGGAGGTTCCGTTGTATGTCTCGTAGATGTACTGCAGC
>ERZ827423.3374-NODE-3374-length-11052-cov-3.815950_pt1 | contig 11052 bp, 10 predicted proteins | sample MGYA00519775_ERZ827423 | MGnify/ENA primary metagenome ERZ827423 (study PRJEB31778, sample SAMEA3449296) | human gut metagenome | biome: human gut; feature: human-associated habitat; material: faeces | place: United Kingdom | collected 2010/2012 ...
CTGTCGGATTGCTCCGTCCCATTCCCAGCTTCACAGCTTGTTCCAACGCCTTGTGAAATACGCCGTGAATATTGCGGATCGTTTTGGGAGAGAGCTTCTTCTCTGTCAGGAGGCTATTATAAAACCTCTGTATCTGCGGGGCGTTCAACGCCGCCAGCCGGATTTTACCCAGCATCGGCTTGATGTAGTTATCACAGTTTCTCTGATAGGCGTCCAGCGTATAGGACTTCACGGAATACTTCACATAGGTCTCAAGCCAGGTGTCCAGCCATTCTCCAACGGTGTCCTTCGTAGGTTCCAGATAGGTCCCATCATCCAGTTCCGTTGTGATCTGCGCCAGCTTCTCCCGGACTTCCTTCTGTGTCTTTCCATAGATCGATTTTTGGACCTGTTTGCCGCTGGCGGGGTCAAAGCCGGTCGTAAACCGTGCCTCCCACCTGCCATCTGTTCGTTTGCGGATCGTCCCGGCACCCTGCGCGCTTTTTCTCGTTTTTCGCACGTCTCTGCTCCTTTCCGCGTGCCGACCGATCCCGTGGTTTGGGTACTTTGATTGTACCCCAACCACAGAATCGGGTCAATTTATTATTTTATGAAATCAGCGGTTTCTGCCGGAAAGATACGCGACCAGCGCGTCTTTTGGAATCCGCAGCTGACGGCCGATCCGAATGCTGCGGATTTTTCCGCTGCGCACCAGCTCATACGCCGTATTTCTGCCGATGCCGAGAATGGGCATCAGGTCCTCCACCCGGAGGGTCAGGGGGAGGTCATCGAAAGAGCGGTAATCACTGCTCATGGCGCTCCCCCTTTCTCACGGAGGCCAGATAGATGTTGGTCACATCGGCCCGCTCGTGGCCCAGCAGCCGGGACACAGTAAAGTGGGCGTCCAGGGCACCCATGCCATTGCCAGTCAGTTCCCGGTACTTCTCCGCCGCATAAGTGTGGCGCAGGCCATGGAAAGTCAAGGGGCTGTCGGAACCCGCGTCCCGCACCTCGTCCCGGTGTTTCATGATGAAGAGCTGCAGCAGGTTGATGGCCCGGTCCGTGTGCATTTCGTCGGGCACCAGCAGCTTATGACCCCGGGGCGTGCGGTTTAGCTGTTTCCTCATGGCAACGGCGATCTGCTCGTTGATGGGCACTGTCCGCACCTTGCCACCCTTGCCCTTGATAGTGATGGCATTCTCCCGGAGGGCCTGCGCCGCCGTGGCGGTGTCAATGCGGAAGCACTCGTGGATGCGCAGGCCGGCATACCGGCCCAGATAGAGGGCCAGGATGAAGTCATAGCGGTCCTCGGCCAGCGCCTTGCCAAGCATCTTGTTGAACTCCACGTTGCTCCAGGTGCGGTCCACGCCGCCGAAACAGCGCCGCTCCAGTTCCACGGCCAACTCGTCATTGGTGGGCAGCTGATACTTGGGCCGGCTCATCTTGTCGTGGAAGAACCGGATGGCTGCCAGATCGGTCTTGACGGTGGAGGCGGACTTGCCGCTCTCCTGCATCCAGAGTGCATAACTGGTCAGGTGCTTGCCGCTGATGTTCTCCAGTTTTTGGAGATGGAACTCGTCCGCCAGGTAGGCACAGAACCGCTTGAACGCCTCGTAGTAGCGTTCCTTGGTGCGGTAACTGCCTTGCCTATTATGCCGGGCCAGCTTATCCAGCTGACTCACCAGGGCCAGATAGAGGCCCTTGTTTTGAATCGTTTTTGCCATATATGAAAAGGTCTCCTTTTGTTTTTTAGATTGTTCAGATGGGCGTAGCCCACCCCTTGGCAAGTCCGTCTGTTTCCACCGGATTTCCAGAGAAATCTCCAGGGGATCGGCGGTTTGACGCAGCCGGAATCCCTTGGAACAGAGACGCTTTGGTGCATAGCACGATCTGCCGGCGAACGTCTGTCTCTCTTCAATTTTGAGCCAGGTCAGTACGGACGCAGTATGGGGATGGTCCCTGTCGTCGGTTCCAAACCAAATCGAAGCCCAGCGCAGCGGGTTCGATTTGGAGAGGAGGAACAGTGAAGTGAGTTTTCGCATTCATGCGGAAACGAACGATACGGAACTTGTTCCGGCGACGACTGCCGACACGGCCGCTGAACTCGGCTGCAGGCGATGGCAAATGCCATACCCGCGTGTGTCGTGTGATCCCTTCGGCTTGGATCAGGAGTGTGCGTCCTCCGTGCTGCCGAACCGGCGCAACGCCGGAGCAGGGAGGGGGGAGCCTGCTGCCACAGACCCCAAAGTGTTACATCCCAAATCCCTCCGCGCACCTCGACGCGGAGGAGGGTATCGGCCATGATTCGTTTGAAGTTCCTCTGTCACCCTACCCCAGACTGGCAGAATCCGGGGCGGTCCTCAAAGGGGGCAATGGGATATGGACACAAAAAGAGGGCGCGAAAAGTTCCTCCTGTGCCTGATAGACTCAAGCAACAAACTTTTCGCACCCTCACACAAGTGCCTGTATTCTTTCTTATGGCTGTCCGAAGAAGCAGATCCTTTCTTCGGCGCAGCGCTGTATCATCAAAATGAAAGCAGCCGATGGGCATAGTACGCCCACAGCTGAAACGTACAAACTTTGGGATCGTCCGGCATCCCGGATTCTCCACCACAACGTGTGCAATGCGGCTGCCTGCCGCTCCCAGGTCAACGACTTGGCTCCGATTTTCACGGGGAACGCACAAAGAATCAATTACATTTTTTATATACCACAATATAATGTGGTTGTCAAGAGAAAAGCCGTTGTATCTTGCGGTTTGATAGTTGCCAGAGGAAGAAAACGCACAGTGGGCGTATTACCGGCGTATAGGCCCCCGGCACCCTACCGTGTGCCGGAAGGCAAAACAAAAGCCGCCAACTCCACATACATGTGTGGAACCGGCGGCACCATCTACAGCATTAAGAAGTCCGCAGAGGGAGATGCCATTGTGGTCATGCTGAAACTGCTTGGCACTATGCTCCGGCGCCCTCCATTGGGCGCGGCCCCTCTTTGTCTTATGTTCTGTGCTTGTGCGGAGCGCCGGTAGGCGCAGGAACTCCTTAACGCTGCAATATACCCAAGTGCATCACAGCGTCCCTTTCCCGCGTCAGCGGTGGCACACAAGCGGCGATTCTCTCCCCCTCTCCTTGGCGGTATGACAGCTCTGAGCTGCCGCTTGTTAGATTATCATTGGCAAAAAAACAACAGGAAGCCGCCGCCCCAGTCTGGGGATCAGTTGCTTCCTGCTATTGGTTTATCAGAAATGGCCTCAGCCATTTTGATCACCGCCCACCTCTTTTGCTGCCATGATATAAAAATAGCGTGTATGAGCAAAGAACTCAGGGAGATAGGTGATTTTTCGGGGAAAGAAGGTAAGGATACTCATACTTTTTGCGGAATATGAATCAAAAAGCGACCCCACTGGCGTTTGCCGGCGGGATCGCTTTGCCTTTCTCACAGGCACTCCATGAAAATCTCATAGACTTCGTCGTGCGTGAGCTGTCGGGGGCCGTTGGGAAGTAGGTTTGTGCTGTCCGCCACCTGCCGCAGCAGCTCCGGGGTGATTGCCACCTTAGAGCGGAGCTCTGTCAGTTTCGTAGGCAGGCCGCACTCCTTGATAAAGCTGGCCAAAGCGTCCACCGCCGCTTCAGCACCCTCTACCCCAAAGACCACCTGGCCCAGACGGGCAAACTTCTCCGGGGCGTCCTTCACGATGTGCCGGTAGTAGGCGGGGTGGAGCACCGCCAGCCCCTGACCGTGGTTACAGTCGGTGTAGGCCCCCAGCTGGTGTTCCATCTGGTGGCACTCAAAGTCGGTGACCCGGCCCACCTTCAGAATGCCGTTCTCCGCCATGGCGGAGGTCCACATGAGATTGCTGCGGGCGGTGTAGTCGTTGATGTCCTTCAGCAGAGTGCGCATATTGACCACCGTGCTGTGCATAACGGCCAGGGCCACCTCATCGGACACATTGTCCCGGTCGGACCGGCCGAAGTAGGTCTCCATGGCGTGGCTCAGGGTGTCGAAGGCACCGGAGAGCACCTGCATCCGGGGAAGGGACATGGTGTATTCCGGGTCCAGAATGGCAAACCGAGGAGCGGCGGCGAACATACCGCCCTTGATCTTGGCGTCCTCATTGGTGATGACGGCGCCGCCGTTCATCTCCGCACCAGTGCCGGAGGCGGTGACTACCGCCCCCAGAGGGATGGGCGCGGCCGCAGACGCCTTGTGCTGGACCATCTCCAACTCCCACAGATCCTCGTCCGTGACAGCCTGGGCGGCCACGATCTTGCAGCAGTCCACCACACTGCCGCCGCCCACCGCCAGCACCAGGTCGATCTTGTTCTCCCGGGCCAGCTTGGCACCCTCCTGCACCTTGGCAAAGGTGGGGTTGGACATGATGCCGGAAAACTCCGTGACCGTCTTACCGGCTGCTTTCAGGATGCCGGTGATCTCTTCATAGACACCATTGTGCTTGATGGACCCGCCGCCGTAGGCCAGCAGCACATTGGGGCCGTAGGAGGCCAGAATACCGGGCAGGTGCTGTCCCGCCGCCCCCTTGCCGAAATAGACAGCAGTGGGATACGTAAAAACAAAATCATTCATAGGAAAAACTCCTCAAAATACGATCATACTTGCCGGTTGGCTCGGATGAGTTCTGCCAGCTGAATGTGTTCATTGCGGTACCGGGCGTCGGGGTTCTTCTCCGGCACGGTCAGGCCGATGGCCTTCTCCGGGCAGTTGTGGACGCAGGACAGGCAGGTCTGGCAGCTGCTGGGGATGTGCACCGCCTTTCCGTCCACCACCCGGATGGAGCCGGAGGGGCAGACCTGTTGGCAGATGCCGCAGCCGATGCACCGGTCCGTCACCCGGATCAGGTGCTGCCAGGCGTCCGGGGGCTGCTGGGCCATCCGGTTCAGGAACTCCAGGTGGGCGGCCCGGTCGGCGTCGGTCACCGGGGCGATCCAGCGCTTTCGGGCGGCGATGTCCGCCGCGATCTGCCGCAGGTGGGCCTCCACGCCCTTGTCCAGCTTCCGCTGCTCGTCCATGTCGAAACTGGGCAGCCAGTTGTCTACCATCAGCAAAACGTTGATATAGGCGGGCTGGATGCCGCACGCCTGGCAGAGCTTCTGGGCCAGTTCCGCCGCCCCGCCATGGCGGTTACCGTAGGTCAGGACCATGTAGAAGTAGTCTGTGTGAAAGTTTGCTTTCTGAAGGAACTCCCGCACCATCTGGGGGACCTCATGCCCGTAGACTGGACACACAATCCCGATGGTATCCGCAGTAAATTCCAGCACCTCCTGATGGATGGCCTGTGGGATGCTGATGGGATTTGGTTCGATTCCCTTGGCCGCATACAGGCTGTTACCGGTCCCGGTAAAATAAAACAGCATATTGATTACCTCTCACAGTGTTTTCCGTACAGCGTTCTGCCCGGCATACCGCTTGACATACCGCCGCGGGCGCCATATAATCGCCCTATGTCTTTTAATAGGCTTGTGCATATTATAGTGGACGGCCGGGGCGCAAATCAATGGGTACTCCAGTCCGCCATGCCTGATATACGGCACATTCGCCGGAAATGTCCAGAAAGTCACAAAAAATTCAAGGAGAAACCAAATGGAACCGAAAAAGACCGATCTGCGGGTGATCCGAACCCGGAAGGCCATCCGGGACGCCTTTTGCGCCATGATTATGGAGATGGACTATCCGGACATCACCATCAAGGAATTGACCCGGAGGGCCATGATCAATCGAAACACCTTTTATCTCCACTACGACTCCCTGGATGCCCTGCTCCGGGAGCTTCAGGACGAGATCGCCGGGGAATTCATTGACAAGCAGGTGTCCTACACGAAGATGGCGGACATCCGGCAAATGATTCGGGTATTTTTCGAGTACATGGCCACCCAGTCCCCCCTTCAGGACCGGCTGCTGTGCAGCGGCAGCTATCAGTTCCTCTATGACCGCATCAACCAGCAGGTGATGGAGTACCGGACGCGGATGAATCGGGGGGCCTTCGGCATGGACAAGTTCTCCGAGAATATTATTTTTGCCTACTACGGCAGTATCACAGCCATCCTCTACCGCCAGTGGGCGGCGGACGGCAAGCGGCTCCCTCTGGAAGAGGTCATTGAACTGTCCACCAAGCTGATCTGTGAGGGGATGTCCAGCGTGGTCAGGGATTGACGCGGCATCTCAAATGCTTCAGCTCTCCAGAGTGGGCCGCACGCCCAAGTCAGAGACATCCACATTGTCCGGCTGGGAGACGGCGTACAGCACCGCATTGGCGATGGCCTCCGGCTCCAGCCCCACATTTTTGTAGAATTCCTCCACCATGGTCTTGGTCTCCGACGGGGCGATGGTGTTCAGCAGCTCCGTCTTGATGGCGCCGGGGTAGATGGTGGTGGTGCGGATGTGGGTGCCCTCCTGGATGGACTCCATCCGGAAGGAGTCCAGCATGGCCCGGACGAAGTGCTTGGTGCCGCAGTACACGGCGTTGCCGGGGACGGACTTGGTACCTGCCATGGATGAGGTCACCACGATGTGCCCCCGCTTTTGGGCAAGGAATTCCGGCAGCACCGCCGCCATAGCGTTGAGGACGCCTTTGATGTTGATGTCCACCATAGCCATCCAGTCGGACACCTTCAGCTGGGACATACTGCTGCCGGGCATGATACCGGCGTTGGCGAACAGTACATCCACTTGTCCGAATCGCTCCTTAGCCAAGGAGACCAAAGCCTGCATATCCTCCGGCCGAGTTACATCAGAGGCCAGATACGCCGCACACTCCCCAAGTTCGGCGGCCAGCTCTTTCAGGCGGTCCTCCCGCCGGGCGCTGAGAACCACCCTGGCCCCGTTCTGGGCCAGGACCCGGGCCGTCTCCCGGCCGATGCCGGAGGACGCGCCGGTGATCAAAACGACTTTGCCTTCCACGTTTTTCATAGGAAATTTGCCTCCTGTTTCCAGCCCAAATTATGCCAGGTTCAGGCTCTCCACCCAGGCGCTTACATCGGCCTGGGAAGCGCCGCCCCGGAACCGCTCTCCCGCCAGCCAGGTGCCGGTGCCGGCCAGATCGGCCAGGCGCGTCCCACTCTCACCGATGCCGGAGCTGGAGGAGGTGCAGAAGGGAATCACCGTCTTGCCGGTGAAGTCGTTTTCCGTCACAAAGCCCTCCACCGGCCAGGCGGCGTCATACCACCAGATCGGGTAGCCGAGGAAGATTACATCATACTCGTCCCAGTCCTCCGGGGTGTAGGTGACCAGTTCTGTGTCCCGGGCATCCGGGTTCTCGTACTCATACACCACCCGGCTGTCCTCGTCGGTCCAGTTCAGATCGTCGGAGGTGTAAGGATCGGCGGGCGTAATCTCAAACAGATCGCCGCCGGTAGCTTCCGCAATCAGGTTTGCCACGCGCTCCGTGTTGCCGGTGGCGGAGAAGTAGGCCACCAGCACCCGGGGTTCCTCGGAGGGCTCTGGGGTCTCTCCGGCGTCCGCGCCCATCCGCTCTAGATACCGGTGGAGGATCACCGCCGCCTGGGCACGGGTGGCCCGGCCGCTGGGGTCGAACCGGTTGCCATCCCGGCCGGAGATGACGCCGGTGTCCCGGGCCCAGTCCACAGCCGTGACGGCGTAGGAGGCGATGGAGCTCTCGTCCGCGTATTCGGTGCCGGCCTCCGCCGCCGGGCTGCCGGCGTAGCGCCACAGGATGGCGGCCAGCTGCTGGCGGGTGATGGGCGCGTTGGGCCGGAAGGTGCCGTCATCGTAGCCGGTGACGACGCCGCTGGCGGAGGCCCACCGGACAGCACTGGCATAATAGGCGGTCTCCGCCACGTCGGAGTAGGCGGTGCCGTCGGAGACCGCCGGGCTCCCCGCCGCCCGGTACAGGATCGCCGTGATCTGCCCCCGGCTGGTGGTGCCGTTGGGGTTAAATGTGGTGGCGCTGGTGCCGTTCATGATGCCATGGTCCCGGACATAGACGGCAGAGTCGGCGAACCAGTCGTCCGCATTTACGTCGGAAAAGCCGGTGTCCTCCACCGCGGCAAAAGCCGTGACGCTGAGGCCGCACGTCAGAATGAGGGCCAGCAGAAGGGCCCCAAAACGCTTACAGGTCTTCATAGGGAAGTCCTCCTCAAAAGAAAATTCAAATCAAACCTTCCGGGCCAGGCTCGCCAGCATCTCCACCACGGCGGGGTCCCGGTGATCGAAGAAGGAACTGACGCCGGTGTCCAGGGCAGCGATGGCTTCCATGTCCTCCTGGGACAGGGTAAAGTCAAATACATCGAAGTTTTGTTCCATCCGCTCCTTCTTGGTGCTCTTGGGGATACACACGATGCCCCGCTGGAGCTGCCACCGCAGCACCACCTGGGCCACGCTCTTGCCGTGCTTTTCTCCGATAGCCGTCAGGGTCTCGTTGTGGAACAGGTCATTGTGCCCCTCGGCAAAGGGCGCCCAGCTCTGCATCTGCACGCCCTTGGACTTCATGTAGTCCTGGGCCTTGTGCTGCTGAAAGAACACGTTGCACTCCACCTGATTGACTGCCGGGGGCATCTCGTTAAAGGCGATCAGGTCTGCCAGCCGGTCCGGGTAGAAGCTGCACACGCCGATGGCCCGGATCTTGCCCTCTTTGCACAGCTCGGTCATGGCCCGCCAGGCGCCGTAGTAGTCGTTGAGCGGCTGGTGGATGAGATACAGATCCAAGTAGTCCAGGCCCAGGCGGTCCAGGGACTTCTGGAAACCGACTTTGGACCCCTCGTAGCTGGTGTCGGAGATCCACAGCTTGGTGGTAATGAACAGGTCCTCCCGGGGCACGCCGCACTCCCGCACTGCCTTGCCCACGGCCTCCTCGTTTCCGTAGGAGGCGGCGGTGTCAATGAGGCGGTAGCCCACGTCGATGGCGTCCCGCACCGCCCGCTCACACTCTGCCGGGTCCTTGATCTGATAGGTGCCGAAGCCCAGCTGGGGCATTGTCACACCGTTGTTTAAGGTCACATAGTCCATAAAAATGCCCTCCGCTTTTTATTACTTCAATTTCTGATACTCCGCCTCGTCCACAGCCTCCAGCCATTCTGCTTTGGAGCCGGGAATAGAGATGGCCACATGGGCGAACCAACTGTCCGGGGCCGCCCCGTGCCAGTGTTTGACCTCCGGAGGGATGCTCACCACATCGCCGGGGTGCAGTTCCAGGGGCTCTTTGCCCCACTCCTGGTAGTACCCCCGACCGGCGGTACACAGGAGGATCTGCCCGCCGTTGTGGTGGATGTGCCAGTTGTTCCGGCAGCCCGGCTCGAAGGTCACGTTGGATACGGAGACGCCGCCCTCATTGCTCAGAGGATAGAGGTAGCTGGCCCCGCTGAAATACTGGCCCGCCACGGTGTTGGGACCGCCCTGGGGAAAGAGGTTCTGAAACACTTCGCTCATGACCTGCACCGCCTTACTTCTGCTCGTCCACTGGGGGGACCATCTCGGCGTACTTCTTCAGCATCTCGGGCGTACTGTGGTAATACCGCTTCTGCTGGTCCATGGCGGCAATCTTCTCCATTTCCTCGTCGGTGAGGGCGAAGTCGAACAGGTCCAGATTGGCCTTGATGTGGTCCGGGTTCTTGGAGCCGGGGATCACGATGTTGCCGCTCTGGATATGCCAGCGGAGGATGATCTGGGAGTTGCTCTTGCCGTACTTCTGGGCCAGCTCCGTGAACAGAGGCTCCTCCCGCAGAGCCTTGTCCCCATGGCCCAGGGGGTACCAGGCCTGGATGACCATGCCCTCCTTGGCCAGGAACTTCTTCAGCTCTTTCTCCTGGGAGTAGGGATGAACCTCCGTCTGGAGGACGGCGGGCTTCACCTCACAGATGTCTAGGATCTCTTGGATCTGGCCAGGAGTGAAGTTGGACAGGCCGATGGCCCGTACCTTGCCCTCCTTGTAGGCCTTCTCCATGAGCTTGTACCCGGCCACATAGTTGCCGGCGGGCTGGTGGATCAGCAGCAGGTCGATATAGTCGGTGTCCAGGCGCGCCAAGGTCTTGTCCACCGCGTCCGCCTGCTCGTAGAAGCTGGGCCACAGCTTGGTCTCCAGGAAGATGTCTTTGCGATCTACGCCGGACTTCTTGATGGCCCGGCCCACGGCCTTCTCGTTCACATAGGCGTTGGCGGTGTCGATGAGCCGGTAGCCGCACTGGAGGGCGCTGAGGACGGAGGCCTCCGCCTCGTTGGGGGAAAGCAGGAAGGTACCGATGCCCGCCATGGGCATTTTCACGCCGTTGTTCAGGGTTGCGAATTCCATACGAAACATCCTTTCTGTGTTTATAAAATCTATCGTTGTAGATGACCGGCTTGATAAGGCTCCAGTTGTGTTAGGGAAAGAGATCTTTCTCCAATGCCACAAGGCTTTGAGATTTCTCTTGCTACATTGGCATTGTAAGCCGTTTGCCTCTAAGAGGGAAGTCTCGAAAAGTTTTGCAGCATCAACCTTTTCGTTTATAGTTCCCCTCTGAAATTTCTTCTTCCGCTGGCCGAAGTTGGAGTCCCGGTTTTAGGCCCGCTTCCCTGCCTGATAGGCCGCTTGAGCGGCTCGGGTCCCCAGAACCTCACCTTTCTGGTACACACCGGAGCCGTAGATCCGATCCCGGACTTTGGCGCCGGGCAGGCAGTCAGTAAAGCCCTCCATGGCATCCATGGTGCGCTCCATAGCGCCCTTGCCTGCGGCGGCGGTGGCGATGAAGTAGACCTCCTTGTCCTGAATCTCCGTGTACCGGGGCAGGGTGCGGTCGATCAGGGTCTTCAGCTGGCCATCCATGGAGTAAAAATACACCGGCGTGGCCAGCACCAGCACATCAGTCTCCACCATCTTTTCCAGGATCTCCGCCATGTCGTCCTTCTGGACGCAGACACCCGTGCCCCGGCAGCCATAACAGGCCAGACAGGGGGCGATCTTCTTCTCCTGCACCCGGATCTTCTCCACCTGGTGGCCGGCCTCCTCGGCGCCCTTGGCAAACTGGTCGCACAGCAGGTCCGAGTTGCCCCCCTTCCGGGGGCTGGCGGATAAAATCAAAACTTTCTTAGACATCGTAAGCACTTCCTTTTTCAGCGCAAGCAGGC
>ERZ827423.3376-NODE-3376-length-11049-cov-4.060306_pt1 | contig 11049 bp, 10 predicted proteins | sample MGYA00519775_ERZ827423 | MGnify/ENA primary metagenome ERZ827423 (study PRJEB31778, sample SAMEA3449296) | human gut metagenome | biome: human gut; feature: human-associated habitat; material: faeces | place: United Kingdom | collected 2010/2012 ...
CGCGGATGATCTTCTCCACGTTCAGGGCCGTCTCCACGTTCTGGGGATAGGGCATACCGTGGGAGATGATGGTGGATTCCAGAGCCACCACGGGACGGCCCTCCTCCAGGGCCTTCTGCACTTCGGGAGCGATGTCCAGATATTTGTTCAGCGTCATGTTGAATTCCTCCATAAGATTGAAATTTGAATGTTGTTTTATTTGGAAAAAGCGGCACGCTGCCGCAGGGCGTCCTCACTCATGGCGGGATTGATGGTCTCAGCGGACTCCATGGCGATGACGGAGGCGGCCAGCCCCGCCTTCGCCGTGTCCGTCAGGTCCGTGCCCTGTAAATAGGCCCATGTGATCGCCGCCATGAAGGCGTCGCCGCAGCCGGTGGTGTTCACCATAGCTCCCGGCAGAGGGGGAAGCTGCACCTGCTGCCCGGACCGGTCGGCGGCAAAGACGCCGTCGGAACCCAGAGAGATAAAGACCCGGTGAAGGCCGGTATCCAGCAGCGTCTCTGCCGCTTTTCGGAGGCTGGCATCGTCAGTGATCTTCACACCGGAGAGCAGCTCTGCTTCGATACGGTTGGGCTTCAGAGTGTGAAGCTTGCCCAACACCGGCTTCAGCTTCACTGCTTTGGCAGTGGATACCGGGTCGGCAAATAGGGGCGCGGTGCAGTGGTCCGCCAAATATTGAATGCTCTCGGCGGGCAGGTTGGTGTCCAGCACCACCGCCTGACTGGCGTTCAGCAGGGTCAGCCGCTGGGAGAGCATCTGGGGGGTCATGTGCTTGTAGATCTCCATATCGCTGACGGCCAGGGCCATGTCGCCCCGCTCGTCGGTGATGAAGAGGTAGGTGGAGGTGCGGCCCTCGGGAATGATGGGGGACTGGGAGATGTCGATGCCCAGTTCGCCGCAGCTGGCGGCGATCTTCTGGGCGTTGATGTCGTCGCCGAATACCGTCAGCAGACGGACGTCCATGCCCAACAGGGCCATGTTGTGAGCAATATTCCGCCCCACGCCGCCCAGGCTCATCCGTACCACACCGGGGTTGGAGTCCTGCATGACGGGGACCTCGCCGGGCCAGCCGCCGATGTCCATATTCACGCCGCCCACCACGGTGACGTAGGGGGCTGTGTTAACGATGTAGCCCTTGCCGGTGATGTAGCCCTTTTTCATCAGGTTGGAGATGTGCACCGCCACGGAGGATCGGGTGATCCCAGCCTTGTCTGCCAGCTCCTGCTGGGAGATCAGGGGGTTCTCTTCGATCCAGTTCAAAAGCTGCCGCTCACGCTGGGTCATGGCTGTCCCTCCTTTGTAAGCAAAAATTTAGACTTCTAATCTAATGTTTATTTTATGCAGCGGGAGCAAAATGTCAAGCACAAATTTCAGAAAAATAATTATTTCAGGAAAAATTTGCAGGACCGGGAACAAAATCGCCGCTTGTGCCGACAAAGAAATAGAAATAAAAAAGGAGGCGGTTTCCATGAAGCGACTGTTTGCGGCGATGCTGTGTCTGTGCCTGCTGGCGGGGTGCGGGCGGACAGGCAGCACCGGCAATACCTGCCGGACAGCGGAGGCCCCCGGAGAAAGTATGGTATCCGATACGATGGGAGGCTCCGGCGAAAAGGCGGTGTCTGCGGGGGAGACATTCCGGATCATCCAGGAGCAGCCGGAGAATCTGTTGCTGGCTAAGACAGATGGTAACTCGGCGGATGTGTATACCCTGTCCCTGCGCGATGTAGAGCTGACACTGGACGGCAACGCCTTTGACCGGAACGAGCCGGGGGCGCATCAGGACTTACCCGGCAAAACCCTGACCGGTGCTTTGGTGGAGGTTGCCTACGATCTGGTGCTGGAGACCTACCCCGGCCAGCTGGCGGAGGTCACGGTGGTGAATATCCGCTCTGACGGCTTTGACGACCGCTGTGCCCTGTATCTCCGGGTGCTGAATGACCTGTGGGCCGTGGATGAGGGACTGAACAGCGACATTACCATGCTTTCTGTGGACCTGTCCCAAACCGGCCTGTCCGATAGCGAGCAGGCGGCGGTGGCCTGGGCCTTCGGTGGGGAACACGGCATTTCCCAGGTCCTGTCTCTGAATTATGAGCAGCTGGCGGCGGAGGGATATCTCACCGGCGCAGACCCGGACAGCGACGGGATACCCTGCTGGAAGGACGGCTGCTTGTTCACCATTACGGAGCAGAACGGGCAGGACAGCATCCATGTGGAACAGGACAGCAAAAATATTACTGGCGCAGACCCGCTGCCCCGTACAGAAGAGGAAAGCGGCGCTACTTGCCAACTGCCCCCGGCGGAGGCAGGACAAGGACAGTCTGACTTTTGCCAACCAGTGAAAACGGAGAGCGGCGAACCGGACGCTTTGCAGAACACCGTGACCTTCGATGCCCAGAAGTGGCGCTCTGCGCTGGGGGCCTACTTCTTCACTGACTGCACCGCCAGCCGGGATGCGCAGGGACATTGGGGAGATTACACCGTAGGCGCCGCGGCGATCTCCTGAATAGCGGATGACAGGTGTATGAACAGCCCCGGAGATGATTCCATCTCCGGGGCTGTGTTCACGTACTCGCGGCGCAAATCGTGAACAGCCTGTAAAATCTCTTGAAATCAGGCGGAGGGACTACCATTTTTGAGGAAGATGTGGTATTGTATCCTTGTATTGATATGTGTATTGAAAGGGGGCGGAACCGTGAGAAGAAAGCGGCGGATCATGTCAGGACTGCTGGCACTGTGCATCGCGCTGTCGGTGCTGCCTCTTTCTGCCTGTACCGCGCCGAAGCTGACATTGGACCCGGAGGAACTGTACGCTTTGCCGGAGCTGCCGGAGCGGTATACCGCTCTGAATAAGCAGCTCAGCGCTATCCAGGAAAGCGGCGCGGAATACGCCGCTCCGGTATCCGGCAGCAATATCCAGCCGGTGCAGATGATGGATCTGGACGGCGACGGCCGGGAGGAGGCACTGGCCTTCTTCCGCCAGAGCGATGGGGAGAAGCCCCTGAAGATCCATATATTTACGGCGGATGATGACAACAGCTACCGGCAGGCGGCGGTCATTGAGGGCAGCGGTCTGGCGATTTACAGCGTGGATTACAGCGATATTGACGGCGACGGCCGTATGGAGATCATCGTGGGCTGGCGGGTCAGCATGGATCTGCAGGCGCTGGCGGTCTACTCCCTGGAGCCGGACGGCGCACGGGAACTAATGCGGACCAATTATGTGAAATATGCCGTGGCGGACCTGAATAAAGACGGCAAACGGGAGCTGACGGTGCTCCGGGCCAATCAGGACGGTGAGGGCGTTGCGGACTGCTATGTGTCGAAAAACGGCGCGCTGACGCTGCGGTCCAGCGTGCTGGTGTCCATGACCATGGCGGAGCTGAGCCAGCAGGGAAAGGTCACCGTGGGCACGCTGCGGTCCAGCGACCCCGCCCTGTTCATCACCGGCGTTGCGGACGGCGCCCGGGCTATTACGGACGTACTGGCTCTCCGGGGCGGAGAACTGACAAATCTGGTGCTTTCCGCCATTACCGGCGTTTCCGGAGAGGTGTCCCGGTTCTGTTCCGTGTATCCCATGGACATCAACGGCGACGGCGTTACAGAGGTGCCCCGCACGGTGACGCTGCAGGGCGAGGACGCAGACCACGCCGTTTCTCAGCGGGTGGACTGGATCAGCTATGACGCTTCCGGTACCGCGTCCCGGGTCCTGTCCACCTATCACGATGTTGCCGACGGCTGGTATCTCCAGCTGCCGGAGGGCTGGCCAGAGCGGGTCTGGGTCGGCCGGTCCGCATCGCCGGATGAGATCGGCATTACATTCTATACCGACAGCAGCCGGGAGGAATCCTATGTTCCGGTGCTGCGGATCACGGCCCTCAGCGGCTCCGAACGGGAGCGGCTGGCAGTGCGGACGGGACGGTTCATCCTGGGCCGGAATGACGGCGTCATCTATGTGGGCGAGCTGCTGAAGGGCAATCAGGATTGGAAGTACAACGTTACAGAGGACGAGGTGCGGGCATCCTTCAGCTTGATCGGCACGGAGTGGTCCGCAGGGGACAACTGATGGATATGGAGGAACTTTCGTGAAGAAAATTCTGGTTTTGGAGGATGAAGCCAGCATCCGCAGCTTCATCGTCATCAATCTCCGCCGGGCGGGCTACGATGTGATCGAGGCTGAGACCGGCGAGGAGGCATTGGAACGGCTCCGGGCCAACCCGGATACCAAGGTGGCTCTTTTGGACATCATGCTGCCGGGGATCGACGGCTTTGAGGTCTGCCGCCGCATCCGGGCCACCAATACGAAAATCGGCATCATCATGCTGACGGCCCGGTCTCAGGAGATGGACAAGGTGACGGGACTGATGACCGGCGCCGACGATTATGTGACCAAGCCCTTTTCTCCGGCGGAGCTGACCGCCCGCGTGGACGCGCTGTTCCGCCGGGCTGGCGGGGAGGAAGTGGTCCAGAGCGGTGAGATCAGCCAGCCGCCCTTTTTACTGAATACCCGCAACCGGACGTTGGAAAAAAACGGCCAGCGAGTGAAGCTGACGCAGGTGGAGTATGCCATCATGCGGGTGTTTATGGAAAATCCCGGCAAGGCACTGTCTCGTGAGGAGATCTTAGACCGGGTCTGGGGGCGGGACTACTTCGGAGAGCTGAAAATCGTGGACGTGAATATCCGCCGCCTCCGCTTAAAAATCGAGGACAATGTGCAGAATCCCACGTTCATCACAACCGTCTGGGGTTATGGTTACAAATGGGACGCGTGAAACGAATAGACTGACGGCACATTGTCCGGGGCCCCGCACGGCGGGGCGCGCCGTCAGGCGCGTACAAGCGTTTTGGCGGAGCCAAAACCTTGGCGCAAGGCGGAATTCATTTCCGCCGCGCAAGTAAGATGAAAGGGCTTCCATTTTGCCCCGCAAAATGGGAAAAGAAAGGGTGAGATGCTTCGTGCCGGAAGGAAGTCAAAAACGAAAAGCCACGCGGGTGCGGAGCCTCCGCCAGCGCTGGATCGTCAACTCTGTGGTGCCCATCTTCGTGCTGCTGGCGCTGATCGTGGGCGGTGTGTCTCTGGGCATTTCCAATTACTATTATAAGGGAATGCTGGACGGTCTGGAACGGCAGGCCCGGGCGCAGTCCGGCGCCTTTGTGGACTATTTTATGGATCAGGGGTTCGCCAACTACTTGCAGCGGGCCAATCAGGCCATTTCCGACTATGCGGACAAGGAACGGGTAGAAATGCAGTTCCTGTCCAGCATAGGCCGTATTCAGGCGTCCTCCACATCTAATCTGACGGTAGGCACCCGCCCCGGAACGGAGGATATTTCCAAAGCGGTGGAAACCAACCGTATCAGCTATTTCCGGGGCGCGGACCCCAAGACGGGAGAACAGATCTTAGCGGTGTCTCACCCTCTGACGGTGAACGGTAAGGTGGTAGGTGTCCTGCGATTCGTCACCTCCCTGCGGCAGGTCAACGTTCAGGTGCGGATGACGGTGCTGGCAGTGGTGCTGGTGGCTTTACTGTGTCTTCTGTTGGTGTTAAGCTCAAACCTGATTTTCATCAACAATGTGGTGGAGCCGGTGGCGGTGGTATCTGATGCTGCCAAGCGGATCTCTCAGGGAAGCTACGGCTTCACGCTGGAAAACAAGTATACCGGCGAGCTGGGCGAGCTGGTGGACAATATCAACGATATGTCCATGAAGATCGGCCAGAACGAGAAAATGAAAACGGAATTTATCTCGTCGGTGTCCCATGAGCTGCGAACGCCGCTCACAGCCATCAGCGGCTGGGGCGAAACGCTGCTGGCGGATCGGGAGCGGGATCAGATCCAGCTCCACCGGGGCCTGCGGATCATCCTCAACGAGTCCCGGCGGCTCTCGACCATGGTGGAGGAGCTGCTGGAATTTTCCAAGATGGAGGATGGCCGCTTTACGCTGCAACTGGAAGAAATGGATCTTCAGGCAGAGTTTGAGGACGCCATTTTTACCTACCGGGAGCTGTTCCGACAGGAGGGGATCGAACTGCGCTACGAACCGGGAGAGGAGATCCTGCCGCCCATCAGCGGTGACCCGGAGCGGCTGAAGCAGGTGTTCTGCAACGTGCTGGACAACGCCGCCAAGCACGGCGGCGCCGGCAAGCGGATCGACACCTCCATCAGCCGGGAGGGGGAGTTCGAGGTGGTCCGGGTCCGGGACTACGGCCCCGGCATCCCGGAGGCGGAGCTGCCCTTCATCAAACAGAAGTTCTACAAGGGGTCCTCCAAGGCCCGGGGCAGCGGCATCGGCCTGGCGGTGTGCGATGAGATCATCGGCCTCCACAACGGCATCTTTACCATCGGCAACGCCGATGGCGGCGGCGCGGTGGTCACCATCTGTCTGCCCATGAAAGAATGATTCCCACAGGAAATCGAACAAATGTTTGCATCTTCCTGCGGATCATGATATGATTGGCTCGTGACGAGCCTTAGAAAGGAATTCCCATGGCAGAAGAAAACAAGTCCTGCGCCTTCCGCACCAGCATCGGCGGACAGGCGCTGATCGAAGGCATCCTGATGCGGGGCCCGGAGAAGCAGGCCATCGTGGTCCGGGACCAGAACGGCGAACTGGTGGAAAAGGTGGAGGAGCTGCGGCTCATCAAGGACCGGTACCCCATCCTGGGCTGGCCCCTGATCCGGGGCACGGTCAACTTCCTGTCCTCCATGGTCAACGGCGTGAAGGCCCTGATGTACTCCGCCGACTTCTACCCAGAGGAAGAGGTTTCGGAGCCCTCCAAATTCGAACAGTGGCTGGATTCCAAGCTCTCCAGCAAAAAGCTGGAGGGGGCCATCGTGACCCTCTCCGTGATTTTGGGCGTGGGGCTCTCCATCCTGCTGTTCCTGGTGCTGCCCACCTTTGTGACCGGCGGCATCCTCCACTTCTTCCCGGGCTTCCCCATGTGGGGCCGGAACCTGGTGGAGGGCGCGCTGAAGATCCTGATCTTCCTGCTGTACTTGATCTTCTGCTCCAAGCAGAAGGACATCTACCGGGTGTTTCAGTACCACGGGGCGGAGCACAAGACGATTTTCTGCTATGAGGCGGGGCTGCCTTTGACGGTGGAGAACGTCCGCATCCAGCCCCGGCACCATCCCCGGTGCGGCACCAGCTTTCTGTTTGTGGTGATCTTTGTGTCCATTCTGGTGTCTAGTGTGGTGTTCGGCATCTGGCCCATCACCAATGTCTGGCTGCGGACACTGGCCCATCTGATCCTGCTGCCCCTGGTGGTAGGCATCACTTACGAGTTCAACCGCTGGGTGGGCCGCCACGTCCAGGACAGCCGCCTGGCCAAGATCCTGACGGCTCCCGGGATGTGGATGCAGAACTTTACCACCAACGAGCCGGACGACTCCATGATCGAGTGCGCCATCCGGTCGCTGGAATTGGTGCTGCCCAGCGAAAAAGGGAAAGACGAGTGGTGACTCTTCGAGGGGGAGCAGGCTTGCACCGTTGCGGCATTGCGATTCCCGGCCCTGTTCGGACCGCCAATCGCGCCGCTGCCTCGAAAGCGGTTCGCTTCATCCGCCGCTGGCGGCGCTTCACCGCTTTCCCCTCAACCTCCCCCACCGCGTCGAAAGAAACTGCGCTTTATTCGTTTCCGCCTGCGGCGAAACCGAACAGCGCTCCGTTTCTTTCTCCTTTCCCCACAAAAGCCGTGCTTTTGCGGGGACCCCACTGCGTCACTGGTGAGCGCCGCCCCTGGCGGCTGACCCGGCATCATACCGCCGGGTTTGCCGAGGCCTGTTCCTCTGGGCCGAGGCGGGGTCAAAGTATTTTCGGCAGGCGCAGAAGGTGAATTGCCCCAGAGGGGCAAGAGATGCCCCTCTGGAGGGTGTCCTGCCGAAAATGATTCAATTTTTTGATTGGCCGTGGGCAAATCAACTGGAAAAAACGAAGGTTTTTTCCCAGCCCTTTTTCCGGATTGGCACGGAAACCGGGCAAATTCGACAACGAGGCGTATGATGGCAACGACATATAACAATTTGTATTTGGATATCCGCCAGCAGCTGCGGGAGGCCGGGATCGAGGAGGCCACCTTGGAGGCCCGGGAGCTGGTGTGCTTCGGTACCAACAAGAGCCGGGAGGAGCTGGCCCGGGACGGGGGGCTGTATGCCTCCCCGGAGCTGGAGCACCGGGTCCGGGATCTGGTGGAGCGGCACCTGGCCGGTGAGCCGGTGGCATACCTCATCGGCGAGTGGGAGTTCTACGGCCTGCCCCTGGACATCTCAAAGGATGTGCTGATCCCCCGGCCGGACACAGAGGTGCTGGCGGAGCAGGCCATCGGGTACATCCAGACCCTTGGGGAGTGCCGGGTGCTGGACCTGTGCGCTGGCAGCGGCTGCATCGGCCTGGCAGTGGCCGCCCAGGCGCCCCAGGCCCGGGTGGTGCTGGGGGAGTGGTCTGACGGGGCCCTGAAGATCTGCCGCCAGAACGTCCGCCGCAACGGCCTCACCGCCCGGGTAGTGCCCATGCAGGCGGACGCCCGGGAAAAGCCGGAGAAATCCCTGGGGGAGTTCCAGTGCATCGTATCCAACCCTCCCTACATCCCCCGGGCGGACATCGAGACATTGGACACCTCCGTCAAGGACTACGAGCCCCATCTGGCCCTGGACGGCGGCGAGGACGGCCTGGACTTCTATCGGAGCATATCCGAGAAGTGGAAGGAGGTATTGGCCCCCGGCGGCCGGCTGTACTTTGAGGTGGGCATCGGCCAGGCGGACAGCGTGCTGCGGATCATGCGAGCCAAGGGCTTCGGGGACATCCAGGTGGTGAAGGACCACCACGACATCCCCCGGGTGGTGTTCGGGACGCTGTGTACGGAGATTTGAACTATGAAAAGAGCGGTAAAACGGGTTCTGCTGATCTTGCTGACCGCGGTTTTGCTGCTACCGCTGGCGGCTTGTACACAATTCCTGTTTTTAGGCCCGCTGATCAATGATCGGGCAGCAGTCCAAATGAAAGAGGAGTTTCTTGCGAACTTGGAGCTGGCGCCCGGCGAGACGCTGGTGGATTCCGTCTCCTGGGCTGGCAATAGCTCCGGAACTGGAGACCATACGGAGCTGTGGGCAGGTGTCCTGACTTTTGCAGACAGCGGAACACCTTACGGGACGCCGCTGGATCGAGACATATCCTCCTGGGAACAGCCTGGTCCCAGGACGGCGGATTTAGAGGAGCTGTTCCCCATCCTGTCAACATTGGACAGCTGGGATGGATACTATTTGAGAGAGGCATACGGTGATGCGGTGACCCAATGGGATTTCCGCGGCTGCTGAAAAAGAGTTTGCAGAGAACAATATAGGAGGAGAACACAATGGCGAGAGAGAAAGCGCCGCTGCCCAACGCGGCTCCGGCGGATGATAAGAAGCGGGCCATCGACACGGCCATGGCCCAGATCGAGCGGATGTACGGCAAGGGCTCCATCATGCGCTTCGGCGACAAGGCGGAGCTGAATGTGGACTACATCCCCACGGGCTCGTTGTCCCTGGACGTGGCCCTGGGCATCGGCGGCCTGCCCAAGGGGCGGATCGTGGAGATCTACGGCCCCGAGTCCTCCGGTAAGACCACCCTGGCCCTCCATGTGATCGCCGAGGCCCAGAAGCGGGGCGGCGAGGTGGCCTTCGTGGACGCGGAGCACGCCCTGGACCCCACCTATGCCCGTGCCCTGGGGGTGAAGGTGGAGGACATGCTGATTGCCCAGCCGGACACCGGCGAGCAGGCGTTGGAGATCACCGAGGCGCTGGTCCGCTCCGGCGCCATCGACGTGGTGGTGGTGGACTCCGTGGCGGCCCTGGTGCCCCGGGCGGAGATCGAGGGTGAGATGGGCGACAGCTACGTGGGCCTCCAGGCCCGGCTGATGAGCCAGGCCTTGCGGAAGCTCACCGGCGCCATCGGCAAGACCAACTGCATCGTCATCTTCATCAACCAGCTGCGGGAAAAGGTGGGCATCATGTACGGCAACCCGGAGGTGACCACCGGCGGTCGTGCGCTGAAATTCTATTCCTCTATCCGTATGGAAATCAGAAAGGCGGATGTGCTGAAGCAGGGAACGGAAATTGTCGGCAACCGCACAAAGGTAAAGGTTGCGAAAAACAAGGTAGCACCTCCCTTCAGAACGGCAGAGTTTGATATTATCTACGGCAAGGGCATCTCCAAGGAGGGGGATATTCTGGATCTGGCGGCAGATGTGGATATCGTAAATAAGAGCGGCGCATGGTATGCCTATAAGGAAACCCGTATCGGGCAAGGGCGTGAAAACGCAAAGCAGTTCCTGCGCGAGCATCCCGAAATGTGCGCGGAAATCGACCATCTGGTGCGCGTGCATTATGGACTGGAGCAGAATCAGGCTGCCCCGCAGACAGCAGAAGCGGCAGATGCAGCCGAAGCACCTATCACGGAAACAGAATTTTAAAATTATAACCAAAAAATTACAATCAAAAAATTGAAAAAAAGAACCCTTCGTATGGAAAAAATACGGAGGGTTTTTCTGTTAAAATTATGTAGTATTATGCAAATACAAGCTGCACCAGAACCATATAGCAGACAGTGCCGCAGAAAATGCTGATGAGAGTGCTTCTTTTCCAGAGGTGCAGAATGGCTGTTACCGCGGAGGCAATCAAGAGCGGCGCAAAGCCTGCCGCAGAGGAAAAAGAAATGCCCTTCAGACAATAAATGACAAGGGTTGCCATAATTGCCATCGGAAGCACACGCCCCAGATAGCGTACAGGCTCTGGAACGGCTCTGCCGCTGAAAATGAGGAAGGGCAGGGCACGCTCCAGAAGGGTGCAGATGCCGCAGACGGCAATGATTGCAATAGATTGCATTGTAGTTAAAACCATTTACGCTTCCTCCTTTTCTTCTTTTACAGCTTTTGCAGGCTCGATACGGTGACGCAGGATGCTTAAAAGAGCAACGGTAATCACCAGCGAAGGCAGAATGAAATTGCTTGGCCCGAAGATAAGCAGACAGACGATGGCGGAAACAAAGGCAAGCCATGCCGGCAGGCGGTTATCCGCG
>ERZ827423.3379-NODE-3379-length-11041-cov-3.997269_pt1 | contig 11041 bp, 6 predicted proteins | sample MGYA00519775_ERZ827423 | MGnify/ENA primary metagenome ERZ827423 (study PRJEB31778, sample SAMEA3449296) | human gut metagenome | biome: human gut; feature: human-associated habitat; material: faeces | place: United Kingdom | collected 2010/2012 ...
ACGAATTGGATCGTGTTCTGTGCCATCATCTTTGATGTGCTGCCGGAGTTCCTGGAGGAGATCGAGGGCCTCTGACCCACACCGTGACCCACACGGCGAAACGAAATAACGGAACCAATGGACACAAGAGTGCCGGGGACCGGATTCTTTCGGAGCAAGAAGGGCCTGAAAGCCTTTAACAGTAGCGGATTGAAGGTTCTGGCCTGCTTCGTAATCAGCAGGTCGTGTGTTCGAGTCACATCATTAGCTCCAAAAGGGAAGGTCAAAAAAGATATTGAGGGTAAAACCTCAGTATTTTCAAGCCTTCCGAGGCTCGTAGATTGGAAAATCTACGAGCCTCTTTTTTCCGATATTTAAGCGCGCAGCCCTCACTCAGATAGGAGTTGAACTCGCGCCTTATTGAAATAGATTTTACTGAGCCAAGATTCTGGAAATAGAATCTTGGCTTTTTTGTTGTCAAAAATAGGAACGGCAATTGCACAGGCAAGCATAAATCCGAAAGGGAAAAAAGGAGGAACACAAGTTGAAGCAATGGACACAAGAAAAAATTCAAGAAGCGACAGAATCGTTTTATGCACGGCATCATCGGTACCCCAAAGCGAGTGAATATCACTCAGGAAATGGGTTGCCTTCATATAGCACAATCCGGATGGTAATGCAAATGACAGCAGCAGAATATTTAAGAACCTTCTTTCCCCAAGATCCTCAGAACGATAAAGCCCTTTGGTCACAGGATAGCATTTTGCGAGCGATTCAACAGTTCCTCCAAATAAATGGCACTTTACCAAAATACTACGATTTCTATAGTGAAAATGGATTTGTAACCGCGCTCCATGTGGCTTGGCCGGGGGTGGTGGTACTCCATGTAAGCCCCGTCGGGGCTTCAAGCTGCTCACTGATTGTAAATCGCTTTGTTGCTTCCGCCGCCGCATACCGACTTGTTTCCGCCGCAGACACTTTCACCCAATAAATGCCGGGGTCAGAGGGGGCGGAAGTAAGCGCGTTGCCAATCGTCCCGCTGTTGTCCTCATGCCATGTAATGGTGATGGTCGGTGTCGTCGTATCTCCGGTGTAGGTATAGCCGCTGCTGTCCAGGGACGCGGCGCTGCCGTCATGGGTCTTATCCAGATTTGCAGTAATGGTAATGGTCGTCGTCAGTTTTGGGTCAATGGAGCCGCTTCCCGTGATTGTAACATTGTCCGGCCAAGAAACGCCAGACGGCAAATTCAGGCTTGTCCCGTCTGGAATGTTAATTGTGATACCGTCGGGGAATGTCACGCCGGCGGGCAGTTGCAGGTCGCCGTAGACCTCGTATGTATTGTTCCCGCCAGTGCTGGGCCGGATACCGGAGCCGTTTGCACCATCACCACTAGCTTGACTATTTCCTTGCCCGCCACCAATATTGCTGCCATTATCGATGCCGCCGGTGCCAGTACCCGTGCCACCGGTAACCTGGACTGAGGTAAGGATAACTACCGTGCCGCCGGCGCCGCCAGCACTGCCCGAGGCGCCGCCGCCGATGCCAGCGCCACCGTAGCCGCCATTACCTCCAGTGACAGTAACAGTGCCACCAGTGATGATCACCGTTCCACCTGCACCGCCGTTGGCGCTACTAAATCCAGCACCGCCGCCAATGCCAGCTCCGCCGGAGCCGGAGTTGCTGGAGGAGCCACCAGTGATGGTAACGCTGCCGCCTCTGATGGTCACATTGCCCCCCGCGCCGCCAGAGCCGGAGGTGTTACTTGTACCGCCGCCGATGCCCACTCCACCTGGTACACCGCCGCCACCTTCGACCTTCACAGTACCGCTAAGGACGGTAATGGTACCACAGGCCTCTGCTGCTGATGTAACTGTTCTGATATTGCCGCCGATGCCTGCGCCGCCAGAGCCGTTTGTACCTCCGTCGCCGCCAGTCACGGTAAGGGAGCCATTTCCTTGAATGGTAAGCGTGGCCCCGCTGGGAAGATGGATGCCGGGGGCGGCCATAACGCCATCAAAATCATCATACCCGCCGCCAGTCAGTGTGTTTGTGCCATCCAGAATCAGCGTCACATTCGCGCCGGATTGAATATCAAAGGCGGTGCCGGTGGTTTCAGAGCGATCAATGGTGACGTTACTTAATGTAATTGTCGCCGTCACGCCGGAGTTGACGGTGATGGTGTTGGTTGTCGTGGTGCTGCTGCCGGTGATGGTGTAGGTGTCGCCCTCGGTAATCGTAACACTGCTGCTGTTGATATTATATGTACCTTCCGCCAGCGGCACAAACATTCCATTGAACACAGCAAAGAGGGCGTTGAAAACCTCTGTCCCGGTGATCTGGTCTTTCTGCTCGTCGGTCAGGGTGTCGTATGCGTCGTAGGCCGCTTGCACCTGCTCATAGGCCGTCTGCCGGTCCTCCGGGGACATGGCCGCCAAGTCCTCCGCCGTGGGCAGGGCGTCGATCATCGCCTGGACCGCGGCCACATCGGGGTCCATGTCGGCCACGCCGTCCGGCTGGTCCGGCTGTTCGCCGGCCTCGCCGCCCTCGGCCTCCGGGGCGTCGGTCCCGGCGCATTGGGTCAGGTCAGCGCCCTCCGCCCCGCACACGGGGCAGTCAGCGTTTACGCTGTCCGCCGTGCAGAGGGTCTCGCAGTCGCAGGCCGGCGCGCCCTCCTGCGGCTCCGGATCCGCCGCCCCCGCCGTGACGGGCAGTATCCCCGCCAGCAGGGCGAAACAGAGGAACCACGCGCCCAGGCGCTTGGGGATCAAGTGGTGTTTCATTTGTGTGCCTCCTTGTCCAGGTCGGCAGGAGGGTCCGCCCCGCTGGGACCCAGCGGGGCAAGGGGGTACCCCCTTGCCAAATCATGTTGTGTTCCTCTCTATTATACCACAGCGCTCCGCCAAAGGGATACCTCTCGGGGATAGCGAGTTAGGAAGAAAACCTGTCGAGTTAGGAAGATCTGAAGAAAAATTTCCGGTTTTTGTAAAATCCGGGGCGGCGGGGAACATCACGCGGACGGGCCGGAGACCTTCGGGTCCCGGAGCATGGCCGGGCGGAACCGGAAGTAGACCAGGAAGGACATGAGGACCGTGAGGGTGTCCGCCGTCACCTGGGACCAGACCAGGCCGTACATGCCGAAGAGGGTGTTCAGCAGGAACAGCATGGGGATGTTGAATACCAGCCACCGCACGGTCCCCAGCAGCAGGGAGATGCGCCCCTTTCCAAAGGCCTGGAACAGATAGACGGTGAAAAAGCTCAGGAACATCAGGGGCGTGGCCAGGACCCGGACCCGCAGGAACCGGGCCGCCAGCCCCACCGTCTGGGGATCCTCCAGAAAGATCCGGGTGAGGGGGCCGGCGAAGATCTCATAGAGGACGATGCTCACCACCGCGATGACCAGCCCCAGGGTGCGGGAGAGCCGGATGGCCGCGGACAGGCGCTGCCGGTCCCCGGAGGCGTAGTTGTAGGCCGCCAGGGGCATCATGCCCTGGCAGATGCCGATGCCCACGTTGAGGGGGAACCGCTCCACCTTCAGCACGATGCCGATGGCCGCCAGGGCCAGGTCGTGGTAGCCCACCATCAGCTTGTCCAGAATCACGTAGTCCAGGTCGAAGAGAAAGGTGGCGACGGCGGAGGGGATCCCCACCGCGAAAATGGCGGAGATGCTGTCCCGCTGGGGCAGGCCCACCCCGGGGCGGAAGGTGATCACCGCGCCCCGGCCCATCCGGGCCAGCACCACGAAGAAAAACCCGCAGGCGATGCAGTTGGAGAGGCAGGTGGCGGCGCCGGCGCCCAGCACCTCCCGGCCGTCCGGCAGCAGGACGAACATGAACAGCGGATCCAGGGCGATGTTCAGCAGGCCCCCCAGAATGATGCCGAATCCCGCCTCTTTGGAGCGCCCGGTGCTCCGCAGGAGATTGGACAGCACGTTGGAGAGGACGGTGGGCACGCCGCCGGCCACAATGACGCAGAGGGCGTACTGCCGGGCGAAGGGATAGGTGTTGTCCCCGGCGCCCAGCAGGGTGAGGATGGGCTGCATGAACACCCCCATGACCAGGGCAAACAGGGCGGAGATGGCCAGCCCCAGGTAGAGGGAGAAGGTGGCGGTCCGGCGGGCCTCATCCTCCCGCCCCTGGCCCAGCAGCCGGGAGACCAGGGAGCCGCCGCCCACCCCGGCCAGGCCGGCCAGGCAGGTGGTGATGTTGAACAGGGGCAGGATCAGAGAGGTCCCCGCCACCATGTAGGGGTTGTTGGTCTGGCCCACAAAAAACGTGTCGGCCATGTTGTAGATCAGGACGATCAGCTGGCTGGCCACTGCCGGCAGGATCATCACCCGCAGGGCCGTGGGGATCGGGAGGTTCCGGAAGAGGTCCTCCCGGTCTGGAGTGTGAGCGTTTGCATTTGACATCGGAGCGCACCTGAGCTTTCTTTTGGTTTCGTCCCCCCATTATGACACGGCGCCCATGCAAATGCAAGCCGCCGGGGGCATCCCGGACGGCGCAGAAAAGGACAAGAGCCGAAGTCCCCAGTGGGGACTTCGGCTCTTGCCGGATTTTTGGAACCGACGGGAACCGGGATTACTTCAGCACCCGGACGCAGCGGTCGATGAGGGTCATGTGGACCTGCTCCCCCTCGGCGAAGCGCCTGGACAGCTGGGGGTTGTAGACCTCCACGATGATGGGCTGGTCCCCCAGCATGACCTCGTACTCCACCTTGGCGCCATAGTAGGTGGCCCGGGAGATGACGCCGGGCAGGGGGCCCTCCTCCGCGGACAGGAGCACGGACTCCGGCCGCACCGTCAGGCAGCAGGGGCCGTCCTTCTGGACGCCATCCATCTTGCCGGGGGCGGGGATGGGGAAGGTGTGGCCGTTGATCTCCACCAGGGCGGCCTCGCCGTCCATGCCCCGGAAGACACCGTCGATGAAGTTGGCCTTGCCGATGAAGTTGGCCACGAACCGGCTGTTGGGCTGCTCGTAGATCTCCGTGGGGGAGCCCTGCTGGCAGATGACGCCGTCCTTCATGATGACCACCCGGTCAGAGATGGCCATGGCCTCCGACTGGTCGTGGGTGACGTACAGGGAGGTGATGCCCAGCCGCTTCTGCAGGGCCCGGAGCTCATCCCGCATACTCTCCCGCAGCTTGGCGTCCAGGTTGGACAGCGGCTCGTCGAACAGCAGCACGCTGGGCTCGATGACCACGGCACGGGCCAGGGCCACCCGCTGCTGCTGGCCGCCGGAGAGCTGGTTGGGGAACCGCCGCTCCATGCCGGTCAGCTGCATCAGCTCCATAACGGCGTTGGTGCGGCGGACCAGCTCCTCCTGGGGGACCTTGGCCACCTTCAGGCCGTAGGCCACGTTCTCCCAGATATTCAGGTGGGGGAACAGGGCGTAGCTCTGGAACACCATGGAGATGCCCCGCTTGTTGGGGGGGATCTTGGCCACGTCCCGCTCCCCGATGAACACGCTGCCGCTGGTGGGGTACTCGAAGCCGGAGATCATCCGCAGGGTGGTGGTCTTGCCGCAGCCGGAGGGGCCCAGCAGCGTCACCATCTCGCCGTCCTGGATCTCCAGGTTGATGTGGTCCACGGCCACAAAGTCCTTGCCGGTGTCCGGCTGCTGGAAGATCTTGGTGATGTCTTTCAGCACCACGCCGGAGCTCTTTTTGCTGAAATCAGACTTTTCCATCTGCTTGCTCATTTTGTTTCCTCCGTTTTCTCGTGAATGCCTGCGCCCTTGGGCACCCTGGAGCGGGGAGCCAGCAGCAGGTTGATCAGTCCGTTGAAAATGCCGATAAACACCAGCAGGATAATGACCATCATGGTGACGAAGGCCGCCGCCTGGCTGTACTTGGCCTGGTCAAAGAGCGTGTAGATCTTGCTGGTGACCAGATCCCACCGGGGGGAGACCAGGAAGATGATGGCGCTGACAGCGGTGATGGCCTTCACAAAGGAGTACACCAGGCCGGAGAAGAAGGCATTGCGCAGCATGGGCAGGGAGATCCGGCGGAAGGAGTAGCCGCTGCCCGCGCCCAGGATGGTGGACGCCTCCTCGATGGAGTTGTCGATCTGCAGCAGCGTGGTGGTGCCGGACTCGATGGCCACAGGCATGTTCCGGAACACGAACACGATCACCAGGATGGTGGCGGTGCCGGTGAGCACCAGGAAGCCGGTGTTGAAGGCCAGGATGTAGGCGATGCCCAGCACGGTGCCGGGAACGGCGAACATCAGGACGGAGGAGATCTCGATAAACCGCTTGCCGTAGTAGTCCCGCTTGGCGGTGATATAGGCGATCACCATGCCCAGCAGACCGCCGATCAGGGCAGCGACCAGGCCCAGGACGATGGAGTTGCGCAGGCTGTCCCAGCCCTGCTGCAGAGCGCGGCTGTACTGGTCCAGGGTCAGGGTGTAGTCATAGCCCCAGGTCTTGACGAAGGAGCCGAACACCACCGTGCCGTAAAACAGGATGATGACCGCAGCCACCAGCAGGCAGAAAATGAACAGGGGCCACTTGATGTGGGCCTCGTCAATGAGCTTGCGGGCCTGGGTGGGCTTGCCGGTGACGGTGACAAAGCTCTTCTTGTTGACCCAGTATTTGTTCAGCAGATATGCCACCATGGTGGGCACCAGCATCAGCAGCGCCAGGACGGAGCCCTTCTGCATGTCGTAGCTGCCGGTGATGATCTGGTACACCTCCACGGACAGCGTGGTGAAGTCGCCGCCGATGGTGGCGGGGTTGGAGAAGTCCTCCAGCGACTGGATGAACACCAGCAGGCAGCCGGAGATGATGCCCGGCAGAGACAGGGGGAAGGTGACGGTCCAGAAGGTGTGCCACCGGCTGGCCCCCATGTTGCAGGCCGCGTCCTCCACCGACGCGTCGATGGAGGAGAGGATGCCGGAGAGGGTCATATAGGCGATGGGGAAGAAGCTGAGGACCTGCACCACGATCAGACTGCCCATGCCGTAGACGTTGTTGTCGGTGATGCCCAGCAGGGAGTTGGTGATGAGCCCCTGCCGCCCGAACAGGAAGATGATGGACAGGCACAGGATAAAGGGCGGCGACAGGATGGGCAGGGTGGCGATGGTTTTCAGAAAGCCCTTGCAGGGGACGTTGGTGCGGGTGATGGTATAGGCGAAGATATAGCCGATAAAGGTGGCGATCACCGCCACGATCAGGCCCAGGGCCATGGTGCGGCCGAAGGTCTTCAGATACCGGGAGGTGGAGAAGATCTCCGCCGCGGTGGCCAGGGAGAAGGCCCCGGTCTCATCCGTCAGGCTGAAGATCAGCACCTTGACCAGGGGATAGACGACGAACAAAAGCAGGAGCACGATCACCGCCAGGATCGCGATCAGCATGATGGGCTGACGCATGATCATCTTGGTCTCGTTCCGCCTTTTCAGGCGGGCGGCGCTTTTGCCGCCAGAGCCAGCAGCATTTGCCATTTGGGTTCCTCCTGTAGATTTTCAAGCGTTTGGCAAGAGGACTTCCTCCCCGCCGGGGAGGAAGTCCTGCAGGCCGAAAGGGGATGTTCTGAAGTTACTCCAGGTTCTCGGAGCTGGCGATGTTGGCCTCGAACTGGGCCACGAACTCGTCCTTGTGCTCGGCGGCCCACACGGCGTCGTAGTCGATGACGGCCACGGAGTCCAGGGTCACCAGGCCGTCGGCCACGGTGGCCTGGGTGTTGGTGGGCACCCGGAAGGAGTTGTTCTCAGCGTAGAGGTTCTGGCCCTCGGCGGAGCACATGAAGTCGATAAACGCCTTGGCGTTCTCCTGCTCGTCGGCGGGGCCGCCCTTGATCAGGGCCATGGCGCCAACCTCATAGCCGGTGCCGTCAGAGGGGAAGGACAGCTCGATGGGATAGCCCTCGGTGGTGGGCTGCAGGCCGTCGTGAGAGAAGGTCAGGGCGATGGCCGCCTCGCCCAGGGCCACGGCGTTGGGAGCCGCGGAGCCGGACTTGGTGTACTGGGACATATTCTTGTCCAGTTCCTTCAGGTAATCCCACACGGCATCCTCGCCCTTCAGCTGGATCAGGGTGGCCAGCACGGTGTAGGCGGTGCCGGAGGTGGCGGGGTGGGCCATGATGATCATGTCCTGATACTTGGGATCCAGCAGGTCCTCCCAGCTGGTGGGGTAGTCATAGCCCTTGTCCGCGAACCAGTCCTTGTTGCAGGCGAAGGCGATGGCACCCACATAGATGGGGTTCCACACGCCGTCGGGATCCAGATAGGTCTCCGGCGTGTTGGACAGCTCCGGGGACTGATAGGCCTCCAGCAGCCCCTGCTCGGAGGCGGCGATATAGTTGTCGGTGGAGCCGCCGAACATCAGGGACGCCTGGGGGTTGTCCTTCTCGGCCGCCACACGGGTCAGCATCTCACCGGCGGAGAGCCGCAGGGAGTTGACTTTGATGCCGGTGGCCTTCTCAAAGGCGTTGAAGTAGTAGGCCACCTCCGCCTCGGGGAATGCGGTGTACACCGTCAGCTCTTTGCTTCCGCCGCTCTCACCGGAGCCCTCAGAGGAGGCGCCATTTCCGCCGCCGCAGCCGGTCAGCAGAGCAAGAGACATCGCCAGGGTGAGGAGCAGCGCAAAAATCCGTTTTGTGTTCTTCATCGATCCAACTTCCTTTCTGTTTTGTTCACCTAAATCAATCATACCCATGCGCTCATGGGTGGGAGCACGTCATCCCGCCGCGCGTCCGGCGGAAGAGAGTCGCCAGGGGCCGGCATCCAACTTCTCCGGCCCCATTCCAAGACGTCTATTTTCTATGAAAGCCCTTTCTTTTTGACTAAATTACCACCCCTGTTTTTGTGAAAAATCACAAAGGCTTGTCCCGCTGTGGGAAAAGCATCTGCTACATTCGTCATTATAACAAACTGTGAACGATAAAGCAAGATTTTCCATTGGCATATTTGCTTACCGTTCCGGAGAGCATCCCCCCGGCGGAGAGCGAACGGGGAGGGAAATTGGGCAAAGTGCACGAAAAACCGAAAAACGGCAGGACGCCGGGGAAATTGCCTTGAAAAAGTAACAGACTTCAAAAAAAGTTCACAATTCTTTTCAGATTTGTTTCAACCGGATAGGGTATGGTGAGGCCATGAAACCACCTCCCGCCTGCTGCGGGAGATGCAGAAAGGACTGGAACAGTATGCACAACGAAGCAAACGAACAGCGGGCAGATACGCTGGCTCCGGCGGAGCCGGCGCACGTCCCGGCGGAGTCAGCGCCTGTCCCAACCGGCCCCTCCAGAGGGCAGCGCATCCGCGGCATCTTCCAAAGGCTGCTGCGGGGAAAGGGGCGCAAGGCAGTGGCCCTGCTGCTGGTGGTGGCCATTGCCGGCGGCGTGGTGATCTGGCGGGGCCGGGGCCAGACGGCCGCCGCCGTCACCGAGTACCAGGAGGCGCCGGTGGAGCGCCGCTCCATCACCGACGCCCTCAGCGCCAGCGGGACCCTGGAGCCGGCGGACTCCTACACCGTCAACACCCTGGTCTCCGGCGAGATCCTCAGCGACACCTTTGAGAAGGGCGACCAGGTGACGGAGGGGCAGCTCCTGTATACCATCGACTCCTCCAACGCCAGCAGCAGCCTGACCCAGAGCCAGAACAGCTACTCCCAGGCCCAGACCTCCTACCAGCAGGCGGTGAAGGCCAAGTACCCGGAGGCGGATCTCAGCGGCACCGTCAGCGAGGTGTACGTCAACGAGGGGGACAGCGTCAGCGCCGGCACCCAGCTGTTGAAGATCGTGGCGGATGAGAACATCTACATCGACTTTTCCTTCACCTACGCGGACAGCGACGACTTCTACATCGGCCAGACCGCCACTGTGTTCATCAACGGCTTTGAGGGGACCCTCACCGGCAAGGTGACGGCGGTGTCCAGCTCCTCCGCCGCCGTCTCCACCGGCGTGCCCCTGACCACCGTCCGGGTGCGGCTCACCAACCCGGGCCTGGTGACCTCTGACTACACCGCCAGCGCCGTCATCGGCAGCTACTCCAGCTACGGCCAGGCGGCGGTGAAGGTGGGGGCCAGCAGTATCATCACGGCGGAGGCCTCCGGCAAGGTCAGCGGCTTCAACTGGCTGGTGGGGGACACCATCTCCAGCGGGGACCGGATCTGCACCCTCACCGGCGACAGCGTGGACAACCAGATCGAAAACGCCCGCATCAGCGTCAGCAACGCCTCCACCAGCCTGGAAAACGCCCAGGAGAACCTGGAGGACTACTCCATCACCGCTCCCATCTCCGGCACGGTGGTCACCAAGACCGCCAAGGCCGGGGACAAGATCGAGGGCGGCTCCAACAGCACCCTGTGCGTCATCTATGACCTGAGCTATCTGGAGATGACCATGGCCATCGACGAGCTGGACATCAGCTCCGTGGAGGTGGGCCAGGAGGTCCGGATCACCGCTGATGCCGTGGAGGGCAAGACCTACACCGGCGTGGTGACGGAGGTGTCCGTGGCGGGCACCACCTCCGGCGGCATCACAACCTACCCGGTCACCGTCCGCATCGACGACACCGACGGCCTGCTGCCGGGGATGAACGTGGACGCGGAGATCGTGGTCTCCTCGGCGGAGGACGTGCTGGCCATTCCCAGCGCCGCCGTGAACCGGGGGAACACGGTGCTCATCACCGCCGACTCCCCCAGCGCCGCCAATGCCCTGGACCAGGAGGCCCCGGAGGGCTATGTCTACGTGGCGGTGGAGACCGGCACCAGCGACGACAGCTACATCGAGATCACTTCCGGCCTCCAGGAGGGGGACACGGTGGCATATCTCCAAGCGGCCGGCTCCGGCGGCTCTGACGGCGCCATGATGATGGGCGGCATGGAGATGGCCGGCGGCGCCATGCCCTCCGGCGGGATGCCCTCCGGCGGAGGCGGGATGCCCGGCGGCGGGCCGGGAGGAGGCTTCTGATGGGCGCCCTGATCGAATTCCGGGAGGTGTGCAAATACTACCAGATGGGCGACACCACCGTGAAGGCGGCGGACCACATCTCCTTCCAGATCCAGCGGGGGGAGTTCGTGGCCATCGTGGGCCAGTCCGGCTCCGGCAAGTCCACCTGCATGAACA
>ERZ827423.3382-NODE-3382-length-11035-cov-4.029690_pt1 | contig 11035 bp, 11 predicted proteins | sample MGYA00519775_ERZ827423 | MGnify/ENA primary metagenome ERZ827423 (study PRJEB31778, sample SAMEA3449296) | human gut metagenome | biome: human gut; feature: human-associated habitat; material: faeces | place: United Kingdom | collected 2010/2012 ...
CGCGTCGATGGTATTCAATTTTTTGATTGACATGAGAACCTCCTAATTTTGAGTTGCAGAGAAAAAACATCTTGCGCTTCGGCAGGCTCTCTGTTAGACTGAACACAGATGGGAGCTGTGTTTTCCGAAACGCGGCGCACCGCCAGACTGTTGCAGCAGTTTGGCGGTTTTCCATTTCCCGCGGCCGTCCATGCTCACCTCCTTACCGGCGTTCCTGAGCCGGCGGGACGGGTGCAATTTTATGGTTGAATACTCGATGGAACTATGATATATTCATCGGGTACAAGCTTAGTATAACAGATCAGGAAACCATTGCAAGGCCTGGAAGCGCTGTTTTGGGCCTGCGGGAACAAGTCGGGTAAAATTTGAGAGAATCCATCGGGTACAGGGAGGGGCGGCCGATAATGTATGACATGAACCATGACGCCGTGGATGATTTCCAGGCAGACTTCACGCCGGAAGACAGTATTGTGGGCGAAAAACACTATCCCCTGGGCGCCTTCGCGGCGGAGATGCTGGATCGGGGATGGCGTGCGGCCGCGGACATCCGCCGGCCATTGAAGCGATTCCAGGAGGAGTTCCGGGTCTTCCTGGCCTCCAGAGACCTGTCCGCCTCCGCCATGGCCCTCCAGGCCATGCGGGAGCTGTGGCAGGTGCTGGGGCAGCTGCCGGTCTACGACAAGCTGCTGGCCGGGGATCATCGGATGGAGGCGCTGCTCCCGTATTTGCGGGAGCACCCGGATCTGACGGATGCGATGCTGACACCGGGGACGCCCCGCAACGAGGCGTACACCCGGTGGATGGGGAAGCTGGAGCGGCTGGAGGGCGAGCTGCGGGCTTTTGTAAATAACACCACTTGGATGCTGGAGGACTTCTTTCAGAACCTGCCCTCCAGGAGCCGGCAGGACTACCTCCGGGCCTATGGCACCTATCGGCGGACGATCCAGGAGGCGCTGGAGCAGCGGCAGGACGCGGAGAACAAAGGGAAGGTGTGGGAGGACGCCACGGTGGATCTGGACACGGTCGTGCTGGATTACCCGGTGACGATTTCCCTGGTTCCCGTCGTGGATGCCCACACCCGCCGCCTGACCCTGGCGGAGCGGATGACCTTTGAGAGTCTCACCAGCTTCCTGTACATGGACCTGTATAAGGGGATGGCCGCCGGGAATCTGCCCCGGCGGTGCGCCCACTGCGGCCGGTGGTTCCTGGCGGAGGGCGGATACGATACGCTCTACTGCAACCGGGCTGCGCCGGACGCGAAAGGGAAGACCTGCCGGCAGGTGGGAGCCCACGAACGGGAGAAGGAGAAGCGGAAGAGAGAGACCGCCGTCCGGGAGTACAGCCGGATCTACAACCGGCTGAAGGCCCGGAAGCGGCGGGGGCAGATCACCGTGGATGTGTGGAACCGGAAGGTTGCCCAGGCACAGGCGCTGAAGGACGCCTTCACCGCCCGGCAGCTCACCCGGGAGGAGTATGTGAGAAAGCTGGAGGAATTGTGAAAGAGGGCGGCCTGTCCCAAGAGGGACAGGCCGCCTTTGCCTGAAGGTGTTTTGTTTTTGGTGGACTTCATTGTGATCGGGTACTTGCTGGAAAAGCCGCTGTGCCGCGCCGGAAGAGTACTTACCGGAGAGCCGTACGCCCACTATGATATGGGCGCTGACCGCATGGGGCTGGCCGGTGAAGGGATGCCGGGCCGGATATCCCTGGAGATTAAAGCCCGTTTCTGGAGCGGACTTCCACATTGGGGCAGCGGAACTCCTGCCCCATCCACACAGTCCGCAGGATCTGCGGCGTGATCCGCGCGGGCCACTCATAGGAATGCCCACCCTTCGATACCAGGTATAGGTGCTGATAATGGTTGAACGCCAGCGACTCCCCAACCATTTGGCTGACAGTGGGCCAGTTGCCCCAGGTGGTCTGCGTGTGGTCATGTTCGCCGGCCATCAGTACGACTTGAATGTCTTTTCTTGGCTGGTTGCGCAGGGCAAACTGTAAGAGGCCGGCCATCCGCATAATTGCAACGGAGGAGCAGGCCATCAGCGCGGTGCCGATCTGATCACTGCGGTGCCAGCAGGCAGTCAGGCTGGCGGCACCGCCGGAGCTGACCCCCCAGATGGCCCTTTTCCTGGGGTCATCCGCCAGAACAATATCCTTCAGTGCGAAAGGGATCACCTCGTCGCAGAGGAAGTTGGCATAGCGCTCGTCTGCGGCATCCAACTCCGTGCTGCGGTTATCCAAAGCAGCCAGACGTCCCCAGACGGGATAGCCATCGCCAACAGTGCCGGGCGCTATAAATAGAGCCGCCGTGGGCGGGATCTGCCCCTCATGGATCATGTTGTCCAGCACGGTGGGCATATCGAACTGCAGCTTCCATGCCCCCTCAAAAAATGCATGGCCGTCTGTGAAGATAATGAGGTTCAGCGGCGTGCGCCCGTCATACTGGGCAGGCACATAGGTCCAGAGATCGTGGGGAACGCCCGGATATATTTTGCAGTCTGCCAGTGTCATCTTGGTGACGGTGCCGGCGGGAACGCCCTCCTTCTTTTCTGCCTCCGGCGGGATGGGATAGAGGTCCAGGTTAACCTTAACGCCAGCCATTTCTCTTATAAAACCCTCTGTTTTTCCCTTGTCCGGGCCGGGATCTGCCAGATCGTAAAAGGCCTTCGGAAGCTCGACGGAGATGTATGCGCGGGTCTCCCGCACACGGGCCAGCAGCAGCGCGACCGCATGGATGGTCACCGGATTGATGGCATCCGCAGCTTCGGCATCATCGGTGTAAAAGTGCTCACTGCTGATTACCACCACACCCTCGGCATAGGGTGCGTCCGGATAGTACTTGGCGAAAAAGCCGAAAGCGTCTGCAAAGGCGGAGGCCGGAACCAGCACGGCACCGTTTTCCTCCGGCGCATCCTGTAAGGATAGTGTCTGCCCACCCAGGGTGACGGTATTGCCGGTGACGCTCCCGCCGAAAGCCTCCGCTACCGCCTTGGCCGGAACATAGGCGGTCCCGTCTTTTACCACCGGGACAACACTGCTGTTGTCCGGATCAATCCGGGAGACCCGCCAATCGACGGCGATGAATTTGCTGCCGATCTGCAGCGCCACGGTGGTCGGAGGGATCTTGCAGTTTGCTGCGCTCATGTTCATAACTCCTTTCAATATGTCCGTACGTTGACGGGATTATCCAGAGGATAGGGCTTTTTCGGCGCAGGGCCCGGGGCTGCGGGAGGAAGAACGCCTGCGCGGCGCCCAGGCCCCGTACTGGGAAGCGGCCAGTTTACATCCTGACGGGTTTTACAAACAGGATCACCGCAATGATCACAAACCCAGCACCGCCGAGGATTACCGGGAAAGCCAGGCTGCCAGCCAGGCCGAAGAGAGATGCGATGAAATTCATGATGTAGGGAGAGATAAACATACCAACGTTCATCATAGCCGACATTATGCCCGTAGCCTCATGGAAAGAGCCCGCAGAGCAGTTGACAGAGAGACCGGTGGTAAATGCCACGAAAAGGCCGAAATAGCCGATGCCGCCCACAAACATTGCGACGAAATACAGGATGACATTGTCCGTGAGTCCCAGCAGGAAATGCCGGAGAACCAGCAGGACCATAAACACCGGGATCACATATTTTCCAACCTTTTTGTAGATCTTTCCAAAGAAGAGTGTGCCGAGGATACCGCCGATATTGGCCGCCGTCTGGACGAATCCGGCGAGGGAGGCGTCACCCATGCCATTGGCGTCAATCAGAGAGGAGAAGTTGAGCAGGGCGGGATAGCTGAATACGGAGAACAGGAACATCAGAAGGATGATGCCCCAGGCACTCATGGGAAGCTTCTCCTTCTGGGCGGCTGCACCGCTGCCGCTCTTTGCCGCAGGAGCGGGATCGCCCCAATGCGGAGCTTTGGGCAGCAACAGGCCCAGACCGATCGGAAACACAAGCAGCAGATGCACATACCAGATATTGAAGACATTCCGCGCGGCGATGATGCCGACCAGCGATGTCAAGATGATTCCGGTAATGTTGCCGACGGCCTGCTTATATCCGAACATGGAAGGGCGGCGCGGAGGTTCGATGTAGGTATTCACCAGCGCGGCAGTCAGGGGAGAGATCACGCCGGTGGTCAGGCCGGTAATAAAGCGGCAGACCAGAACCGGCGTAAAGCTGGTCCGAAAACATGTGGGAATTACGCTGGAAATCATAAAAGCGGAGAAGCTGAGGATAAATGCCCGTTTTACACCGAGCTTATTGATGAATTTTCCGGCGAAAAAACTGGTGGGGATGGCGGCCAGCATAGGGAGCGTCGCCACCAACTGGATGGTACTCAGGCTGACATCCGGATAAGCTTGCGCCATCGTGGCCAGCGTGGGGTTGACTAAGCCGCCCATCGTATTGATGACATTGGCGCTCAATACAACAAATACGATCAGGAAACTGGCTTTTTGATAGGTTCTTTCTTCGCTCACATTCATTCCTCCTGCCTGTTTTTCACAGTTTTATGAATTACCTATCGTTCAAATATATAATGCTGAACACAGAACGGACGCACTTTCTCCTCTTGATCCGCGGTCCGCTGCGGCAGACTCCGGGCCTCTCACCTCCGTTTCCGGTGAACCAGCCGTCCTTCGGCGGCTGCCGGAGGGATACGGTCTGGTCAGTTGACTGCGTAGCGCCCCGAACAGGGCTTTTCATAATGGCCGAGCGTCCCCCGCTTCCTTCTGAACGAGGTGAGCAGATCGGGATCACCGGATACATATTCGGCCATATCCGGATAGGGATAAAGCGGGCGCTGACGGGTGATGCCGGAGGAGATATCCGGCGCGTAGACACCCTGCCGGCTGCAGCTTGTTCCGATCAGGCGGTCCGGCGGGACCTCCCGGCAGACCCAGCGGTCAATGGCTGGCACAAGGCCGCACCCGATCGCCAGAAGATCGCGGTAGAATTTCAGGCTTTCCTCCAGCCCTTCCTCATCGGAGATCCAGTTGATGCCGTCCTGAATCCAGCTGTGACCATTGCCCGGTACCAGAAACAGGCGGCAAAATGTCTGTGCGGTCTCTAAACCGCCCTGCCTGGAGACCACGCGCTCATACCAGTCAACGATGTTTTCCGGCGGGATGAACTCATCTTCGATCCCCTGGATGACCAGCAGCTTTCCGCCCCGGGCCCTGAACGCGGCCAGATCGCCGGAATCCGCGTCCATATCAGTGGCAATCCGCCGCGCCATGGGGGACTTTCCGTGTTTGGCAAAATCGAACTGCCGGAATCCGCCGCTGTTGAAGGCCCGGTTGGTCATGCCGGTCATCCAGGCGCCCAGCCAGATCTGCCCGGCATACAGCTCCGGCAGAATGTGGCCGACCATGCCCAGTGCGTTGCATTCCGCACCCGGCGCGAAGCCGCTGAATATTTTCTCGCCGGTTTCCGGGTCCACCGGGCCCTGATAAAATGCCAGAAGGCTCCTGATCTGATCGGGGGAAAATCCGCAGGAGCGCTCGATCTCCTCCAGGATCTCCTGCCGCTCCTCCCGGCTGAACAGGACGGATACGAAGAGGTCTCCCGGCGCGCCATACCCGTGCCTGCCGTGATAGTCCAGAATGACTTTGTGGATTTTGGCGATCTCTGCCAAGGAGAATTTGGAGGTGCCGTCCTCCCGCACCAGGCAGCGCGTATACCAGATAAACGCCGGATGCAGGCGGGATCGGCTGATCCCCGGCGCGATCGCCACAATGCCGTCGAAATCCTCCGGGCAGACGGTGGCGGCGGCAATGCCCTGCTGACCGCCGGTGGACATCCCGACGCAGTAGGTGTGCAGGATGGGGCGTCCATAAACCAGGGCGATGACGTCTTTGCCTACCACTGTGGACAGATGCGTTGCCCTCCAGCCGAAATCGATGATCGCGGAGGAACTGGAGAGGCCCGCGTCAATGTCTGACGTGCCCAGATTGCAGTGAATGACTGCATAGGGCTCATACAGGAAAGCCAGCTCTGTCTGGTAGAGCAGCGTGCCGGCCTGGCCGCCGTTTCCCACGAATACGGCTTTTCCGTTCCAATCCCGCTCCGGAAGCAGGAGCTCACACTGGAATTCAGAGCCGGGCCCGGCACTGAGCGTCAGGTCAATACACCAAAAGAGACGGATTTTCCAGCGCCGAAGCGATTTTGCGTCGATCTTGGCAAACGGGATTCCAGCGGCGGGCATCCCAAACAGGCCCATCTCAAAACCGCTGTCGCCTGAAGAAGCCACGCGTTCGACTGTCACGCGGCAGTCCCTTGGGTAATACGCCCGGAGCCGCTCCTCTATTTCCCGTGGATTCATCTGCATGCCCCCTCTCCGGCCTCTTAGATTGGTAGAATGGAAGGATGGTAGGACCAAATCTGAAAAGAGAATATCAGAATTCGGTGAAAATGTCAACGCATCCAAAAGAGAAAAAATAAAAATTGGTAAAACAGACAAGGACGATCTCGAAAATTCGTCAAATTCATCGGATTTCAAAAGGTAAGCCAGGTGCTTGCAGATTTTCCGAGTCCCAGTTGGTCGGGCCAAACAGAGGACCATCCATGGGAGGACGCGGCATACGCATGAAAAAACTGCGGGGAGAATTCCCCACAGTTTTCACCTTGCCGAAAAAGCTTTTCCGACAAGCTGCTTGCGTTCCTCAGAACTTTAAAAAGTTCTGAAAAGCGGTTGATTTCAATGGCGCAGGACACCTTTCCTGGGTTTCCCGCCCACACCCTTCCTTCCCGCTTTTCCAGATTTCCCGGTTTTTCGACAGTCTCGTTTTCAAAATCAGATACGGTTGCTGCCGGCTGGAGCGGCAGACGGAGCCTCAGGCCTGTTCCGTATTGGAGGATAGGATGGCCTGTGTGAAGTCCCGCAGAAGCTGCAGATGTTCGGTAATGGCAGCCACGGCCTCCCGGGCATCCCGGTCTCGGAGGGCCTGATAGATCCGGTGATGGGATCTGCAGTTCTTCTCATGATATTCCGCCACGAGAGGAGAGTCGGGCTGCGGCTCTGTCAGAAGGGAGTCCAGAAGTTCCATTGTGGAGGAGAACAGGGCATTGTGGCTGGCATTCATCAGGAGTGTGTGGAATTCGATGTCCGTTGTCCGGTCATGGGGATTCTGGTCCAGCCGCTCCAGCGATTTCTGCATCTGGGCCAGGTCCTCATCCGTGGCCCGCTCACAGGCAAGGGTCACTGCGGCGCAGCCGATTGCTCCGCGAAATTCCAGCGTATCCTGAAGAATGTCAGCACTGCTGGATATGCGGACAAAGGCGACTGCTTTTTGAAAATAGCTTGCGTCCTTCACCACGATCTTGCGGTTTCCCTGCGTCTCAATGATGCCCATATATTCCAGAATGGCCAGGCACTCCCGCAGGGAGTTCCTGCTGACGCCCAATCCGGCGGCCAGGTCCCGCTCCGGAGGAAGTTCCTCCCCGACTTTGATCAAGCCCCGCTCCATGGTGGAGATCAATGCCTGCATGACCTTCTCCGGGATCTTGGGAGCGGAAGCAATTTTTTGCAGCTGAAATCCGAACTGTGCACCCATATCTTTCCTACCTTCCAAACTTGGAACTTGATGGATTGCCGGGGCCGCCGATGTCTCCCCCTGGCTCTGCTTTCCAATATAACACAAATTGGCCATCTGGTTCAACCATCCGGCCAAAAAAATTCAGTCCCCACCGCAGGCCAGCGCTGCGACTTTTCCGCCCAGTTCATAGGCGGCGCGGCAGTCCTGCGGCCAATAGGCCTTCCGATAGGCGGCCTTGTCCGGCTCCGAAAACAGATCCGAGACATACTGGCCGTAGTCTTGGAATTGATAGGTATTGAAAGCAAGGCAGTGTCCCGCATAGCCAAAGTTCCGCCCAACCAGGGATTCCCAGAGTCGAAGAAACGCGGGACACTGGCTCTGGTTGAACCATGCCTCCGTCACGTTCATGGTGTACACAAAGCCGAAGGGAATTGACCTTTGCGGGATGCTGCTCCGATCCGTAGAGTACACCGTATAGGGAAAGAGAAGCCGCTCATACAGGGCGTGCAGCTGCCCGGAGATGTTTTGAAAATAGACCGGGGAGCCGATAATTACCCCGTTGCTGTTCAGGAGTTTTTCCAGCAGGGAGTGAAGATCATCCCGGACAGTGCACTTCCCATAGGAGGCGCCGCCTTTCCGCTTGCAGGCAAAGCAGCTTCTGCAGCCTGTATAGTGCAGATCATAGAGGTCGATTCGCTCTGCGGTGATCTCTTCTCCAGAAAAAGATGCTTTGGCACCGGCCAGCGCCTGATCCAGCAGCTGCGCCGTATTGCCCTTCTTGCGGGGACTTCCGTTGATGGCATAAATCGTTTTCATGGGTTATTCCTTTCCCTCTCAATTCTGTTGGATGTGTAGCTTCTGGCCGGACGATTTGACAAACGCTCCGCCAGCGTCTATGGTATTCTAGCAAGGTCTCCCTTGTCAAGGAAGATCCCAAAAGAAAAGAAGCTCCGCCTGGTGGGAATCGGCTCGGGCCTGTGTAAGTGCCGTCATCGCTCAGGACGTTGGCACTGTTCTTACGATTTGACGACTACCTGTAAAACGCCCGGGGTTGCTGCATAGCATTGCAGGCACGATTTTGATATATCGCGTCCCGCCGTTTACAGGGCAGAAAGAAAGGCGGATTCAGGTGCCAAAAGGCATATATGAGGGGAACCGGATCTGTAAGATATTTGCGGAAAACGGGTGGATCTATCAAAACCGCCTTTTATTTTTACCTGTTTTATGATATACTCCCTTTGGAAACCATGCACATCGAGACGGTAGAATGGAAGAGCTGCAGGCCATTCAGGAGCAGATCATTCATCTTTGCCGTCCTCAAAAAATCCTGTTGTTTGGCTCCCAGGCCAAAGATATAGCTGTTTCAAAGAGCGATATCGACCTTTACGTGATTGCCTCCACAGAGAATAAGCGGGCACTGCTGACGGATCTGTACTGTGATACGGAATCCAATATCCCTATTGACTTCCTGCTTTACATACCAGAGGAGTGGGAGCAATGTGTGGAGGATCGGCAAAGCTTTGCCCACAAGTTAAATCGAGAAGGGATTGTTCTCTATAATACATTGCATTGAATGGCAAAATCATCAGGAGGTGGCGCATGAAACAGTTCATTCCAAGAGAAACGCTGGATGCGCTTTCCTATCACTCCACGCTTGGGAGGAGCCTGAAGCAGATCTCGCTGCGCGCAACACCACTAGAGACCATTCTGGAGGACATCGCGAAATACAGGGCCAGCTATATTGACACCTTGGTACAGGAGAACTTGATTGGGTCACGCTTTAAAAGTGATGATTCCATCATCCGAAAATACGAGAAGACACTTCGTAGCAACGGAGGGTTTAAACAGTGTTTTAACGATGTGCTGGGCTTTCGCCTGCGCTTTGAAGAATACCCATCAGAGTTCCCGGACTATTTCCGGGTCGTAGATCTTCGCAATGGAAAAATGATCGATGACGGCTACCGTGCGATCCACTTGTATTACCAACGGGATAATTTGGCTTATCCGATTGAGGTACAGCTTTGGTGTGGGGATGATTACTATTTTAATCTTTGGAGCCATAAATATGTTTATAAATATCAGACACCGGAAACCGGAAAGAGATTATATCAGGAATATACAGAAGGGAAAATCCGGAATGAGCAGGATTTTCTGAAACGATTACGGGAAATGGAGGAGGGATAACCTTGGGCGACAAAAAGATTTATATTGTGGCAAAAGTCTTTGATAAACCTGGCTGTCTCGCTTACATCTGCAAGACGCCAAACGAGGCCCGGTGCCTTCCGGGAACGCTGGAGGCCCTGCGGGCGGATGGTGTCCAGATTGTGATTTTGGATGATCCGGAGATTTACTCGGAGTATGCCCCATACACCTATGTAGAGGATATGAAGGATTTCATTGACCAGGTGAGTCAATTGAACCATGCCGCGTGAGTCTGACGGAACTAACAAACCACCTTTTATATTGACTGCAGCGTTATGGTCTGGAGCGATGGAGCGATTGACATTGCCCCGGAGTACTTGTATTAACATGGAGTAGATGTGGAAGAGACAGCCTAATGGGCGTTTGATTGCTGACTAGGAAGGAGAGCGGGATATGACCATTGAAATGGCACTGGAAAAACTTGTTCCTGGCCTGCAGGGCATCTATGGCAATCTGATTGACAGCATCGTTTTGTATGGCTCCACAGCGCGGGGAGCACAGACAGATGAATCCGACGTGGATGTGGCGATCCTGCTGCATGCCGGCGCGACAAAAGAGATGCGTGATCAGATGTTGGACCTGGTTGTGGATCTGGAACTTGCCTGCGGAAGGGTCTTATCTGTTCTCTGCATTGATTATGAAAAGTTTACAGAGTGGAAGGATACGCTTCCCTTCTATCAGAATATCCGAAAGGACGGCGTGATCCTATGGCAGGCAGCTTGACAGTCTTATCCGCACATCGTTTCGGCCGGGCAAGGGAAGAGCTTCAGACAGCTGAACTGCTTCTGCGTAACGCCAACTTCCGGTCGTCCATCAACCGCTCCTATTACGCAATTTTTCATGCGATCCGAGCCGGCAATGCATTGGATGGTTTTGACAGCAGCAAGCACAGCGGTGTGATCGCACATTTCAATCAGGAATATGTCAAAACTGGCGTATTTAAAAAAGAGGCGTCCAAAATCATTCGAAACGCATCGGAACTGAGAGAGCTGGCAGATTACGAAGATTTTTACGAAGCAACGCAGGAGGAAGCCACAGATGTTTTTTTTGCAGGCCTCTAGGTTTATTTCTGCGGTTGAGGTATACCTCAGAGGCCAGACCGTCATTTGAGATGTGAGGGTGCCTGACTACTATTTGACGACTATTTACAAAACGTCCGGAGCCGTTGCGGCGCAACGGCTCCAGACGTTTTCTGCAAATGCCTTAAAATTCGTGCAAAACCACTGAAACCCTTGCGCCGCAATGGGTTCCCCTTTGACGGCCAGAAGACTCCGACTCTGTAGGCCACTGGTTCGAATCCAGCCGGGC
>ERZ827423.3386-NODE-3386-length-11028-cov-20.515812_pt1 | contig 11028 bp, 8 predicted proteins | sample MGYA00519775_ERZ827423 | MGnify/ENA primary metagenome ERZ827423 (study PRJEB31778, sample SAMEA3449296) | human gut metagenome | biome: human gut; feature: human-associated habitat; material: faeces | place: United Kingdom | collected 2010/2012 ...
AGCTGCCGGAGCGGTGCTTAAGCCGCAAGGCGGGAATTGTGCGGTGTTGCCTTTAATATTTACTCTGTCAACGTCAATGCAATGGACAGGTCCTTCAGCTGCTGCGGGTCAACAATATCCGGTGCGCCGGACATCGGCTCGCCTGCGTTCTGCACCTTCGGGAATGCGATGACATCGCGGATGGAATCCTTCTTCAGCATCAGCATTACCATGCGGTCCAGGCCGTAAGCCATACCGCCGTGCGGGGGTGCGCCGAACTTGTAGGCATCCATCAGGAAGCCAAAGCTCTCGCGAGCCTTTTCCTCGGTAAAGCCCAGGGCCTTGAACATGCGGTCCTGCAAAGCGGGGTCATTGATACGCATAGAACCGCCGCCCATCTCAACGCCGTTCAGTACAATATCGTATGCCACGGCATGGCAGGCACCGGGGTCGGTTTCCACCTTGTCAATATCCTCTGCCTTGGGCAGGGTGAACGGATGATGCATGGCCATCCAGCGGCCCTCCTGCTCGCTGTACTCAAACAGCGGGAAGTCCACCACCCACAGGAAGTTGAACTTGTCGGGGTCGATCAGGCCGTACTTGCGGCCGATTTCCAAACGAACCTGGCCCAGCGCGGTGCAGGCCTTGACCCAGTCAGCATCGCTGACGATCAGCAGCACGTCGCCGGTTTCCAGCTCCATCGCCTTGTACAGGGCTGCCTTTTCCTCTTCGGTCAGGAACTTTTCAAAGCTGGAAGAAGTGCCTTCCTCGGTCAGGCGGCTGAATGCCAGGCCCTTAGCGCCATAAGTCTTGGCAACCTCGCCCAGTTTGTCAATGTGCTTGCGGGTCAGCTTGCCAGCCAGGCCCTTGGCATTGATGGCGCGGATGCTGCCGCCCTGCTCCAACACTGCGGCAAAGGGCTTAAACTCGGTGCCATCAAAAATGTCGGTCACATCCACAATTTCCAGGCCAAAGCGGGTATCCGGTTTATCGGAGCCAAAACGGCCCATAGCCTCGTCCCACGGCATGCGCACGAACGGGGTCTGCACATCCACGCCCAGCATTTCTTTCCACAGGCGCTTGATCAGACCTTCGTTGATGGTCATGATATCGTCCTCATTGACAAAGGACATTTCCTCGTCCACCTGGGTGAACTCCGGCTGGCGGTCAGCGCGCAGGTCCTCATCGCGGTAGCAGCGGGCGATCTGGAAGTAGCGGTCAAAGCCGGACAGCATCAAAATCTGCTTGTACAGCTGCGGGCTCTGCGGCAGGGCGTAGAAATGGCCGGGCTGCACACGGCTGGGCACCAGATAGTCACGGGCACCTTCCGGCGTGGACTTGATCAGGGTCGGGGTTTCAATCTCGGTAAAGTGGTTATCGCAGAAATAGCTGCGGATGATCTGCATGATCTTGCTGCGCAGCACAATGGGCTCGTGCATCGAAGGACGGCGCAGATCCAGGTAGCGGTAACGCAGGCGCAGGTCATCGTTGACGTTGATATCATCGCGGATTTCGAACGGCGGGGTCTGGGCTTCACTCAGAATGCGCAGTTCGCTGACATACAGCTCCACATCGCCAGTGGCGATCTTGGTGGTCTTGGCGGCGCGCTCACGCAGCAGGCCGCGGCAGATCACAACATACTCGCTTTTCAGGCTTTCTGCTTTAGCAAAAACGTCTTTCGGCGTATCCTCATCAAAAACAAGCTGCAAAATACCGGTTGTATCGCGCAGGTCGGCAAAAATAATACCGCCTTTGTCGCGTGCACGGGCGATGGAACCGCAAACGGTCATCTCCTGGCCAACGTTTGACATACTCACTTCGCCGCAATAGTTGGTACGGCGCAGGCTGCCCATCGTTTCCATAGGTAACTCCCCTTTTCTGTTAAGTGACAATTTATTATACAGCGGTTTGCACTGTTTTGCAAGGAACCCCCGCATTTTTCCCCGAAAATACGCATTTTGCCTTGTTCTGCGCCTTTCCTGCCCCGCTGCAGCTTCTAACTCCTAGCTCCTAACTCTGTTCTCCCAGTTCCAGCCGTTTGAACCCTTCGCCTTCCACCTCGTTCGCCTGCAGCATCACGATAAAACTGCCGGGGTCAATGCGCTTGGTTTCGCGGTTGATGATATACAGCTGCTTGGAGCTGCAGGCACACAGCACCACATCGCGCCCATCCTGGGAATAGCCGCCGTAACCTTTCAATATCGTGGAACCGCGGTCCACTTTTTCGCCGATCATCCTGCACACGGCGGGGCCGTCGCTCGTCACAATCAAAGCCATCATACAGGCGTTGAAACCGAACATCATCCGGTTGATGATGTAAGAGCTCAAAAAATTGAAGATCAGGCCGTAAATGATGGAATCCACATCATGGAACACCAGCCCGTTTGCAAGGATGACCGCCAGCGCTGCCGCAAAGGTCAGGTTGCCGAACGGCATGTGCGGGTGGCGGGATTTGATGGCCATGGTGATAAAATCCAGGCCGCCGGTGCTGGAGTTCTGCATATAAATCAGCGCATCCCCCACGCCGCTGATCACACCGCCGCAGATGGTGGCCAGCATGCGGTCCCCCTGGTACACCGGCAGCGCAGCCAGCACATAGTCCGTAAAAATGGCAAACAGCACCATGCACCGCACACTGCGGAAAAAGAAATCCTTGCCCAGGTACTTGAAGCAGATCAGCACAATGGGGATGTTCATAATAATGTTGGTCACACCAATGGGCAGACCAAACAGGCGGAACAAAATGGCACCGATACCGGCCACACCGGTTACCGGCACCCCGGCCGCCACAGCAAAGCTGTACAGGCCAAGGGCCGAAACAAAACAGCCGATGACCTCCAGCGCCAGGTTTTTCCAGCGGGAATCCGTCATATCCTATCTCCTGCTTCCGCAGCTTGTGCGGGTATATTTGTGGGGGCAGCGGGCATTATTTGCCGCCCTTCTTGCGGTGGTAAGCAGACTTTTCGTCCTTCTGCTTTTGGGTCTGTGCCTGGGTGTTCTGCAGCTGGCGGCTGATCAGCACGGCTGCCACAATGCCGGCGCACACCACGGCAATGCCCACCGCCACATACAGCGGCAGTTTGCTGCTGGTTTGGGCGGCCTGTTCCTGGCGCTGCACCTGCTCCGGGTCCGGGGTCGGCTTTTCGGTCGGCTCCGGCGTGGCGGTGGGTTCCAGGGTGGGCATGGGGGTTGCTTCCGCCTGGGCGGCGGTGGGGTCTTTCAGGGTAGCCTTCGTGGTCGGATGCGGCATGGCTGCAGCCGGGCGCTGAGTTGCCGTTACCGCCGCGGGGGCCGATGTGGCGGCAGCAGCGGGGGGCTCGTCACTGGTATTGTTTTCTTCCTCCTGCTGCGGGGCCGCGGTAATGGCCGGGGTGGCTGTAGGCATCACCACAATATCCGGCGCGGGGTACACCTGCGGGGTACCGGTGGGCGGCAGCGTTGCCGCACTTTCCGGTGTGGAGGAACCGCCCGGCGTGGGGGCCGGGGTCGGGGTTGCCGTTTCCGGGGTGGCCGTGGGGGCCGTTTCCGGGGTGGAGGTTTCCGGCGTAGCGGTTTCACCCGTTGCGGTTTCCGCCGTTGCCGCCTGGCTCAAAGGTTCCTCCCCGCTGAAAAACCGCAGAATATCCCCCAGCACCGGGATGTCCAGCAGCGTTTCCACAAAGCTGGTCCGTGGGGTCTGACGGGTGCTTTCCGCATAGGCGGGCGCTGCTGTTGCCACACACAGGCAAAGCGCCGCACACAATGCCAGCATACGCATGTTTGTTTGCTTCATGTAAGTGTTCCCCTTTTTTACATCTTTGGCTGTTCTGTAAAATCAAAAAAGCCGGGGCGTGCCGGTTTTGAACCCGCACTGCTCCGGCTTTGGTGCCCGATGATTACTTTACGGTCTTTTTGATTTTGGATGCGCTATAGGTCTTCATCACGCTGGCGGAAAGGTTATTTTCCATCTCGGCGCCCTCTGCATAGAACTCGTCCTGCAAAGCATCGCTCTTCATAGCGTCCAGCAGATTATAGCGGCTCACAAAATCATCCACCGTGCCCTGCTCCATGGGGTCCAGGCTGCGCACGATCATGTAGCTCATGCCAAGGTCGGCCACCGTCCAGTTGCCGGTACCGGCTGCTTTTACCGCATCGGTAATGCTGTTGCCGCCGTCATTGGTGTTGTAGCTGGACAGGTCCGAAGGCGTAAATAGACCGCTGCCGGTGTAATACAGTGCCTGGGTTGCTTCCACGCTGCTGCCCAGTGCGGTAAAGGCCTGCGGCACATAGGTCATTGCAGCACTGTACAGGGCAGATTCGTTGGTAGCCGCGGCCAAGTCATCACGGCACTGGTTTGCCAGGGCTTCAATCTCGGCTTTCTGGTCGTCGCTGGCAAAGGTATAAGTGCTCTGGTCAAATAGCGGCAGCTGGACCAGATCCAGGTAGTAGCAATCGTTGTTGATGTAATCGGCATATTCCTGCTCGGTGACCGGGCTGCTGCCGTTTTCGCCGTAGATCAGCTTCAGGCAGGCATCTGCCTTTTTGCTGTTCAGCTGGTACTTTTCCAAGGTTGCCTTGGAAATGCCGTTTGCTGCGTACAGATCGCTGTTATTCTCCCACTGGGTATCGGCGGTCTTGGCGGCTTCGGCGGTAGCGGCTTCGTCCAGTGTGCCGCCCAGCTCGTCAAACTTCTTTTCCACAGCTGCGTAATACTGCAGGCTGCGCAGGGTCAGGCGGGCAACGTAATCTGCGCCGTCGGTGGTAACTTCCTCGCCGTTAATGGTGCCGGTGCACTCAGCTTTCAGCACGGCTTTCACGTTGCTGGCGGTTTCGCCGGTGGCAAGCTTTGCTGCGCCGGAAGCGGTGTTGTAGGCGTTATACTGGGCCAGCAGGTAGATGCCGGCCGGGATATCAACGCCGCCAACGCTGCCCACGCTGGCCGGGGTGGACATGGCACAGCCCGTTACGCCCAGCAGCAGCATGACTGCCAGAGCCAGACTGATGAATTTTTGTTTCATGTTGTGGGGTCTCCTTACTATACTTTCAATTTGCCGCGCGGGCACCACCCGCAAATGGCAATGTAAAAACATTATACCGCGTTTGACCGCCCATTGCAAGCACGGTGTGGGGGCAAAATCGCCCGCCAAGCAACAAAAAAACAGGGCAGCCGTCCCAAAATGGCCAACCGCCCTGTTCTGTTTTTCCTTATTCCTGCCTCCGGGGCTGAAAGCCAGCCCGCCGGGCAGCTGAATTTACTGGCGCAGTGCCTGGATCACACAGTCCAGGTCATGTTCGTCCTCACAGACGATCTTGACCGGATGGCTGTAGTCCAGACTCATCATACCGAGAATGCTCTTTGCATCAGCAATGCTGCCCTTCATGTCATGCACGCCGACCTCATTGTAGCACTTGGCAGCGGCAGACACGATTCCCTGTACTTCTGCGAAGTTGGAAACCTTGACTTGTCTTACCATAATAATGACCTCCATAAATAAAACCCGGCACAGGCCATCATGCCTGCGCGGTAAGGGCGGAACCCACATTTCCTTTTCCTTACAGCTGCATTATAGCATAATTCTATCCGGCGTACCTATGTTAGATTCATTGTTGCCATTTTTTCATCGGGATGCACAAAAGACAAATTTGTTCATGTTCCGCTTTGTACAGGCTGCCAAAGTTTTTTCGCTTTATTCACGAATTTTCTTTATTTTTTGACTTTTCTGATTTCAGTTTTTGTCTTTTCAGCTCTGTATTTTAACGGTTTTTGTTCCTGTTTTGGCAGGTTGCACATTCAAACTGTCCATTTGGCTTTTCCTTCCGGCAACATAATTCCATGCTCTGCCGAAAAGTGCTGATTTTTGCGGTTTTCGGCCAGGTTTTCAGCTCTGGGGCACGCCTTTCATGGTCAGGGCAATGCGCTTTTTGGCTGTATCCACGCTCAGTACCTTGACCTGCACCACATCGCCCACTTTCAGCGCATCTCTCGGGTTCTTGATAAACTTATCACTGATCTGGGAAACATGTACCAGTCCGTCCTGATGCACGCCGATATCTACAAATGCGCCAAAGTCAATCACATTGCGCACGGTACCTTTCAGCTCCATGCCGGGCTTCAGGTCCTCCAGCCCCATCACATCGCTGCGCAGCAGGGGTTTGGGCAGGCTGTCGCGCACATCGCGTCCCGGCTTGCACAGCTCGGACACAATATCCATCAGGGTGGGTTCGCCCACGCCAAGTGCTTCGCACAGGGCTTTGGTGCCGCAGTTCTTCACCCGTACCGGCAGGCTCTGCATCGCGTCCGTGCCGATCTCTTTGGCGTCACAGCCGCAGGCTTCCAGCAGGCCCTTGGCGGCGGGGTAGCTTTCGGGGTGGACGGCGGTTGCATCCAGCGGGTTCTTGGCACCCGGCAGGCGCAAAAAGCCTGCGCACTGTTCAAATGCCTTGGGGCCAAGGCCCTTGACCTTTTTCAGCTGCGCACGGGAGGTAAACGCGCCCTCCTCCTCACGCCAAGCCACAATATTTTTAGCGGTAGCGTTGGTAATGCCGGCCACACGGGCCAGCAGCGGGGCGGACGCCGTGTTCAGATCCACGCCAACGCTGTTCACGCAGTCTTCCACCACACCGTCCAGCGTTTCGTTCAGGCGCTTCTGGGGCATATCATGCTGGTACTGGCCCACGCCCACGGCCTTGGGGTCAATTTTAACCAGTTCGGCCAGCGGGTCCTGCAAGCGGCGCGCAATGGAAACCGCGCTGCGCAGGTTGACATCATACTGCGGGAACTCCTCCGCCGCCAGCTTGGACGCCGAATACACCGAAGCACCAGCTTCACTGACGACCATATATTGCAGGTGCAGCCCCTTTTCCTCGGCTAGTTCACGGATTACGGCGGCGGCAAACTCCTCGGTTTCATGCCCAGCGGTGCCGTTGCCGATGGCCATGACCTCCACCTCGTTTTTCAGCACCATGCTCTTGATGGTTTTCTTGGCCTGATCCACCCGCTTAAATTCCGGCACCGGGTATACCACGTTGGTATCCAGCACCTTGCCGGTGGGGTCCACCACGGCAACCTTGCAGCCCATGCGGTAGCCGGGGTCCAGGCCCATCACGGTTTTGCCGCGGATGGGCGGCTGCAGCAGCAGCTGGCGCAGATTCTCGCCAAACACAGTGATGGCACCCTCGGCGGCCTTGGCGGTCAGTTCGGCGCGCAGTTCGTTTTCCAGGCTGGGGTGGATCAGGCGGCTGTAGGCATCCAGTGCCGCGGCTTCCACAATGGCAGCGCTGGCGCCGCCGGTCTTTTTGCGGGCGAACATCCAGGCCACAATGCCCCCGGCGCGCTCGGCTTCCACGGCAATGCTCACCTTCAAAAAGCCTTCCCGCTCGCCGCGGTCCAGGGCCAGAATACGGTGGCCAGGGATTTTGGCGACAGGCTCGGTATAATCATAATACTGGGTGTATACGCTGTCTTCGTCCTTAGCTTTTACGCTTTTGACCATGCCGAACGCATGGTAGTAGCGGCGCAGCTCGGCGCGGCAGTGAGCGTCATCGCTGATGGTTTCGGCAATGATATCTTGTGCCCCGGCCAGAGCGGCTGCTGCATCGGGGACTTCCTCGTTCAGGTAGTCGTTGGCGGCTGTCTGCGGGTCAAAGTTAGCATCCTGCTTCAAGGTAGCATCGGCCAGCGGCTGCAGGCCGCGAGCGCGGGCGATGCTGGCGCGGGTCTTGCGCTTGGGCTTATACGGACGATAGATATCCTCCACCTCGGCCAGTGTTTTGGCACCAGCCAAAGCGGCCTGCAGTTCCGGCGTCATGGCGTTCTGCGCTTCAATGGAGCCGGTCACTTCTTCTTTACGCTTATCCAATCCGCGCAGGTATTCCAGGCGGTCGCCCAAGTTGCGCAGCACCTGGTCATCCATAGAGCCGGTAGCTTCTTTGCGGTAGCGGGCAATAAATGGGATGGTGTTCCCGGCATCGATCAGGTCAATGGCACCCTGTACGTTTTTCAGGCTCAGGTTCAGTTCCTGCGCCAGCTGTTCGGCATGGTTCGGCATCTTTGTTCTCACTTTCTGTTTTACGAGGGATTTTCCACGAGGGATTTTCCAGCCTTTTTTCCAGCCTTTTTGAAAAAAGGCTTCGGCGAAAAAACTTTAATATATAAATTATAGTAGATAGTTAAAAATCAGCTGTAGGGCGGAATGTTGTGCCATGATTCCACATATCGGGCTGTATCCGGGTATATCACCCCATCATATGCCACACACCCGCGTGCGCACAATGTGCGCCCCTACGGTCTCTATCGGGATAAAACGCAATTTTCCGCCCCCGACTACATCCTAAGGCAATACCGCATAATTCTAAGTGCCGATACGGCGAGCGAGGTACGGCAGATGCTAAGCCAAAAGCGCAGATAATACTTTGTGTATTATCGAGCATTTTGGCAACGCAGATGCCGTGCCGCAGCCGCCGGAGCGGTGCTTAAGCCGTAAGGCGGGAATTATGCGGTGTTGCCCTAAATTTGACCGTGCACACTCCCAACGGTTTGGCGGGGCATCATTTACCCCACACTGCTCTCTTCCCGGCGCTTTTTCCGGTGCAATACTGCCACCCACACGGCATACACCACAATAGCGCCGGCGCTGACGGCAACGCTCTGCCGCAGACCGGCCGTGTGGTAGGTGAACACGATCTCGCTGTGGCCCGCCGGGGCGGCAACCGCCATCAGGCCGTTGTCCACTTTCTCCACCTCCGCCGGCATACCGTTCACGGTTGCGGTAAAACCATCGTCATAGGGCACGCTGAACAGTACCAGATTTTCGGCTTCCAGATCCGCCTGCGCGGTAAAGCCGGTGCGCGTTGCGGTAAAGCTTGTCACAGCGCTTTCCCGCCGGGCCGTACAGTCCTGCACATAATCCTCATAGCTGATGTTATTTTTCTCATCATCCGTCAGGTTCTGCATCATCTGGCCGTACCGTTCCACCTGTTCATCGGTCAGCAGCAGGGCTTTCATCAGTACATTGCCCGCGTGGGTATCGCTCACCGTTTCAAAGTTCTCTTCCGTAATATAGGAATCATAGGTAAAGCCCATCGGCACCCAGTTCTCGTTCTCGTAAATCAGGTAGCTTGTGGTGCTTGAAACAAGGTTCCAGCCTTCCAGCTTTTCTTTTTCCCAATCCTCAACTTTTTCTTTCGGCACAAGGGTATACCGCACGCTCAGCAGACCGCGCAGGGCATACAGGCTGGCTTCCGGCTTGGAGTTCACATCCCGCTTAACACCCACCGTAGGGTAAAATTCCAGAATGCTGGGTGCCACCGTGGAGTTAAAGAACTGGATGCAGCTTTTGTCCAGCCACAGACCAAGATTGTTATAACTGTCGTAAGCGTCCAGCCGGTAAAAGACATCGTCCGGCAGAACGGCGTTCAGCTCCGGGGCTTCGCGCCAGGTCTGCTGCACATAGTCCGCATCGTGGTACCACTGGCCGTATTTGGTGATGGAAAGGTGTACCTGCCCATACACAAAGCTGAACCCCAGCACCACGGCCAGCACCGCCGCCGGGAACCGTGCCGCCAGCTGCCTGCGGTAATGCAGCAGCAGCCAGAACAGCCCCACGCCCAACATGCTGACCAGCAAAATGCCCCAGTAGCGCAGCGGTTCCTCCACCACGCCAATGGTGGTGGTGCCGTCTTTTTCATTGGGCACCAGCGCAAAGGCAATGCTGCTCAAGGTACACAGCGCCACAAGGCCCAGCGCGCGGCGGTACTCGGTTTCGCACAGGTTGGCTTTTTGCAGCGTCATAGCCGTGGCGGCGCAGAGCACCAAAACCGGCATATAATACCAGCGCGCATAATAGCTGGAATTGAGGGCATAGAACATGCTGTTCAGCACCGGCACAAAGGCGCAGATAAGGCACACTTTCATGATGCGCGCAAAGGGGTGGCGCCGCCGCACGCGGCAGAACACCAGCCCGCCCGCAATGCCCACCACCGGCAGGTAGACGGTCATGCTGGTGTGCTTTAAGATGCCCTCCTGGAACAGGTCTTTCAGGTAGGGGGCATCCGGCATCAAAAAAGCGCTGTAAAAAATGGCAAGGTACTGCTGGGCGCTGCCGTATACAAGGTAGCCGTACCCATTGAATGGATCGATTGTGCGCGGGTTCTGCACCAGCGAAAGTGCCGCCGGAACCAGCAGCGCACAGCCCATGCAGCAGCCCAGCACCGTCTGGAACGCCAGCGCCCCAAACAGGCGCAGGTTCAGCTTGTACCGGCCGCCCGCCACCATGCAGACAAAATAAATAATCAAAAACACGGCCTGCCCGGCAAAAAAGAAATAGTTGTTGAGCAGGTTGACCGCAACCCAAAACGGGAATGCACCGTGCCTGCGGTCCAGCACGGCGTCATCCAGCGCTTTGAGCATGTAGGGGAACAGCGCCACAACGTCCAAAAAGTGGTTAAAGAACACGTTGTACACCGTAAAGCCGGAGAACGCATACAGACACGCACCCACCATGCTCCAGCGCTCGTCTTTTACCCAGCGGCGCATCCACAGGTAAGCCCCGCCGCCCGCCACAGCAAATTTAAGGCAGAGCATTGGCACCATGGCCCAGGGCGTCCACCGATAGGGCAGCAGCAGGGTGAGCCAGAAAAACGGGCTGCCGCACAGATAAAAGCTGTAGGAGTTCACAAACCCGCTGCCCAGGTCCGTTGCCCAGCTGAAACTGCCCCCCTGCTTAACAAAATTGTTGGCATAGGAATAAAAGGAAATCTGCTGGTCGTTAAAGTCCCCGGCGTAGTGGAAAAAGTCGCCGTTCAGGCCATCAATGATGCAGTGGGGCAAAAACAGCGCCGCCGCCACCGCAAAGCAAAGCCAGAACACCTGCCAATACCGTGACCGCCCGCCTGTTTTGCGCTCCAAAAGCTTGCCGCCAATCTTCAATGCAATTCCCTCCTTTGAAGGGATGTGATATACTTTATAATTAGAAATTAGAAATGAGCAATTATCTGCCATTCTTTGGCTCCTCGTATTTTAGGGCAATACCGCATAATTCTAAGTGCCGATACGGCGAGCGAGGTGCGGCA
>ERZ827423.3387-NODE-3387-length-11028-cov-2.575504_pt1 | contig 11028 bp, 10 predicted proteins | sample MGYA00519775_ERZ827423 | MGnify/ENA primary metagenome ERZ827423 (study PRJEB31778, sample SAMEA3449296) | human gut metagenome | biome: human gut; feature: human-associated habitat; material: faeces | place: United Kingdom | collected 2010/2012 ...
AGGGAAAAACCCAAGGCAGCATGAGAAGGCCCGGCACAAAATATATCCTGCTGATAAAATACAGAACGGAGCCCTCTTCCACGCCCAGCCTTGAAAAGGCCCAGGCATCCGCAGCTCCCACCGACACGTACAGCAGGAAAAGCAGCCAAAGGTAAAGGCTGTCCTTAAAATTGCTTTTCAGCGCCCCGAAAAATACGGGGAGCAGCCTTCCCCTGTCCCGGCGCACGCATTTTACAATGCTGTAGTAAAGCGCTGCGCTGGCCGGACCGGCGCTTATCAGCGGCAGGGAGCATATGCTCCACAGTATCCCGGCAAAAATCAGGTCGATAAGGGAAGAGAGCGTTTCGTTCAATGGAGAATTTTTCAAATTCAGCACCTCTGTTTTGAGTTTAATTCAAGCTTCTTATAAAGTCAAGCTAACAATATATTCGCCATAGCCTCAATAACCACAAATTTTCAATGAATCTTTTATGTAATATTGACTATTGACAAGTTGCCCACAGGGTAATAAGATGCAATTACTTAAGGCTTTTAATCAATTTTTGCGAGGACAAAAAATATTGTATGAACGGGAGGAGGCACAAAACTGACATGGATTTAAAAGAGGTGTGTAAGGACATACGCTGCGACATCATGAGCAGCATAGGCCATTTGGGCAACGGCCATATCGGCGGCTGCCTGTCTGTGGTGGAGCTGCTGGCCGTGCTTTATTTTGAGGAGATGAATATCGATCCGGCTGAGCCCAAAATGGCTGGCCGGGATCGGCTGGTCTGCTCGAAGGGTCACGCCGGGCCCGCCGTTTACGCCGCCCTGGCCAACCGGGGCTTTTTCCGGAAAGAGGAGCTTCTCACTTTGAATCAGGGGGGCACCAATCTCCCCAGCCACTGCGACATGAACAGGACCACGGGAGTGGATATGACTACCGGAAGTCTGGGCCAGGGCTTTTCCTGCGCCGTGGGAGCAGCCCTGGGCGCCAAGCTGGAGGGGGACGGAGCCCGAGTCTTTGCCATTGTAGGCGACGGGGAGTCCCAGGAGGGGCAGATATGGGAGGCGGCAATGTTTGCCGCCGCAAAAAAGCTGGACAATCTCATAGGCTTTACCGACTACAACAAGCTGCAGATCGACGGCAGCGTCGCTTTCGAGGACGTGTGCTTCGATTAAGGCGACGGCGTGCCCGTGCTTTCCCATGTTTCGTTCACCGTACGGCCCGGCCAGACCATTGGCATCCTCGGCAGCACGGGCGCGGGCAAATCCAGCCTGGTGCAGCTTCTGCAGCGGCTGTACCCCGTCACCGCCGGACGCATCACGCTTTCCGGTGTTAACGTCAACGACATCGAACGCCATCACCTGCGCCGCAACGTGGGCATCGTTTTGCAGGAACCGTTCCTGTTCTCAAAGAGCTTTAAGGACACCATTTCGGACGGTTCCAATCGCCACGATATTGAAAGCGTGCGCAAGTATGCCCGCCTTGCCGTCATCGACGACACCATCGACCGCTTTGCCGAAGGCTACGATACGCAGATCGGCGAGCGCGGCGTGACGATCTCCGGCGGTCAGAAGCAGCGCGTCGCCATCGCCCGTATGCTCATGCAGAACACGCCGATCAAAATTTTCGATGACTCTCTTTCCGCCGTGGATATGGAAACCGACGCGAAGATTCGCGAATCCATCAACAAAAACGTGCGCGGCACAACGATTTTGATCGCCCACCGCATCACGACCATCATGAATGCCGACCAGATCATTGTCATGGATAAGGGTCGCATCGTGCAGCGCGGCACGCACGAAACGCTCTCGAAGGAAGACGGCATCTATAAACGCATTTACGACACACAGCGCTCGGCTACTTAAGCCGCGCACGGGGTATTTACCGATATGAAAATCAAAAACAAATCCTTACAAACGTGGGCAAAGCTGCTTCCGTTCCTTGCCCCGTATAAGTGGCAGATGATTTTAATCATCGCATTGATGATCCTCGGCGCCTGTTTTGACATGGTGCAGCCGCTTTTTTCCGGCTACGCCGTGGATAATTTCATCGAGCCGCGCACGACGGAAGGCCTCATTCCCTTCACGGCTGTTTACCTTTCCATGGTCGTCGTGCAGACCATTACAACCATTTTAATGGCAATCTACGCCTTAAAGGTTGAAATGTACTTAGGTCGCGACTTAAAGCGCAAGCTTTTCGACCATTTGCAGACGCTCGACTTTTCCTACTACAACACAACGCCCGTCGGCACCATTATGGCGCGTTTAATGAGCGATACCGGCAAGATCGGCACGGTTTTGGCATGGAGCCTTGTGGATATTTTCTGGAGCTCCATGTACGTGCTCGGCTGCGTTGTCATCATGCTGTTCGTCAACTGGAAGCTCGCACTCATCCTCATCGCGATTATCCCGATCATCGCCGTCATCACGGTCGTGTTCCAGAAGAAAATTTTGGCAGTGAACCGCCGCGTGCGCGCCATCAATGCCGAGGTCACCCGTCATTATAACGAAGGCATCTCCGGCGCAAAAACATCTAAAACGCTCGTCATCGAAGAAAAGAACGACAAAGCGTTCGAAAAAGTCGCGGAGGACATGCGCTCCACAACGATCCGCGCCGTGCGGTTAAATGCCGTGTATATTCCGATCATCAGCTTTCTGACCGCCATCGGCGTTGCGATGGTCCTGAATCAGGGCGGCAACATGGTGCTGTTCGGCGACATCACCGTCGGCGAAATGACCGTGTTCATCAACTATGCTTTGATTATTGCCGACCCGGTACAGCAGCTTGCGCGCACCATCTCGAATTTTATTTCCACGCAGGTCAACATTGAGCGTGTCTCCGCCCTTTTGGAGCGCGAGCCGCTCATCAAAGATACGCCTGAAGTCATTGAAAAATACGGCACCGCATTCGACCCGAAAAGAGAAAACTGGGAGCCGATTCAGGGTCACATCACGTTTGACGACGTGACGTTCCGCTACCCGGACGGCGTAGAAAACGTCTTAGAACATTTTTCGCTCGATATTCCCGCCGGCACCACGGTCGCCATTGTCGGCGAAACGGGCGCGGGCAAAAGCACGCTCGTCAACCTTGCCTGCCGCTTCTTTGAGCCCACTGAGGGCCGCATCCTCATTGACGGCAAGGATTATCGCGAGCGCTCCATGCTGTGGCTGCACTCCAGCATCGGCTACGTGCTGCAAACGCCGCACCTCTTTTCCGGCAGCGTGCGCGATAATATCCGCTACGGCCGCTTAGACGCGACGGACGAGGAGATTGAGGCCGCTGCAAAGCTCGTCAGTGCACATGACGCCATCATGCACATGGAAAACGGCTACGACAGCGACGTCGGCGAGGGCGGCGACCAGCTGTCCACCGGCGAAAAGCAGCTCATCTCGTTTGCAAGAGCCGTGCTGGCCGACCCGCGCATCTTCGTCTTAGACGAAGCCACCGCGTCCATCGATACCAAAACCGAGGAGCTCATTCAGCACGCCATTTCGACGCTGCTTGAAAACCGAACCTCGTTCCTCATTGCGCACCGCCTCTCGACCATCCGCCACGCCGACCTTATTTTGGTCGTCCGCGCAGGCAAGATCATCGAGCAGGGCACGCACGAAGAGCTGCTTCAAAACAAAGGCTACTACGCCGATCTCTACAACAAACAGTTCGAGCAGGAAAACGTGAAGCATGTGTTTGGGGAATAATACGGTGTGTTCCTAAAACCACCGATTTTCGGAACATGAAAAGACCGGCGAAAACCACAGCGTTTTCGTCGGTCTTAATTTTTTTGCGTTTTAATACTTTCTAAACCGCTCATACCGCTCTTTTAAAAGCGTCTCGGTGTCTTTTTTGCACAGCTCGTCCGTCTGCACGGCAAGCATCTCTTTCACTCGGCTGAAAAGCTCCGCCTTCGTTTTGCCGGATTCACTGATGACGCGTTCCACAACGCCAAGCTTTTCCATGTCCTGCGCGGTAAGATGCAGGCACTCTGCGGCTTCCTTCGCTTTCTTTGCATCTTTCCAGAGAATGCTCGCGCAGCCCTCCGGGGAAACGACGGAATACACGGCGTTCTCCAAAATCCACACGCGGTCCGCAACCGCCAGCGCAAGTGCGCCGCCGCTGCCGCCTTCACCGACCAAAATCGAGATGACCGGCGTTTTCAGCCCGATCATTTCCACAAGGTTTTCGGCAATGGCCTGTCCCTGCCCGCGCTCCTCTGCGCCGATGCCGCAGAACGCGCCGGAGGTATCCACAAAGCAAATCACCGGGCGATGGAATTTTTCTGCCTGCTTCATCAGGCGCAGCGCCTTTCGGTAGCCCTCCGGGTTCGGCGAACCGAAGTTGCGGTAGACCTTATCCTTTGTGTCTGCGCCCTTTTCGATGGCGATGACCGTCACCGCGCGGCCGCCGAGCGTCGCGATGCCGCCGATGACCGCGGGGTCATCCGCAAAACGGCGGTCGCCGTGCAGCTCAATGAAATCCGGGAAAATATTCTGAATGAAGCTGAGGCCGCTCGGGCGTCCCTTGCCGCGAGCAAGCTGAACCTTTTCGTATGCCGTTGCCATTATGCTTCAGCCTCCTTTGTCTCACCTGCATCCACCTGCTGTACGCAGGCATCCTGTTTGCCCTCGTTGTGCAGACGCAGGAGCCGCGCGATCACTTTACGCTGCCGACTTCTCGGCGTGATGAGATCAATAAAGCCGTGCTCCAAAAGGAACTCCGCACGCTGGAAGCCCTCCGGCAGCTTTTTGCGGATGGTCTGTTCAATGACACGCGCACCGGCAAAACCGACCATTGCGTCAGGCTCCGCCATGATGATGTCGCCGTCCATGGCAAAGCTCGCCGTCACGCCGCCCGTTGTAGGGTCGGTCAGTACAGTGAGATAAAAGAGCCCTGCATCGCTGTGCAGGCGTACCGCGCCGCTCGTTTTCGCCATCTGCATCAAAGACAAAATGCCCTCCTGCATTCTGGCGCCGCCTGCCGCCGTAAAGCCGATAACAGACAGACGGTGCTCTGTGGCATACTCAAACAAACGCGTGATCTTCTCGCCGACAACCGTGCCCATGCTGCCCATCATAAAATGCGGGTCCATGCAGAACACGGCGCAGTCTTCGCCCATTACCTTTGCGGTGCCGCAGACAACGGCTTCCTTTTCTCGGGTCGCAAGGCGCGCGCTTTTCAGCTTATTTTCGTAGTTCGGAAACTCCAGAATGTCATGGCTCGTCATGTCGGCATCAAGCTCCGTAAACGTATCGTCGTCCGCCAAAAAGCTGATGCGCTGGCGTGCCGTCATGCGGAAATGGTGGCCGCAGCGGCAGACGTTCAGGTCGTCCCAAAGCTCGGAGACCGGGGTCTGCGTGCCGCACTTCGGGCATGTCATTGTGATCTCGTGCTCCTCCTCCTGCGGGTTTTTCAGTTGTTTTCCGCCCTTTTCCAGCTCATTCTGGGGCGAGCGGAACAGACCCATCAAATTCATAACGGTCTACTCCCTTCGGTAAATGAACTTCCTCAGCCCTCACGGTTTTTGATGAAGTCCGTATAATAATCTCCGCTGTGGAAAACGGGGTCGCGGATAATATCGATCTGATCTTCAATGTTGTTCGGCAAACCGCCGATGACAAGCTCGCACAAGGCGGACTGCATCTTGCGTATCGCTTCTTCTCTTGTCGAAGAAAACACGATCATCTTGCCGAGCATGGAATCGTAAAACGGCGGCACCTCGTAGCCCTGATATAAGAACGTATCAAAGCGCACCCACGGGCCGGACGGAATGTGCAGGAAATTCACTTTGCCCACGCCGCCCGCGTTGATGCGGCACTCGATCGCCGCGCCGCGCACTTTAATGTCTGCCTGCGTGCAGTCAAGCTCTACACCCGCTGCAATGCGGATCTGCCACTTTACAATGTCTTTGCCGGTGACGAGCTCCGAAACCGGATGCTCTACCTGAAGGCGCGTGTTCATTTCCATAAAATAGAAATTCTTGTCGCGGTCCATCAAAAATTCCACCGTACCGGCATTCACATAGCCCACGGCTTTCGCCGCTTTCGTCGCCGCCTCAAACAGCTCGGCGCGCTTTTCCTTTGTCACACCGGGCGAGGGGGATTCTTCAATCAGCTTCTGGTTATTGCGCTGAATGGAGCATTCGCGCTCGCCAAGGCACACCACGTGCCCCTGCTCGTCACAGAGCAGCTGCACTTCTATGTGTTTTGCCGGGTAAATGTATTTTTCCATGTACATGCGACCGTCACCGAACGCCTGCTGCGCTTCGCTTGATGCCGTTTTAAACGCCTGTTCCAGCTCGTCCTCGGTCTTTACAAGGCGAATGCCCTTGCCGCCGCCGCCTGCCGATGCTTTTAACATGACGGGGTAGCCGATCTCCTTTGCCGCCTTTTTTGCTTCGTCGACATTTTCCAAAATGCCGCTGCCCGGAATAATCGGCACGCCGGACGCTTTCATCAGTCTGCGTGCGGCGTCCTTATCGCCCATGCGGTCGATGAGTTCGCCGGACGGGCCCACAAACGCGATACCGTACTTTTTGCACAGCTTCGCAAACGAAGCATTTTCCGCCAAAAAGCCGTAGCCGGGGTGAATGGCCTGCGCTTTCGACGCAATGGCCGCGCTGATGATGCGCTCCTGATTCAAATAGCTGTCCTTCGCCGCCGCCTCGCCGATGCAGATGGCTTCATCGGCCAGCGCCACGTGGATAGACTCCGCGTCCGCCTTGGAATACACCGCCACGGTGCGGATGCCCATTTCCTTGCAGGCACGAATAATGCGCACCGCGATTTCGCCGCGGTTCGCGATAAGCAGTTTCGTAAACATAGCCTGTTCCTTTCCGCCGGGCTTACGCCTTGACGAGCGCAAACGAGAACTCTGCCGAAACGCAGACCTTGCCGTTTACGCGGCCCGTACCCTTTGCAAAATAGAACATGCCGCGCTGACGCACGAGCTCGCACTCGGTCTCCAGCGTATCGCCGGGCTTCACCATGCCGCGGAACTTCACCTTATCGAGGCTCGTAAACACCGGGGTCATGCCCTCCGATGCACCGTCTGCGAGCAGCACGCAGGCGCTCTGCGCCAGCATTTCGCACTGAATCACGCCCGGTACGATGGGGTTGCCCGGAAAATGGCCCTGCAAAAAGTATTCGTCACCGCGGATGTGGCACTTGCCGAACGCTTTGCCGTCAATGAGCTCCACTTCGTCTACGAGGAGCATCGGCTCGCGGTGCGGCAGGATCTTTTTGATCTCTTCCTTGTTCATCTAACGTATTCCTTTCCACGGAAAAATCCCGGGGACGCGCATTTTTTTGACGGCGCTCCGGGAGCTTTTCATCTTAAATAATGCGGAACAACGGCTGGTCGTATTCGACGACCTGCCCGTTGCCGACGCAAATCTCGGCAATCTCGCCGTCCATTTCGCTGTTGATCTCGTTCATCAGCTTCATGGCCTCAATGATGCAGAGCGTGTCGCCCTTGTGCACCGTGTCGCCCACGGCGACGAACGGCTTGCTGTCCGGAGACGGCGCGGCGTAAAACACGCCTACGGCAGGGCTTTTTACATAAACGCCCTCTTTCTCCTTCACTTCCGCAATGGGCTCCGTCGTGTGCATCTGCTCCGGCACGGCGGGCTGCACGGCGTTCAGGATTGGCGCCGCCTGCACGACCTGCGCGGCGCGCTCGATGACGATATTTTCGCCGTTTATTTCCAGCTTCGTCAGCTCGTTCTGCTTGACGATCTCCGCCAAAGCCGCAATGTCTTTAATATTCACAAACGTCCCTCCGTTGAATCAAGCGGTATTTATCCGGGTATTCCCGCAGATACCCTGCGGTGTCGTACCCTATATTTTACTACAAAACCTTGCGAATTGCAATACAAGCGTTGTGGCCGCCAAAGCCGAGGGAAACGGACAGGGCGAGGTCAAGGTCAACCTTTCTCGCTTCGTTCGGGCAGACGTCAAGGTCGCAGTCCGGGTCCGGCTCTTTGTAGTTGATGGTCGGCGGAACGATGCCCTCTTTCACCGCCAGCGTGGAAGCAATGGCCTCCACCGCGCCGGCCGCGCCCAACATGTGGCCCGTCATGGACTTTGTAGAACTGATGACAACGTCATATGCGTGCTCGCCGAACGCCTTTTTAATGGCCAGCGTCTCACTGCGCTCGTTGAGCGGCGTGCTGGTGCCGTGCGCGTTGATGTAAATTTTCTCGTTTGCAAGGTCCGCGCCCGCTTCTTCGTATGCCATGCGGATGGCTCTTGCGCCGCCGTTGCCCTCCGGATCCGGGGCAGTCATATGGTGCGCGTCGTCCGTAGCGCCGTAACCCACGATCTCCGCATACATTCTCGCGCCGCGCGCCTTTGCGTGCTCATATTCTTCGAGAATGAGCGCCGCGCCGCCCTCGCCCATGACAAAGCCGCTTCTGCGCTTATCAAACGGGCAGCAAGCGTCTTCCGGGTCGGGGCAGGTGGTCAGCGCCGTCATATTGCCGAAGCCCGCCACGCCCACAGGGACGATGGCTGCTTCCGCGCCGCCGGCGATGATGGCATCGAGATAGCCATGCTTAATGGCGCGGTACGCTTCACCGATCTCATTGTTGCTCGTCGCGCACGCCGTGGTGATCGGCAGACAGGAGCCCTGCGCGTTGAACTTAATGGCGATGTTGCCGCCCGCGATATTCGCAATGAGCATCGGGATAAAGTACGCGGAAACGCGGCGCGGACCCTTTTCGTTCAGCGCCGTCATCTGATTGGAGAACGTCTGGATGCCGCCGATACCGGAACCGAAATACACGCCGAAGCGCTCCGGGTCGTCCACGTGGTACCCGAAGACGGTGGCGAGCCCCTCCCCCGCGTTCGCCACCGCGCGACGGAGGTGGCGGCTGAGGCCGTTCCCGAAGAAGATGTTGTCGCCGAGCACGAGGGCGCAGGGCTCGCCCGCGATGAACTCCTCGCCGATGATGAAAGCTTGGGCGAGGCCGTCCGGCGAGGGCTGCTCGGCGTAGGAGAGCGAGATGCCGAAGTCGGAACCGTCGCGCAGCAGACGCTGGAAGTTGGGCAGGTCCGTCGGCGTCGAGATGATGAGGATGTCGCGGATGCCCGCCATCATGAGGACGGAAAGCGGGTAGTAGATCATGGGCTTGTCGTAGACCGGCAGCAGCTGCTTGCTGGTCACGAGCGTGAGCGGGTACAGGCGCGTGCCCGAGCCGCCGGCGAGGATGATGCCTTTCATGAGACAATCCCTCCGAAACACAGGTTTATTCATATGTTAATACTAACTGCAAAGAGTCATTTCATTTATGCCACGTGCATTTAATTTGTGACTAATGATGGAAGCCACAATATACTCAAGCAAAGAGACCAACTCCCACTTTGCCCGTCATTATAGAACTCGGCCTCATAGCATTTACTTATTATGTGTTTTAGCCCTTAAAACAAGACCGAGACGTGAATCGAGTTTGAAATACCGCATCGCCCACAGGTATGATTGGCTGAATAAAAAGCTTGATTAATATGAATGTGAGCATAGCATGCCTAAACTTTCAATTGTGGTTCCAATATATAACGTCAGCAAATACCTTTCTCGTTGTCTTGACAGCCTTTTGGGCCAAACGAATGATGACTACGAGCTTATTCTTATCAATGATTGCAGCACGGACTCCTCCCTCGAGATTGCAGAGCGCTATGCGAGAAAAATGCCAAATAAAATCTCTTTGAGCTCCAATACTAAAAATGAGGGACTTGGCTATACTCGAAATCTCGGACTTTTTATGTCCAAGGGGGAGTACATAACTTTCGTTGACAGCGATGACTATGTTGCAAAGGACTATGTACAACGTTATTTAGACGCGGCAAACCAACATGATGTAGATGTGATTATCGGGGGATACACCCGAGATATTGACGGCAAACTCCGCAGACACTTCGTTAGCAACAGCATCTGGAGCCTGACGACGTACACAATTGCATGTGCGAAAATGTACCGAACAGATTTCCTACGCAACAACAATGTGCACTTCTCAAATATACGATGTGGGGAGGATATCTATTTCAGCTCTGTCCTCTTTTGCAGCAACCCGTCGTTTTACGTGATGCACTATGCGGGCTATCATTACTACTTCAATCGAAAATCCATTACGGGAACGCTGAACTTCGAGAAAAACCACGAAGTCTTTGTTTCAAATCTTTTTAATGAAATAACAGACACCTGTCCGCTTTCCACTTTAACATCAGATCAAAAATGGGTCATTCAATACTCATACCTCGCAAACATGATTAACGCGCTGCTCGTACACAACCGCGGGTGCGGAAAAGCTCTTATGAAGAAGAAATACAAATTTGTATTTGAAGACGCAAAGAAGAAGTTTCCAGATTATGAGCAGAACCCGTATATTTCATTGATCAAGCCAAAAGGACAAACCATCAAAATAAGGGTATCTGTATGGTTGCTGGTTAAATTGAGGCAAATTCGAATGGATCATTTCATCTATGAGATGGCAGCACGTTCCTAAGCGCAAGCGCAGCTAAGTACAAAGTTGGGGTATTGATGACTTCGGAAGCAACCGACACAAAAAAGACCATGAACACTGCGATTTGGAACACAGTCGCAAATGTAATCTCGCTAATCATCGGCACCGTCATGGTGCCATTAATTACCCGCGTTTTAACCCAAGAAGAACTCGGGATTGCCTCTACGTTCATCTCCAATCGAAATACACTCTCGATTTTGATTTCGCTGGCAATCTATTCCTATGTTAATCACGGACTCGTTGATTATAAAGAAAGAGAGCGGGACTTTATCTGCTCTATTGTCCTCTTCATTGTATTATCGACAGCTGTAGCATTCATTGTTTGTCTGCCCTTTATGCAGGCAATCCAAAGTATTTTATCCTTGGATAACTTCCTGTTTTTTTGGCTCTTTCCAAGCATGACCTGCCTCGCACTATATTACGTTGCCTATTACTACTGCGTGTTTGTAAACAAAACTAAGATCCTGTTTTGGATTGTTCTGAGCGTTGGCCCAGTTTCTCAGGTCATTTCCGTTGTATTGGCTCGCCT
>ERZ827423.3390-NODE-3390-length-11020-cov-3.035112_pt1 | contig 11020 bp, 10 predicted proteins | sample MGYA00519775_ERZ827423 | MGnify/ENA primary metagenome ERZ827423 (study PRJEB31778, sample SAMEA3449296) | human gut metagenome | biome: human gut; feature: human-associated habitat; material: faeces | place: United Kingdom | collected 2010/2012 ...
CAAGATAATCTTATCAAAAAAAGCACTATATTTCAAGTGCTTTTTTAATTATTTTTTATTGATATATTTTATAAGTCACAATGCTTAGAATTCTAAGTTATAAAAACAGCTTAGTTAAACTAGAGTTAAAGATATGTATTAATGAAAAAAAATAAGTTCATTCAATTATGTATAAACTTAGTTTTTTATTATTTCTTCTTATAAAATTTCTTCAAAAACTTAATCTTCTCTTTATTATCAAAATCAAATTCATAGATAAGTCTTTTAAAGTTAAATGAGCTTTTTAACTTAACAAGTTTACTCTTTAGTTTGTCTTTATTATTAAGTCCAATTTTCTTTATAAGTTGATACCTATATTTAACTTCAAATGCTTCAATTATAGTTATAACGCCATCAATACACATTGCTGTAAATAGTAAATACACTATAATCTTTAATAAAAGTGGGTCACATATACTTATCATATAAACTTTAAGTGGTAAATAAAAGTAAAATATTAGAATACCTAAGACACCAAATAATAGTGAATTTTCTAGGCAAATTCTACCATTTAAGTTAAACTTTTTAAAACTATAGTCCCACCATTTCATATCAAAAATCATTTCTAATATAACACTTACTAAGTATTCAGTAAAGCTTGCTACTAGTACGCTTACTAAATATATGATGAACATATTTTCAGGAACATGACTAACTATACTTATAATTAATAAGCCACCTAAACCATATAATGGACACCATGGACCATAAAGAGCTTTACCACTTTTTCTTTTGTTTAAGCTGCAATAAATAACTTCACTTATAAAACCAATAATACTAAAAAATACAAAATCCATTAGTATATTCATAAATTCACACCCTTTTAAAATTCTTTTAGTTTAAATTGTAATTTATTAAATTTATTTAATTCGCTATTATATTCATTAACTAGTCTTTCCATATATGGAAGTAATATGTTATCAAACTCTACTTCTTTTGTTAAACCTGTTATGTATGGCATGTTACTGTACCCTCTAGTTCTATCTGGTTCAAGTGGAAACCAATAAGTTTCTTTATATTTAATTTCTAATTTATCTCCTTTTGTTAAACTAGAAATATATTCATATATAAAAGATAAATCTAATTTATTATTTAATACTTCTATTAATAGTTTATCAAATAAAGTAATATATTTTGATGTGTTATAACCTACTACAATTCTTACTTTGTTAGCATTACTCTTATATAAACTATATAATCTATCGTTATAAAACTTTTTAATAGCTTTTATCTTTAATGATATGTTTGTACTAGTACCTAACTCCATACTAGCATCACTTATAAGATTAACTAAGTTTTTATTATAATTATCTATACAAGCACTAGCTGATGTAAAAGTATAGTCTTTTAAACCTACTTTCATAACATTAACTCTGTGGTTTCTTAAAAAGAAATCAACCACTTCTTCTTTCTCTTTATTATCAGCATTAAAAGTAACTTCTTCTTCATTATTAAAAACGGTTACATCATTTTCTACTAATAACTTCCTATAATTATTTTTACTTAATACCTCATTCATACTTATTACCTCACACTTTAATTATATATTTATTTATACTTAAAGTAAAGAAGTTTTACACTTTTTATTTTTATACTTGATATACTTGTAAATTTAATATATAATTTAATTATGAAAAAGATAAGAGATATAATATATACAATTTTATTAATTTTAGTTATACTATTAGTTTATAGAAATATAGATACTATAAGCGAATTTTTTACTGATTTACTTGTTAGCAATGAAAAAGTTACTATAAAAGAAGCAAATAACTTTAAGAGAAAATATAATTATGTTAATTTTAACTATAACATTAATTACATTCCTTATACTAAAGACGATATTATTAATATTTATTTTAATGTGTTAAATAATGGTTGGAAAGAATTTGCTTTCTATTGTCCTAAGGAATATAAAACATGTATGGATGATGTTGAAACTGTTGGTAATGACAATACACTTATGAGTAACATTAATAATTATGTTAGTCCATTTAATAGTTTTGAAAATATTAAAACCACTATTTCTAGTACAAGAGAGATTAAGATAAATGTTACACCTAAATATGACGATGAGATGATTAAAGTTTTAGATAATAAGGTAAATAAAGTTATTACTGAGTTAAATGTTCAAGAACTAAGTGATAGAGAAAAAATTGAGAAAGTACATGATTATATTTTGAGTAATACTGTATATGATAGTGAAAGTGATAATTTAGATACTACTAGTGCTTATGGCTCATTAATTCTAGGTCATGCAGTTTGTAGTGGGTACTCTGATGCGATGGCACTATTTCTTGATAAATTTAATATTCCTAATTTAAAAATAAGCAGTGCTAATCATGTGTGGAATTTAGTTTATTTAGATAATAATTGGTTACATCTTGATCTTACTTGGGATGACATAGAAAATAATAGATATAGAGATAATTACTTTTTAATAACAAAAGAAAAACTCTTTAGTTTAGATACTAAAGAGCATAACTTTGATAACTCATTTTTTGTTGAGGGGTCCTAAACATCTTAGGATCCTTTCTATTGTGTAATTAAAATGTTTGTAGTCAACACTATAGGACGCACTTTCCATAAATTGTGTTCTAAACCATGTCATTTGTCTTTTTGCATAATGTCTAGTATTTCTTTTTATTAGTGTTTTACATTCTTCTAAAGTTATTTCATTTTTTAAATACTGTAGTGTTTCTTTATATCCAATTATTGTTTTAAGTTTTGGATATCTTCTATATTTTTTTACTTCTTCTACTAGACCACTCTTAAACATCTTGTCTACTCTTTTATTAATTCTATCATATAACTCTTCTCTTTCTGGGCATAACTCTACATAGTCAATATCATATAAAGGAAGATTTTTACCACAGTTATTACAAATTCGCTCTTTAGATGCAAATACACGAGTAAATATTCTTTCAAGTCTACGTCTATTATTAACGTGCACTTCAGTAAAAGGCTCAAATTGTGTTGCTTTCATTTTTAAGTATCCATTACCAAAATTTTCACATTCAGGATAAAATTCTGGGTCTTCTTCAGGAAATCTATAGTCAAATAAAAGTGCTTTTATATATAGTCCTGAGCCACCTACTACAACAACATTCTTTCCTTGGTCTAACAACTCGTCTAGTATCTTTCTACCATCTCTTTGATAATCTCTTACTGTATAGTTACTTCTTAAATCAAGAAAATCTATTAAATGATGTTTTATACCTTTCATTTCTTCTTTAGTTACTTTGGCAGTACCTATATTAAGATGCTTGTACATTTGCTCTTTGTCTGCATTTATTATTTCAGCGTTGAACTTCTTAGCTATTTCAATACTCACTTTTGTTTTACCACTACAAGTTGGGCCCATAACTAGAAATACTCTTGCCTTTTGATTATTTCTTTTTTCAAAGTAAATATCTTCTTCCTCTTCGTAAGCGTCATAACTTCTATAATATGCTTCATCTTTTACCGGCTTATTTACTTTCTTCTTTTTAAATAAATTAAACATGATAACACCACCTAATTAAATAATATATTTAAATTATATACGAAAAGTATTGTATTTTCAAGTATTTAGAGTTGTTTTTTGCTTGAGCTTGCTAGTTATCTTTCAAAACAAAGTATTATATGATATAATTTAGGCATGGAGGTAAATAAAATGTACGAAAAAAATAAAATGAGAGAATATATTAAAAATTCGGAACTAAGGATTTTTAATAGTGAGATAAAAGTTAGATTATCTAAAGAATTAGCAATTAAATATGATAATGGTAGTTATAATGAATATTTAAATAATATGAGTAAATGTTTAGAAATGATTAGTACTCTTGGAATTAAATATCCAGCAAATGCACGCCCTACACTATATGTTTATATTGTACCAGATGAAAATTATGGGGAACTTTTAAATATTCCAAAGAAATTTGATAATGATAAAGGTGGAGGGAAACCGGTAATGTGTTATGACTTAGATGGTTTTTCATGGGCTTATGGACTAAGTCAAAATATGTTAGAAAACAAGGAACTTAAAGAAATAGGAATTTCTGAAATTGAAAATGAAATTCATGAGTTATCACATATAGTACATAGTCAGTTTTTTAGTAAAAATTTAATTATCAGTGAAGGTTTTGCTGAAGCTTTACCATTATATGCATTAAATATGGAAGAAGTTTTCACTAAGCATAAAGACATATTATCAAATTTAAATGAAGGACAAATTCTAAATGCAGAAGAAATTCTTACTTCAGAAAATGATAACACATATGGTATAGAAAAGATTTCAAGTAATAAATCTTGTTCATTTAGATTATCTTATATATCTTCATATTTATTTGTAAGAGGATGTATGGAAACTATAGCTAAGAAATTTAATCTATCAAGAGCTCAAGCTGTACAAGCTTTTTTAGAAATTGTAAGAGAAAGTGAATGCAATAATGAATGGTTAATCTATGATATTGCTGATAGTTTAGAATTGTCTCGTGAAGAACTTTTATATGGAAAACAAATGCAATTAGATTTAATTGGACATTTAACCACAGAAACAGAAAAAAATAAAATATAAAAAGAACACCGTTTCAATATTTGTACAATGTTCTAACAATTCATATCGGACTGAGTAATACTAACTACACAAAAGTTAGGTACTACTTTTTTTGTTTGTCCATTAATATTATTTGTCATTTGTTACAATTTAATTATAACAATTTTACTGATTAAATCTGGTACTTTATTTTATACATCACTCTTTTATGGATTTACCCTTTTAAATAATTTTTCTAATTCATATTTGGTATATTTTATAATAGTTGGTCTTCCATGAGGACAAGTATAAGGAAATTCACACTTAAATAATCTTTTTAATAGTGTTTCTTGTTCAAGTGGCCCAATGAAGGTGTTTGCTTTTACACTCATTTTGCAAGATAAGTTTATTGCTAGCTGTTCATTAAATTTAACTCTGTCAAACTTTTTATCCATGCTTACAATAAGGTCAAATACTCTTCTTAAACTTTCTTCTTCATAGCCTTCTCTAAAATATGTAGGGTGTTCATACACTCTTATTGTGTTTACACCAAACTCACTAAATTTAATACCTAAACTAAGTATAAAGTCTTTTTCTCTTTCTATAATCATATATTCATTTTTAGTAAATTCTATTGTAATAGGAAATAACATACTAGTAGTACTAACAGTGTCTTCTTTTAATGCATTTAGAAGTTTTTCATAATTTATTCTTTCATTAGCTGCGTGTATGTCTATCATGTAAACACAACTTTCATCTGTTGCAAATAAATACGTTCCCATAGCAAGTCCAATTGGATGGAGTAAGCTTGGTTTTTCTTCTTCTAAATTAGTATCTAGTACAGTTTCATATCCAGTGGTGTCTTCATTCATAAAGAAATTCATTTTGTTTTCTTCTATTACTTGTTTTTCTACACTAGGAGTATTTACTACTAAGTCTTCGTTTACAGAGTAGTCTACATGAGAAGAGTATTCATTACTAACATAGTTATCTGTTTCGTCATATGCTTTAAATATATTGTTTATATTCATTAACCTGTCTCTTATGGTACTAAATAGTATATCTTCTAGTGTATCCATTTTACTAAATTTAATATCTTGTTTAGTAGGATGGATATTAACATCTACTATAGTTGGGTCTACTAATATGTTTATTACTACTATAGGGTACTTGTCTACAGCTAAGTAAGTATGGTATGCGTCTTTTATGACTTTATTTACATAGCTATTATTTACAATTCTTCCGTTTACTAATATAATCATATCTTTTTTTGTACTCTTAACTATATTTATATTACTAACATATCCGTTAATGTCATAGTCGTTGTTACTTCCTTCAATGTAAACCATGTTTTTACTTACGTTGTATCCATATATTTCATGAATTGTTTTAAGTAAGTCATTACTTCCACTTGTGCTAATCATGTCTTTATTGTCACTATTAAGTTTAAAGCTAACTTCAGGGTGGCTTAAGGCAAGCTTTTCTATTAAATTAACTACCCCATTTAATTCTGTATAATAACTTTTTAAAAATTTAAGTCTAGCTGGAGTATTATAAAATAAGTTTTTTACAATTACTTTAGTTCCTTTAGTCATTGTGCCTTCTGTTTTAGAAAGAAGTTTGCCACCTTTTATATTAACTAAGGTACTATCTATTCCATTACTAGTGTCCAAAAGTACTTCACTTACACTTGCAATTGAAGGAAGAGCTTCTCCCCTAAAGCCTAGAGTATTAATAAAGAACAAATCATTTTCGTTTTTTATCTTACTAGTCGCGTGTGGTGTAAAAGCAAGCACTGCGTCACTTTTGTCCATTCCTTTACCATTATCTATTACTTTAATTTCTTTTATTCCAGCATCCACTAGGCTTACTTCAATATTAGTACTGCCTGCGTCAAGAGAGTTTTCTACAAGTTCTTTTACAACACTACTAACTTTTTCTACAACTTCACCAGCTGCGATTTTGTTAGATAAGTTTTCATCCATTACTTTTATTAGTCCCATAATTACCTCTATATCATTTTATTTCTAACACTAATCATTTTTTTATTTAAAGTGTACATTGTTAAATTAGCATACCCTACTACTTTTATGTATCCAAGGCCTTCTAAAACAATGTCTTTATCGCTCACTTTAACATCAAGTTTATCTTTATCTTTTAATAGTTCATTTCTAATACTTCTCATTTTATTAAGATTAATCTCATTTTTAAAGTAAAACACTAAATTAACGTCTTCATTACTATTGTTTTCTATTCTAAGTATATCTCCTAAAATTATCATGAAGTCCTTTTTTATAGTGTATACTTTAGGTTTGATAACACTTTTAGGTAGCAATTTCTTATATATATCAACATCTATAAAGTTATATGAAGAGTTTTCACTTACAAATCCAGGAGTATCTATTAGTGTAAGTTTGTCATTTAATTTAATATTAATACATTCTAGCGTTGTGTTAGGTAAACTACTTGTAGTAATATTACCGCTTTTTCCATTAAGTGTAAGTAACTTGTTAATAAATGTAGACTTGCCACTAGAAGTATAGCCTATTACATAGACACTTTTTTCATTATTTTTAATAAGTTCATTATATAACTCAGTTACTCCATTATTTTTTAAAGCACTTATTACAAACACATCTTTTATTAATGTTAGGTTACTTATGTATTCTTTTAATTTACTATTTTTAACACTTTTTGGTAGTAAATCTCTTTTAGTGAGTACTAAATATACTTTGTTAGAAAGTGAGTCTATCACACTAAGAGTTTCTTTACTAATAGTTAGAGTATCCACTAAATAGACTACACTTTTTTTAGAGTCATTTATCATTTTAATAAGAGAAGTTTTATCTTTAGGATTATCTGTTACATAAGCTTCTCCATAATATTTTATTTTAAAACATCTTTCACAAAGTGTAGCTTTTTCATAGACTTTAGGGTTAATGTAACCTTCTTTGTTTTTGTCTAAAGTTTGTAATTTACTACCACATCCTATACATACTTTATTCATACATTTGCCTCTTTTTAAATAGTTCTTCTTTATCCATTATTTTAAATAATATCTTTTCAAAAAATCTATTTATATAAGTTATTTTTCTATCTTTTTTAGACATAGGATTAACTAAAATACTAGTCATGCCCATTTTATTAGCACCCCATATATCAGTGATTAATTGGTCTCCTATACAAGCTATTTTATTTGCGTCAAGATGATATACTTTCATTATTTTTTTGTATCCACTTGTTAAAGGCTTTTTAGCATTAGCGCATGAATCTATTTCTAAAGCGTTTCTAAAAGGAAGTACCCTAGATTTGTTTGAGTTACTCATAAGTATTACATTAAAACCCATCTCTTTTAGTTTATCAATTAATTCTTTAGCTTCACTTCTAGGAATACTTTCACTATAAGTTGCAATTGTATTATCTAAATCAAATATTATTAATTTAATTCCAACATTTTTTAATTTTTCATAGTCAACTCTATAAATACTTTGATAAAACATATCCGGTACAAACTTATCTATCATAATTCCTCCTTAATAGTCAAGTTTCTCACTAAACTCAAACTCTACATCTAATATTCTAACTGTGTCCCCACTTTTGGCACCCATAGTTTTTAACTCATCATCAACACCCATGTTCTTTAGTTTTCTTGCAAATTTAAGTAGTGCTTCATCACTATTAAATCTTGTTTTCTTAAGTAAATTTTCTAGTTTTTCTCCAGATAATACCCAAGTGTGATCATCTATTCTTGTAATGTTATATGGTTTTTCGTTTTTAAATTCATATAATACATAGCTTTCAAACTCTTCATCGTTATACATACTTTCTTCATTAGTAGAAATAACAAGTTCTCCTAGACGACTTTTTAATTCTTCTATTCCAAGATGCGTAACTGCGCTTGTTTCTAGTACTTCTACATCAGGGAAGGCTTTTTTAAAGTTTTCTAGATTTTCCTTACTACCAAAGATATCCATTTTATTAGCTATTACTATGCTTTTCTTATTATATAGTTTTTCACTATATTTTTTTACTTCATTTAATAAAATTTGATATTCACTTACTAAGTCTCTTCCTTCTATACATGAAGCGTCTATTACATAAGCAACAATTTTACAGCGACTTGCGTGTTTTAAGAATTTATCACCTAAACCAACGCCATTAGAAGCTCCTTCTATAATACCTGGAAGGTCAGCTACTACATAGCTAGTACTCTTAGTTGATACTACACCTAAGTTTGGTGTTAATGTTGTAAAATGGTAGTCTGCAATTTTTGGTTTAGATGCACTTATAGCACTGATTAAGCTACTTTTTCCTACACTTGGAAAGCCTACTAGTCCAACATCAGCTAGAAGTTTTAACTCAAGCTTTAACTTTCTTTCTTCTCCAGCCATCCCGTGCTCACTTATCTTAGGCGCTTTATCTTTATTACTCTTAAATGATGCGTTACCTCTTCCACCTTTTCCACCTTGCCGGCGGGCAGCAGCTCGCTGTGCACCTCGTCCACGCCCAGCGCCCCGGCGACCGGGATCAGGAAGCGCAGCGTCGAGCCGCTCTCCCCGCAGGCAAGCATCCGCTCTCCCCCAGCCGTTTTTCCGGACGCGGGCGCGACGCGGATGCAGTCCGCCTGCACGTCTATTTCCGCGCCCAGGCCGCGCAGGCAGGCGATCGTGGCCTCGATGTCGCGCGAAAGCCCGTCGCAGACGATGCGCACCGGTCTTTTTCCCAGCGCGGCGCAGATCAGCAGCCTGTGCGCCTGGGACTTGGAGGCGGGCGCATTCACCTGTCCGGTGCGCGGGCCGGGAAGAATCAGACGATTCATGCCACCCCTCCCGCGCGCATCCAGTCCAGAAGCTCCGCCGCCGGGATGCGCTCCTCGCGGCAGCGGCCGATCTGCTCGGGCACGATCAGACGAAGGGTTGCGCCCTCCTTCTTTTTATCGCTCATCGCGGCCTGAAGCAAGGTCTCGGCCGGGTACTCGGCGCCGGTGGGCAGGCCGTACTTCGCGAGCAGCTTCACGATGCGCTCCGCGTCCTTTTCCGGGCAGCAGCCCTTTTTCGCCGCCGCCCGCGCGATGATCGCCAGTCCGGCCGCCACCGCCTGGCCGTGCAGCGTCGAAAAGCCGCTGACCGACTCAATCGCGTGGCCCAGCGTGTGGCCCAGGTTGAGCTGCGCCCGCGCGCCCCGGTCGAACTCGTCCTCGCACACGACGTCGCGCTTCATGGTCACGCAGGCCGCGATGACATGCTCCTCCTGCGCGCGCACCGGAGTGGTCTCCAGCTCGCCGAAGAGGGGCTCGCCGCCCAGCACGGCGTATTTGATCACCTCGGCGCAGCCGCACCGGTACTGCTCCTCGGGCAGGGTGGACAGCGCGTCCGGGTCGCACACGACCAGATGCGGCTGGTAGAAGCAGCCCGCCTGATTCTTGCCGCCGGGCAGGTCGACCGCCGTCTTGCCGCCCACGGACGAGTCCACCATGGCCAGCAGCGTCGTGGGAACCTGCACAAAGGGCACGCCGCGCAGGTAGGTCGCCGCCGCGAACCCGGCCAGGTCGCCCACCACGCCGCCGCCCAGCGCGAGAACCGGGTCGGTGCGGGTCAGATGATGCTCGCACAGGAAGTTGAGAAGCCGTCCGTAGGTGTCCAGGGTCTTGCTCGCCTCGCCGTGCGGGAACACGAAGGGCACGACGCGATAGCCCGCCCCTTCAAGCGACTGCTTCGCCCGTTCGCCGTACAGGGAATAGACCGCGTCGTCGCTGACCAGGGCGCAGGCGGCTCCCCCGGCGCTCGTCTTCGTCAGCTCGCCCAGCCGGCTCAGCAGACCCCGCTCGATGAGCACGTCGTATGCCCGCGAGGCGCTCACATGGATGCTCTTCAATGCCCGTCCACCTCCTCCTTGCGCCTGCGGCCCTCGTCGAGAAGCGCCACCAGGCGCTCGCGGTCGCCCTCGGCAATCGCCTGCCGGTACTCGGTCAGGTGATGAATGATCGTGTCCAGCTCGCTCGTCAGGAAGTCGCCGTTTTCGAGGAACAGCTCCGCCCACATCGTCGGATTGAGCCAGGCCACGCGGGTCATGTCCTTGTAGCTGCCGGCTGAAAAGCCGTTGTGCTGCGTGGCGGCGGGGGACTTGATGTAGGCGCTGGACACCACGTGCGCCAGCTGCGAGGTGAAGGCGATCATGCGGTCGTGCTCCTCCGCCGTGGTCACCGACACCCGGCCAAAGCCCGCCGGAGCGAGCAGCTCCTTGACCCGGCCCAGCAGCTCGATGTCCCCGAAATCCGGCGGCACGAGCACCATCGGCGCGCCCGAAAACAGGTTCGCGCGGGCGTACTTGAAGCCTGAATTGTGGGTACCCGCCATCGGGTGGCCGCCCAGGTAGGTCACAGAGTACTTCTTTGCCGCCGGGAAGCAGGCCGCGCACACCACCCGCTTGGTGCCGCAGCAGTCGATCACCACCGGATGACTGCCG
>ERZ827423.3393-NODE-3393-length-11014-cov-3.067707_pt1 | contig 11014 bp, 7 predicted proteins | sample MGYA00519775_ERZ827423 | MGnify/ENA primary metagenome ERZ827423 (study PRJEB31778, sample SAMEA3449296) | human gut metagenome | biome: human gut; feature: human-associated habitat; material: faeces | place: United Kingdom | collected 2010/2012 ...
CCATTCCGACGTTTTTTACTGCCTCTTCGGGCGCCATTCCCTCGCCTATCATTATGCCGCATCGTCTGTTTCTGGAATGCATGCTGGTGCAGGTTACAATTAAATCGCCTATGCCTGTAAGTCCTGCAAAGGTGTTGACATCTGCGCCCATTTTAACTCCGAGACGCTTCATCTCAGCTATGCCTCTTGTCATCATTGCAGCCTTGGCATTGTCACCGAATCCAAGTCCGTCCGATATGCCTGCGCCAAGAGCGATAATGTTCTTTAAGGCTCCGCCAAGCTCGACGCCTGTAACATCTGTACCTGTATATACTCTGAGGAAGTCTGTTGAAAACATTTCCTGAACCGCAACTGCAACATCGTGATTTTCTGATGCTGCAACCACTGTGGTAGGCATGGCTCTGCCTACTTCCTCCGCATGTGACGGACCGGAAAGCACTGCATATTTTTTGTACTGTCCCATTTCCTTTGTGATTTCAGACATTCTCATAAGCGTTTTCTGTTCAATGCCCTTTGCTACATTTACGATTATCATATCTTCGTTTATGTAGGAAGCTGCCGATTCAAGAGCGCTTCTGAAATGCTGCGCCGGAGCCGAAAACAGCACTGTATCCGCGCCTGCAAGCGCTTCCTCTACGGTATCCGCAGGAACCAGTCTGTCGCAGAATTTAACGCCCGGCAGATATCTTACGTTCTCTTTGTTTTCTCTGAGCTCTCTGATATGGGTCTTGTCTATATCCCATATTCTCACGCTGTGGCCTTTGTTGCTGAGGGTTACGGCAAGAGCTGTACCCCAGCTTCCCGCTCCTATTACTCCTATTTTATTCATAAGTCATCATCTCCTATTTGCTGAAGCTGAGTTTTGATTCCTCGCCTCTTACAATTCTCGCCAGATTAGCTCTGTGCTTGATTATTATTATTGCCGCAATTATAACTGCGAACCAGAAAAAATCAGGTACAAGCACAATTGCCAGCGCCGGCATTACAAACGCCGCTATACATGAGCCAAGCGACACATATCTGGTTATTGCAACAACTGCCGCAAATATGACAAGCAGCATAAGTCCGAGTATCGGATTTACAGCAAGTACAACTCCTATGCCTGTTGCAACTCCCTTGCCGCCCTTGAATTTAAACTGAAACGGCCATACGTGACCTATCATGGCCATAGTACCGCATCCGAATGCAAACACAGGGCCTGCAAATGCTCCGATTATAACGGGGACTGCGCCTTTGAGTATGTCGATTATTAAAGTCACAGCCGCAGCTTTTTTGCCCAGCGTTCTCAATACATTGGTAGTTCCGGGATTTCCGCTGCCCTCTTTTCGGATATCTATGCCGTTTGCCTTTGCAACTATTGTTGCCGGTGATATGCAGCCTATGAAATACGAACATGCCATTAATATTATTCCTACTATACTCTCTGTCATCAGTCTTCTTTCTCTCCTTTTTCTCTGAATACGAACTTTATGGAAGTTCCCTCAAATCCGAAGCCCTCTCTTATCTTGTTTTCAAGATATCTTGCATATGAGAAATGCATCAGAGGTCTTGAGTTTATCTTGAATGAGAACAGAGGCGGTTTGATTCCCACCTGAGTCACATAGTAAATTCTCAGTCTCCTGCCCTTGTCTGACGGCGGCTGTTTCATCATCATAGCATCCTGCAGCAGCGCGTTGAGCTGACCTGTAGGCACTCTCATGGCTCTTGTTTCCGCAACGTATTTGGCCATATTTATTACATTGTCTATTCTCTGATGATCCTTTACCGATATGAACACGCTCGGCGCATAGGTCATAAACGGAAATTCAGCTTCTATTTTGCGCTTGAAATCTCTCATTGTGTTGGTTTCTTTTGCGATAAGGTCCCATTTGTTTACCACAACGATTATTCCCTTGCCTGCCTCGTGGGCAACGCCCGCTATTTTTTTGTCCTGCTCGGTAATTCCCTCTGCCGCATCTATCATAAGGAGTGCAACATCGCTTCTCTCGATAGCCGCAACGGCTCTGATTACAGAATACCTTTCGATGTCCTCTGTAACCTTGCTTTTTCTTCTGATTCCGGCAGTGTCTATGAGCATATATCTGTCCCCGTCCTTTTCAAACGGAGTATCTATGGAATCTCTGGTAGTGCCGGCTATAGGCGATACTATAACTCTGTTTTCACCTACAAGCTCATTGATGAGAGAGGATTTGCCCACGTTGGGCTTGCCGATTACAGCTATTTTGATAACGTCCTCTTCCTCTTCATACTGCTCTTTTGGAAAAGCGTTCACTATTTCATCAAGCAGATCTCCGAAATTCAGCATATTCGCAGCCGAAATAGGTATCGGCTCGCCAAGTCCCAGCTCATAGAAATCATAGAAATCATCAGGCAGCTTATGGCTGTCGATTTTGTTTACGACAAGTATTACCTCTCTGCCTCTTCTTCTCAGCATATTTGCAACTTCTCTGTCTGCTGATGTAAGACCGTCCTTTCCGTCAACCAGAAACAGAATTACATCTGCTGTATCCATTGCAATCTCCGCCTGCTGCCTCATCTGTGAAAGAATGATATCCTCGCTGTCTGGCTCTATGCCGCCTGTATCTATAATTGCAAATTCAATGCCGTTCCACTCTGTTTCGGCATAAATCCTGTCTCTCGTAACGCCCGGAGTATCCTCTACAATAGCAATTCTCCTGCCGATTACTTTATTAAAAAATGTTGATTTTCCCACATTGGGTCTGCCTACTACGGCAACAACAGGTTTACTCATCAAAAATTCCTCCTGCGAAGTCTTCCGGGTCGAACTCTTTCAAATCGTCCATACCCTCTCCCACGCCTATAAATTTAATAGGCATATCAAATTCATCTGCAATGGTGATAGCTATACCGCCCTTTGCAGTACCGTCAAGCTTGGTTATAACTATACCTGTAATATCCGTAACCTCTCCGAATTCCTTTGCCTGCGAAATTGCATTCTTGCCTGTGGTGGCATCAAGCACCAGCAGGGTTTCTCTTGCAGCCTCCGGAAATTCTCTTGAAATAACTTTGTTCATTTTTTCAAGCTCGTTCATAAGATTTTTTTTGCTCTGGAGTCTGCCTGCCGTATCGCATATAAGAACATCGATGTTTCTTGCCTTTGCTGATGCCACAGCGTCGAATATAACGGCTGACGGGTCTGCTCCCTCGCCGTGCTTTACAACGGGAACGCCTGCGCGCTCTCCCCATATGGAAAGCTGCTCAGCCGCTGCGGCTCTGAATGTATCTGCCGCTGCAAGCATAACGCTCTTGCCCTCATTTTTGAGCCTGGTGGCAATCTTACCTATTGTGGTCGTCTTGCCGCCTCCGTTTACTCCTATTACGAGGATAACCAACGGAGTCTCATTGCTCAGTTTCTGCCTATCCTCTTTGTCTATAAATCTTACGATTATTTTTTTGAGCATTATCTTTACAACCTCGGGCTTTGTGATATGCGCGTCTTTGACGCGGCCCCTCAGTTCCTCTATAATTCTCATGGTTGTATCCATACCTATGTCAGATGTTATGAGGATTTCCTCAAGCTCGTCAAAAAGCTCCTCATCCACTACAGATCTTGCATTTATTACATCTGACAGTCTCTCCGAAAGTTTACCGAAGAAAGATTTTTTTTCACGCAGTGACATATATGTTTCTCCTAATCCAAATCAAATTTATCTCCAAGTTTAAGTGACAGAATTCTTGAAATTCCCTGCTCCGGCATAGTCACGCCGTAAAGCACGTCGGCATATTCCATAGTAACTTTCTGATGTGTTACCAGCGCAAACTGGATTTCGCTGAAGTTCTGCAGGTATTTTGCAAATCTCTCGATGTTAGCATCGTCAAGAGCCGCCTCAACCTCGTCTAATATACAGAACGGCGTAGGCTTTGTCTTGAGTACCGCAAACATAAGAGCAATTGCTGTCATTGTTTTCTCGCCACCGGAAAGCAGATTTATATTCTGCAGTTTTTTGCCCGGCGGCTGCGCTATTATGTCTATGTTCGACTCAAGAGGATTATCCTCGTTGTCAAGGCGAAGCTGCGCATGTCCGCCTCCGAACAGTTCTCTGAATATATGCTCGAACTGAGCCACAACCTGATCGAAATTCTCCTTGAATTTCTCTCTTATGGTCTTATCCATATCCTCTATAATCGACCTCAGAGAGTCCATTGCCTCAAGTATATCAGCTCTCTGTGATGTAAGGAATTCATATCTTTCGCTTACGGATTTGTATTCCTCTATAGCGCCTATGTTGACATCGCCAAGCTCATTCATTCTGGCCTTTACTTCTCTGTTTTCCTTTACGGCCTTGGACATTACAAAGTCCTCCGCTCTGAATTCCATAGCCTGCAGATACGATATTTCAAAGGTTTCCCACAGCTTGTCCTTAAGACTTTCAAGCTGTGTTTCGTATCTGGCTTTTTTGATATCCGCATTTACTTTCTGGTTTTGCAGGTTTTCAAGCTGCTCGTCTATCCTTGCCTTTTCGGCAGAGGCTCCGTCTGTCTGCTCCGTCAGTGAAGCTTTTTCGGCCGCAGCCTGCGCAATGATTTCTTCCGCTTCCTGTTTCTGTCTGTTTTTAGCTTCTATATCTACGCCGTTTTCAGATGAAGCAGTGATGCTTCTGTACTCGTTTTCAAGGTTTTCAAGCTGCAGCTTCTTTGCCTCAATGCTGCCGGAAATATCGTCTATATCATCTGAAATACGCTGATATATTGCTCCTGATGCCTGAAGCTCTTTTTCACAGGCAGTCACTGCAACTCTGGCTTCCGTTATATCCTCGCTTGCGCCTTGCGCCTCCTGTTTTTTGGCTTCGTATATATCTGTCAGACTGCTGACTTCAGCTTCTGCAAGCTCTGCCTGCCTGCCTGCTTCTTCCGCCTCGTCTATAAGGGACTTTTTCATACTGTCGGAAGATGCTTTCTGCTCCTCAATGGATTTAAGCTCTCTGTCCCATCGCTCCTGCCTGCTGCCGAAATCAGAAATAGCGCCCTCTACTGCTTTTTTCTCGTTTTCGGCAGTTATGAGGTCAAGCTCTGTCTGTCTGTATCTGTCGTTTAAAGCCTGCATTTTCTCCTGCGCTGTGCTGATTACGTCCAAAGCTTCATTCATAGCCTGCGCTTTGGCATCTCTCTGACCTGAAAGCGCTTCGATTTCCTCCTGCAGCTTGGTTATTTCTGATTTTCTCTCCAGCAGATTTGCTGTTTTGTTTTTGTATTTACCGCCTGTTATAGCGCCCACGGTATTGATTATTTCACCCTCAAGTGTTACAAATCTCAGACCTGCGCCTGCTTTTTTGGACATTGCAACAGCGTTGTCCATAGTGTCCACTATAACCACTCTGCCCAGCAGATATTCAAATGCCGCCGTGTATTTCTTATCAAATGAAACGCATTCATCTCCGTAGCCTAAAAAGCCTTCAAATCCGCTTACGTCTGCGGCTGCTCTCTGGTGCTTGATGGATTTGAGCGGTATGAAAGTAAGTCTGCCCGCCTTTGCCTGCTTGAGTGATATTATGGCTTTTTTGGCGCATTCGTCATCAGCGCAGACTATGTTCTGCATAGCGGCTCCCATGCTGGTTTCGATTGCTGTTTCGTAGCCCTTTGGAACGCTCATAAGCTCTGCGGCTGTTCCGTATATGCCGGGAAGCCCTGATTTCATAATGTATTTAACTGCAAAGTTATATCCCTCGTAATTTGACTCCATTTCTTCAATGGTCTTTTTTCTGGCTTCCTTTCGGCTTATGTCTATTTTGAGCGCCTCTATATCCTTTGCAAGCTGTTTTTCTGTTTCAAGACTGCTGCTGTAGGTTTCTTTGATTTTGTTTGCCTCTGCTCTGATGCTTTCGAGAGCTGCTCTAAGCTCTGCGGCTCTGCTCTCTGCCTGCAGCAGATCGGCTTCCGATTTGCCCTGCAGCGCTTCCGACTCTCTCTCCGATGCTATCTGAAGCTTTCTTTTTTCGAGGCTTTCTCTCAGACTGTCAAGACCTGCCGCCTCTGTTCTCTTTGATGCAGCCTTTGAGCTTAGTTCAAATATGCTGTTTCTTTCATTGTTTAATGACAGCAGCGCGTTGTTTACTTCCTCCGCCCTGACTGTATATCTGTCTATTGCAGCCTGCAGCGCGGCGTTAAGTTCTGCCAGCCTTGCCTCGCCCTCTCTCCTGCTGTCTCCAAGGCTTTCGGCATTCTGCTGCTCGCTTTCAAGCTTGCTGCCAAGCTCTGATATTTCGGAAGTTAATCTCTCTCTGTCCCTGCCTATTGCGGACAGTCTTTCGGTATTAAGCTCCTGCGCCTTTTCGAGTCTGTTGATTTCGCTTACGATATCCATAAGCTTTGTTCTGGCTTCCTCTGCAATCTCGTCCAGAGCTCTTGTTCTGGTGTTTGTAGCCTCAAGGGACCTGTCCAGCTCTTCTTTTCTGGCCTTTATATCCACTATGGATTTATCTGTTTCTTTTAACTCGTTTATGAGTTCGTTTGTTTTCTCTTCGATGTTTTCAACATTTTTGAGTGTTATATTGATTTCAAGCTCTTTAAATCTTTCTCTGAGGCTGATATATTCGGAGGCCTTGGCGCTGTCCTCGCGCAGTCCGTCTATACGCCCCTCTATCTCATTAATTATATCGTTTACTCTGTCAAGATTTCCCGATGCGGCAGTCAGCTTTCTCTCTGCCTCCGCCTTACGGGTTCTGTACATAACAATACCCGCAGCCTCTTCAAATATCTCGCGTCTGCTTTCAGTCTTGTTGCTTACTATGTCTGCTATTTTGCCCTGTCCTATCAGAGAATATCCGTCTACGCCTATACCCGTATCCATTATGAGCTCTCTGATATCACGAAGCCTGCACTGGTTGTTGTTTATGTAGTATTCACTCTCACCGGAACGGTACATTCTTCTGGTGATTGCAACTTCATTGTATTCTATGGGAAGTATATTGCTTGAGTTGTCTATCGTCAGTATTACCTCCGCCATGCCTCTGGATTTGCGGCTTGCTGTTCCGGAGAATATGACCTCTTCCATTTTGCCGCCTCGAAGCATCTTTGGACTCTGTTCTCCCAGCACCCATCTGATGGCATCGGAAATATTGCTTTTGCCGCTTCCGTTGGGTCCTACAATACAGGTAATGCCCTTGTGAAACTCTATGGTAACCGGATCTGCAAAAGATTTAAATCCGTGCATATATATTTTTTTAAAGTACATTATGTAATCCTCTTTCTATCGCTTCTTTTGCAGCCTGCTGTTCTGCCTGTTTTTTGTTCCTGCCGCTGCCGGTTCCTATCAGTCTGTCACCGAGGAAAAGATCCATATAGAATGTCTTGCTGTGATCAGGCCCCTCCTCTCTGTTGACACGGTATATGAGCTGGCCTCCGCCTACGGCCTGAACTCTTTCCTGAAGGCTTGACTTATAGTCTTTCATAAGTCTGCCTTTAATTGCATCCTCAATCATATCGCTGCTGAGCATAAGAAAAACATCTCTGGCCGCGTCATATCCGCCGTCAAGATATATGGCTCCGATCAGAGCCTCGACGGCATCTGCCATTATTGAAACTCTCTGCCTGCCGCCCTGCTTCTCCTCGCCGTTTCCCATCAGCATATATTCGCCGATTTCTATCTGCTTTGCCTGCTTGGCCAGCGCCTCTTCACACACTACGGCGGCTCTAAGCTTGGTCAGCTTGCCCTCTCCCGATTCGGGGCATCTGCGGTAAAGCTCTTCTCCGCATATTGCGTCTATAAAAGCGTCTCCGAGGAACTCAAGGCGTTCGTTGCTTTCGGTTTTGCACAGCATATGCTCCTTGATATATGAGCTGTGGGTAAGCGCCCGTTCGAGAAGCTCTCTGTCTTTAAAATGGTAATTTATTCTGTTTTCGAACTCAAGCAGCCTACTCTTCAACGTCTACGCCCTCCATTGCAGAAGTAATTCTGCCTACAACGTTCTCCTGCGCATAAGGAATACCTTTGATTATAGCGTTCTTAACCGCTGTTGCCCCCGATGAGCCGTGGATTTTGATTACGTGTCCGTTTACTCCCAGTATCGGCGCTCCGCCGTATTCGGAATAGTCAAATTCGTCTTTGATTTCCTTAACCTTGCCTGCAAGAAGCACTGCTCCCATTTTGGCTGAAAGTCCGTCTGTGAATTTCTTTTTCATTGTCTTGAGCAGGTTCCATGCAAAGCCCTCTGTCAGCTTGAGAATTATATTGCCTGTAAAGCCGTCGCACACTATAACGTCGCAGGCTCCCTTAGGGACATCTCTTGCCTCTACATTGCCTATAAAGTTGAGATCGGCTTCTTTCAGCAGCTTGTGGGCTGCTTTTGTTACTGTTGTGCCTTTGTTTTCTTCGACGCCCAGATTAACAAGACCTACTCTTGCGTTTTTTCTGTCCATTACTTTTTCCATATACAGGCTGCCCATTATTGCAAATTCCAGCAGGTTTGACGGTCTGCATTCGGAGTTTGCTCCCGCATCAACTATGATTGACGGCAAGGCTCCGCCGGCTATAGGATATATACTTGATATTGCAGGTCTGTCTATTCCCGGTATTCTGCCCAGTATAAACAGGCTTCCCGCCATATATGCGCCTGTGTTTCCCGCTGATATAAACAGGTCACCCTCACCGTCTTTGAGCATTGTAAGACCCTTTACCATAGAGGAATCTGTTTTTCTTCTGATGGCTTTGACAGGTGAGTCTTCGTTTTCTATTACTTCAGAGGCATGCACTACTTGTATTTTACTCTCATCATAATTGTATTTTGCAAGCTCGGCGTTGATTTCGTCTTCTCTGCCTACAATTACTATCTGATGATCAATTTTTGAGGAGGCTTCAACTGCTCCCTTAACTATTTCCAGAGGGGCATTGTCTCCGCCCATTCCGTCCAGTATAATTCTCATAATACATCTACCTTGCTTTCCTAAAATTACATCTAACTATACAAACTACATAATACCATAAGTGCGGTCAAATTGCAATTTTCAAAGGGAAAGTGCGCAAAAAAACAGAGCAGAAACAAAATCCGTTTAACTGTAAAAGCAAAAAAGCCTCAAGATATCAAATTAGAGAGTTCATTGATTTTTAAATATGATTATGATACTATATGTACAGGTGCTACGATAACGGTAGGCGGCTGTTTCCTTTCAGACGAAGGGACATTTTCGTACCCTCCGGAAAGGAGGGGGATACAAATGAGCTTTCAGGAAGTAATCCTTTTGCTCAGTCTTCCTGGCGGAGCCATATATGAAACAATTCAGGTTTGCTACATAGTATTTAGAAAAAACGAAAAAAATAACCGCCGTGGCTACCAACTAGGGCGATTATTTTTTAATCAACTATAAGGGAGCCAGCCGTTTACCGGCAGCACCTTTTTTCTATATATATTCTATACCAAACCACGGTCTGTGTCAACATCAGCAACAGAAAAAGGACTTCTTGCACTCAAAGATATTGATATTCAAGACTGCTTTTTATTTTTCTTTTTATCTCCGTTTCTCCTGCCCATGGAAAAGAACACTCCCACCACGCACAGCGCCGTAAATATTATAAACAGAGTGCGAATGGTCTTTATCAATAGCGCAGGCTCCGCATCCGCAAGTGATGATGTGCCCATATACATACCCACCACCAGAGTTATCACCGCCATGCTGGTGGTATGCCCCATAGACCTCATAGTCGCAAGTATTGAGGTCGCAACTCCGTAGTCCTCCTTTTCGACAAGTGACATTACAGCATTGGTATTGGGTGATGAGAATATGGCAAATCCAAGCCCCGTAACTGCAAGCACTGCGATTATATACCACAATCCGCTGTCCTCACCTGTGAAAATCAGCATAAACAGTCCTGCCGCGCAAAGCCCCATACCTAATGTTGCAAGCTTAAACGGCGATATTCTGTCCGAAAGTCTGCCCATATACGGCGACAGCACCGCCATTATAAGCGGCTGAACTATAAGTATCAATCCCGCCGTCTGCGAGGTATATCCCATTACAGACTGAAGATATATTGACAGAAGATAGCTTATCGCAAAGGTAGCTCCATAATTTAAAAATGTAGCCGTATTTGAAAGCGAGTATGCAAGACTGTTTCTGAAAAGCCCCACCTTAATCACAGGATTTTGTATCCTGCTTTCATGTATCACAAAGACAGCGCCAAGCCCTATACCTGCCGCAATCATAAGCCATGTGTATCTGATTGTCGAAAAGGTTGAAAGACCAAACATAAATCCGAATATCATCAGTACAAACAGCACGTTGCCTGCAATGTCAAAGCTGCCACCCTCTGTCTTTTCTTCCGATTTTTCGGGAAGCTTTCTCCATGCGGTAAACCACGAAACAAAGCTTACAGCAGCAATAAATGCAAAGATAAACCGCCAGCCCAGATAGTGATTTATAACGCCGCCGATTACAGGCCCGGCCGCAAGTCCGACATATGTTGAAGCCAGCGCATAGCCCAGAACTTTTCCTCTCTCGCTTTCCGGAAATGCGCTGATCAGAATTGCATGGTTTGTAGAAAATATCATCGCAGCTCCCACTCCCTGCATAATCCTTAAAGCAAGCAGTATCCAGAGTTTCCACGAAAAAGCCGCCAGCACAGCGCACACCATAAATATGAATATGCCCGTTTCGAGTATCTTTTTTCTGGATGTCAGATCCGCTATTCTTCCAAAGGGCACAGTAAGCACCGCCAGTGTCAGCATATAGCCTGTCACAATCCAGCCTATGGCCGCAGCGCTCACCGCAAATTCCTGATTAAGCGCAGGTATGGAAAGGTTAAGCGCGCTGCCTGTAAATGTGGTTATAAATGATGTAATCACAGCTACGCTTACCGTAGCTTTCTGTTTTTTGTCAAATCCGCTCATAAATCTATTATTGCCTCTATTTCAGATATTATATCTGCATATGTAATTATATACCTGAAATTTACCTGCGGTCAAGAAAAAAGCCTGCCGGAAAAGCAGACTTTAATGTGATTATTCAAGTTCCATTTCAGGAGGAAGCTTCCTGAAGCCTTTAGTCTGTATTGCAAGAACTA
>ERZ827423.3398-NODE-3398-length-11004-cov-4.043292_pt1 | contig 11004 bp, 14 predicted proteins | sample MGYA00519775_ERZ827423 | MGnify/ENA primary metagenome ERZ827423 (study PRJEB31778, sample SAMEA3449296) | human gut metagenome | biome: human gut; feature: human-associated habitat; material: faeces | place: United Kingdom | collected 2010/2012 ...
GCTGCGGTTCCGGGGCGTCACGTCGGCGGCGCAGCTGACGGCGCCGCTGGTGCGGGAGGCCATGACCTACGGCAACGTGGGGGGCTGGCTCTGCATCCAGGGGCTGGGGGCCATTCCGTCCCTGCCCACCCGGCAGGAGATCGAGGCGCACCTGCCCTGATGCCCGCCCCGCTGCCGGGGAAATTGGGGATTGACAAAAAGCAGACAAGAATTTACAATATACTATTATATTGCAAGGGAGCTTCCGCGAGGAGGCTGAGATGAGGGGCCAGTCCCTCGACCTGACCTGATTTGGGTAATGCCAACGTAGGGACGCAGCACAAGGACCGTGCGGAGTCTCCTCCGTGCGGAGGAAACACAGAGCTGACGGCGGGGTGTCCCACAGGGGGCACCCCGCCCTTTTTGCATCTGACCGGGGCGCATCCCGGCCAGGGATTGGAGGAATACGCGATGACGACGACCCAGCGGCTGTATGAGGCCGCCCATCCCATCTGGGAGCAGTGTCATGCCCACCCCTTTGTCCGGGGGATCGGCGACGGGACCCTGGATCTGGAGAAGTTCCAGTGGTTCCTGCTCCAGGACTACCTGTACCTGTTCGACTACGCCCGGGTGTTCGCCTACGGCGTGGTGAAGGCCCGGGACCCGGACCTGATGCGGACCTTCTCCGCCAATGTGGACGCCATTCTGGGGGGTGAGATGAAGGTCCACCGGGCCTATATGGAGCGCCTTGGCATCACGGAGGAGCAGGTGTTCGCCGTGCGGCCCGCCCTGTCCAACCTGTCCTATACCCACTATATGCTGGCCTGCGCCGCCGCCGGAGGGCCGGCGGAGATCGTGGCGGCCATCCTGTCCTGCTCCTGGAGCTACGCGGAGATCGGCCAGCGCCTGGCCGCCATTCCCGGCGCCGCCGACCACCCCTTCTACGGGGAGTGGATCCGCAGCTACGCCGGGGAGGACTACCAGCGGACCAACGACGCGTTGGTCGCGCTGATGGACCAGCTGGCGGAGGGCTCCACGGAGGCGGAGTACCGGCGGCTGGAGGAGATCTTCGTCACCTGCAGCCGGTATGAGCTGGGCTTCTGGGAAATGGCCTGGACGTTGGAGCGGTGAGCCATGGCCATGCTGGAATTTCAGGATGTCTCCTACCAGTACCCCAGTGAGGACTTCGACATCATCGACCACCTGAGCTTTTCCGTGGCGCCCGGCTCCTTCCACTGCATCATCGGCATCAGCGGCTGCGGCAAGAGCACCATCTTCCGCATGACCAACGGCCTGCTCCAGCCCAAAAGCGGCACCATCCTGGTGGAGGGGCAGCCCATCGCGGGGCGGAAGCGATACTGCGGCTATATGCCCCAGAAGGACCTGCTGTTCCCCTGGCGGACCGTGGGGGAGAACGTGGCCCTGCCTCTGGAGATCCAGGGGGGCCTCTCCAAGGCGGAGCGCCGGGACCGGGCGGAGGCGGCCCTGGCCGATGTGGGCCTGGCCGGCTGCCTGGACAAAATGCCCGACGAGCTCTCCGGCGGTATGCGGCAGCGGGCGGCCTTTGCCCGTACCATGCTGACGGGCTGTGACCTGCTGCTGCTGGACGAGCCCTTCTCCGCCCTGGACTTCCTCACCCGCATCTCCATGCAGGAGTGGCTGGTGGACCAGTGGCGCAGGCACCAAAAGACCATCCTCTTTATCACCCACGACGTGGAGGAGGCCCTGTTCCTCTCCCAGAGCGTGCTGGTGGTGGAGCGCACCCCCATCCGGGCCCTGGCGGACATCCCGGTGCCCGCCGCCTTCCCCCGGGACCGGTCCAGCCTGAAGCTGCCGGAGATGGTGGAGCTGAAGGAGCACCTCATCGACCTTCTTCGAAAGCAGGTGACCCCATGAAACAAGCCTGTAAAGCCAACCTCCCGGCCCTGATCTTCCTGTTCGCCCTGCTGATTTTGTGGCAGGCGGGAGCCATGGGCATGGATGCCGCCTACATCCTGCCGTCTCCCACCCAGATCCTGGCCAAGCTGTGGGAGCTGCGGGTGCCCCTCTTCACCGTCCACCTGCCCGCCACCATGCTGGTGACCGCCATCGGCCTGGGGATCTCCCTGGTGCTGGGCCTGGCACTGGCGGTGGTGATGGACACCAGCGACATGGTGCGGCGGATGATCTACCCCATCGTGGTGGTGTCCCAGACCATCCCCACCACCGCCATCGCGCCCCTCTTCGTGCTGTGGTTCGGCTACGGCATCTGGAGCAAGGTGCTGGTGACGGTGCTCATCACCTTTTTCCCCATCACCATCACGGTGTACGACGGCCTCCGCTCCGCCAAGACGGAGATGGCGGAGCTCTTGCAGACCTACGGGGCCACGAAGTGGGACATCTTTCTCAAAATCAAGGTGCCCTGCGCCCTGCCCTACTTCTTCTCCGCCATCAAGATGGCGGTGCCCATGAGCATCATCGGCGCGGCCATCGGCGAGTGGCTGGGGGCCAAGAGCGGCCTGGGGTACTTCTCCCGCCGGATGATGACCCAGCTGGACGGCGCCGGGGTGTTTGCCCCCATCGTGCTGCTGAGCGCGGCGGCCATCCTGGCGGTGGCGGTGGTGAACCTGCTGGAGAAGCGGTTCGTCCGCTGGCGGGGAGAAAGCTGAGAACAAACAGAAAGGAAGAAAACGATGAAAAAGACACTTGCCCTGCTGCTGGCCCTGGCGATGCTGACCCTGGCCGGCTGCTCCTCCGGCGGAAGCGCCGGAGACACGGAGGAAACCTCCGGGGACGCCGGAGACGACGGCCTCCGGGAGATCAGCGTGGTGCTGGACTGGTATCCCAACGCCCTCCACACCTTCATCTACGACGCCATCGCCAAGGGCTACTATGAAGAGGAGGGGCTGAAGGTCAACGTCCAGTTCCCCTCCAACGCCAACGACGCCATGAGCCTGGTGGCCGCCGGACAGGCGGAGATCGGCCTGTATTACCAGCAGGACGTCATCATCGCCCGGGCCAATCAGGACGTGCCGGTGAAGTCCATCGGCGCGGTGGTCCAGGGGCCGCTGAACATCGTCCTCTCCCTGGCGGAGAAGAACATCCACTCCCCGGAGGATCTGGTGGGCAAGACCATCGGCTATGCGGGCACGGAGCTGTCCGAGGCGCTGATCCGCTCCATCATGGCCTACGTGGGGGCGGACTCCAGCGACGTCACCATGATCGACGTGGGCTTTGACCTGATGAGCTCCATGACCACCGGCAACGTGGACGCCACCATCGGCTGCCTCATCAACCACGAGGTGCCCCAGATGGAGGAAGAGGGCTTTGACGTCAACTACTTCGAGCTGGACGACTACGGTGTGCCCACCTATTACGAGGGCGTGTTCCTGGCCAGCGACGATACCATCGAGAACGACGCCGACATGCTCCGGGCCTTCCTGCGGGCCTCTGCCAAGGGGTTCGAGGATGTGAAGGCCGATCCGGCCGCCGCCCTCCAGACCCTGCTGGACAACCAGAACGAGGAGAACTTCCCCCTGTCCGAGACGGTGGAGACCCAGAGCCTGAATACCCTGCTGCCCATGATGGAGACCGCCGACGCTGCCTTCCTGTCCCAGAGCGAGGACTGCTGGCAGGAGAACATCGACTGGCTGATGGATCAGGGTCTCATCGACCAGGCCCCCGCCATCTCCGATGTGATGGTGGACCTGCTGACAGAATGAACAAACCCGAATCAGCTCCACACAAGCCGCCGGGAGTCCTCCCGGCGGCTTTTTTCGGACAGACCCGGTTCCCTGAGGCATATCCCGCCCACTGGCCGCATACAGTTCGGAATAGATGAAATCGGGGGAGGGAGCGTCATGGCGGTGCGGCAGATGGGACGACGGGTCAGTACGGTCTCCGGGTCCCGGACCAGGCGCGGGGCGGAACAGCGGCGGCAGAGCGCCCCGCCTGCCGGCAGGACTCGGCGCGGGAAGCGGGAGACCCTGTCTCCCGGAGAGCGGCGCCATCTGGTGCAGCTGGTGGCCTGCGGCAGCGTCTTTGTGCTGCTGGTGGCGGTGAAGCTGCTGCTGCCGGGCCGGATGGCCCAGGTGAACGCCCGCCTCTCCGGGATGCTGGAGCAGAACATCGACGTGCAGGGGGTGTTCTCCGCCGTGGGGCGGGCCGTCTCCGGGGAGGCGGATGTGAGCATCGCCCTGGAGGATATGTACCAGGCGGTGTTCAACCCCCAGGAGGCGGCCCCTGCCGTGGAGGCGTCGGCCCCCGCCGGGGGAGAGGCGGTGGACGTCCGGCTGCCCTCCGCCATCGAGCCCCTGCGGTCCTTCCGGACCGGCGCTGGCAGCAGCGACGGCTGGCTGGAGCTGCCGGCGGCCTCTGTCGGGACCGCCGGGGAGGCCGGCCAGACCGCGGAGGAGGCTCCGTCGGAGGCCGCGCTGACCACGTCCCAGGACACGGCGGAGGCCTCCACCCTGGCCTATGTCCTCTACTCGGACCAGAATCTGCCGGACAACGTCTGCCTGGAGCAGGCGCTGCTGGGCTTTGACTACTGCACCCCGGTGATGGGCACCCTGACCTCCGATTTCGGCTACCGGGAGCACCCGGTGGAGGGAGAGGAGCGGTTCCACTACGGCGTGGACATCGGCGCCGCCGCCGGGACGGAGATCGGCTGCTTTGCCGACGGCACCGTGACGGCGGTGGGGGAGAGTAGCAGCTACGGCAAGTACATCACCGTCTCCCACCAGGGGGGCTTCTCCACCCTGTACGCCCACTGCTCTAGGATCCTGGCCTCCTCCGGGGACACGGTGCGGGAGGGGGAGGCCATCGCGGAGGTGGGGGAGACCGGCGTCGCTACCGGGCCCCATCTCCACTTTGAGCTCCATCAGGGCAGCCAGTACCTGAATCCCATCTACTATGTCTCACTGGTGTGAGGGGGTCCGCGTCTCCGGCGGATTTTGGCTGCTGGCGGCCTGGTTCACCCTGGTGAACGGCTGGCGGCTGCTGGCGGTGATCCTCTCCGCCGCCCTCCTCCACGAGCTGGGGCACCTGCTGGTGCTGGTGCTGCTGGGGGGCCGGGTGACGGGGCTGCGGGTCAGCGTGTTCGGCGCGGAGCTGACCACCGACGCCGCCCGGCTGTCCTATCCCGGGGAGATCGCGGCGGTGCTGGCGGGGCCGGCGGTAAACCTCCTCTGCGGGCTGGCGCTGGCGGGCCTCCGCGCCTGGGTGGCCGCCGGGGCCCACCTGTCCCTGTGCCTGTTCAATTTGCTGCCGGTGCGGCCCCTGGACGGGGGCCGGGCGCTGTATCTCCTCATCGCGGCCCTGGCGGGACCCGCCGCCGGGGAGCGATGGGCCCGGCGGGCCGGAGCTCTCACGGCTTTGTCCCTGGGGGGCCTGGCGGTGTGGCTGATGGTCCGCACCGGGGGGAGCCTGTGGCTGCTGCCGGCGGCAGCGGGGCTGCTGGCCGCCGGAGTGCGGGAGGCCGCCGGCAGAACCGCGGATTTTTTGTAAAAAATACTTGCTTTTTCCTCCTGACTGTGGTATCCTATTACGGCTACAAAGGGTGGTCCTCTGCCGTGCACGCGCCTGGATGCGCCAAAGTGCCTGATGAAAAGCGGTACGAACACCTATTATTTAGGAGGAACATCCATGGATCTCATTCAGGAACTGAACAAAGAGCGTCTGGCCAACGAAGTGACCCCCGTGAAGGTGGGCGACACCGTCCGTGTCCACGTGAAGGTCAAGGAGGGCTCCCGTGAGCGTATCCAGGTCTTCGAGGGCACGGTCATCGCCAAGAAGCACGGCGGCATCAACGAGACCATCACCGTCCGCCGCATCTCTTACGGCGTGGGCGTGGAGAAGGTCTTCCCCGTGCACTCCCCCTCCATCGACAAGATCGAGGTGGTCCGCAACGGCGCGGTGCGCCGGGCCAAGCTGTACTACCTGCGCGGCCGCGTGGGCAAGGGCGCCAAGGTCAAGGAAAAGCTGTGATCCCAGACGAAAAAGAGAGGCGTTTGCCTCTCTTTTTTCTTTGTGGAATCCGGAAAAATTCCCGGGCAGTCCCTTGTGATTTGGCCGGTTCTTTGTTATACTAATTAAATTGTACGGATCGATTCATGCGGGTTCATACCGCGCCCGCGGCGTTGGAGGAGGCGGATTCATGCAGGGCGGAAAACGACTCAGCAGGGACGAGGTCCCCTTCCGCTGGCTGTATGAATGGGTGCAGGCGCTGGTGACAGTGGTGCTGTGCGCCGTGGTGGTGTTCGCCTTCGCCGCCAGGCTGGTGCTGGTATCCGGTCCCTCCATGCGGGAGACGCTGCAGGACCAGGACTGCCTGGTGGTGCTGAGCCCCCTGCTGTGCGGCGATTACGAGGCGGGGGACATCGTCATCATCCAGCGGGAGAGCTTCCGGGACGGGGAGCCCATCGTGAAGCGGATCATCGCCACGGAGGGCCAGACGGTGGACATCGACTTTGACGCCGGCGTGGTCTATGTGGACGGCGCGGCGCTGGAGGAGGACTATATCCGCCAGCCCACCCATCTGGAGGAGGGGCTGGACTTCCCCTGCACCGTGCCGGCGGGATGCGTCTTTGTCATGGGCGACAACCGCAACGACAGCGACGACAGCCGGGACCCGGACCTGGGCCCGGTGGACACCCGGGAGATCATGGGTCAGGCGGTGTTCCTGCTGTACCCCGGCATGACGGCGGGACGGTGGGAGCGGGATTTCAGCCGCATCGGCCCGCTGGCGTGACAGGATCAGGGGCCCCGCCGGGGCTCCATCAACAGGGCGGATGTGCCCGTGGAGGTTTTTGAGCGATGTGGAAGAAAAAAGCGCAGGAGGCGCAGCAGCAGGAGGGCCAGGATGCGGCCTCCCAGAAGAAGGAGGAGGGCCGGGACCTGTACGAGTGGGTCCAGGCCCTGGTGTGCTCGGTGCTGGCGGTGGTGCTGCTGTTCACCTTTGTGGTGCGGCTCATCGGGGTGGACGGCCACTCCATGGTACCCACCCTTCAGGACGGAGACCGGCTGCTGGTGCTGAACTCCCTGTGGGATGACGACTATCAGTACGGCGACATCGTGGTGCTGCGGAAGGACACCTTTATGGAGGAGCCCATCGTCAAGCGGGTCATCGCCACGGAGGGGCAGACGGTGGACATCGATTTCGCCGCCGGCAACGTCTACGTGGACGGAGAGCTGCTGGAGGAGGACTACATCAACGAGCCCACCTATGTGGAGGAGGGGACGGAATTCCCCCTGACGGTGCCGGAGGGCTCCATCTTCGTCATGGGGGACAACCGCAACCACTCCAGCGACAGCCGCAGCAGCGAGCTGGGAACGGTGGACACCCGCTACGTCATCGGCCGGGCGGTGTTCCTGCTGTTCCCCGGCGCGGACGAGGACACCGCAAATCGGGACTTCGGCCGCATCGGCCCCATCGCGGGACTGGACTGACGCCTGAAAGCGCATTTGACGCCGCCTGCGCGGCGGAGTGAGGAAGCAGCATGAACATTCAATGGTATCCCGGTCATATGACCAAAACCCGGCGGATGATCGCCGAACAGATCAAAAACGTGGACGCGGTGTGCGAGATCGTGGACGCCCGGATCCCCGTGTCCAGCCGGAACCCGGACATCGACGAGCTGACGGCGGGCAAGCCCCGGCTGGTGGTATTGAACCGGGTGGACCAGGCGGACCCGGAAGCCACGAAGCACTGGGCGGCCTGGTTCCGCGCCAAGGGCTGCGCGGTGCTGGAGTGCGACGCCAAGAGCGGCGCCGGCACCAAGCAGTTCGCCGCCGCGGTCCGGACGCTGCTGGCGGACAAGCTCCGCGCCTATGCGGAGAAGGGACAGAACCGGGTGGTCCGGGTGATGATCCTGGGGGTGCCCAACGTGGGCAAGTCCACCTTCATCAACCGCATCGCCGGCCGAAAGACCGCCAAGACCGAGGACCGGCCCGGCGTCACCCGGGCCAAGCAGTGGGTGCCCATCGACAAAGGACTGGAGCTGCTGGACACCCCCGGCATCCTCTGGCCCAAGTTCGAGGACCAGAGCGTGGGCCTGAATCTGGCCTACACCGGCGCGGTGAAGGACGAGATCCTGGACGTGGAGACCTTGGGCTGCCACCTGATGGCCTACCTGGGCGCCAGCTATCCGGAAGCACTGAAAACCAGCTACAAGCTCCCCGCCCTGCCGGAGTGGGAGGACGGCGAGGCGGACGTGGCCTGGGGCTACCGCCTGCTGGAGACCGCCGGGAAAAAGCGGGGCTTCCTGATCTCCGGCGGCGAGGTGGACACGGAGCGGATGGCCAAAATCCTGCTGGACGAGTACCGCTCTGGCAAGCTGGGCCGCTTTACACTGGAGCTGCCAAAAGACCTAGAACGACCTACAATATAGATAGAGGGAGGCGTACCTGTGAACTGTCCGGTCTGCGGAAAAGAGATGGAGCGGGGGATCCTCTATACGGAGCTGGGGCGGGGCCTTTTCTTCCTGCCGCCCGGCGGAAAAGTGGGATTCTGGGATACGAAGCGCAGCGTGGAACAGCGCGGTGGGATTGTTTTTGATGGTCCCCATCATATACAGGGAAGCCATCGCGCGACTGTACACGGCTATGTCTGCCGCGCCTGCAAAAAAATCCTTTTAGAGTATTGATGTAATCTGATAGGAACTGCGGAAAGCCGTAAAACAGCTCCGTGAGGAGGGAGGCATATCCATGAACTGTCCAGTCTGCGGAAAAGAGATGCGGGTCGGAAAAATTTTCTATCAGCCAAGTTGTGGCCTGCATTTTCTGCCGACCGATGCCAAACCGCCCTATCTGAATCTTTCCAAACGCCGCATTCAGGCCGTGGGCGGCATCCCGCTGGACGGCCCAAACAATCTGGGACGTTTGCAAAGTGAAGGAACACTTCCGGCTTCTATCTGTGAGGCTTGCCGGAAAGTTGTGGTGGAGTATTGAAATGGACCTCTGGACCTATGAGCGCCAACAATGGAATAACGGCCTCTCCGCCCTCTGCGGGGTGGACGAGGCGGGGGCCGGGCCCCTGGCGGGGCCGGTGTACGCCGCCGCGGTGATTCTCCCAAGAGAGATCGATCTCCCCGGCCTCAACGACTCCAAGAAGCTGACGCCGAAGAAGCGGGATGCCCTGTTCGACGCCATCACCGCTGCCGCCGTCGCCTGGAGCGTGGCCTCTGTGACGGCGGAGGAGATCGATGAACTGGACATCCTCAACGCCCGGATGCTGGCCATGAACCGGGCCATCGAGGGCCTGTCCATTCAGCCGGACCTGTGCCTCATTGACGGCAACCGGGATCACGGCAGCGCCGTCGCCATCACCGCGCCCCACACCACCCTGGTGGGCGGGGACGGAAAGAGCGCCTCCATCGCGGCGGCCTCCATCCTGGCCAAGGTCAGCCGGGACCGGTACGTCACCGACGTGCTGGACCGGGAGTATCCCCAGTACCAGTTCGCCCGCCACAAGGGCTACGGCACGAAGCTCCACTACGAGATGCTGGACCGATACGGCCCCTGTCCCGCCCACCGGCGGACATTCCTGAAGAAGTGGGAGGCCCGGCGGACATGAGCACGACAAAAAACCTGGGGGACCAGGGAGAGGAGCTGGCGGGGGACTACCTCCTGGCCCACGGCTGCACCCTGCTGGACCGCCAGTGGCGCTGCCGGTACGGGGAGCTGGACCTGGTGGCCCGGGACGCCGATGGCACCATCTGCTTTGTGGAGGTGAAGCTCCGCAGCGGAAATCTTGCGGGCCTGCCCCGGGAGGCGGTGGACCGCCGGAAGCGGGAGAGGCTGCGGGCCGCGGCGGCCTGCTATCTCAGCCAGCACGACCTGGACGCCCCCGCCCGGTTTGATGTGGCGGAGATCTATACGGACGAGGCCCACCGGCCCCTCCGGCTGGAATACCTGGAAAATGCGTTTACATAATCACTTGATCACTTCATCCAAAGGAGAGAGCGCTATGAAATACTACAGCACACGGGATGCCGCCGTCCGCATGGACGCCGCGGAGGCCATCAAGATGGGACTGAGCCGGGACGGCGGCCTGCTGACCCCCTGCGAGATCCCGCAGATCGACCGGGCCTTTCTGGAGAGCCTGGTGAACGCCCGGTACCAGGAGCGGGCCGCCAGGGTCATGGGCCTGTATCTCACCGACTACACCTATGAGGAGCTGTCCGCCTTCGCGGAGAACGCCTACGGCCCCGAGAAGTTCGACACCGACGCCGTGGCCCCCGTCCGCACCGTGGACGGCGCCACCCACTGCCTGGAGCTGTGGCACGGCCCCACCAGCGCCTTCAAGGACATGGCGCTGCAGATGCTGCCCCAGCTGCTCTCTGCCGCCCTCCGCAAGACCGGGGAGCACAAGACGGTGTGCATCCTGGTGGCCACCTCCGGCGACACCGGCAAGGCCGCCATGGAGGGGTTCGCCGATGTGCCCCAGACCAAGATCCTGGTGTTCTACCCCAAGGACGGCGTGTCCAAGGTCCAGGAGACCCAGATGGTCACCCAGGACGGCGCCAATGTGGGCGTCTGCGCTGTGGTGGGCAACTTTGACGATGCCCAGGCCGGCGTGAAGCGCATCTTCTCCGACGAGTCCATCCGGGCCACCCTGGCGGACCGGGGCTACTTCCTGTCCTCTGCCAACTCCATCAACTGGGGCCGCATCCTGCCCCAGGTGGTCTACTACATCTCCGCCTACTGCGACCTGGTGCGGGACGGCAAGCTGACCATGGGGGACAAGGTGAACTTCTGCGTGCCCACCGGCAACTTCGGCGACATCCTGGCAGCCTACTACGCCAAGCGCATGGGCCTGCCTGTGGGGAAGCTGATCTGTGCCTCCAACTGCAACGACGTGCTGACGGACTTCCTCCGCACCGGTGTGTACGACAAGAACCGTCCCTTCCACACCACCATGAGCCCCTCCATGGACATCCTGGTGTCCAGCAACCTGGAGCGGCTGCTGTTCGACCTCTCCGGCGAGAACGACGCGGAGGTAAAGGGCTACATGGACGCCCTGGCCAAGACCGGGAAATACGAGGTGTC
>ERZ827423.3413-NODE-3413-length-10972-cov-3.218650_pt1 | contig 10972 bp, 6 predicted proteins | sample MGYA00519775_ERZ827423 | MGnify/ENA primary metagenome ERZ827423 (study PRJEB31778, sample SAMEA3449296) | human gut metagenome | biome: human gut; feature: human-associated habitat; material: faeces | place: United Kingdom | collected 2010/2012 ...
GACCTTGCTTCGCCTTATTGACGAACGTATCTCCACCCAAAACAAAATCATTGAGAAACTTCAATCCTTAATCAAGGGACTTGTTGACGAATTGATGACAGTTCTTTTGAAAGGAAAACTTTATCCGTTTTCTTCTTTCTATATTAAAGCTGGTGAAGGTGGCACTCCGACGACATCGGTAGTTGAATATTATACAGAAGGCACAATTCCATTTATTAAGATTGAAGACTTGTCTTGTAAATATCTGACAAATAATAAAGACTTTATAACAGAACTGGGTATGCAAAAATCATCAGCATGGCTTATTCCATCAAAGTCTGTTATATACTCCAATGGTGCTACCATAGGTGCAATATCTATAAATGAATATCCAGTTTGTACCAAGCAAGGTATATTGGGCATTGTTCCGAACACAAATATCAATGTAGAGTATTTGTATTTGCTGATGTCTTCTTCTTACTTCTCAAAAGAAATAAGCAGAATTATTACAGAGGGAACAATGAAAACTGCATATCTTAAGGACATCAATCATATCAAATGTCCTTTACCATCTATGGCACAACAAAAGAATATAACAAACTTAACATCCTCAATAGAGGAAAAACTGTCTATAGAACAGGAACTTTTAAGGTTCTTGAATTTACAGAAACAATATCTATTGCACATGATGTTTATATAAACAACATACGCAGCAGGTAAGATTTTTGTGCGCTTAGTGATATAACAAGGTTTTGTTCCACAACTAACTTTTGCTCGATGTTATGTAGCAATGATGCAATCCTTATTCGCTTTTCAATGGATGGATAGAATAATTTTGCCTTCCCATAATCTTTGAAGTAGATGTGAGGGATAGCCATTCCTGTTATATATGGAGTGAAATTGAACGCCATAAGTGCATAATACAGGTAAAGAATTGAGTAGTTTTCTTTGGCTGTTAGATAGTTGAGTGTTCCAATTACAGAAAAATGGTCATTAACATACGACAAAGAACCAACACCGGAACCATCTTTGACTATTAAAATTGATTCGCCATTATAAGCATAGTTGTTGGTATAGCCAATAAGTCCAGTTGCACCATATACAGGATATGAGCCAGTCACAGATACGCAATTTTCTTGCAATGTGGATGAATGGCATTCAAGGCAATCACACAAGCGTATATTGGGAGTTCCTGACTGTGTAAGTTGTGCTGCAAGTCCCTTGATTAAGGATTGAAGTTTCTCAATGATTTTGTTTTGGGCTGCAATACGTTGGTCAAGTAAAGAAATAAATCTTGCTAGCTTATTTTGTTCTTCGATATTTGTAAAATAGAATGGGATATTCTTTACTATATCAGCAGATAGATTGCCTTGTCCTCCCTGCAAATATGTTTGAAGTAATCTTGCCACATGCTTGTTCCATACGGATTCTACAAATTTCTTATTCTGTTTGGTTCTTATACAAAGTATTGCTTGATTTATAGCTCCCTTGATTTTACTAATAGCGATATCTCCACTTGTAGCCCCATAAAGTGCTAATAACAAGTCTCCAACTTCTACCATTTTTGCAGCGGAATTATCCAATCCTTCTTTCGTTATAAATAGTTCCGTTTCATCATTATGTAGTTCTCCTGACCGAATGAATGGAATATTCCCGTTATAATATTCTTTATTTGAGGATGGAGGCGTACCTCCTGAAAAGAAAGAACAAACTTTAGATAACTTACACTTTTCCCATTCCCCCGTAAACTCCGGGAATCTCAAAGCCGGAACATTGAGGGCTTTATTGTTGTTATTTGTTGCCATTGCTTTTTCGGGTTTATTCGACAATACCCAATTCTTTAAGATAAACCTCTATTTGTTTATCCAAGTCGGCGCGTTTGGCCTCCAGCTCCTTGATCTCGGCCATTACGGCGTGGATATCGATCTCCTCTTCCTCTTCGAACGTATCGACATAACGCGGAATATTGAGATTGTAGTCGTTCTCGGCAATCTCCTGCAATGTTGCGCAATGACTGTATTTTTCGATCTCTGTGCGGTTACGGTAAGTCTCGACGATTTTGCGGATGTGCTCGGGGCGTAATTTATTCTGTGTCTTCACCTTCTCGAACTCGCGCGAAGCATCGATAAAGAGAATATTGTCTTCCTGCTTGCGGCATTTTTTCATCACGAGGATGCAGGTCGGAATACTGGTGCCGTAGAAGATATTGGCAGGAAGTCCGATGATTGCGTCGATATAGTTTTTCTTCTCGATCAGAAACCGACGGATCTTACCTTCGGCCGCTCCGCGGAACAATACGCCGTGCGGAGCTACGCAGGCCATCGTGCCGCCCTCGTTGAGGTGGTAGATCATGTGCAGGATAAACGCATAGTCGGCCTTCGATTTTGGGGCAAGCACTCCGGCCTTGCTGAACCGGTCGTCGTTGTTGAATTTCGCGGCGGCACTCCAATCGGCCGAGAAGGGCGGGTTGGCCACTACGGCGTCGAATTGTTGATCGCCGAACTCATCGGCTTCGAGCGTATCACCGTTGCGGATGTCGAAATCGTTATACTTAATACCGTGCAGCAACATATTCATGCGGCAGAGGTTGAAGGTCGTAGGGTTCTTCTCCTGCCCGAAAATCTCATCGGCCTGTCCGCTCCGAGCCGTGCGGAGAAGGAGTGAGCCGCTGCCGCAAGTGGGGTCGTAGACCGTTTTCAAACGCTGCTTGCCTGTGATGACGATTTCCGCAAGAATCTGACTGACCTCCTGCGGTGTATAGAACTCGCCCGCCTTTTTCCCGGCTCCGGCAGCGAATTGACCGATCATGTATTCGTAGGCGTCGCCCAGAATATCAATCTCCTGCGCATCTTTCAACCCGAAGTCGATGCCGTTCAATGCGACAAGCACGTCGCTGATTAACTTATTCTTATCGTCGGCCGTTTTGCCCAGCTTGGGAGATGCGAGATCGATGTCAGAGAAGAGACCGCCGAAATCGTCTTCGCTTTCCTGACCGATGGTGCTGTCCTCGATTTTCTTGAGCGACCGCTCCAATGCTGGGAGGATATTCTCCCTGCGGTCGATCATCGAGATAATGGTGGAATAAAGGTATTCCGGCTCGACGAAATAGCCCAAATCCTGCACGCACGCCTCTTTCAGGTCGACCTTCAACTCTTCGTCGTCGCTCTCCCATGCCTCCTTGAAGGTCATGCCGTCCTCCTTCAGTTCCTCATTGGCATACAACTCGATTTTTTCGGAGAGGTACTTATAGAAGATGAAGCCGAGAGTGAAATACATAAAATCGCTGGCCGACATGTTGCCACGCAGGGTGTTGGCAACCGTCCAAAGCTGGCTGCGCAATTTTTGTTGCAGTTCTTCGCTCATATGCGTTGTGTGTTTATTCCCAGTTAAACGTGTCGATAATTATGCGGAGCTTAGCCAATACCCGTTTGAGGATATTGCGACGCTCCTTCAGCCCTACCTTCTTCTCTTTGATAGCGTTCTGAATGATTTCGGGTTTCTCGCGTTGAAGGTAATCGTATTGCGCCAGAAACTCTCTCAACGCATCGTGACTCAGGGCCTCCTCCTCGGCCAGACGTTCGATCGCCCGTTCGCGGGCTGCGCTGACGTAGTTCGTCAACCGCGTCTCCAAGTCGATGGACCCGTCCGCCTTTGCGCGGTTGAATCCGGCCTTGTCGTCATCGACATTCTGCTGGATAAACCCGTCGATGAGTTTGGCCTTGTTGCGCATCGAGGCGTCTCGAATCATCGTATCGATGATCTGCTGACGTTTCTGCCGGTAATCCTCGCTGTCGGGGTTCAGGTCGGCAATCAGCGCCAGAATGTAGGCGACATTGATGACGTCGCTGTGGAGCAGCTCCAAACAGAAATCCACGTTGTCGATATTTTCGTGTTCGATCTCGGTTTGTGTAGCGTCGGGAGTGCCCTTTTGCTTGTCTCCCGTATGACCGATGGCGATGTCGAGGTATTTGGAACGGAAATCCATGTATTCCTGCTCGGACATGATGAAATAGGGATCGTCCGCTTCGTACTCCTCGTAGATTTGCGCCTCGATTTTTCCCCGGATAATCTCGCGGAAAGCCAACACGAATTCGCGTTTCTCAGGTTCGCTTTTCAGCGCGTCGATGCGGCTGACGTCGGGATATTTCTCCAGAAAAGAGATCATTTTCAGATTCAACTCCTTGCGCACCTTCTCGAACGGCGGGCGTATGATCTTCTCATTGGGCGTGTTGTTACTGAAAAGTTTGATCGCAGCATCCACATTGGCTTTAAGGTCGCGGAAGCATACGATTTTTCCGAAACGCTTTTTCTCGTTCAGCACGCGGTTCGTGCGGCTGAACGCCTGCAACAACCCGTGATATTCCAGATTTTTGTCGACATAAAGCGTATTGAGCTTCTTGGCATCGAAGCCCGTGAGGAACATTCCGACGACCAGCAGCAGGTCGAGCGGCAGCATATCCTTCTTGCGTTTCTTCATGCGCTCGTTTACGTCGTCGTAATAGGCGCTGAAATTGTCGGTCGTAAAAGACGTGCCGAACATCGCGTTGTAGTCATCCATAATGGCTTGCAGCTCGTCGGCAGCGACCTTTGAGTCGGCAAACCCTTGATTCATTCCCGTCTGCCCGTCGTCCAGACTGGCGTTGGCGGCATAGGTGAAGATGGCGCCGATTCGAATCTTCGGATTCAGTTCCTTGAAAATCTTGTAGTAGCGGAGCAGCATCGGTACGGACTGAATGGCGAACAGTGCGTTGTACTCACCGCCGAAGGTCGATTTGTCGTAGTTGTTGAGAATGAACTGTGCAATCTCCCGCATACGCGCCTCGCTCTCGCAGTCGGTCGTCGTGCTGCCTTGATAATATTCGACCAGAAAGCCCAATACATTCTCGTCGGCAATGGCATCCTTGATCAAATACTTGTGCAGGCATTCGCCGAAAACTTCGGCCGTTGTGTGCTCCTGTTTGGCATTCTCGACGAAGATAGGCGTACCCGTAAATCCGAAAATTTGCAGGTTGTTGAAGAAGTTGACGATATTTTTGTGGCAGTCGCCGAAGTGACTGCGGTGGCATTCGTCGAAAATCATTACGACTTTTTTATTCCGAATCTCTTGCAGATGCCGGTTGTAGTAATCTTTCGTGACGGCACAATTGAGCTTCTGAATCGTGGTGATGATGATTTTCGAGTCACCGCTCAACCGCTTGATCAGCTCGTGCGTGTTGTCCGTATTGTCTACCGCACCCGGCTCGAACGCTTCGTATTCCGACTGCGTCTGCGTGTCGAGGTCGTGACGGTCTACGACGAACATCACCTTGTCGATTCCGTCTATTTCCGAGACCAGCTGCGCCGCTTTGAACGAGGTCAGGGTCTTCCCCGCGCCTGTCGTATGCCAGACGTAACCGTTCTTGTTGGTGTTCTCCACCTTGTCGATAATCTTCTCGACGGCATAGAACTGATAGGGCCGTAATACCATCAGACTCTTGTCGCCCTCGTGCAGCACTACATATTTGCTGATGATCTTTCCCAACGTACACTTGTCGAAAAAGAAGTTGGCGAACATATTCAGGTCGTTGAACGGCCGGTTCTCGGCATCCGTCCAGTTGAACGTGAATTTGTAGCCGCTGTTCGGATTGTTGGCAAAATAGCGTGTATTCACGCCGTTCGATATTACGAACAGCTGAATATAGTCGAACAACCCATGAAACGACGTCTTGTGATAACGCTGGATCTGATTGTATGCCTGCTTCAGTTCCACGCCGCGTTTCTTCAACTCGATCTGCACCAACGGAAGACCGTTGATGAGAATCGTGACATCGTAGCGGCATTGCCTATGGCCCTCAATGGCTATCTGATTGGCAACCTGAAACTCGTTCTGACACCACTTTTTTTGATTGAGAAACTCCACCCAAATACGCTCGCCATCTTCTGTTTCCAACGGATAGAGGTCTCGTAATTTCTTTGCTTTTTCGAATCGTGTGCCGCCTTCGAGGTAAATGAGGATCTTTTCGAACTCCTTGTCGGTAAATTGCGATCGGCCGTGAAGTTGCAACTCTTTTTGGTTATGCTTCTCCAACTGCACCTTGAAGTTCGTCTTCAGATTCTCTTCCTCTTTGATTATGACGCGCTCGTAGCTGTTGTCGATCAGCGTCTTTATCAATCCGTTCTCTAATGCTGCTTCGCTTTGGGTTGTCATGGCAACGAGCTTTTTGATGCAATAATACAAAGATAGGAAATAATCCGCAAGGCAATTCTTTGAGGATATGTTTTCTCCTGACGTTTTATTCATAACGTCGGAATATCGCCGTTTGTGAACCGGGTATTTAAGACACAGGACGGCCAATCGCTTGCGAATAAAACCACAGGGATCTTCAGGTACGATTTCATTTTAGAAAACGATGGATCGAAAAGTGGACTTTGCTTTATAGCCGTCCACTTCGAGTTCCGCCGTTCGGCACTCACCCCTGCTGCATGGCCTGTTCGAGCGCGCCTACGATCCGCTCCTTTTCGCTGCTGCCGTCCGTGGAGAGACGCAGAAGCGGCAGGCCGATCTTGACGAGAATACCGTTTTTGCGCCGGTCGCGGGCGACCTGCACCTCGTCGAAGCGGTGGTGGAGCACGCCGTCCACCTCGATCCCCAGAATCGGCGTGTTGTCCATCCGGTTGTAGAGCAGAAAGTCGAGATGCGAGCGGCGGCGGACGAAGAGGCGCTCCTCGTCGGACAGCTCGACGTTCCGTCCGACCAGATCGTACAGCCGGTAGTGTCGGTGGACGCCGATGGCGGAAAACCGATCCTCCTCGGCGAGAATTCCTCCGATGAGCCGTTCGGCGATCCGTTCGGCCGGCGATTCGCGTTTCGCATCGGAGGCGAACCGCATGGCGGCGTACTCCGTATGCTGCCGCTCGATCCAGTCGCAGGTGGCGTCGATCTGGCGCTGATTGTAGATCCGGCCGTTATGGGAGTAGGTTTTCGAGGCGGTTGTCGTCAGGACCGTAAAGGGATAGTCGCCCTTCGGTTCGGTCATGATGAGCAGCTCGTTCCGGTAATATTTCCGGTTGCAGAAGTCGATGATGAGCGGATGGCAGCGGTAATGTTCGCGCAGCAGCGTGACGGGCAGCCGTTCCCCGAAGACCCGTTTGAAGGAGGAGAGGATGTTCTGCCGCACGTAATCGTAAGCGTCGGGCACCCGATGTTTGTCGCGCAGCTCCTCGGCCTTCGCCCTGAGCTGCTCCTCCACGATATGCGGCAGCTGCCGGCTGTCGCCGATGATGATGATATTCCGGCAACAGGCGCAGCAGACGGCCGCCGTGAGGATATCGACCTGCGACGACTCGTCGATGATGACATAGTCGAGCAGGTGCCCCGCGCCGATCGAAGCGCACAGCGAATGGGTCGTACTCAGCACGACCGGATAGCGTTCGACGAAGGTGCGGAAATGCGTCCGGTAGTTCTGCATCGTGAACGGGGGCCGCTCCTCTTGCCGCGCTTCGTTCAGGCGTTCGTATTTGCGGTAGAGCATATCGCGGAACAGCGCTTCCGACACCTTCCCGTATGCTTCGATCAGGCTCTTCGCACGCTGCTCGTCGGACGGTGCCCCGAGCCGGGCGATGCGGGCCGAGAGCTCGGCGATATAGGTTTCGTAGAACTTGCGATCGGCATAGGCGGGCAGCAGCTCCGCATCCGCGAACAGCCGCTTCCCGGGCCACGCGCCGCACCGGAACAGCAGTCCGGCCCGCAAAGCGAGCGACGGCCTTCCGCCCTGCCACCTCTCGGTAACGAGATGCCGGAACGACAGCGCACGCCGGCTGTCGATCGGACGGAAGAAACAGCGGTCGACCCGCCGCATCCGCGCTTCGTCCAGCGGTTGTTCCCACAGCAGATGACGGTACTCGCATTGGGCATAGGAGCGTTTCGTCCGCAGGTCGGCCAGCTCCGCGTTGACGCGGAAAAGCTCGTCTATGGCCGCCGACAGCTCGCCCAGCCGCGTTCGCAGGGCCGTGCGTTCCTCCGCCGGCAACCGCCACGTAGGGTCGGGCATGAAATCCTGCTGTTTGTCCGCGAAAAAGGCCTGCCGTCTGGTCCGGTTTCCCAGTTCGGCCATCAACGCCCCGTACTCGTATTTCGACAGTTTGTCGCGCACGTTGTCCACCGCCGCATTGTTGTTGGACACGACACCGACGGTTTTTCCCTGCATCAGCAGATTGGCGACGATGTTCAGAATCGTCTGCGTTTTTCCCGTGCCGGGAGGTCCCTCTACCACGCTCACCCGATTGCCCAGCGCCCGCTGCACGGCGAGTTTCTGGCTGGCGTTGCAGCCGAAGGGATAGACGAGGGCCGCGTTGTCGACATCGCACGCCGCCGTCCGCCCGTTCAGATAGGCATACAGCGCCGTACGGGGATCCTGTGGATCGATGCGCTGCATCGTCTCGGCGAGCAGGGCGGCGATCGAACTTTTCTTCTCCCCTTCGGGAACCTCCTCTGCGGCTTCCGTATCGGTCTCCGACTCCAGAGAGGCTTTGGCTGCGAGAACCTCCGCGAAATAGGAAAGCAGCCGCTCTTTGTCTGCGGGGAGCGGCTGCGCATCGACCGCTTCGATCCGCGACTTCTCGATCGCCGGCGAACGCAAGCCCTCTCCGGCGCCCAGCCGGACATATTTCCCGTAGTCGAACAGCGTATCGTACGGCTCCTGCAACGTCCCGTCCTTGTAGATGCGTACCTGCCGGCGGGTGGCGAGCAGGGGATAGCAGACCACATGCTCCTTGCGATAGCGGAATACCCGCGCCGCGCCGTAATCGACATACACATACGCTCCGGCCGGTCGCAGCCCGACGATCTCCGACGTCTTGTCGACGTAGGCGTCGCGCCGCTTGTCGTGTACGAAAATCAGTCGGTCGGTCATCGTTCGGTTCGTTTATCGGGAATTAAAAACCGCTTTACCCTCACAAAGATAGTCATTTTGCCGCGAAGGGCAAGCCCCCCCCCTGCCCGATCACTCTTTCAACCACTCCTCCCGCAATTGTCTGGTCAGCTCCGACACTTGCTCCGAGAGGGCTTTCAACTCGCGCGTGCAGGCCACCAGCGTGTCGATCTGGCGGGGCAGCATGTTGCGCGAAAGGCAGGTGTTGATCGCCTTGACGACCTGATTGTAGTTGTTGCCCACGCGGGAAATCTGGGCGATGTACTCGTTCAGCCGGACGAGGTAACGCTGTTTCGTGGGGTCGGCCCTGACCACGCGGAACGTCTCGTCGAAGATTCGCCCGACGATGAAGCGGCTGCGGTTGTGCTCCAAGCCCGCCCTTCACAGCATCCGCTCGAAGCGGATATGCTGCTCCTCGGTCAGGCGGAAGGAGTATTTGCGGCTCTTGTTGTCCGATGCACGGTTCTTTCTCATCGTTCTCTCGTTTTAAAGGGTTCTGCATCGCCGGATGCCGCGGCCCCGCAGGGCGAGCACCTTTGTCGGACAAACGCTGGTTTGTCGGACAAAGGTACAGCTCGCTGTTCCCGCTACGGGAACAAAACGCCGCACAACGGATCGCTCGTTCCCCGCATCGAAAATCATACGCGGATCACTCCGACGACACTCGGTTTTCAGGATGCAATATTACGACGCTGCGGCGAGAGCGGCAAACCCTTCGGACGGCCTCCGGCGGTCAGGAGCGGCCAGCCGATTCGGGGGCCCCGAAGGCGTATTATCTTGCGGCCGGAAGCGTGAAAGCACTCCCGATCGAACGCACGTGCTCGTGTTCGCGTGGACGGATGTACGCACGTGTTCGCGCATGAGCGGATGCACGAATACGAATATCCTCGCACGACCTCTTACTGGCAAGAGCGAAAGCGAGCATCCGTCCATGCACGATTGCCGGCATCCTTTCACGGATTCGTGCAGACGATCATGTCTTCACCCGTTCACGCACCGCTTCACTCCCGATTGAATACGGCTGGATATACAATAAAATATTGTTTGCAGCGACGATACTCCGCGAACTGCTCTGACCCCGCCCCGCAGCTCCGGCCGGCCCGAACGGACATCCTCGAAAATGTCGGTGAGGGGCGGCCAGAGACGAACGGAGCCTAAACGCGCATGATAAGAATCGTGCGATGTTTTAAACAGAATGTACGTGAGCTATTATGCGTCGAATCCGATCGGACGATAGACAAGTAAACCGGCGGTACCTTCACCGAGAGTGCGGCGATCGCCGCGTAAATGGCATCCGGCACACGGCGCACCCTCCGAGGACGGTTCTCAGGTCTGCGACCTCCGCTCGCCCATCGCGCCGAGGAATCATTACCCAAGAGCCGCGGTCACTCCTTCTCCTCCTCGTTCTGTTCGATTTCTTTCGCCGCCAACACCTGTTCGGCATTGAGCCGTGAGACAATCTTTTTTCCGGTCTGTGCCTCGATTTCGCGGCGGGTGTTGCCCGCGATGCGTCCGCCCTGTGCCGCCACGATCCGGTTGGCTGCAAACGTGCGCGGACGACGCTCTTTGGAAATTTCGGTCGTCGTCGCCTCGGCGAGCATGTTCAGCACCAACTCCAAATTCGTCATGTTGTCGCGCAGACTTTCTGTTTTCAATCCTTTGTATCGCTTGTACTGCCGCGTCGTCATACCCGACCAGCCCTGCGTGATAATGTCGGTCAGCGTGGCGAACTCCTGTCCTCGCTTGATGCCGCGCCGCTCCCACTCATCGGTCAGCTCCTTACGCACTTCGATGGATTTCAGGCGTTGGTTAATCCAGTTCTCGGAGTATCCTTTGCGGTGGTAGTATTCCAGCATCCGGTCGATACCGAGTTCGGGGTCGTCCAGCTCTTCCAGCCGCTCGCGCCCCAACGACGCCAGCCACAGCTTGAACGGTTCGGCTTTCGGCGAAGGGATCGACTGAATCAAACGAAAAAGCTGTTCCGTATCGGCCACGTCCGTCATGCGCATCTTCCCGTCGGCAGCAGGCATTTTCAAACCGTGACAACTTGTCACGGTTTCGTTCCCTTCCGCCTTCAACCGCTG
>ERZ827423.3415-NODE-3415-length-10946-cov-3.740061_pt1 | contig 10946 bp, 10 predicted proteins | sample MGYA00519775_ERZ827423 | MGnify/ENA primary metagenome ERZ827423 (study PRJEB31778, sample SAMEA3449296) | human gut metagenome | biome: human gut; feature: human-associated habitat; material: faeces | place: United Kingdom | collected 2010/2012 ...
CTCTGCGGATCTGACCCTTGCGTACAAGCTCAACCTTAGCAACGTTGGGTGAATGTACGGGGAATACACGCTCTACGCCTACGCCGTAAGAAACGCGGCGTACGGTAAAGGTTTCTGCAATGCCGCAGTTATTCTTTGCAATAACCGTGCCCTCGAAAACCTGAATTCTTTCCTTTTCGCCTTCTTTAATTCTTACGTGTACCTTTACGGTGCTTCCTATAAGAATTTCGGGTGCGTCTTTTTTGAGCATATCCGCTGTAAGCTCTTTGATTACGTCCATCTTTTTTCCTCCTTAATTACTTCAAACGTTCGTGCCGAAATCGGCAGAGGACCGCTCGCTTCAATGTCGTTTTTCCGGCAATGAACCCACCCGTAAGGCTCGGGTGAAATCAAATGCACAAATGTTTAAAACATATTTTGCCTTAAACAGCTTTACTATTCTATCACAAGATCATCATAAAATCAAGTATTTTTTTACTTTGAAAATTCAAACCTTGACATTTTTAAAAAAATATGTATAATACATATTTGTGGGTTAAGCTGAAATGTAAGCTCCGCCTCGGAAAGTCCTCGCCGTGTAAAATTTAGAGGACTAAAACTTAATATGCGGGTATGGCGGAATAGGCAGACGCGTTAGATTCAGGTTCTAATGATCGCAAGGTCGTGGAGGTTCAAGTCCTCTTACCCGCACCAATTGGAATGTTCTTAAAGGATTTGAGTTCTTTAAGAACATTCTTTTTTACGTTTAAAATTGTTTATATAATATTTTTGGTTGCAGCAATATTCGTACCGAAAACGCCCTCAATAATAACATCTCCTATTTTCACAGGAGCGCAAACGCTTTTTGCCCTTATAAGCCGCATAACCTCAAAAATCTTATCCTTCGGTACAGGGGTTTCGGTTTTAACGCTTACCATAGTGTCCTCGCGGTTTTCAACGCGGACGGATGATGTAACCGTGCGCGTGGGGTTGGTGCATTCGTCTATTGCGTACTGCCTGCCCTTAGGGCAGCTGTTGCCCGTAACGGTTATATTATCGCCCTCAATCTCCACCTTAAGCGCGCACCCGCGCGGGCAGATTATACAGGTCATATCCCTTGTCATTTTACTTCCTCCAGACTGACGGTTATTTCTTCCCCAGTCAAAGCCAATTTTTCCGGCTTTAACACTATCTTTTCCATTTCACCGGGCGCTGCTTTCAGCCGCACGGCGGTTGCAAGCACATTATCGCCCGAACTTACGGTGTATTTAACCTTGCCGAACGGCTGTGCAACGCGCAGGAACAATGCTACATCATTTTTCTCATCGGCGTTTATTCGCTGCGGCAGAACATAGCGCACGCCGTTTCCTGCCTTTGTACTTACGGTTTTGCCGTTATTTGCGCCGTTCAGCACATAAACTGCTGCACCTCTGCCCGCAATTTCCGCTTCGTCTGATACATAATCCACCAAATCATGCACCTGCAAAACGTTTCCGCACGCAAACACGCCCTTGTGCTTTGTCTCACGGTATTCGTCAACTATCGGGCCGTTTGTTATACGGTCAAGCTCGATACCGGCATTCTTTGAAAGCTCATTTTCGGGAATGAGTCCTACCGACAGCATAAGCGTGTCACAGGGTATATACTCCTCCGTGCCGGGAATTGGCTTCAAATGCTCGTCTACATTGGCAACGGTAACACCCTCAAGACGGTCCTTGCCGTGAGTGCTGACAACCGTGCAGGAAAGGCGAAGCGGAATACCGAAGTCCTCAAGGCACTGAACGATATTTCTCGTAAGTCCGCCCGAATACGGCATAAGCTCGCAAACAGCCTTAACCTTCGCGCCCTCTAATGTCATACGTCTTGCCATAATAAGACCTATATCGCCCGAGCCTAAGATTACAACAGTTTTACCCGGCATATATCCGTCAATATTAACGTATTTCTGAGCGGTTCCGGCGGTCATAATACCCGACGCACGGCAGCCTGCTATTGAAAGCGCACCTCTCGGTCTTTCACGGCAGCCCATTGCAAGCACAACAGCCTTTGCCTTTATTGTAAGAAGCCCGTCCTTATTGTTAACGGCAGTTACCACGTTGTCGTCTGAAATATCAAGAACCATTGTATCGACTTTAACGTCAATGTCGGTTTCCTTAACCTGCTTTATGAATCTGCCGGCATACTCGGGGCCGGAGAGCTCCTCGCCGAAGTAATGCAAGCCGAAGCCGGTATGTATACACTGCTCAAGTATACCGCCGAGAGTATCGGCACGTTCCAAAATAAGGATTTTTTTAACTCCCTTGTCATAGGCCTCAAGCGCAGCCGCCATTCCGGCAGGGCCGCCGCCTACAACTACTAAATCATAACACGTTTCCATTATTCCACCTCATTTCGTCCTGTCAAAGATAATCTTTGACTCGCCGCCGAATTTTGTTATCTCGTTCATCGGAACGCCGAGTTCCTTCGAAAGTATCTCGACTACCTTTGAGCCGCAGAAGCCGCCTTGGCACCTGCCCATACCTGCTCTTGTGCGACGCTTAACCCCGTCAACGTCTCTTGCGCCTACGGGAGCGTGTATGGCGTCGAGAATTTCGCCCTCGGTAATGGTCTCGCAACGGCAGATAATCCTGCCGTAACGCTTATCCTTTGCAATAAGCTTTTCACGCTCTTCCTTTGTCATATTGCGGAAACGAACGGGTGCCGGACGACTGCCGTTAAAGTCTGCTTTCTTTTGGGGAGCGGCCTTTTCGGCGAAAAGCTCCGCGACATATTTTGCAATGGCTGGCGCAGCGGAAAGACCCGGCGATTCTATACCCGCAACATTGATAAAGCGGTCGTTTTTATCGGAATAGCCTATGATAAAGTCATCCGTAACAGGATGCGCTCTGACACCTGCAAACGATGTTATTGCGCCTCTGACATTTACGTTCGGAACGGATTTCAAAGCCTTAGAGAGAATAAACTCAAGGCCCTCGGGAGTTGTATCCACATCGTCCTTATTATCCTCATCCGTCGCCGACGGGCCGACAAGAAGGTTGCCGTCAACCGTAGGAGTTACCAATACGCCCTTGCCCATTTCGTTGGGGCACTGGAATACGGTGCGGTCAACAAGATGGCCGAAGGATTTATCGAGAAGATAATACTCGCCTTTACGGGCTACTATCTTTATGGAATCGTCGCCTATCATACGGGCAACCTCGTCGCTGTGAGTACCTGCAGCATTTATTACATATGACGCGGTTATATCGCCCTTCGTGGTATCGAGAACAAATTCCGAGCCGTTAAAGCTTATTGCCTTTACAAGACAATTTCTGATAAATTCAACGCCGTTTTCGCAAGCATTCTCGGCCGCCGCTATTGTTAACTCATACGGGCATACTATACCCGCGGATTTTGAGTAAAGTGCGCCGACTGCCTCGTCGCTGATATTCGGCTCAAGCTCATGGAGCCTATCGGCATCAATTATTTCGAGCTCGGGAACGCCGTTTTTAATTCCGCGGTCATACAGAAGATGCACATGCTCCATTTCCTTTTCGGAAAAAGCGACTACCAAAGAGCCGTTATTTCTGTACGGAACATTCAGCTCTTTACAAAGCTTAGGCATAATAGCCGTACCCTCAACATTCAGCTTTGCTTTCACGGTACCCGACACAGCATCAAAGCCGCCGTGGACGATTGCGCTGTTTGCCTTGGTAGTTCCCATTGCAATGTCGTTACACCTTTCAAGCACTGCTGTCTTTACGTCATATTTCGAGAGTTCTCTCGAAATAAGAGCGCCGACAACGCCGCCGCCTATAACGGCAACATCGTACTTCATAAAAAATCCACCCCTTGTTTTTATTCAGCTTAGTGAGACTTCACTAATCTATATCCTGGCCGGCAAAATCGTCCTTATCCTGCTTGCTGACAAGAACAATGTCTCCCGAGCCTTTGGTCCCCGTGAGTATTTCCGATATTTTCCTGTTGAGTCCGAGAAATTCATCTCTGAAAGGAAATGTATCGGCGTAATATGTATCAAAATCCGAAGTATAGCTCTTATCAAAAAGTGCCGTGAACGAAAACTTGGGCTTTGCCGCAAGCTTTCTGTTTTCCTCTTCGGATACGGTTTTATCGGTATCGAATATCGATATAAGTCCTACAACGGTCAAAACAAGCGCAAAAGCAAGGCTTAAAACTGCCCTGCCCGTGTTTGACTGCGGACTGAATAAGCCGTGTCTGTGCGCGGCACAGTAGCTTTTTATATGCAAAAAAGGTCTTCCCTTCGTTAAAATCTGAAATAAAGGAACGGATTATAGCTGTTCCCGACAAGCGACGCCGTTGAAATTGCAAGCGAAAAAATCACAAACAAAACCGATAATACGTCCACGGTAACTTTTCCGCTTCGCGTCTTTGAAAGAGAACCGGCAAAAATTTTGATGCGCGGCAAAAGCGGCATAGCACACACGGCACCTATTATAAGCAGAACCGCATAATTTACAATTACGGTCTTTTCCGTAAGCGTAACAAATCCGTTTGCGGCACCGAACGCCGCTTTGAAAAAGTATTTAATCTTGGATAAGTCATCGAAATAGAAGAACACCCATCCGATAATTATAACAATCAGCGAATAAATATGCCCAACTGCTCGCGGCAGTTTCTCGAGAAACTTTCCGATATACATTTTTTCAAGCATCAGGAACACAAAATAATAAAGTCCCCAAAGGACAAAGTTCCAGCTTGCACCGTGCCAAAGACCGGTGAGAAGCCAAACTATAAGCATATTCAGCGCCCAGTTTTTACGATTACCGCCAAGCGGTATGTAAAGGTAATCTCTGAAAAACGACGACAGCGTTATATGCCAGCGGCGCCAAAAATCAGAAACAGACACGGCGTAATACGGGTAATTGAAATTCTCAGGGAACGAAAAGCCGAACATATGCCCGAGGCCTATTGCCATATCTGAATAGCCCGAAAAATCGAAGTAGATTTGCAGGGTGTATGAGATTATACCTATCCACGCACCCGCGCTTGAAAGCCCGGTCAAATCTCCGCCTATGAGCTTTTCCGTGAGCTGACCCGCAAAATTTGCTATAATTGCCTTTTTCAAAAGTCCGGCCGAAAAACGCATAACCCCGGCGGAAATATTTTTCAGCGTGACTGTACGCTCTTCTATTTGCTCCTCCACATCGCTGTATCGAACTATGGGTCCTGCTATCAGCTGCGGGAACATAGACACATACAAGAGTAATTTGTAAAACGAAGGCTGCACCTTGACGCTGCCGCGGTATACGTCGATAACATAGGTAAGTGCCTGAAAGGTATAAAATGAAATTCCTATCGGCAGCGCAAGCTTGAGGTTCGGCAAATTCAGCGAAAAAAGAGAATTAACATTTTCGCTGAAAAACGAAGAATATTTAAAAAGCGCGAGCGAAGACAAAGTTATAACCGCCGCAAGAGTGAGAAAAAGCTTTGACTGCCATCTGCCGCGAAAGCGTTCGATAAGAAGCCCAAAAACGTAATCCACAAACGCGGTGGCAATCATCAGAAATATATATTTAGGCTCGCCCCATGCATAAAACACAAGAGAAAAGACGAGCAAAATCACGTTGCGCGAGGATGTTTTTTGCACTATGTAATAGCAAATAAAGCACAGCGGTAAAAACAGGTATAAAAAAGTCAGACTTGAAAAGACCAAAAGATATCACCACAAACATATATTAGCTTTAGTATTGTATCACAAAATTCTCAAAATTAACAGCCTTTTTTGATAAATATTATCAACGCACCGTATTTCAGCTCCAAAGACGTATTTTTCACGAAACTTTTTCTATTTCCGTCTTCAATCTCGCTATTATTCGTTTTTCCAATCTTGAAATATAGCTTTGGGAAATGCCCAAGATATCCGCCACTTCCTTTTGCGTGTGTTCATTATATCTGCCGAGACCGAAGCGCATATTCATAATCAGCTTTTCACGGTCCGGCAAGGCGTCAACCGTTTTTAAAAGGAGCTTCTTCTCGTCATCGTATTCGATATTTCGATTTACTTCGTCCGGCTCGCTGCCGAGCACATCCGACAAAAGCAACTCATTCCCGTCCCAATCGACATTCAACGGCTCATCTATGGAAACATCGCCCTTATGCGAATTTGTTTTGCGAAGATGCATAAGTATTTCGTTTTCGATGCAGCGCGAGGAGTAAGTAGCAAGCTTGATGTTTTTTTCGGGTCTGAAGGTGTTTACGGATTTAATAAGACCTATTGTGCCAATCGAAATCAAGTCCTCTACCGGCACACCGGAATTTTCAAATTTTTTTGCAATATAAACCACAAGTCTCAGGTTGTGAGTTATAAGGGCTTGCCTGGCCTTTTCGACATCGTTTCCGTTGCCGATGCGTATATCGGACAGCAGCTTTTCCTCCTCCTTTTTTGAAAGCGGCGGAGGCAGCGTCTCCGGTCCGTTTATGTAGTGTACGTCATTTAAAAGGAAAAGCTTTTTAATCTTTGCCAGCAGTTTTTTTAGCGCGTTCATTTTTTTGGTTTCCCTCTCTTATCTCAAAAATTTTCGGCCCTAAAAGCACCGAATAATCACCTGAAGAAAACGGCGTCTTACTCTCCGCCAAAATGACATTTTTTACTTCTCTTGCTTCTTTTTTTCCGATTACCGTAACCGAATCTATAAGCACGGCTCGCAGTATACTCTCACCGCCTACCGTTCCCGCCGGAATCAGTCTGATGCTTCCGTCATCGGCATTTATCGGCAGAGCGGCTTCTCCGTCAATAAACGAAAAGATTCCCTCCGGCACAAGCTTTTTCACAACAGAGCGTTCGGCTATAATTACGGGCGTATCCGAGAAGCCGTCGGAGAGAAGATTTCCCGTATCAAAAAGCGCCTTTGTAAAAACAGCCGTTCCTTTATTACATAGTTTTACGTCAAAAAGCTTGTCGTCGGGCGAATTTCGTTTTAAAAGCTTTGAAAAAAGCGTCAAAACCGCATAGCAGACAACCGTAGACAAAACGAGAAGCTTCACATCTATATCAAAATAGACCGCGGCGTTGTTATACACCATACCGCTCGGCTTAAAAACGAGCCAGACGGCAAGCATAAGTCCGGCGAAAATGAAATTCACGGCAAAAAAAGCGGCAAATTCTTTTATGAACACCGTAATTTTTTTCGGCGCAAAGGCAATAAGAACCAAAAGCACCGACATACAGAAATTCATAAAAACAGACAGTACATTCGGAATATTGGGCAAAAAAATCACAAGTGAGTATGCCCCGCCCGTAAACGCGCCTGCCGCAAGCCGTATTCTTTTCGGCTTTAGCCTTACAATCAGCGAGGCCGCCGACAACAAAAAATAGTTTATAAAGATATTTATTACAACAAGCACATCTACATATATTTTCGTTTTAATCACTCCGCAAGGCAAAAAATCAATACTGTTCTTTTTGTAATTATACGATAAAACCTCTCCGTAATTTGTCGCATTGTGCAAGGCAGAAAAAAAGCTCCGAAGCGCACAAGGCTTCGGAGCTTATAGTTGTATTTTAATTAAAGAAGGCTTGCGGCGTCCTTATCGAGATAAATCTCGGTATCGCGATGGAACTGAAGAATCGACGCCGGACAAGCGGGCGAAACCTCACCGTCAACGAGAGCCTTTACGGCGTCTGCCTTGGCTTTGCCGGTAGCTATAAGTATAATTTTTTTCGCGCTCATAATAGACCCGACGCCCATGGTAAGCGCATAGTGCGGCATGGGGTTTTCGTCAAAATATTTTGAGTTTGCCTCAATGGTGCTCTCTGTAAGCTTTACCTTAAACGAGCCCTTTGTAAAATGATTTGACGGCTCATTAAAACCTATATGACCGTTTCTGCCGACGCCGAGAAGCTGAATATCAATACCTCCGGCATTCTTTATAAGCTTATCATAGGCGCGGCACTCCTCATCGACATCATCGGCGTTGCCGTTCAGGAAATGCACATTTTCTTCTTTTATATCAGTATTATTAAAAAACTGAACATGCATAAATGTGTAATAGCTGTTTTTGTCGTTTTTGGGCAAAGCCACATATTCATCAAGGTTAAAAGTTTTGACATTTTCAAGACTTACAAGTCCGTTTTTATACTGCTCGCAAATATATTTGTAAGTCGGTATCGGAGACGCTCCCGTGGCAAGTCCGAGTACGATATCCGGCTTTGCATTGACGGCTTTTACAAATTCCGAGCCGACCTCTTTTCCTATTTCTTCGGCATTGTCATAAATTTTGATTTCCATGTTTTTCACTCCGTATGCTTTAAACTCATAAACGCCTATTATTATAGCATAATAAAGACTTTTTTCAACATTTATTTACCTGTCGCACAAAATATGATACAATTAATCAAAAGCGAATACGGAGGAAAACCATGATAAACTGCGGCACCGATATTGTAAAAATATCAAGGCTTGAAAAGGCGTTGGAAACGCCCGGCTTCTATGAAAAGGTTTTCGGCAAACGCGAGCGTGCGGAATTTGAAAAACGCGGCGCAAGGCTCGAAAGTCTCGCCGCCGCATTTGCGGCAAAGGAAGCATTCGGCAAAGCCCTGGGAACCGGAATACGCGGCTTTTCCCTGTGCGAAGCGGAAGTTCTGCATAAGGAAAACGGCGCACCGTACCTTTTTCTGTCCGGAAAAGCAAAAGCCGCATCGGATAAAATACACGCCGAATTCTCGCTGTCGCTCTCGCACGACGGCGACTATGCCACGGCATTTGTAATCTGCGTTACGAAAGGTGAAAACATATTATGATGAAAATATTGCCGTCAAATGAAATCAGAGAGATAGAGGCGAAGGCAAACAAAAGCGGTATATCGTATTTAAGGCTTATGGAAAACGCCGGCAGTGCCTGCGCCAAGGCGATACGCAAGAAATTCGACAAGACAACAAGACGAAACGTAACCATTGTGTGCGGCAAGGGCAAAAACGGCGGCGACGGCTTTGTAATAGCGCGAAAGCTTGCCGAAAATGAATATAATGTCAACGTTGTACTTACATCACGTGAGCCGCCCGTCGGAGACGCAGGCGAGATGCTGTCGCGAATTCGCGGCACGGATATAGGCATCTATCTTTACGACGATGACACCGAGCTTTGTGAAGAGCTCATAGTCGGAGCCGACATTACTGTTGACGCTGTTTTCGGAACCGGATTCAAAGGAGCCGCCGACGAAAAGAACGCGCGCATCTTCAAGGCTATATCAAAAAGCCTCGGATACACCGTAAGCATTGACATACCGAGTGGTATCGAAGCCGATTCGGGATATGTAAAAGGTGCTGCCGTTAAGGCTCAAATGACAATAGCTGTTATGGCGCTGAAAAATTCACTCGTGACATTCCCGGCTGCGGAATTCGCAGGCAATGTTATAGTGGTACCGATAGGTATCCCGGAGGAAATATTCAGCGAATACACGGGAGCTTACACCCTGAGTCCCGATGAAATACGCTCTAAATTTCCGCACAGAAAAGAAAACGCAAACAAGGGCGACTTCGGCAAAGGCCTTATTATTGCCGGAAGCTACGATATGCCGGGAGCCGCGGTCATAGCGTCTGCGGCAGCCGTAAACAGCGGGGCGGGGCTTATAAAGCTCGCCTTTCCGGACAAAGCATATCCCGCGGTAACCTCATCATGTCCGGAAAAAATCCTGTTGCCGCTTATGACAAACAATAACGGCAGAATTTCATCGCAAAACATTAAAAAGATAGAGGACGAGCTCAGCAAATGTGACGCCGTTTTAATCGGCTGCGGAATGGGCTGCGACCACGACACCGCCGCCATAGCGGAAGCCGTGCTGAAAAACTCCGCCGTGCCCGTAATAATAGACGCAGACGGCATAAATGCCCTTAAAGACAATATAAATGTTATAAAGAGCTGTTTGTCTCCGGTAGTCATAACCCCTCACCCGGGCGAAGCCGCAAGAATTCTCGGCTGCACGGTCGGCGAAATCGAAAAAGACAGAAAAGCCGCCTGCAAGGCCATATTCGAAAAGACAGGCGCGGTGGTTGTGCTCAAAGGCTCGCGCACAATTGTGACCGCTAACGGAATAGACTTCTACGTAAATCTCACCGGTAATCCCGGTATGGCAACCGCAGGCTCGGGGGATATGCTGTCGGGTATTATACTGTCGTTTATCTGTCAGAAAATAAAGCCTTTTTCCGCGGCGGTGTGCGGCGTATTCGTACACGGAATGGCGGGAGATATTGTAAAAAGCAAATACTCCATGATGGGCACCACGCCCACAAGGATGACAGAGGAGCTGCCGAAGATACTCAGGTCTCTTGAGCGCTGATTGAAGGAGTATATTTAATGAAAAAAATCCTTTCGCTTCTTTTTGCACTCATTTTACTGCTGTGCGGATGTTCAGGAAAGGATAATAAAAAAGGCAGAGGTCAAAAATATGTGTTTCCGCCGTCAGACGCCTTTTCTGCCGAAATAACGGCAAAGCAAGGCGACTTTACGTTTTCGGGCTTGCTCACATTTTCATCGGAAAGCGGTCTTACGCTCAGCTATTCCGAGCCGTCGGACATAGCAGGCATCACCGTGTCGCTTAAAGACGACACAGCAACGGTTACCTGCCCCGAAATGGAGCCTGTTATCGTGTCTTTGCCCGACTCATCGGCACTTTGCTTTACGGAAAAGGTTTTTGACGCTCTGAAAAACGGCGAATGCGACGGTTATGCTTTCGGCGGCAGGATAATCAACGAGGGCACCTTCGGCGGCACCGATTTTCGAGTGACAAGAGACAAAGCCACGCACAATATAATGTCTGTCGAATCGAGTGCTTACGGCATATACATAGAGTTTAAATACACAGCATAGCGCAAAAGAGCGGTAAAGGCATAAGCCTTTACCACTCTTTTTCTGCATTATTTAGAATTTCGCTTAATAGTTTTCGGCTTTCATCTGGAAATATGCCTGCGGATGCTTGCATACGGGGCAAACATCGGGAGCTTTTTGTCC
>ERZ827423.3416-NODE-3416-length-10943-cov-30.303361_pt1 | contig 10943 bp, 15 predicted proteins | sample MGYA00519775_ERZ827423 | MGnify/ENA primary metagenome ERZ827423 (study PRJEB31778, sample SAMEA3449296) | human gut metagenome | biome: human gut; feature: human-associated habitat; material: faeces | place: United Kingdom | collected 2010/2012 ...
TTCGGAGAGTTATCGAAGTGGTCATAACGAGGCGGTCTTGAAAACCGTTTGGGCTCACGCCCACGTGGGTTCGAATCCCACACTCTCCGCCAGAAAGCGGTCTCCCATCGCAGATGGGGGATCGTTTTTTGGTTAAACAACAGACAGATTATACGAATATGTTGAGTTTATTACATAAATACGTTACTGTAAACATGTAATAAAAACGCTTATATGCGGAAAGGCTGATTAATTTGGCAACATTACTCAAAAACTGCAAAATCTATGACGGAACAGGGAGCGATGCCGTTACCGGCAGCGTTCTGTTTGACGGAGACCGAATACTCGAAGTTGGCAGCGTTGACGAAAGAAAAACCGATAAGGTCATCGATCTTGAGGGCATGTCACTGGCCTCCGGATTTATAGACCCGCATTCCCACAACGATTGGTTTGCCATAAAGACAGAGCCTCTCAAGTATTTTGAGCCGTTTATCCGTCAGGGCATTACTACCTTTGTCACCGGAAACTGCGGCCTGTCTGCCATCGGATTTGACGATGATACTCCGCACAAGGCCAAGATGTGCGGCGGCCTTTTCTCATTTAGCGGCACTACCGGAAAGTACGGCTCGATAAAGGAGTTCAACGCCGCAACAGACCGCAATATACCCTGTAACATTGCAACGCTTGTTGGTCACTGTTCGGCTCGTGCGTCCGTTTCCGGTTATGAGAACAGAAAGCTTTCGGCCAAAGAGGAGGAGCAAATGCTGCAAATTCTTGAGGACAACCTCAAGGACGGTGCAGCAGGTGTGTCACTCGGTCTGATGTATGAGCCGGGCCTCTATGCTGGAACGGATGAGCTTAAAAAGGTCGTCGAGCTTTGCTGCAAATACAATAAGCCGCTTACGGTTCACCCGCGTGCTGAGAGCAAAGTCTCTATGTCTTACGGCTCGCTTTTCGGCCGCTCTCACCTTCTGCGAGCCGAGGATGAGTTGGTTGAAATCTCAAAGGGCACGAATCTCAAGCTCCAGCATTCGCACGCAATATTTGTCGGACGGCAATCGTTCGGCGACAAGGACGAATTCGTTGCCATTCAGAACAGGCTGCGTGAAAGCGGCGTCGATGCCATGTTTGATATATATAACGAAACTCTCGGAGTTTCGGTCATAACGGTAATACTGCCGGCATGGTATCAGGGAATGAGCAAACAACAGCGCAAAAAGCCTTTCAATAAGCTCAAGCTCCGTGTGCTCATAACGGCGGCGAGCGCGATGCTCGGCTTTGGTTTAAAGGATATCCAGATAGCGTACATTGGTCCGGGATATGAGAAATACGAGGGCAAGACCGTTCATGAGATAGCCAGAGAAAACGGCAAATCGGATCTTGACATGTATCTTCAGCTTTGCGAGGAGAGCGATTTCAAGGGCAGGGTCAACATGGGGCCGTACAGCACACCGGAGATAATACGTGAGTTTGAGCATAATCCCAACTGCCTGTACATGACCGACGCATGGGTCGAGGATTTCGGCGTTCAGAATCCGGCGATCTATGACTGCTTCCCGAAGTTTCTGCGCGATTCGCTCATCGGCACGGGCGACACCATACCGAATACAATCCGCCGAATGACGGGCGCAACAGCCGACAGGTTTATGCTCAAAGACCGCGGATATGTAAAGCCGGGTTATTTTGCCGACTTCACCGTATTTGACGAGAACGAAACAAAGAACGCAACGCCCGATCAGGCAAAGTCTTTCGGAATAAAAAAGGTGTTTATTAACGGCGAACTCGTGCTCGATAACGATGAACTTAACGCATCCGCGCTCAAAACAACCGGTCGTGCGCTCACGGTATAAAACAACAACCGGGCATTCCCTCATTTTTAGTGGGAATGCCCTTTTTAACTCGCAATTTTACGTCAGAATTTACGACAACTTTTTATGGAAATTTACCCTTCGCTGTCCGTTTGACATTTTTGCGCAGGCGTGATATTATAAGTTTGTAGGCCGCTGCGAAGCGGCTATTTAAAGCCGTTCGAGTTAGCAGGTGCTAACCACTTGTTTTTAACACGCAATCTCGGTTTTCAGAGATAATAAGTATTGCGGAGGTAGAGCAATGAAGTATATCGGAATACCTATGGCCATGTGGGCGGTGTTTGCAAAATCGTTTCGGACGCAGCTGACGTCGGTTTTCCGTTATGATGCGGCCACAGCAAAAGAAATTGCACGGAAAGCAAAACCGAAGTACAAGGAGATTATCGCAAAGCTGCCGGAATTTGAAAATGGCGACCACTTCAAAATGAACATCGTCGGCTGTGCCATGCTGGGGGCATTCATACTCTGTATGCCGAAGCAGCCGGATGCAGAGGTGCTGACGGTATACTATGAGAACGCTCAGATGACGCCGCTGATGAAGTGGTTCTGCCGCCAAAGCGGCAAGGCGAAGTTCACACCGAAAGATATTGCAAGAATGAAAGCCACTGCCGACCTGAAGGCGGCTGACCGCAACCCATACTCGTGGAACATGGACTTTTACGAATACTCCGACGGCAGCGGCTACGAGGGACGTTTTTCGAAATGCGGCATATGCACGTTGATGAAAGAGCTGGGGCTTTATGACCTGACTCCGGCCATGTGCCATTTGGACTACACCATGAGCGAGGCAGGCGGCGTGACGAACTTTGTTCGGCAGTATACCCTTGCCTCCGGCGGCCCCTACTGCGACTGCGGATATAAGAAAAAACGAGTGTGAGGTGGCAGACCGTTGAAATATTTTGAATTTGGGCAGGAGCACCCGGAGCTGATGGTCATGCTCCACGGCGGCGGAGTTTGCTATCGCGGCGCGCTGCCGGTGGCGGAAGAGATGGCAAAAACCTACCACGTGGTATTGGTGGCCTACGACGGCTTCAACCCCGACGAGCCGGAAACGGAATTTAAATCCGTACAGGATGAGGCACGGCGGCTGGGCGATTATATTGTGGAGCACCACGGTGGAAAGATAGACATTCTCTACGGCGTTTCTTACGGGACATTCATTCTCATGGATGTTCTGGCCGATGAACGCCTGGCAATCACGACAACCATCGCCGACGGAATGCCCACAATGGACTATGCGGATATTAAAAGTCCTGCTTTGCAGGATATCTATATCTTCTTTCCTATTGGCTTATCGGAAAAGCCGGCCCCATCCGAAAAAAGATCGTTTGCAAGATGATGGGTCGCACGGAGGAGTCCTTTGACCGTATCGTCTACAGGGATGCCACGTGGCAAAGCTGGGTCAATCAGGACAAGTGCATGATCGGGCGACACCGGAACTTTGAGCTTTTCAAGCGGACGGATATGCATATCTGGCACGGCATTGCCAGCTCCACGGAAAATAAGCTTGCAAAGCACATCAAGGCCTGGCAGGACAAGGGATATGCCTTTACCTACAAGATATTCTCCAACATGGGCCACGGTACACTGGCCGGAGAGCACCCGCAGCAGTTTTCACAGGAAGTACAGGCGGCACACCGATGCAGCCTGCAAAAGGAGAAGGCATGAAAGACACCGAACTGCAATTTGACCGCACTTGTCATGTGCTTTATTCAAAGCCCTGCAAAAAGCAGATACAGGCGAAGATCGCTCTGCACTATCCGGAAACAGAGCAGGATGAAATATGGGAAAAGGTCCAGAAACAATATGTTGGCTTTCTCTCCGACTGGCGCACAGATCTCGGCGGCAAGAAAAATTTTCACAACGGCGCAGGCGGTACATATGACTGCATTGCGCTGATGGCGTATTACACGGTATGCAGGAGCGTTACCGATCTCAACGAGATCGAAGAGATGGAAAGCGAGCTGTTTCTGCCGGCTTTTCGGCTGCTGTCAAAATTCGTTGACTGCAACAGGCCGTTTTTCAAAAAGCAGATGTACAAAAGCTTTGCAAACGCCAAGCGGCAGTGCGACAGCTGGCACGACTATGAAATGTATGTTGCTCCGTTTGACGAGGATAAGCCCATCTATTACGAATTTACAGCCTGTCCGGCGGCAGAGTTTGCTAAGCGGCACGAGCTTTTGGAGATAATGCCCGCTCTGTGCAACCCGGATTATGCGGCAATGGAGCTTATCCACGCTCGTCTTGTGCGTAAAACCACCTGCTCAAACGGCTGCAAATGCGATTACACAATATGCGGCGACAAAGACCCGTACCTGAACGAGCATCCCGAGTACAGGGATGAATTGGGATACAGGCGGAACAAATAAAAATTTTCGATATGGAGATGCGATATGAGCTATAAAATTGAGAAAAACACCGTCCAGGAGACTTTGATTATTCCGCTGTATGCGCGGAAAATATGCTCGGAGCTGTACCCAAGCCTCTATCGTGACGAAACGGCGATCAGGCTTGTAAGTGAAGCGGACTATGATTTTTCGGCGTTGGATAAGAAGTCAAGAACCCTTATGCAGCGCTTTGGTTCGCTTGAGGTCGCCATGCGTCAGAATGACCTTGCCTTTGAGGTGCGCGACTATCTGAAATTGCACCCGACGGCGGCTGTGGTGAACCTCGGCTGCGGTCTGGACAATACCGGGCGCAATTGCGATAACGGCAGCTGCAAAATTTATAATCTGGATCTCCCAGACGTGATCAAAGTCCGCAGCGAGCTGCTCCCGGCCGGTGAAAGAGAGAAAAATATCCCCTGCGACCTCAACGATACGGCGTGGTTTGATGAAATCGACGCATCCGGCGGCGCGATATTCTTCGCATCCGGCGTGTTCTACTATTTTTTCAAGGAGCAGGTACAGGCCCTGACGATATCTATGGCCGATGCATTTCCCGGCGGCGTGCTCGTATTTGACGCCGCTAACGAAAAAGCGGTAAAGCTCATATCGAAAACGTGGCTCAAGGATGCCGAGATAAAGGACGTCGGCGCGTATTTTTCCGTTTCGGACGCGAAAAGCGAGATCGGCGCATGGGATAAGCGCCTTAATGTGTCCAGCCGTGGTTACATGCTTGGCTATAACGATCTTAAAGATCCCTCCGTCAGCGGATTTTTCCGTTTTCTCGCCAAACTCGGCGACGAGATGATGAAAATGCAGATCGTGAAGATCGGTTTCGGAGGCGCTTTATGAAACACATTCATTTTGACATTGAGACAGACGGATTCTATGGCGCATATTGGGCGTGTAAAACAGCTTCGGATCACGCGATAATTGCCATGCTGGGCGACGATCCGGAGGACTATATGTCTCGCTCGGCGGTGAAATGGCTATTGCGGCAGGGTGTCAATGTCCTCACCATGTCGCCGGGGAAGAAGGATTACGGTCACCATAACTATCCGCTGGAGCGCATCGAAGCGGCAATCGCATGGCTGAAAGAGAACGGAAACAGCAAAATTGGCATCGCCGGAGCTTCTACGACCGGCACCCTGGCGCTGACGGCTGCATCCATGTTTTCCGACATTACTTTGACCATTGCCATGACACCCAGTGATTTTGTCTGGCAGGGCTTTATGCAGGGCAATAGGGACGGCTGCAAGGAATGGCCCATCGATGGCGAGTCGCTGTTTTCTTATCGCGGCACTCCCCTTCCCTATATGCCTTTTTGCTATAAGCACCCGGACTATTGGCACTGCATTGCCAATGAGACCAAGCGCACCGGCGATATGATAAACTCACGCAAGCTGTTTGACGACTCGGAAAAAGCGCACCCCATCCGCCCGGAAGAGTATATTCCCGTCGAGAACATTCACGGCAAGCTGCTGCTCATCGGCGCTGAGGACGATGTTCTGTGGGACACGGCAAAATACATTAGACGCATCGAAAAGCGGCTTTCGGAACACGCTCACGATTGCGAGGCAGAAGCGGTAGTTTACCGGCACGGAACTCATTTTGTTTTCCCCGAAAGCATGATCAAAACCATGTTTCCTATAGGTTCGGGATTGTTTGTTCGGCTGGCATTCAAAGCTGCAAAGCAATTTCCCGAGGAATGCAGGCAGACCCGTCTGGACATTGACAAGCGCATGACGGCGGCGATAATCGCGTGGAAAAACAACGAATGATAAAAAAGTCATGACCATCCGTTTTCTCGATGGTCATGACTTTTTTCATTGTGCTTTAAATGATTCCTTATAGCCCTCGCCCCATGCCCACATGGAGTCAAGGATGGGCTTTAAGCTCTGCCCAAGCTCGGTCAGGGAGTATTCGACCCTCGGCGGAACCTCCGCATATACCTTGCGGTGGACAAGGCCGCTTTCCTCCATATCGCGCAGCTGCGCCGTCAAAACCTTTTGTGACACGCTGCCGATCGACTTTTTAAGCTCGCCGAAGCGCTTGGTTCCGGGCAGCAGATCTCGGAGTATAAGCACCTTCCACTTATCGCCGATGAGGGTCAGTGTTGTCTCCACCGGGCATGCCGGAAGCTCAGTTTTCGTCTTAGTCTCGCTCATATCCATACCCTCCGAAAAAATTTTTTCAACTATGTCAAAAGGCCGCAAAGCCTTGCGGCTGCACAATTGTTTCCGTTCGGTAACCGGTCATTAGTATCCTTTAGGTAACTACGGCACAATATTGTGCTTACTTCACAAATCGGCTCTACGGCGTTAGTATAATGCCAACGAAAGGAAAAAACAAGCTTTCGATATGAAAACAACTTTGAATAATCATTTTGGAGGTATTTATCATGAAAAAGGTTATCGAGTTTCTGAACGCAAATCCCGTACAGTATCTGGCCACCGTTGGCCGCGACGGCAAGGCAAAGTGCCGCCCCTTCATGTTCGCAGGCGAAATGGACGGCAAGCTCTGGTTCTGCACCAACAACCAGAAGGACGTATACAAGGACATGCAGGCTAACCCCGAGATCGAGATCTCCGTTTCCAGCCCCGAATATGCATGGATCCGCCTGCACGGCAAGGCAGTTTTTGAAAACAACATGGCTGCCAAGGAGATGTGCATCGCAAACCCCATCGTAAAGGGTCAGTACGGCGAGGCTACAAACCCCATCTTCGAGGTATTCTATCTTGAAAACGCACACGGCCTTATCGCCGACTTCTCCGGCAATCCTCCCTACGAGTTCTGATAATCGGATAACTTAACATCTGGCGAGAGCTTGATCACGGTTCGCCTGTCAGCTTTAACCTCTCATCTCTCGCCGGTTCAATCTTCGGGACGGGGTGAAATTCCCCACCGGCAGTAAAGCCTGCGAAGCGCCTGTTGCGCCCGATGCGGTGAAATTCCGCAGCCGACGGTAAAAGTACGGATGAAAGAAGATATGAGGAAACACCCCCACAGATCTCCCCTCTGTGGGGGTGTTTCAAATCCAAGCATGTCTTTTCCAAGGAGCAATCATGAGCACCATTTCCATAGCAAAAAGAAAAAACGCAAATGCATTTTCCGTTCGCACCATATCCTCTATCGCAATGCTGGCGGCGGTTGCCTATCTACTGGCATTCGTCGAATTTCCGGTTCCTCTCTACCCTGCCTTTGCGCGGATGGATCTTTCCGATCTTCCGGCGCTGATCGGCGCTTTTGCCTTTGGGCCAATCGCCGGTCTGTTTATTGAGCTTGTAAAAAACAGTCTGCAGCTTCTGACCACATCCACGGGCGGCGTAGGCGAGCTTGCCAATTTTATAATCGGCGCTTCCTATGTTACCGCTGCCGGCTTTATCTATAAACACCGCAAAACAAAGAAAACGGCACTTATCGCCTGCGCTGTCGCGAGCTTTGTTATGGGCATTGCCGCGGCGATCGCCAACTACTTCATTCTGCTGCCGCTTTTCGAAAATTTCATGCCGCTGGATCAGCTTATTGCCTCCTTCGGCGAGTTTCTTCCGTTTATCCGCACAAAGCTGGATATTGTTCTGTTTAACGCTTTTCCCTTTAATCTGCTGAAAGGACTTGTCATCGGCGCTGTTACCATGCTTGTCTACAAACGCCTGACACCTGTTCTGAAAGGAGGCAAACAACATGGATTTTATTGATATTTCAAAGCGTCGAGTGACCACCCGGCAGTTTGCCCCGATCCCGGTGGAGCAGGAGAAGCTGGATAAGATACTTGAGGCCGGGCGCTGGTCACCGACGGCGGTCAACGCTCAGCCGCAGCGCATCCTTGTTCTCAACACAAAAGAGAGCCTTGAAAAGGTGCGCAAATTCTGCACCTTTAACTATAATCCGAAATATGCCGAGCTTGACAGCTCCTGCGACGACAAGGAGCACGATCAGTGAGTTTATTACTACGGCGCACCGCTTGTGCTGCTCGTGTGCTATGATCGCGACGCATGCTGGAAGCATCCCAAAAGCGGAGAAGCAAGCGGCGCAACGGACGCAACGATCTTCGCAACGCACATGATGCTGGAGGCAGCCAGCATCGGTCTCGGCACGGTCTGGATCAGCTACTTTGACAAAGCCAAAGCCCGGAAGCTGCTCGGCCTGCCGGATAATCGGGAGATAAACAACATGGTATACGTCGGCTACCCGGCAGAAGATTTCGTCCCCAATCCGAAAATGAGCGGCAAGCGCTATCCGCTGTCGCATTCAGTGTGGTATAATACTCTCGAGGACGGTGAAGAGCATGACGAGAAATGATTATCTGAGACTTCTGGTAGAAGAAATTCACTCAACGACAGTGGCAACTATCGGCGCCGACGGGCATCCCCAGACCCGTGTGATTGACATGATGCTGTGGGATGAAAACGGCGTATATTTCCTCACGGCCAAGGGCAAGGCTTTTTATGAGCAGCTTTCCGAGCAGGGCTATATAGCTCTGTCGGCCGTAAAGGGCAATATATCAATTTCGCTGCGCGGCAAGATACGGAATATCGGCAGCGAAAAGCTTGATGATATTTTTGAAAAGAACAGCTACATGCAGTCGATTTATCCCGGCGATACGCGGTCCGCGCTGGAGGTATTCTGCCTGTATGAAGCCGATGGCGAATACTTTGATATAAGCGATCCTGCCCATATCATGCGTGACAGCATTGTGATAGGCGGCGTTTCTTCCTCGCATTCTGGCTATTTTGTCGGCTCCGGGTGCATCGGATGCAAGCTGTGCTACTCGGTCTGTCCGCAAAAGTGCATCGACATCTTGCGAAAGCCGATTGTGATCGATCAGCACCGCTGCCTGCACTGCGGCCGCTGCGCCGAGGTCTGCCCGAAGCAGATCATTGAAAAGAGGCTCTGAGCATGAACCAAAGCGAAAAAAGACTTTTTCTCATTCAGTCGCTTTTAAACGAGCGGTCGGAGTATCGCGGCGTTTCCATGCCGCAAAGCTCAGCTGAGCAGCGTGAGCTTCTCCGTGGGCTTATGAACATCCGCCGGCCGCAGCGAATTTCATCCGACTTTTTGCAGGTTCAGGACGAATACCTGAAAAGCGAAACTGTCGATAAGGGCGTCACGGATATTGCCGATCTACAGCCCGTGCAGCCGGGACTGTACATCTGGCAGGGCGATATCACGACACTAAAATGCGACGCAATAGTCAATGCCGCAAATTCAGGACTTACAGGCTGCTATATACCCAACCATCGCTGCATCGACAATGCAATACACACGTTTGCCGGTATTGAGCTGCGCCTTGCATGCCAGGAGCTTATGCAGCGACAGGGCTATCCCGAGCCGACAGGGCAGGCAAAGATCACTCCGGCGTTTAATCTGCCCTGCCGGTATGTGCTGCACACGGTAGGCCCGATAGTTGACGGGTGCGTGACAGAGCGCGACGAGGAGCTTCTTGCCTCCTGCTACCTCTCCTGTCTTGAGCTTGCGGCGGAAAACGGCCTTGAAAGCGTGGCATTCTGCTGCATATCAACCGGCGAGTTTCATTTCCCGAACGAGCGTGCGGCCGAGATCGCGGTAAAAACCGTGAAGGACTTTATGACTGAGCAAGCAAGCGTCAGAAAGGTGATTTTTAATGTTTTCAAAAGCACGGATAAAGAAATCTATGAACGATTACTCGGAGCAGATCGAGCGCCTTAAGCAGGCACTCAGCGACGCCGACGCCGTTGTTATCGGCGCAGGAGCCGGTCTTTCCACCGCGGCAGGGTTTTCCTACGGCGGTGAGCGCTTCAAAAAGCACTTCTCGGATTTTGAAGAAAAATACGGCATTCGGGACATGTACTCCGGCGGCTTCTACCCCTTCCCCACTCTTGAGGAATTCTGGGCATTCTGGAGCCGCAGCGTTCTCATCAATCGATACATGAGCGCTCCCAAGCCCGTATACGACGATCTGCTCAAGCTCGTGTCGGACAAGGACTATTTCGTCATAACCACAAACGTTGACCACTGCTTCCAGAAGGCAGGCTTTGATAAAAAGCGGCTTTTCTACACTCAGGGTGACTACGGTCTGTTCCAGTGCAGCGAGCCTTGCTGTCAGGAGACTTTCGACAATGAGGATATCATCCGCGAGATGGTCGCGCGGCAGCAGAATATGCGCATCCCGTCAGAGCTTGTGCCGCACTGTCCGCATTGCGGAAAGCCGATGGCGATGAATCTGCGCTGCGACGACACGTTCGTGCAGGACGAGGGCTGGCACAAAGCCGCCGAGCGGTACGAAAACTTTCTGCGCACCCATGCAGGGCAGAAAATTCTGTTTTTAGAGCTGGGCGTGGGATACAACACCCCGGTTATCATAAAGTATCCGTTCTGGCAGATGACGGCGCAGAACGAAAACGCGGTGTATGCCTGCATAAATATGGGGCAGACCGCCTGCCCGGAGGATATAAAACGGCAGTCGATATGCATTGACGGCAATATCGGGCAATGTTTTCGAGATATGATGCGTTCTGACAGCAATTGTCTTGTAAAACACACTGAAATTTGATACTATTCTCCCTGTCGGAAAAATCTCGTTGAAAACAGCTTTCTGCACCGACGCAAAACAAAATATCGGGTCGGGCGGCGTGCTCTGCCGAGGCAGAGCAGCACGGAATGGGGTGCAATTCCCCGCGAGTGGGTCACTGTGAAGCCGAATGCGCAAAAGCTTCGGATAAGTCAGATACGT
>ERZ827423.3418-NODE-3418-length-10943-cov-4.015430_pt1 | contig 10943 bp, 8 predicted proteins | sample MGYA00519775_ERZ827423 | MGnify/ENA primary metagenome ERZ827423 (study PRJEB31778, sample SAMEA3449296) | human gut metagenome | biome: human gut; feature: human-associated habitat; material: faeces | place: United Kingdom | collected 2010/2012 ...
TCCCCCTAAAACCACTTGATGGTATTGCAAGCCAATAGTTTTATATTCAATAATCAAAATACAATTGCTTTCCGTTGCATTCTTATAATACTTAAAATCATATAGATTTAAATTGATTTCAGCAAGATCTTTAATTATATCTTTTTTTAATTGTTCTTGAGAAAATCCATCTTTTTCGTGAAAAATAATGTCTACTTTAAATGCATTCATAACTATTTCTCCTTTTAAAATTTTATAAGTATATATTTACCTTATTATACTATTTAATCTACATAAATTTAGAAAAATTTTTACTAACAATGAGCTTAATAAATTAATTTAAATGATATTGCGTGGATTTTTAAAATTGTATTATTTACTTATATACTATAGCATATAAGTTGCTATTTGTCAACAATATATTTAAAATATAATTCATAAAGACGTGTTTAAACATTTTTGTAATCTTCATTGTATCAAATGAAATAGGATAAAGCAAGAAATTCTGTAAAGTGGATATCCACTGGATGTCCACAGTAATGCTGCTGAACAGTACTTAGCGAGCGCAGAAAAGTAGCCATACTTTTCTTATCTGACCTGCAAGCATGAGTAAAAAGGTGTAATAGGTGTAATGAACGAATGATATATATTACCTTTTAGTCCGATTGAAAAAAGAGAATACAATATCTATCATTTGCATGAATGCTTAACTATCTATATAATCTTGTACAATAATAATTAAAGCGGTTTATCTTTCGATGATAAACCGCTTTTTAATTTTCAAAATGGTAAAAAGTCTAAGATTTTAATTGACATATTATGCAATTTGTGGTATAATTGTAAAATAAATAGCAATTATTTTAGAGCATACTTAACGGAATTGATTTACGATTTAAAATAGGTAATAAAAAGGGAATTATTAAGCATAGTTATCGTTTCGACTTATGTGAAACAGGCAAATACAAACTGTTGTCTTTTAAAAGTAAGTAAATATTTATTGAATTTTATAATTGTGAGGTAATGATATTGAAACCTACCTATAAGGATAAAATCAGAGATTTAAGGAATGGTGCTCAGGAAACTCAAGCTGCAACAAAGATCAGAGATAAGCTGACTGAATTAAGGTCTAAGGATGTCGTTATATCATCATATCGTTGGATATGGGAGTTGATCCAGAATGCAAAGGACTGTCCTAATTCATCAGGGAAGATTGACATTGAAATTAACTTTAATTCTGCAAGAAGAATTGTTGAATTCAAGCATAACGGTAAACTTTTTTCTACAAAAAATATAGTTTACCTTATCGAGCAAGTATCCACTAAGGAACGCACCAGTAATTCTAAAAGTACGGGAAAGTTTGGAACAGGTTTTTTAACAACAAACTTATTATCACCCTTAGTTACCATATCCGGATTGATAGATGATGAGGATGATACAGGCATTGCTCAATTTGAAGTCACACTTGATAGATCGGGAGATGATATAAATGAATTAAAAGCATCGATCAAAAACAGTTGTGAACAGCTTGAAAACAATACAAATAATATATCTTATGCCATAACAGGTAATGAGATGAATACTACGTTTTGTTATGCACTTGATGACAATGGTATTCAGGCTGCACAAAACGGTTTGGATAACTTTTTGATTACTGCTCCATATGTATTTGCTTTTGTATCTGAGCTGAACAAAATAACTATAAATAAGAACGGAATCATTTCCGAATACGCTCGCACACAACATGGCGTTACAAGAAGTGAAAATGTGTTTGTAAGCCGCATACGCAAAAATAATGATGCTACACCAATCAATATTCTTTTCATTAAAGATGAAACACTTATGCTGGCAGCAGAAATCATACGTCAAGAAGATACAAACTATGTTGCGCCTTATAATGAAAATCTGCCAAAGCTATTTTGTGATTTTCCATTATTGGGAACTCACGATTTTTCATTCCCTGTTGTAATAAATAGCAAAAGTTTCGATCCGAATGAACCAAGGAATGGAATAATTCTCTATGGTAATGAATCAGCGCAGAATAAATCTATATTAAAAAAAGCATGTTCATTATATGCTTCATTGATAGATTATTTTATTGAAAATGATTATAAGGATATACATAATGCAGTTTGTTTACCGGCTATTTCAAGCAAAGACTGGATTGATGTGCAATGGTACGAAGAAGCAATAATATCATTATTGAAAGACAAAATATCTAAGTTTCAAATGTTTGTTATGGCTGACGGGTCAAAGCAAACGCTTCAGGATACGATGGGATCAGAGCAAAATATTTTTCTTTCAAGTGATGATACAAAAGAAATAAGAAATGCTGTATGGGGTTTATCAAGTCAATTATTCCCCCATAAACACGTTTGTTTTAATGATATTGATAATTGGTATAATTCCTTATGGGATGAGTGCAGGAACTATGGAGTTATTGAACTGATATCTGAAGTTGAAGAAATAGGTTCTCTTGAAAATTTGTCGAAAAAGGTGCCTGACGCAATTAACTGGTTAAAAGAACTATACGATCTCATATATAAGAAATGTTCTGATAATATAGAAGTAACTATGCGTGCAAATAGGATCTTTCCTAATCAAAACGGTAAGTTTTGTTGCCTCAATGATCTAAAAGTTGATGGTGGAATAGATAACGCATTCAAAGAAGCAGCAGAGTTAATATCAATTGATTTAAAATCCGAACTTTTAGATATACGTATTCCATTTGAACATTCAACCGTTATGTATTTTAACGATGCAGCTGATCGAATGTTTGTCCATGCACAGAAATATGGTGTTAATTCGGAGCAATTCTATAAGCATATCATAGGTATATGTAAGAACGCAGTAAAAAAACAACTGTCATTTATAGATTTATATAATTCACTCTTTACTGATGATCCAATTATCATTATAAACGACGCTTTAAATTATGACGATCGCTTATTAACTAACGCACTTGAATACTGGTGTAAAAAGATATGTGACGATATTGCTCAATGTAATTTTTGTCGTAATTTTTGTGAAAGGTATAGTTTTGATTTAATTAGCACATCTGAAATGTGGTTGTCAGAGTTTGTCGAATATCTGAGGTCAATAAATCACTTAGAATGGCTTGAGCAATATGCTATTATTCCAAATCAAAACGATTCATTTAAATCTGCATCGTATCTATACTATGAAGCAGATTCAATTCCTGAATTTGTAAAAGATGTATGCCGTATATCCGGTACTGATCTCAGGGAAGAACTGGCTTCTGTCAAAATAAATGTTTCGGGAATAATTCCAAGGAAAAAAGGATATAAAGATGTATCAACAATCATAACAAGTTATATTCGTGAGCACATGAACAATATTAGAGTTTCTTCCGATGAGAAAGAATCGTTTAACAAAACCTATATGTGGCTCAGAAATCGAAAAGATGATCCTGTGATAAAGCAACATTTTGAAGAATTACTGGATCACCTTTACTGGTTTTATAATGACGATGAAATATCTGAAAGCATATCCAAAGCCAATGAACTTGATGATATATTAAGTAAATTTGGTATTACTGATATTAAGCAGCTAGAAGTCATTTTAACTCAGAAAGAGAATGAATCTCAATTACCGAGAACTATAACAGAAGAATTACTCTGTCAATATGGAATAAGTTCAAAAGAGGAGTTTCAAAGACTTATTGACAGTAAAATACTTGATGATAATTTTTTTCATTATATCAATAGCAGTATTGAAAAATTTATATTTGTCCAACAGATATTACAGCGTACACTTACAAATATAAAAAATCATCTTAGTTCACTGCCAGGCTATGATCTTAATGATTCTGTTGCTATTCATAAAACTATTTTTACAGCAAAAAAGGATGGAAGAGAAATCTACATTATTGCAAGGCCGTCAGACTATGATGAAGTGATCCTTTATTATGATGCAGAGATTCAGACATTAGATTACACGAAAGACTTTGAACTATGGATAGAAGATGGGAGATCTACACCAGAGCAGCTCACTTTTGGAAAAATTATTCGACTGACCGGTGTAAATCGTATCCCTTTACGGAGAATTAAGTAAAATGATTGATAAAAATGAAGTGGAAAAGATATTGAATGGTAGTGTTGCTGATAATGTGATATGCCATACTTTTGAATTTCTTCCTACTAAAATCGCACCTGACATTAAACGTATTGCTAATATTGCAGGCGACTATGGCTATATTATGATTGGTGTATCTCTGTCAGAAAACAGATATACTGTCAATGGAATTGCCAATGGCATGTATATTCAAGAAGCTGTTAATAAAGCGATTTATCAACTTACTGTGAAACCACAAACCGAGGTTATCTCACTGAACATACATGGTAAAAATATATATGTCATAAAAGTATTTGGCATAAAAGAAGGAACAGCCTTACTGGACGATAAGATAAATGATCCTGCTATTACTGAATTCATCAATCGACTTTATAGTATCTGTATAAAGCTGCAAAGTAATGCTAAATACATCAAGGCTTCGGAAGATGAGCGTAATGATTATATCCGTGATATGCTTGAACAATACGATTATGTGATAAAGGATCAGACAAGAAGGGGGCTGTCCTCTTCTGGAATTTCATCGGGTGAAGTAGATATATTTGTCGAGAAAGATAAGGTCCCTTTTACAATCATAGAAGCACTTAACCTCAGTTCTATGAACAAAGATTATCTTGCAGCACACTTAAATAAAATATATACTTATGATACAACAGGAAACAATTTTAATGTTTGCTTGGTATATGCAGAATTAAGAAATTTTGCTTCATTTTGCGAAAAATACTGTAACTTTATAAAAGAATATGAGTTTCCATATCCGATAATTTCTGTTGATGAGAGTGTGAATAATGATTATATCGGATCAGAAATCAAAATTCTGTCCACTACTCATAACAGATCCGGACATCTTACTAAACTATATCATATCTGTATAAAAATTCTATCAAAATAGCTTTGGGGATAATTGATGACATCAGACTAATAAAATTACAAAAGAAAGGAACATAAATATGGATAACAATGAAATTTCTATTATTAAAAACACAGGTGAGTCCGTAAAAAACTTTTCTGATGTAATTCAAAAATTCTTTCAGCCAAGTCCTCTGGATTTGGCAATAGCTGAGGGGCACAAGCAAATAATTGAAAATGCCATTGACGGCAAGAAAATTAATCCGGATGTTGTGGATTTTCTTTGCGGATACAAAAAATATATTAAGCAACAAAAAAGATGTAAGAGTATTGCCAATAAAGCTAAAGAATTCATAGAAAATACTGCTGAGCCTGAAAATATCAGTGAAGATTGGCTTGAATTTTTTTTTAATAAAGCTAAGTTGGTTTGCAATGATGATATGCAACTTATTTGGGCAAAGCTGTTGTCTGAAGAAGCCAATAATCCTGGTACAATAAATCCTTCTTTGCTTCACACTATGTCAATTATGCGTTATGATCAGGCACTCTTTTTTAGTAACATTTCTCGGTTTGTATTAAGAGAATTTAAAAAGGATAATGTCCATCTTCTAATATTTATCAGACATACTGATTCTGATATAACTCCAAGCAAGTTAAAAGACTTAGAAAGATTAGGTTTAATAGAATGTAATTTTGAAAAAGAATATATTTTTAAAAATAAAAAATGGCTTACTTATGGAAATAAAGTTTTAACAATATTCGGTGACCCTAAAAATAATAAAAAGATTAAGGCAGGAAATGTAATTTTTACATATGATGGGGAAAAATTATACTCATTGATCAATCAAAGTTGTGAATATAGAAGTGAAATTTTAGATTATATTATTCAACAATTTAAAAGTAGAAATTGCAGGATATGTGTTAACGGTAAAGAGATTATGTAGCAGGCGAAAATGAAACTAACATTTCTGCAGGCTCTGCGAAAAAAACTCTGTAAAAACAATCAACTGCAGAAAAATGACTTTGTGGTAAGAGCGGCTGATCGGTCGCTCTTTTTCCTTTTTCAGTATAAATTGAATACTGCCGTTTGTCAAGCTCCCGATGCAAAATATCCTGATTTCACTGCGTTGCGCTCCGTTGCATCAGGATATTTTGCGGTGGCATCAGTTCAGCCTATCCGGATACATTATCTCAAGCTCACCGAGCACTTTGCCCCAGTCCCGAAGCGACATCGCCCATTTTTTGGATATCTCCGTTGTTGCCAGATACAAAGCCTTTAAAAGTGCTGTATCGCTCGGAAATACGCTCCTCTGCTTGTTCAGACGGCGATAGCCGCTGTTAAGGCTTTCAATGGCATTGGTAGTGTATCAGTGACCCGCTCAAGCTGCTCCAATGCTGCTTTTTCGGACGGTGCCTGATATATGGTCTTAAGGTCATTTGCAAATTCCTTCTTGTTTTTTTCTCCAACATATTTCAGTGTATTTCTCACCTGATGAACAATGCAGCGCTGTAATTCTGTCTGCGGATATGCAGCTGCTTCTGCTTCTTTCATTCCGGAAAGCCCGTCGGCACATATCACAAGAATATCCTTTACACCACGATTTTTCAGCTCATTCAGCACTCCCAGCCAATACTTTGCGCTTTCATTTTCACCGATATGTATCGATAATACTTCCTTATGACCTGTAAGACTTACTGCCGGGATAACATAAGCCGCAAGCTTTTTTATCTGACCATTGTCACGGACAGAAAAATGAACTGCATCTATGAACACGATAGGATATACTTCATCAAGAGGGCGATTCTGCCACTCTTCTATCTGTGGGAGCAGCCTGTCGGTAATATCCGACACCATTCCGTCACTTACTTCAAAGCCGTAAATATCCTCAATAGTTTCGCTTATCTGACGGGTCGTCATACCTTTTGCATACAGAGAGATTATCTTCTGTTCAATGCCTGAAATGTCCTTCTGACGCTTCTGTACGACCTTAGGCTCAAAGCTTCCGTCACGATCCTGCGGGGCTTCTATCTCGGTTTCACCAAAATTTCCACGTATTTTCTTGGTTTTCTTTCCGTTGCGGCAGTCGGTGTTGTCGGAGCGTTCATATGAACTGTATCCCCAGGTGCTCGTCCATCTCTGCCTCAAGCATTTCCTGTATCGTTCCGCCCGGCAGATCCTTGAGAGCGTCCTCAATATCCTTCGCTGTCTTGATATCATACTCCTGCAGCAGTCCTGTTATGATGTTCCTCTTGCCCTCGCTCATTGGCTCTCGTTTTCTTCTTCCCATAAAATTTCGTCCTCCTGTGTTATTTCTATTTTACCACAGTTCTTTCGATTTTTACAGACTTTTTTTCATAGGGCCTTTCTGCAAAGGCCTCCAAAAACACAAAGCAAAGTAAAATCCCACTTTCTCTTCCTGATCAATCGTAAACTTCATCTATCCTATGTTTTACTTGTGTTTATCATGTGCCAATCGTGTGTCGAAGCTGATCTATCCTCTGCCCGATAAAAGCGGCAAGTCTGTCTGCTCTCCGCGTGGAGATCCTGTCGCCTTCAATAAGAATATCATGTACTTCTTCATCAAATCCTTTAAGACGGCTCAAGCCAAATCGTTCAGATGAGCATACGAGTTTTATTTGTTCATGATGAGTAGTTTGAATGGTTTTGATTTTAACTCATACTCTCTCTTAGAAAATATGTCAGAAGTTTCTATATTGAATTTCAGACTTGTATCAGTATCAAATATCGGTGCTGCGCTAATAAATTTCAAGGTTTCAGCATTTCTGATAAGTCCGAAATTGCGATAATGCCTGTCATAGTTGCCGATGATATAGTCTGTCACAAACATTTCGTCAAGCCTGTCACCATATATCGCTGATGCCAAGCTCCCTGCATATGCTTACATAATGGAATAGGCAGAAATATTCCCGCTTCTGCGGGGGCAAATTCGGTATCGTTGGTTATAAAATTTTTGCATACGCAGAAAGGTCCCTTGCTACCCATAGCAATGAAATAATCTGTAAATCGGCTTATTTTCGGCCTTCTGCACAGCGCAGAAGCAATCTTTTCATTGAATGGCTCCGTTTATATGGTATTGTGTTGTCGGGCAACAGCATATCTGGAGCTTTTCTTTGGTGCTTAGTATAAAATTTGCTTTTTCAAAATTAAGCCCGATCATTCTATGCCTCATATTATTTTGACACCCGTAATACACTCGCTGTAAATAAATTCAGAGATGTTTTCACTGTTATTTGTTTCACGGTATTCTTTCAGCTTGCACCCAAAATCCTTATGCAGATCTGCTGGAACTGAAATTATACCGCAGCCGTTTTCTATCATTATTTTGTTTGCCAGGATCTGAGCTGTTCTTTTATTGCCATCAATAAATAGCCGGCACCGTATAATATACAGCATAAGATCAATAGCTTTTTTTGTTGACGGCTCATCTGAGTTCAGAATGTTTGCTATATGTTCTTCTGCATTAAGTTCATCGGGAATAACCGGCTTTCGTCCCGTCCCGCCTGCTGATACATCAATGTCTCTTATAATGCCTGCATTGACCTTAAAATTAAGCTGCCTTATATAATTCAGATCTACGGGATAATTTACAGTATCAAAGATAAATTGCCAGGCGTGCTTTAAATTTGCGATTTTTATAGTATCATCGACCCACATTCCTGCGACTGTTCTTCCCTCACATATCTCATATGTATCAGGAAAAGTAACGGTTATGCCTGCCAGACGTGACTCACTGTAAATTGAATCAACAATGTATCTTTTGGCGTATAGGATATTATCTTCAACGCTCATGTTATATTTATTTTCAAACATTTATGCAGTTGCTCCTCTTACATTAAGGCTTTTGTGATCTTTCTTCAAACGCATATTTCATCATGCTTTCAGATGTGTTTATTTTTGCTTTTTTCAAGAGCATTATAAAATCTCTTTTCTGCCACCACCGGGGAATGAATTATCGTTCCTGACCTTTTGACTGTTCTGCATTATCAAGTTCACCGTTGTTAATTGCGTCAGATATCTTGTCTGCGATCGCAGTTACTTTATCAAAAGGAAAAAAATCCTTTTCTTTTCGTTTTGAAAAATAAAGGTTGAGCAAATTTATTCTCTGCTTGATAAATTCAGCAAGATGATCTGCACGAAGCGGAGAAATAACATTGCCTTCAAGAAGGATATTTCTCGCTTCTTCTTCAAAGCCATTAAGATTTAAAAGCTCAAATCGTTCAGGGGAATTTACAAGCTTTATCTGCTCGTGATGAGTGGTTTTAAAAGGCTTTGATCTTAAAGAATTCTCGCTTTCTGCAAATATTGCTGATGTTTCCGTGTTGAACTTAAGACTTGTTCCGGTATCGAATATCGGTGCTGTTCCTTTAAATTCAAGTGTTTCCACGTTCCTGATAAGTCCAAAATTGCGGAAATGTCTGTCATAATTGCCTATAATATAGTCAACAACAAGCATTTCGTCAATTCTGTCACGGATATCCTTTATTTCCAGTTCCTCGCATATTTTGATATAATGGGAATATAAAGATACATTATCACGGTTGTGAAGTCGCATAACAGACTCGGCAGTGACATATTCAGTATCAGGAGTGATGAAGTTTTCGCATATGCAAAAAGGACCGTTTTTGTCAAATGCTAATGAATAATCAGTATAATTACTGATATTTAATCTCCTGCAAAGTGCAGAAGCTATCTTTTCGTTGAACGGCTCCTGCATATAAGGCAATGAATAGCCTTTGAGCAAACAGCGTTTGCCATCAATTATCTTCCATTTCTTTCGGATTTTTCCGTCAGAGGTATTATCAGGTGACACCATATCGGGATTTTCAGAGACAATGCCGTCAAATATCATCTTACCCATATCCTCGGAAAACTCATTCTCAAAAAAATTGATGTCGTTCCACTTGAGGGGAGAGCTAATAGGATTTATCCAATACTGATCGGAAAGAGATAAACCAAAACATTTTTCGGGAAGATAACTGAGATCATCTCTTCCTATGATGTCTCTGATATTATCAGATCCTATGTCAAACGCATTGATCCTGCTTGCGGGAATTCTTCTTCCTGCCCACCATTTAATGATATCCGCAGTTGTTTTATTCATATTGCTGCGTGAGATCCCGACAGGAAGATACTTTTCGTTTATAAGCTCATCTATAGATAAAATAACCCCATCTTCAATATTCATTGATAGTATCGGATGATTTTTATTCATAAGCAGATATCTGATAATATCACCTCATTATTAAAAATCTATTGCATTTTATTATACCATCTTATAACGCAAAAATCAACTTCCGAAAAGATCATTTAATGATATGATGTTTCTTGTTGTCATTTCTCAAAAGCTCTCTGTTCTTTGTTTTTTCTTCATTTTGCATTTCTTCTGATTGCTGTATCGAATACCTTTGTGTTCATCGCAACGGCAATATCTTCAAGAGCTGCTTTTGTTTCCCTCGAAAGCCGTGTCTGTATGTGCTATGATGTGTCTGTCTCCTTGCGGTCGTCTTTGTTTTTTCTTACATATCATAAACACCGCATAAGGTGCATTTTTAAGTTTTTTCGGAAAAAATTTTCCGCACAAATAAAAAAATACCGTTCCCATATGCGGAAACGGTATTTTTCTTTATTACGGCAGGCGTTCATACTTTTTATTTCACTCATTCTTGAGGTGAAAAATAAACTTTGTCTCACGATTTTCTTTTTTCGTTGGCATTGCATATTGTTCCAATCTACACAACATTACTTACATTATCGGGGTTTCAGGGGTGCGCCCCTGTGATTGAAATGCTTAAACCCCCAGCTATGCTGGGGAGAATTGAGTAAGACGTATCGGGTGTGATGACAATAAAAGCCTCCTATGATATAATAACAATGGTGTCGCAAGCCAAAGTAAAAATCATAGGAGGCGTCCAAATGGACAATAATAGTTTATCACACACAAGGTGGAGTTGTCAATATCACATCGTTTTCATACCAAAGTACAGAAAGAAAGTAATGTATGGAA
>ERZ827423.3419-NODE-3419-length-10942-cov-6.462937_pt1 | contig 10942 bp, 10 predicted proteins | sample MGYA00519775_ERZ827423 | MGnify/ENA primary metagenome ERZ827423 (study PRJEB31778, sample SAMEA3449296) | human gut metagenome | biome: human gut; feature: human-associated habitat; material: faeces | place: United Kingdom | collected 2010/2012 ...
CCCTACACTGATATATAGATTATGTCTTAAAACGTAATGGTAAGTAAATATTCTTAGGAATTTCAATCTCGTATATTTTAGTCTAAAATCCACTAGAACCTTAAATTCTGTATATTTTATAAAGAAATATAAGAAAGATTTAAAACAAAATGGCTTGTCTTTCCATTTACACCACGCAGACAAATCTTCTTTTATTTTTTCAAAACTAATCATACGAATTATTTTATTAAGTTACACAACACCTCAATATATCCATGTCCAAATTTCAAATCTGGCTCCATATAATTACCTTCACCCCATTCATTCCAGCTTTGCAAGAATAATATTTTATGCTCATCTTGTTTATCTTTTATCAAATCAAGAGCTTCCCTTACCATTTCCCCAAATAATTCAGGTGTTGAACCATACCATATATTATTGGTCTTTTTCCCAGCACGTGGACTACGATCAAAATTAGGAATAATTGTAGGGTAAACTTGTTCCATCGAGTCATCTTTTATATAATAATTCTTGATTATCTTTGAATATTTTATGCGCAAAACAATATCCACATGCAATACTTTTTGTATGAATCGTTTCATATAATATAACAGCGCGGTTTCTGATTTCACTTGTGCGCCATTTCCACCTCTTGAATTAATCGCATCAAAACCTAAAGATAATACATAATTATAAAATTCATTTGAGGTATTATTATCTTTTGATAATAAATTTCTAAATTTTCCTTGTGATGTATGGATTCTGAAATTTTCAGTTATACCAACAAAATGAAAACCTTTTAAGCCTTCTTTTTCTGCAAGTTTATTCCATAATTCTTTAAAATTAGGAAAATTCACGAAATCTTGTGGAGCAAATATTACAAATAGAAGTTTACCATCAACTTTTATATATCTTTTATCCTTAAATGCTTTCAGATATTTATAAAAATGCTTAATATGATCCTCTTCACCAAGATACTTCATTTCTGCAATCATGACCTCTTTATATTTAGTTTTTGAAGAAGTCCATGTACGGGTAGACCATGAATGATTAGCCCATCCCAAACAAAAAGGGAAATCTGGTTTTCCGCTATCAACTACCTCATTAAAAGGGCGTTCTAATAACTCTTTACCTCCTCCAAACCAATAATGCCAATAACAAAAGCCTTCAATGCCTGCTTCTTTTGCTAGTTTCACTTGTTCTTCACGCACTTCAGGTAAGCGTAAGTCATAATATCCTAAATCCGCAGGTACCCGGGGTTGATAATGTCCACGAAATAAAGGCTTTGCATTACCAACATTCGTCCATTCTGTAAAACCTTTACCCCAATATTTGTCATTTTCAGGTATGGGATGAAATTGAGGAAGATAGTATGCAATTACTCTTGCTTTTTTGGGTTCCATATTTTTATTATTTATAAAGTAATATTATGCATGCAAAATTTGCGAATTTCTATATTTAGCCTTTTTACTTATTAAGTAGACTATGATTAGACTGACTGTCATGTCAATCATTGATTGATAGGTTTTCAGAGTATAAAATGTTATACCTGTTATACATATATATCCCCATGTATAATATAAATATGCTCTAAACAAACTCATTGTCTTATTATTGCTTGCGATTTTTCGTAAATAAAAGCCTACAAACAATAGTAGTGGTAAAATGAAATATGCTAGGTCAGAATATAAATCTCCAATGAAAGTATAGAATCTTACAGGGTTTATTCCAGTGCGTGGTCCCCAATAATCTCTTCTGTCAAAAGTACTTGTAAAGGTATCAAAGCCAAAAATATTTTTAAGGAAAGAGAAACAATTGTCTCCTTCTGTAAAAGCTCTTGTATTCCACATATAGTTATTGAAGTTTAAAGAACCTTCTCCTATATATAAAGAAATCCAGCCGACAAGTGATACACTATTTGCTCCAGTTTCGTTGTTGTAGCGTGAAATGGTTATGATTGAGAACAATATAATGCAACAGACAGTAACCATAATCCCATATTTTATTATCAGTTTTTTTATCTTATTATCTAAAAAATAGCGAAACATCAGAAAGAGAAATACCGCTCTTAAAAAGGTAAAGACCAAAGTAGATCTACCAGACATACCTAATTCATATAATATCGGATTAAATGCGCCCAAAGAAAGCATAACTATGTTAATTCTCTTTTTATAGGATAAACATATATAGACAAACAGTAGAAATAGAGAACAATATTGAAATTTTAGGTTAATAGAATTACAAATACGTCCAGGCAGTGAAAACCAATTAATGTATTCTGCTCGATTAAAATCTCCAGACATTTTATCACTATATACATCTGCTAAAGTATTTGTATTATCTGCTCCATAAGTTGAAATGACATGAATAAGATTCTCTATGAAAGGCAATATGGATATAATTCCTATTGCAAGTATTATTTTATCAAATAACCATTTGTTGCCTATAGATATTTGCTTAATACTATCATCGCATGTACAAAAAGGATAAAATGATAGTAGTAAGCATATAATTAAGAAAACATAGGGGATTAGTTCGATGTTTGCATAATTATAAGGAAGTGCAGAATAATATACTATTGATGCGATAGAGGATAGAGTCCAAATGAAAATTATATAGATGAATTTTCCATATTCTCTCTTATATATAATCAAATATATTAAAAAAAGAATCCAAAAAACAGAATATCCAAAGACAAGATTCATAATTATTTAATTTTATATTTCCCAATGATAAAGGGACAATATTTATTTATAAAGAAAGAAATGCAAATTAAAATAAAAGATTCAATTAGGCTTAAAAATAATACCGATATATGATTTTCCACATATAAGACATTAGGCAATATTATCAAAGCCAATGCTTTTGCCTTCCCATTAAAAGCAAAAAATGCTTATGAATTCTTACCACAAATATTAAACAGACGGAAGTGATTGATTTGAAAAAAACGCAAACAGTGAAAATACCTATTAATGCTAATAGAATAAAACATAATGGATTGTCATAATAGTTATAGGCATAATGAAATTCCATATTAAAAACACTTTGCATCAAATATGCAATGCATATATACCCCATAAGAACACCTAATGAAAACCATTTGTTTAATTTTAAATTCGGAAACCAATTCGAAAAACCTATACGCATTTTTACGATATTTCCTAAAAGGAAAAAACTACTTGAAAAAAGAGCCGTGTCTGCATACCAAGGTAAGAATGACCCATTTTCATTTTTTATAAAGAATACTGTAAATAATAAGCATATGGCAACCAACAATTTACAAATAATGGTTTTCATAAAGATATGATACAATATGGTTACATATAACTGGACCATAATAATACATGGTATAAACCACATATTATAGCCTAATACTGTATCTTTAATCTTACTTAATACATAATTATAATTGCCCTGAAATATTGCATTCCAATTATCTATTCCTACAATTATCAATATAGCGTTTAGCCATAAGTAAGGAAGAAATAGATGCCTAAATATTTTTAATATATCATTTTTTAAGTTCGTATTTTTATAAAGGAAACCTGATATAAAGAAAAAAGTAGTAAGAAAAAACGGTGTATATAGTTTATATAAATATGGGTGTTAAATACCCGTATGTGCTAATAACACACAAAAAACACATAATCCTCTTACATCATCAATCCAAGTGACTCTATCCTTTTCCATAACAAGACATGAATTATTATATCAATTCTCTATAAGACACAAAGCCTTACTTAAGCATTGATTTTATAGTATCCTTTACACCAGCTAAGCGTTTTTTATATAATGGCATAAATTTCAGCAAATGTTCCCTTATTTGATATCTATAATTTATCAAATAGTCAAAAGATCGCAATAAATCCCCACCCTGATAGTCATCACAACGAACAATCAATCTATCACTAAGACATAAATCTTTAACAATTCCACGTGCCTTTATACTATAACCTAAAGCTAATGCAGGCACACATGTGCTATAAGCAGAAATTACAGCATGAGTTCGTGCTCCTATAAAAGCTTCACAGTGTGATATAATATAACGTATCTCACAATAATTATAACTATTACTGTCAAGAACATAGACTCTGTTTGTATATTTATACTGATTATATACGATATTGCATATAACTCTATCATCTTGATTCTTCCAGAAGACGTGAGGTATAAGTAATAACTGGAAATCTGTTTTTGTGATTATCTTTTCAATAAGAGAATGCAAATCCTTCATAAATGGAGACTCAACACCTCCATTTTTAAGAATCATATTGCTTATGTTCAAGCCTATAACATTCTTTTTTTCAAAATATGTTGGGAGATCTATGCTTTGAGGTTCAAGAATGAAAGCCGGATCTGGAAAACATACTACATTTCTAAGTCCTAGCGACTTAAAAAATTCTTCCGTGAGAGTTTCACGAGCATATAAAATACTGAACTTCTTTAATGCGTTAAATTTACGTTCAGTAAGATTTTCCTTTCCCATTGAACATGCAAAGAGAATAGATTTTATCCCTTTTTCATAAGCTCTGTTTACTGTGTATACAGCTTGATTATCACCATAACACATCATATCGCCACCAGTGGATACCATAATATCATGCTCAGAAATTTTACCTATGAACTTATCATAATATAATTCATATTCTTTACTTAGATATTTGTAGCGATCCCTACATAACAATTTATATAAAAAGAGAGGTATTTTGTGAGCGAATGTTTTTTTATTTTGCGGGATCAATGTAACATAATTATCAACTCCAAGTTTTTTGTCTAATTTTATATCAGAACACAGACCTATGAGATTTTCTTTTGGTTCGCCTAATATTAAAGCTGTTCCTTTTGATATAGCTTCACAACCCCTGTTACCACCATTAAGATGTAAGGGAAAGTAATATTTTTCCATTTTTTATAATTTACGTTTAAATCTATTTTTGCATTATGTAAACACATTTTTTACATTCACAAGCATTCAGTCAACATAAGACTTTGTCTTTTTATCATATGACTACATGGTGACAATTAGAGCTTTTACGATATATTAATCCTGAACAGATTCACAAATTTCAGATTTATGACCAGATGTTTTGTATAGCTTTCTCCTATAAAAACATATATGTATCAACCCGTTGGCGGAATTACTTATGCCGCCTTGTGAATAATATACTTACGGTTTGTTGTATCTCGGCAGCTTTTGCTTACGGTTTTCATTTGTTTCCGGCAAGACTGCAATAGGAGTCCTTTTATTGCGCGAAAGAGTATCTTTTGAAAGGCAAAGGCACGTGTCTTGCAAGCCGAAAAGATACCGTTTGAAACTGTAATCATCACAGTGCCTCCCAAAATAATTCCGCCAATAGGTTATGTATCATTATTTTTTAGTGATATGTATTCGTTAGGTGTATATCTTTTCGTTTAGAAATAGCAACATTGAATTTATCAAGTAAATTACCAATGCCAATTATTACAATTGGAACTTCATTTTCAGGGATATTAAAATGATTCAATTCTTTTAATTTACTATGAGTAAAACCACAAGACAAAGGAATAGTTCCCAAACCTAAAGAATGCAAAGCGTTTATCAAGTTCATCGCATATAATCCACCATCCACGTAAGATTGATGAATTTCATAATACAAAAATGCTTTTAAATTGGCCGTTACTAAAATAGATGTTCTGATCTCATCTTCAAAACCATGACATCCTCCCTGCCATTTTATTAGATTGATACTTTTTTCACCTTGAAAAACATGAGTATGCCATCCCTGACGATTGCAGGCAGAAGGTGTGCGTTGAGCTAATTTTAAGGCTTGATCAATAGCATCTTTTGCGACATCCTCTTTACTGAAATATCTTATAGAATGTCTACTCATCAAAAGTGACTTAAAATTTGTATTACATTGTTTCAATATATCATTCTGAGTAATTTGGACTATACCACCCTGTTCTTTAATGTCTATTAGTCCTGATTTATCCACTAATGATTTATATTTTTCTTCAATGGCAGGAATTTCTACTCCATTTGATTTTGTATAAGAGATATAATGTTTTATAGTGCCTAATGGGTAATATAGAAAATTCTTGTCTTTTTCTCCATATTTACATAAATACAGATTTAACCTGTCCAATAAATTAAGTATCTTTTGCTGCCCAAATCCTTTTCTAGGATTTCTTAAAGATAGACCTTTTTCTATTGTGTGATTTTCGCGGAGCAATGTGTATTGCATTTTTTCTACATCATTATCAGTATTAATTGATGCATTATATTTGATGATAAGTTTATAATAATAAATAATGTCTGCCAAAAATGACTTATGAATCTTTAGGAATTGTCTGATTTTAATTGCAAGTTGTTTCATGTTTTATAATCTTTTGATATTTTATTTACTTACCATTTTCTTGAAATAAACAAGTTCTTTCCAACCTAAAATTATGGCATAGAGTTGTATTTTCATTACACTATGATAACATGGAATGAAGATGTTTGAAAAACATCCGGTAAACAGAACCGTTATTATAGTAATTGCCGAAGAACCGATTATTCCATATTTTGGAATTAACAAATAATTCAGCACAATGCAAAGTACACATCCCATGATATTTCGGATGAATGTCCATTTCTGCATTCGCTCCATGATGATTATTTGTCCGCCGGATGATGATAGTGCCATTCCTACTGCCTTAAATGCCATAATCTGCAAGACTGGAATTGCAGGAGAGTATTTTACTCCATAAGTATATGTAATAAGCCAATATGCAAGCATTGAAACGACAAGCGACATGATAATGGCCGTCCATGTTGTAATACTGACAAATGTCTTTTTCTTGGCTTCGTATGTTTCGGGATGGTTTTCTTTTGCCCTTATCAGCATAGGTGTCACAGTCTGCACCAACACTGTCGGAAGAAAAACTATTAGGTCGACAAACTTTCCAGCTGTTGCGAAATAACCTACTTCCGTTTTATTTAACATGTTGCCAATCATAACTTGGTCAATGCGCTGATATATGATGACAGCCGCTCCAGACAAGACTAAAGGAAAAGACTCTTTCAGGATAAATCCGATTATTGTTTTGTCAAACCTCCATTGCCTGACTGAACCTACAATGGATTTATAGCTTATGTAATATCCACTCGCAACAAGAACTGTATCAAATATTTGCGCATAAATGAAGTATTCCAACGGAGCTTTGAGCCAAAGTAATAAGATTTTTATCCCTGCTCCAATAAAAGTACGGAATATCTCCGATTTTACGATGTACTTATTTTTGACAATAGACGTAAAATAATTCCTTAGAATATTACTTGTTCCTGTAAATAATGTCAGACCATAAGCAAGAATCATCAACGATGTAAAACGATCTGTTTTATATAGGAATAAGGATAAGACTATGCCTAAATAAGCAATCGTTGCAAATAATATTCTCAGCCTGAAACAAGTTCCTAATATTGCATCTTTTTTATCATTGCGCCTAGAAAGTTCCCTTATTTCAATATTATCCAATCCGAAAGTGGCTAATACGGAAAATATGGCAACATAACTGATGACATAGTTCATGATACCGTAATTCTCTGGTCCGAGATACCTTGCCACAAGAATGCCTACAAACAGGGCACTTGCCATGTTAACGATCTTTCCACCTAAAGACCATATCACATTTGAAGCTATTTTTTTTTGCGAATCAGACAGATGCATTGATTGCGAATATTCCTTTTTATAAAATTTTGGTGATTGGATTTTTGTTTGAGTTCTACGGCAAGATGCCCTCAGGAATTTCCTGCGGTACTTCCAGTATTATTTCCGGTCTCAGAAACATCTTCTGACATTTTTTTCTGTAAAATGAAGTTATTTGTTACGTTTGAATCGTTTCCTGTCGCTTCATTTATATCGGAAAATCGTCCTAACATATCGTACACCTGTTTCATTACCTTTTCCATTTCATCTATCGTTCCATCCTTTATCTCTATAACGTTTTTACTTTTAACGATTTTCAGGAATAATTCCAATGAATAGATTAAAATGTGCTTGCCTGTTTCCGCAGCAAATTCTTTAAACAAACAAGGATGAGGTGTTATGGTTTGTGAGTTCTCTTTCAAATACCAGTCTTCTTTTGTGTCACTTGATACGAATATCACGTGGCGTTGATTCTCTTTGGCATAAGACATGATTTGCTTCCATACAATCAAATCACCGTATTTTTTATCATCTGATTTATTTTTGTCTTTATACCCAGGTGGCACTGTCTTCTCATATCTTTGTTGCCCTTCTTCGTGGATCTTCTGCAAATCATCCTCACTTAATTCTTCCCCTACTCGTCTTTTGAATATATCAGCGATTTTGGTTTTCAAAGAATCGTTTTTTATTGATTGTTTGAGCTTATCCTGCTGTTCATCAAATATCCGCTTGATATTGTTAAGCATTTCTTCGATATCCTGACACTGCTCTTCGTTGAGAAACGGATGATTGCGTTTTTCATTTATTTTGGCCTTGAATTCCTTTAAGCAACCATAAGCTTCATCGAAATTTCCCATTTGTGAATAAACAACGGGATACAATTCTTCATGGTATTCTTGAGCCACTTGATAAGGAAGCCACAAACGGTCTTTCTCAGCGTACATTTTTAAGACTTTAATTAAATCATCGGAAGTTTCTGGAGATACTCGATAAATGTCGAGCAATACATTTGTGTCTACTACAAGCGTTCCGTTTTCCCATACTTCATTTGCATAATCATCATCTGACCAATAATAGCCAATAAACTTGTCTTTCATAACGCCAAATTTTGTTGAACCCAATTATTGTTGGCTATCGTGCGTACCCATGCAGCTTCTTTGCCGCCTTTAATCACAATAAGCCTGTCATCATCATCTATAAACCTCATAAGAAAGTTGCGTATTTGCACTACTGTGGAATCCGTCACAATAGCCCATGTGGATTCTGTTAAACGTCCCCACGTACCAAAAGATTTAATCGCACTATAAAGCTGGTTATAATTCCGATTCGGAGAACATAAATCATAAGATATAATAAAACAATTTACCATAAATCAATTTGTTAAATAGACTAATAATAATCTTGTCAATCCCTTCTGAAAATATCTCTCGTATAAACCTTGTCTTTCACGTCATCCAAGCAACTATCATATCGGTTGGCAATGATGGCGTGACTCTGCTGCTTGAACGTGTCGAGGTTATTTACGACCTTGCTACCGAAGAATGTGCTGCCGTCGTCAAGTGTCGGTTCGTATATTATCACTTCCGCTCCTTTCGCTTTTATCCTTTTCATCACACCTTGAATTGAAGACTGGCGGAAATTGTCCGAGTTGGATTTCATTGTCAGGCGGTAAACTCCAATAACGCATCTTTTCTCCTCTGATGGGTTGAAGTCGCCACGATTGTAATAGTCATAGTAACCGGCCTTGTGGAGCACGCGGTCGGCTATGAAGTCCTTTCTTGTCCTGTTACTCTCTACTATTGCCTGGATTAAGTTTTCAGGAACGTCGGCGTAGTTGGCAAGAAGCTGTTTCGTGTCTTTCGGCAAGCAGTAACCGCCATAACCAAAGCTCGGATTGTTGTAATGTGTCCCGATACGTGGGTCAAGGCATACGCCGTTGATAATGGCCTGTGTGTCAAGTCCCTTCATTTCAGCGTAGGTATCAAGTTCGTTAAAGTAGGAAACACGTAAGGCAAGATATGTGTTGGCAAAAAGTTTAACTGCTTCAGCCTCTGTTGTACCCATGAATAAAGTATCGACATTTTCCTTGATTGCCCCTTCTTGTAACAATGCCGCAAACTCACGGGCTGCCTTATCCAAACGTTCATCACCTACAGGGCGACCAACTATTATACGGCTTGGGTAAAGATTGTCATACAGTGCCTTGCTTTCACGGAGGAATTCTGGAGAGAAAATGATGTTGTCGGTATCCATCTTCTTCCTTATCATTTCCGTGTAGCCGACAGGAATGGTGCTCTTGATTACCATTATTGCATTGGGATTGACGCTCTTAACCAACTCGATAACCTCTTCAACATGGCTCGTGTCAAAATAGTTCTTCACCGGATCGTAATTGGTCGGTGCTGCAATGACAACGAAATCTGCGTCAGAATATGCTTTTGTCCCGTCTGTTGTTGCGGCCAGATCCAACTCTTTTTCAGCCAAGTATTTCTCGATATAGTCATCCTGAATTGGTGACTTACGCTGGTTTATCAGGTCTACTTTCTCAGGAATTACATCTACTGCGGTTACATGATGATGCTGGCTGAGAAGTGTGGCAATACTTAGTCCAACATAGCCTGTTCCTGCTACTGCTATTTTTATATTTGAATCCATAATCATTGTTGGTTTAAATTCGATTTATGTATATGCCAATCGTATTTGTTGACACTGTTTATTTAAGACGATTTATATTTTTGCGTTTGAAATGATGACAGCCCGTTTGAATTTTACCGATAAACGTTGCAAAACGGCTTAACTCAACAAGCTGCCATCACTTTTCATTACAATTGCCGACGTTCAATCTTTGTGCTATGTTCTTGAATAATCTCCCGTTCGATGTTAAAGTTCATTCATCGCAGATTCAGGTGCAAGCCAATTCAGAAAGTCAAGAATGTTAGGTTCGTCAGTATAGAAACCGTTGATGTCCTTCTCAAATTCCCCGTAAAGGTCTTGGTGTATGGTGTATCTCTTTCCGAATTTTGTGGTAAAGAAATGGTGTTTGGCGTCCTCTTCCTCGGCTTCCTGTATACTGTCAAAGAAAATATCGCTATCCCATAAGTCGAAGGCATCAGTTTCCAACCATACTACAGGGCCATTGACGTATGTTTTCCCGAGATATGTAACAAGCTGGCCGACAAAACACATATCCTCAATCTTCCTTCTTGAAACACGGGCAGGAAATATGACATCAAGGGTCGTATTGTCCTTTTTCATTACCGTAACTGTATATCCGCCATCTTTGCTTTCAAACG
>ERZ827423.3421-NODE-3421-length-10939-cov-2.849504_pt1 | contig 10939 bp, 10 predicted proteins | sample MGYA00519775_ERZ827423 | MGnify/ENA primary metagenome ERZ827423 (study PRJEB31778, sample SAMEA3449296) | human gut metagenome | biome: human gut; feature: human-associated habitat; material: faeces | place: United Kingdom | collected 2010/2012 ...
GGATCGTTCCTTTCTGGGGCAGGCTGGAGCCCGCGCTTTCTTAATCCATCAGTATAGCAACTTCTCCCGTACCCGTCAATGGGGCGGACGGGAGGGAAATTTTCTTCACACAACAAAAGCGGCTGTCAGAAAAGGGAGAGGGACACACATTTCGTGTAGCCCTCTCCCTCTTTGTATGGCAGCATCAGAATAGACTATCCAAAAATGTAAGCAGCTTGGAAGAATCGCCGATGATGGAACCCATGAGCAGGGCGATGATCGGCAGCTTAGCGCCACAGGGAATGAACGTGGTGGTCATGATCGTCATGCGGCGGTCCTTCTCGTTCTCGATGGTCTTCGTGGCAAGCACGCCCGGCACGCCGCAGCCCGTAGAGACGAGCATGGGGATGAAGCTCTTGCCCGAGAGGCCGAAGCGACGGAACACGCGGTCCATAACGAACGCGACGCGCGCCATGTAGCCGCAATCCTCAAGGAAGGAGAGCAGGATGAAGAGGACGAACATCTGCGGGATGAAGCCGAGCACCGCGCCCACGCCAGCCACGATGCCGTCGTTTGCCAGGCTGATCACGAGATCGCTTGCGCCGAGTGAGGTGAGCCAGCCCTCCACGACCATGGGGATGCTCGGGCACGCGATGCCGAAGAAGTCGAAGCCCTCACCGAAGAGGTTGTCGTTCACCCAGTCGGTGCCCGCGGTACCGAAGGTAGAGATGGCCAGATAATAGACCACATACATGACGAGCAGGAAGATCGGCAGGCCCAGGATGCGGTTGGTGACGATGCGGTCGATCTTCTCGGACGTGCTCATGCGAGCGGGCGCCTTCTTGAGGCAACCGTCGATGATGTGCGCGATCACGGCGTAGCGCTCGCCGGTGATGATGGACTCGGCATCGTCGTCGCAATCCTGCTCGCATTTGGCGATGAGCTCTTCCACACGGTCGGCTGCGCCCTTGGTGAGGTTCACGAGCTTGGTTGCATCGGCGTCGCGCTCGAAGAGCTTGACCGCGTAGTAGCGGCGCTTGTGCGCGGGCACCGAGCCGGGGAGCTGGCCCTCGATGTGGTCGAGGACGTCTTCGATAGCAGAGTCAAACTTGTGCGGCGTCTTGCCGGAAGCGCTGCCCGCTGCCTGCTTGGCCTCGGCGATAAGGTTGTCGAGCCCGCGGTTCTTGAGCGCCGAAATCATGACGACCGGGCACCCGAGGCTCTTGGAAAGTGCCTCGGTATCGATCTTGTCGCCGTTCTTCTCCACAAGGTCGGCCATGTTGAGCGCCACGACCACGGGCACGCCCGTCTCGATAACCTGGAGCGCGAGGTACAGGTTGCGCTCGAGGTTGGTGGCATCAACGACCTGGATGACCACATCGGGCTCGCCGCTCATGAGGTAGTCGCGCGAGACGCGCTCCTCGGGGCTGTAGGGGCTGAGCGAGTAGATGCCGGGAAGGTCGGTGATGATCACGCTCTTGTCGGCGGAGAGCTTGGCCTCCTTCTTCTCGACCGTAACGCCGGGCCAGTTGCCCACATAGCCGTTCTGGCCCGTAATCTGATTGAACAATGTGGTCTTACCGCAGTTGGGGTTACCTGCCAACGCGATATGGAGCTGTGAAGCTGCCATGTAATCCTTCTTCCATAGGCTTTGAAACTTGGGTAAGTTACCGAGCTAGCAATCCTTAGCCCCTAACACCCCGAACTGGATTGTGACGAGCGCCCCAAAACCTGAACTCCGCGGGACTCTGCGCCGCCTGGCTCCTGGATGGCTCGTGGTTGGTTCCTGGGACCCGGGCTACAGCGAACCATTTGGTTCCTGGGAACCGCGTTTTCGGATGTCAATAAGCTGAGGTTAACAAATGCCACCGGAGCAGTGATATTTGTTAGATTCCGCTAACTCTACCTTCAAAAAAAGAGGTGCACTGCACCAGAAGCTGTGCGAGACGCGACACGATGCCTCGCCCGCCATGAGCGAGCGACACGCGACGTGCCTCGGCAATCGCCGCGTTACTGCACCTCGACAATCGCCGCCTCTTCCTTGCGAATCGAGAGCTCATAGCCGCGAACCGTGATCTCAATCGGATCGCCGAGCGGCGCGACCTTGACCACCGTGAACGGCGTGCCCTTGATGAGGCCGAGGTCCATGAGATGACGGCGGAGCGCCCCCTCGCCATGAAGCTTCACGATGGTGGACGAACCACCCACCTGCACATCTCCGAGCGTTTTCATTGCATCCCCCTTTCCACGTTCCGAACGGCGGAAGGCTCAACCGCGCGCGGGCCCGCCTTAAGCGGGCGCAGCACGCAGAGGCGTGCCTATGCCGTCATGACATGTGCGGCGACCTTCGCATCGAGGCCGAACCGCGCCCCCTTGATGGTCACGATGATGTTGCTGCCGCTTGAGCTCACCACATGCACCTCTGAGCCCTCGACAAAGCCGAGGTTCTCAAGATGGTGCTTGATGTTCTCGTTGCCGCGCACGCGTGCGACCGCAACAGTGTCTCCGCTGTGGACCAGCGATAGCGGCATCGCTGGCATCTGCGGCCCCTGTCCCATGTCAAACCACCCGTTTCATCGTTTCCGTCTTACGATCCGTGCGCACCTTTGCCGCAGCATGCGGTGCGCAACAGTTCACCTAAGTAAACTACCACGACAGCCACGCGAGGGGAAGATGAAATTAGCTATTGGTAACAAAAAAGTTTCTATTGGCACACTTTTCCCATGAGACAGTTGTGCCGGGTTAATCTGTCTCCTTCTTTGCTTCGCCGTCTCGGTAAACAAAACCCCGCCCGCAGAAGCGCGGACGGGGCAGAAACACAAGAGTGGAATAGATAAATGAGACAGATTAACCCGGCACGATTGTCTCGGAGACGGATTGACCTGGCACAACTGTCTCGCACAACTGTCTCTCTACAGATAGGAGAGCACCACCTGCATGGTGCCGGAGAGCTCCAGCGCATCGCAGGCGGAAAGGGCCAGCAGGTGCGTTCCCTTCTTGACCTCCCGGCCGTTCACGACGCCCTCCCCCTCGATCACGCTGATGCACGTAAAGGGATGCGGCGTCTCGACGGCGAACTCCGCAGGACACCCGTCCTCGCCCACGCGCACGAGGTCGACGGTGTAGCACTCGTTCTGCTCGAGCGTGGTCACGGGGCCCGAAAGCTCGACCTCGCCCGAGGTGAGCGGCGCGCAGTCGAAATCGATGACGTCGAGCGCCTGCTGCATGTGGAGAGGGCGCAGCATTCCGTCGTCCTGCTTGCGATCGTAATCATAGACGCGATAGGTCACATCGCTCGACTGCTGAGATTCCAGAATCACCGTGCCGCCCTTGATGGCATGCACCGTGCCGGGGTCGATCTGGAAGAAATCGCCCGCTTTGATGGGGATCTCGTTCAAGAGCTCGCTCCAACGGCCCTCCTCGACCATCTGAGCGAACTCCTCGCGCGAGTGAGCACGCTGACCCACAACGATGGTCTGGCCCGGCTCGGCGGAGAGCACGTACCAGCACTCCTTCTTGCCCAGCGAACCGTTCTCATGCTCTGCCGCGTAGTCGTTATCGGGATGCACCTGAATCGAGAGATCGTCCTTCGCATCGATGATCTTGACGAGCAGCGGAAACCGGTCGGCTTCGCAATTGCCGAAGAGCTCGCGGTGCTCGTCCCACAGCCACGAAAGCGTCCTCCCGGCGTACTCGCCCGAGGCGATCTCGTCGTCGCCCGCCGGGTGAGCAGAGATTGCCCAGCACTCGCCCACGGGCCCGGCGGGGATCTCGTAGCCAAACTCGGTTTCGAGCTTGCGCCCGCCCCAGATCTTCTCCTTGAACACCGGTACGAGCTCGATGATTGATTCCATGGTACAGCTCCTTGCCACGAGGTAAACGCCCTGCCGCCCCATTGTATGACAAGAACGAGACGGCTCCAATAAGACATCCGAAAGGGGCGGTGCGTGCGGTTGCGTTGCCTCACCTGGCATATCTTGTGATAAAACGAACCGGGTTAGTTTTATCACTCCACGTAGACCGTGATGAACTTGCAGTGCTTGAGCACGGACAGCTCAACCGTAGCGCCGTCCACGGCAAGTTCCTCCGTTTCGCGCTCGCGCAAATCGCAGATGCATGCGCGGTGCACCGGCTCCGCGAACACGAGCTTTGCCGTTGCATCCCCCTCATGCATTCCGCAGAACAGGCGCACGATGATACCCGGCTTCTCCGGATCCTCCGCCGCTTTCACAGCCGACACAATGGCCGAACCCTCAAGCGTAAAGACCGAGCCATGTGCAGGCCTATCGCCCACGACCTCGGGTTCCGAGAAGATGAGGCGGCCATTCAGGAACGCCGCATGCTCATAGACCTCAAGCTCCCCGTCATAGCAGCGTGCCAGCTCGGCCACACCGGCCCTGACCAGTGGCTAGAGGCAAGACTCGAGCTTGGCGCGAAGGCGGTCGGCGGTGGACTGCTCGTCGGGACCCTCGACCGAAAAGCGTAGCTCATCCCCTTGACGAGCACCGAGTCCCATGACGCCCATGACATCGGTCGCCGAGACCGTTTGCCCGGAGAATGCAAGGGTGATCTTGCCGTCGTAGGAACCGGCGAAAGAGCAGATTTCGGCCACGGGACGGGCGTGCAGACCCGCTCGGCCCTGCACCACATGCGTGAACTCGACCATGCTCCTCGCCTTTCTATCGGGTTCCTCAATAGTAACAATACCAAGCAGCCCAGCCGCCGTTGGATGGGGGCTGGGCCAAGGTGTAACAAAGATGCTCAATGTTAATGCGAGGCAGTCAAAATGGGACTGTCCCATTTTTTGTCAAAGTGGTCAAAACGGGACTGTCCCGTTTTGACTCATTTGTCATCACATGAGGCGCAGCGAAACCTCTTTGAGCTGGCCGAGTGACACCGCACTCGGTGCGCCCGACATGAGGTCGGAGCCAGAGCTCGTCTTGGGGAAGGCCATCACGTCGCGGATGGAATCGCTGCCCGCAAGCAGCATGCACACGCGGTCGAGACCGAGCGCGAAGCCGCCCATCGGGGGCGCGCCGAAGGTGAGCGCCTCCATGAGGAAGCCGAACTGCTCCTTCGCACGCTCTTCCGTAAAGCCCATGAACTCAAGCATCTTAAGCTGCAGCTCGGCATCATGGATGCGCATGCCGCCGCCGCCCGCCTCGAAGCCGTCCATCACGAAGTCGTACGTGCAGCTGCCCATGGCGAGCGGATTGGTCTCGAGCAGGTCGAGCTGGTCCACATGCGGCAGGGTGAAGGGCTGGTGCTCGGCCTCGTAGCGCTTGGCGTCGTCGTCCCAGTGGAAGAGCGGGAAGTCCACGACCCACAGGAAATCATGCCCCTCTCGCTCGATGCCCAGCGCATCGGCCATGTGGCTGCGCATGCCGCCGAGGATCTCGTCGGAAGCGAGACGCGGGCCAGCGGCGAACATCACGAGGTCGCCGGGCTCCACGTCGCAGCGGCTCTTGAGCTCGGCCATCTCCTCATCGCTGAAGAACTTCACGATGGGCGAGTTCATGGAGCCGTCCTCGCGGAAGGCGATCCAGGCTAGGCCCTTGGCGCCGAAGGACTCGGCAACCTTCGCGAGCTTATCGATCTGCGCGCGCGGCCAGGTGCCGGCACCCTTGGCGTTGATGGCCTTGACTACGTGGCCCTCGGTGTTGGCGGCGCCGGAGAACACCTTGAACTTGGAGCCCTTGAAGACATCGGTGAGGTCGACGAGATGCATGCCGAAGCGCGTGTCCGGCTTGTCGGAGCCGTAGGTGTCCATGGCATCCCAGTAGTTGATACGGCGGAGCGGCGTGGGCATCTCGACGCCAACCTGGGCGAACGCGTCGGCAAGCACGTCTTCGAGCGCGCCCATGACGTCGTCCTGGTCAACGAAGCTCATCTCGATGTCCACCTGCGTGAACTCGGGCTGGCGATCGGCGCGCAGGTCCTCGTCGCGGAAGCACTTAGCCACCTGGTAGTAACGCTCGACGCCACCAACCATGAGCAGCTGCTTGAGGAGCTGCGGGCTCTGCGGCAGGGCGTAGAAGCTGCCCGGCTGCAGGCGGCTGGGAACGATGAAGTCGCGCGCGCCCTCGGGAGTGGATTTGAAGAGCGCCGGGGTCTCGACCTCGGTAAATGCGCGGTTATGGAGCGCGGAACGGATTGCGAAGGTGAAATCCGAGCGCAGCTTGAGCTTCTCGGCCATCTCCGGACGTCGAAGGTCCAGGTAGCGGTAGCGCAGGCGCGTGTCCTCGGCGGTCTCGATGCCATCCTCAATCTGGAAGGGCGGGGTCTTGGAGCGACCGAGCACCTCGATATGGTCGACAAGCACCTCGATCTCGCCGGTGGGCAGCTTGGGGTTGACCGTCTCGGCATCACGGGCGATCACGGTGCCGTGCACCAGGATGGGCCACTCCGGACGCATGGTCTCGGCGGTGTGGAACGCGCTACCTTGAGCGTGCTCGGGGTCGAACGTGCACTGCGTCATGCCGGTGCGATCGCGCAGGTCGCAGAAGATCAGGCCGCCGTGGTCGCGGCGACGCCACACCCATCCGGTGAGGGTAACCTCCTCGCCGATGTTCTCGGCGCGAAGCTCGCCGGCGGTGCGGGTGTGCATGGAATGGATGTTCTCGGGGTTCTGGACGCCGGATGCAGCGGGCGTAGCGGTTGCGGCGCCGGTTGGTGCGCCAGCAGTGGTCTGGGTCTCTGCCACAGAGTCCTCCTTATAATCTGTGCCGCCCCGTGCCGGAGCGGGCGGCGTGCGTACAGATTGCCGAGCCTGCGTAGACCGCGCAGCCCGGCATGCGAGGGTCAATGGTACCAGCTCCCTGCCTCGAGCGCGAGCAAGCCACTCGATTCATACACTGTTAATGATGGAGGCCGTGGCGTCTTGCGCGACGCACTGGCGGTGCGCCGCACCGTATTTCGGCTTTATATCGTTCCGCGCGATGCACACGACGTAAGGAACCGCCCGTCGTGCGAGCGGTCTTGATTCACCGGACGCGCGGGCTATCGAAACCATGCTGGTCGCAGGCGCTTGGAGACCGCATCGGGCGCGCATAGCAAATTAATAGACCCCCTACTTTCGATTTTTTATCCAAAAATGCGCTAAGTCGGTCTTTTGTCTCGGGTTTTGACGGTGCCATCTGGCAACCGTGCTGGTAGGAAGCCTATCGCATGGCTCCGTACCAGCATACTTATGAAAGCGCACCCACAAACCTAAAGAAAAACGACCGACTTAGCGCATTTTTGGCTAACTTTGGAGAAACAGGGAGGGTATTAAAAGCATTGCTTGCCTTGGCAAAGCGACAGCCGGACGCTGCATCAAGTCCTTCATCAACGCGATACAGCCAACCGCGCTTGGCGCCGCACGTCGCATTGGCCCGCTCTTCGCCATGCGCCACGTCAACCCGGTCTGCATCCCCGCGCGCTGGCGACGGAAGCCATGTTTGGCGGACATTTTAACCAACCCATGGTTGCAGAGGCTCTGAGCTGGAGTTTTCCTAACTGATAGAATAAGGCCGGTTTGCTGTACCGCACGACCGATCAGAATTGATAAGCCAAATCTAGCCCGTTTTACCATAGTGATGCACCATGGTGACGCACGGGAGAACACGAAGACCGGAGGAATGCCATGCGCTGGCTCGGAATTGATGCAGGCGGAACCAAGACGGCGTTCGCCACATATGACGAGACGCTAACGCAACTCGGCCGTTTCGAGTTGCCAACGAGCCACTACGCACAGGCTGGCTTCGATGGCACGGAAGCTGTCCTCGCCGAGGGCATCGCCCGTGCCGAGGCGGCCGGGCTTTTAGGCGAGCAGTACGGCATCGGCATCGGTATGTGTGGGTATGGCGAGGGAACCACGTCGACGGCGCGCATCGAACAGATCGTGGCCAAAGTTGCCGGTGCGCACCCCTATGCGCTCGTCAACGACGTGGAAAGCGCTTGGGCCGCAGGGCTGAATCTTACCGACGGCATCGTGATCATCGCCGGCACAGGCTCCATCGCCTACGGCGTACACGGCGAGCGCTCGCTGCGCTGCGGCGGCTGGGACTACGAGCTCGGAGACGAGGGCAGTGGCGGTTGGCTGGGCAAGGAGCTGATGCGCGCGTTCACCCGCCAGTGCGACGGACGCGACCCGGCAGGGCCTCTGCGTAGCCTCGTGCGACAGGAGCTCGAGCTTGCCGACGATTTCGATATCATCGCCTTCGCGCAGGAGCACATGGCGAACCGCTCGCGCGTTTCGGCCCTTGCGCCCCTGGTGAGCAAAGCCGCAGCGGCGGGCGACGCAAGCGCCCAGCGCATCCTTGAGCGCGCAGCGACGGAAGAAGCCGAGATGGTCGCGGCCATTGTGCGCGGCATCTTCGATGAGCCGGATAATCAGGCGGCGGGCAGCATTCCCGTCACCTATGTCGGCGGCACGTTCAAGGCGGGCGAGGCCATCCTCGGGCCGCTGGGCGCTGCCCTCCCCCGCTGCTGCCGTCTCATCGCTCCGCTCCACGAACCAGAGCTCGGCGCGTGCCTCATCCTCCAGAAGCGCCTTGGTCCGAGCCTGTAGACACCCCCATAGCAGAAGCCGGCCGAAGCCACTCCCGCCATCTCGCCGAGCCCACTTCGCAAAAGCAAACGGGCCGGCAGCCGCAAACGGCTACCGGCCCGCGAAGGGGAGGCAAATGCGTGGCTCGTAGAAACCCGCTTTCTGTGACCCACTTGGTTCGTAGATACCCGGGGTCTGCGAACCACTCCGCAGCTATTCGCCCTTGGTCATCTCGCGGGCGCCCGTGGCACGGAAGACGGCCCAGTCGGCGATGCGCACGGCGTCGTCGCCCATGCGCTCGAAGTACTTAGCCACCATGAGTAGCTCGGGCAGGTACTTGGCGCGCGTCTCGCTCGCCTTGATGAGGTCGATGACCACGCCCTCGGCAGCCAGGTACACATCGTCGATGTCGTCGTCCATGGCGAAGACGCCGCGAGCCTTGTCCACGTCGGTGGTACGGAACGCCTCAACGGCCTCCTCGACCATCGTCGCCACGCGGTCGGCGGCGAAGTCGAGGTGCTCCTTGAGCTTGGCGGAAACCTCGGCAGGCAGGCTCTTGGCCAGATACGCCACGTCGCGGCTCATCTCGTCAATGTGAGTAAGATCCGAGACCAGGCGGAACGAGCCGCTCACAAAGCGCAGGTCTCCGGCAATCGGCTGCTGGAGCAGCATGATGTCCAGGCAGCCATCCTCGATGGCGGTGCGCAGACGACGCTCGGACTTGGCACCGCCAAGCACCTCGTCAATCGTGTCGGCGTCACCGGCAAGCGCCAAGGAGAGCGCGCGAATATCCTTTGCCGTCTTCTCGCTGAAGCGACCAAGCGTCTCGTCGATCTCTTCAAGCTGATGACGAAATTCGGAACGAGTAATCATTAGCTGAACCTTCCCGTCAGATAGTCGTTGGTGAGCTTCTCCTTGGGGTTGGAGAAGAGCTCCTTGGTGGGCGCTGCCTCAACGAGTTCTCCCAGGTAGAAGAAGCAGGTTTTATCGGCAACGCGCGCCGCCTGCTGCATGTTGTGCGTCACGACCACGACGGTATGGTCCTCGGAGAGCTGCATCATGAGCTCCTCGACCATCGAGGTCGAGATGGGGTCGAGCGCCGATGTGGGCTCGTCCATGAGGAGCACCGAAGGGTCGGTGGCAAGCGCGCGAGCGATGCACAGGCGCTGCTGCTGGCCGCCGGAAAGCCCAAGGCCGCTCTGGCCAAGCTTATCCTTGACCTCGTCCCAGAGCGCCGCGCGCGTGAGGCAGCGCTCCAAGATCTCGTCCTCCTCCGAACGACTCATGCGGCCCATGCGCTTCACACCGTAGAGCACGTTTTCGCGAATGCTCATGGGGAACGGGTTAGGGTGCTGGAACACCATGCCCACGTACACGCGGAGCGCGTTGGCGTCCATCTTGAAGATGTCCTGCCCGTCGAACTCGATCGTTCCCTCGGTCTTGACTGTCTCCACGAAGTCGCACATGCGATTGAACGTGCGCAGCAGCGTCGACTTTCCGCATCCCGAAGGTCCGATGAAGGCGGTCGCGCGGTTCTTGGGAATCTCGAGCGTTATGCTCTTCAACGCCTGGAAATCGCCGTACCACAGATTGAAGTCGCGGATGGAGAGCGTGCTCTCCACGCCCTCCACGCTGCGGTGGATATCCTCGTTGAACTCTCTATCCATAGTCTTCTCCATCAGCCGAACCTACCCGTCAGGTAATCGGCAAGACGCTGGTCTTTGGGTGCCGAGAAAATCTGCTGGGTGGTGCCCGTTTCCACCATATCGCCCACGTAGAAGAAGGCGGTGCGGTCGCTCACGCGGCCCGCCTGCTCCATGTTGTGGGTCACGATGATCTGGCAGAGCCCCGTGTCGCAGAGCGAGCGGATGGTCTCCTCGATCGTGTAGGTCGAGATGGGATCGAGCGCCGAGCACGGCTCGTCATAGAGCACCACGTCCGGCTTCATGGCAAGCGTGCGGGCGATGCACAGGCGCTGCTGCTGGCCACCGGAAAGGGCGTGGGCAGACTGCTTCAGCTTGTCCTTGACCTCGTCCCAGAGCGCCGCCTGGCGAAGCGACGTCTCAACAAGCTCGTCCTCCTCGTCCTTGCCGTGCAAGCGGCCGTGCTTCTTGGGAGCGAACAAGATGTTCTCGCGAATGGACTTGCGGAACGGCGTGGGCTGCTGGAACACCATGCCGATGGACTTGCGCAGCTCAAAGAGGTTCTCGGTCTTGGTGTTGATGTTGTGGTCGTGGTAGAAGATCTCTCCGCCAACCTTGCAGCGCGGAATCTCACGGTTCATGAGGTTCAGGCAGCGCAGGAAGGTGGACTTGCCGCAGCCGGAGGGCCCGATGAAGGCCGTGGCGCGGTTCTTGGGAATCTCGAGGCTGACGCCCTTGAGCGCCTGGAAGTCGCCGTACCAGAGGTTGAAGTCTCGGATGCTGATGG
>ERZ827423.3422-NODE-3422-length-10935-cov-12.992004_pt1 | contig 10935 bp, 8 predicted proteins | sample MGYA00519775_ERZ827423 | MGnify/ENA primary metagenome ERZ827423 (study PRJEB31778, sample SAMEA3449296) | human gut metagenome | biome: human gut; feature: human-associated habitat; material: faeces | place: United Kingdom | collected 2010/2012 ...
GTTATTCGGGTTGCCGCAGATGTGGGAATAGATAATACAAGTTATTTTGTAAGAATATTTAAGAAAATGTATGGGATGACACCAGGAGCATTCCGGGAAGAAGAAGGACTGAAAAAGGCTGGAGAAAAATAACATATTAGAAGAAATTCTCCGAATTTAGTTGACTTTTTGATACATCATGATATCATTACTTCGTATGGCTGAAGTGTTCGGGAGGGTGGAACAACTGGCTTTGTAAGAAGAACAAAAGAGAGAGGTTTTGGGAAAAGGAAAATGAATGTGAAATACGATTACGAGAGAATTGTACAGGGGATCCTGGACATTGGGGAAGCTATGATTAGATGTGGAGCGGAGAACTTCCGTCTGCAGGACAGTCTGTACCGTATTTGCAGAAGTTATGGATTTGTAAAGTATGATATTTTTGTTATACCAAGCAATATCCAGATTACGGCAGAGACACCGGAAGGGCAGATTATTACACAGATCCGACTGGTAGAAATAGGGGAATGTGACTTTGACAAGCTGGATTATCTGAATAATCTGTGCCGTAAAATCTGTAAAGAAAAGCCGGATGCAAAAGAAATGAGAAGACAGTTTGAAGAGGTGATGGGAAGACCGGAACAGAAGTGGTACACCCATTATGCGGCCGGTATTTTAGGTGGTACCGGATTTGCGGTATTCTTTGGATGTGATATAAGGGATGCGATCATTGCGGTGATCGTATCAATTGTGATCGTTGCAGCAGGGAACTGGCTGGCCGAACGTGAGAAGAACCTGCTGGCATATAACCTGATCTTATCGTTTATTGCAGAGATGATCATTCTGTTATCTGTTAAATTTGGATTTGCGGATCATGAGGAGCGGATCATGATCGGAATTGTCATGCTCCTGATCAGTGGACTGAGTACGACGAACGGAATCCGTGATCTGCTTCAGAAAGACTTTATCTCCGGATCGATCAATATCATGAATTCCATGCTTGGTGCTTCCGGAATCGCATTTGGTACGGCGATACCGATGATTCTTTTTGGCGGTGTAGAGGCGGAAGGATATATCCTTACCCCGAATCTGATCGTACAGCTGATTTCCTGTACCGCAGCCTGCGTGGGATTTGCACTGTGGTTTAAGATCCGGGGCATGCAGGTGGTTTACTGTGGAATCGGAGCATTTTTTACATGGCTGATTTATGCACTTGTTTATGAGGCGCGTCCAAGTAACTTCCTTGCAACTACAATTGCGGCGACATTCGTTGCATTCTATGCATTTATTATGTCGCGGATAAATAAAGCACCATCAACAATTTTCCTGACAGCGTCTGTATTCCCTCTGATTCCTGGACCGAATCTGTACTATGTAATGTACGCATGCGTAAGCGGGAATATGCATATGCTCCTGGAACAGACGATCACACTTTTTGCAACCTGCGTTGCAATTGCATTTGGATTTAACTTTGTAGATATTGCATCAAGAACTATCATGCGTAGTATGAAGGTAGAATATCACATTGGAAAAAGTGACAGATAAATAAAAAGTTTCAGCCGCGGATTTCATTCTGCGGCTGAAATTTTAGCCTGTGTGCCGGGAATATGCCTGGATGAGAGCAGATTCCGGATGCACCTGGACAGTCCGAAGGCTTTCGTAAAAAATTATTTAATTTCTTGACTTTATACTTTCGGTATGGTACACTAACCTAGCGAATGGAAGTATAGGTCTTTTTTTTATGCCTATTTTTAACAAAGAAAGTTTCAGGCGTGAAGCTTTCACGACAGCCTCGCAAGCTGTCATGCAACTAAAAATTAGAACATAAAAAGCGAGGTGGAAGTTGTGCGTACAAGAATTACACTGGAATGTACAGAATGCAAGCATCGTAACTACAACATGACAAAGGATAAGAAGTCTCATCCGGAACGCATGGAAACAAAGAAATACTGTAGATTCTGCAAATCACACACATTACACAAAGAGACGAAATAGTCGTTGAAGGGAAGTGAATGTTATGGGCGAATCTAAAGACAAAGCGAAGACAAAAGAGAAGAAAACTCCTTTCTTCAAAGGTCTGAAAGCTGAGTTTAATAAGATTATCTGGCCAGACAAAACCACACTTACCAAACAGACAGCTGCGGTCGTAGTTGTTTCCGTTATCTTAGGAGCGATTATCACGATCTGTGATATCCTGGTAAAATTCGGGGTAGATTTATTAGTTAGATAAGATACTGATAAATGGTAATGCAGGAAAGGTGAGTTTATGGCAGAAGCAAAATGGTATGTTGTGCATACCTATTCAGGGTATGAAAACAAGGTAAAAGCCAACATTGACAAAACGATCGAGAACCGTCATCTGGAAGATGAGATCCTTGAGGTCCGTGTTCCGATGCAGGAAGTTGTCGAATTGAAGAACGGCGTACAGAAAGCGTCTCAGAAAAAGATGTTTCCGGGATATGTTCTGATCCACATGATCATGAACGATGATACCTGGTATGTGGTACGAAACACAAGAGGTGTTACAGGATTTGTAGGTCCTGGATCCAAACCGGTTCCGCTTACAGATGAAGAGATGGCACCACTTGGTATCCAGAAAGAAGACATCGTGGTAGATTTTGAAGAAGGAGATACTGTGACAGTAACAGGCGGAGCCTGGGAAGGAACAGTCGGCATGATTCAGACTATCAATATGGCTAAGCAGAGCCTGACGATCAATGTTGATTTATTCGGCCGCGAAACGCCGGTAGAAATCAGTTTCGCAGAAGTCAAAAAAATGTAACTTTATGCGCAGTGCATAATGAACACGTGGGAGGGAAATCCCCGCAAATACCACAAGGAGGTACTTTAAAATGGCAAAAAAAGTTTCAGGTTATATCAAATTACAGATTCCAGCTGGAAAGGCTACTCCGGCTCCACCGGTTGGTCCTGCTCTTGGACAGCACGGTGTAAATATCGTTGAATTTACAAAACAGTTCAACGCAAAGACAGCTGATCAGGGAGATCTGATCATTCCTGTAGTAATTACAGTTTACAGTGACAGAAGTTTCAGCTTCGTTACAAAGACTCCTCCGGCAGCAGTTCTTATTAAGAAAGCCTGCAACCTTAAATCTGGTTCAGGTGTTCCGAACAAGACAAAAGTTGCTAAGATTACAAAAGCTCAGGTAAAGGAAATCGCAGAACTTAAGATGCCAGACCTGAACGCTGCATCCGTAGAAACAGCTATGAGCATGATCGAAGGAACATGCCGCAGCATGGGTGTAACTGTAGTAGAGGACTAATTCAGACTGCATAAGCAGAATGTAAGGAAACTGAAAAAATACGTGGGAGGGAATTCCCGTAATCACCACTAGGAGGTATTTAGAATGAAAAGAGGAAAGAAATACGTAGAAGCTGCAAAGTTAATCGACAGAGCAACTCTCTATGATAGAGATGAAGCGATCGCACTTGTTAAGAAGAGCGCGACAGCTAAATTTGATGAAACAATCGAAGCTCATATCAGAACAGGATGTGACGGACGTCATGCAGATCAGCAGATCCGTGGCGCTGTAGTTCTTCCGCACGGAACTGGTAAAAAGGTTCGTATCCTTGTATTTGCTAAGGACGCTAAAGCTGAAGAAGCTAAAGCTGCCGGAGCAGATTACGTAGGTGGAGATGAACTCATTCCGAAGATCCAGAATGAAAACTGGTTCGAATTCGATGTAGTTGTAGCTACACCGGATATGATGGGTGTTGTTGGACGTTTAGGTCGTGTACTTGGACCAAAAGGTTTAATGCCAAACCCGAAAGCCGGAACTGTAACAATGGATGTTACAAAAGCGGTAAACGAGATTAAAGCCGGTAAGATTGAGTACAGATTGGACAAAACAAATATTATCCATGTGCCAGTTGGAAAAGCATCTTTTACAGAAGAACAGTTAGCGGACAACTTCCAGACGCTTATGGATGCAATTAATAAAGCAAAACCAAGCAGCTTAAAGGGTCAGTACATCAAGAGCATTACATTAGCTCCGACAATGGGACCTGGTGTAAAATTAAGCGTAGCAAAAGTTGCACAGTAATTATTAGTTGACATCGAAAATAGATAATGATATAATGCAAAAGCATATTGCCGAAGACAGCAGGTGCCGAAAGGCGTAATCGCAGAGCCTGCCGAGGGAATTTATTGATGTAATATCACAATGAATTTTAGACCTCTCTGTCATTTGGCGGAGAGGTTTTTTGAACCTTTTATGTCTGAGGAATACAAAGAAAAATAAAAGGAGGTGCACGATTCGTGGCAAAAGTAGAACTGAAACAGCCTATCGTAGAGGAGATTTCTGCAAACATTAAAGATGCACAGTCCGTAGTTCTCGTTGACTATCTTGGACTTAGCGTAGCAGAAGATACTCAGTTGCGTAAACAGTTAAGAGAAGCAGGTGTTACTTATAAAGTATATAAGAACACATTGATGAATTTTGCATTTAAAGGAACTGACTTTGAGAGCCTTGCTCCAATGTTAGACGGACCAAATGCAATCGCTATTTCTACAACAGATGCTACTGCTCCGGCAAGAATCTTAAGCAAATTTGCAAAGACTGCTCCGGCATTAGAGATCAAAGGCGGTGTTGTAGAAGGAACTTTCTATGATGCAGAAGGAATGAAAGCAATCGCTGCTGTACCATCAAGAGAAGAATTACTTTCCAAATTACTTGGAAGTATGCAGTCTCCTATCACAAACTTTGCTCGTGTTATCAATCAGATTGCAGAGCAGGGCGGTGCAGGTGAAAGCGTAGAAGCTGCTCCGGCTGAAGAAGCTCCTGTTGAGGAAGCTCCGGCAGCAGAAGAAGCACCGGCAGAATAAGCCGAAAAGCAAAGACAGAAACAAAAATAAACCATAAAAATGGAGGGAAATCAGAATGGCAAAATTAACAACAGCTGAAATGATCGACGCTATCAAAGAGTTAAGCGTATTAGAGTTAAATGAATTAGTAAAAGCATGCGAAGAGGAATTTGGTGTATCTGCAGCAGCAGGCGTAGTAGTTGCAGCAGCAGGAGCTGAAGGCGGCGCAGCAGGAGAAGAAAAATCTGAGTTCGACGTAGAGTTAACAGAAGTTGGACCAAACAAAGTTAAAGTTATCAAAGTAGTTCGTGAAGCAACAGGCTTAGGCTTAAAAGAAGCAAAAGAGTTAGTTGATGGAGCTCCTAAGGTAATCAAAGAAGCTGCTGAGAAAGCAGAAGCTGAAGACATCAAGACAAAACTTGAGGCTGAAGGCGCTAAAGTTACTCTTAAATAATTGTTTATTAAAAAGTAACCAGGCTGTACTTGGTAGAGTGCAGATAAAGAGAAGAACCTGTCCGGAAGAAGTGCCGGATGGGTTCTTTTGTGTTATGAGGAATGTTTTGGGAAGGGGGGACGGACTGCGCCAATCAAATATTCCGCGTTTCCTTGTGCAGAACATTCCGATGAACCTCCGAAAAGCAGAAAAAGAAACGCTCCATATTTGATTGGTGCAGCCCTGACGCCGGCCTTCGTGTAACATGCTTTCGTATCTTTCGCATCAGAACTCATAACATAAATCCTACAAACTGAACACCATGCGAAGAAACAAATATGAAATATTTGTTTCCGGCAGCTACGACTGTCAGATTTGGATGGGTGGGAGGACATACAACACAGGTCGAGGAGTTTTGGGATTGGGGCGGGCGGCGTTATTCCTGCAAATGGAACTGTCTGAGCGTAGCGAGTTTTCCATTTGTAGGAATGAAATTAGCCGACAGACCCAACCCCTAAAACTCCCGAACTGGCGTTGTGGTCCTCCCGCCCATCCAAATCTGACAATTGAAACAGAGAAACACAAAAAAATCCTTGACTATTTCCGCCATCTTGTGCTATCATATACGGTGCACTATTGTGGTGCCGTAGGCTTATTTGTGCTACCCGGAAATAGGTGGGAAAAGTTAGTGAATAATTCTGCATAATAGGTGAAGTTAAATATAAAAAACGAGAGGTGAAACGTCAATGGAGAAAAACAGAATACGTCCGGTCAAAGCCGGTAAAAGCATGCGTATGAGTTACTCGAGACAAAAAGAGGTATTGGAAATGCCAAATCTTATAGAGGTTCAGAAGGAATCCTATAAGTGGTTTTTGGACGAAGGTCTGAAAGAAGTATTTGATGATATCTCTCCAATTGCTGATTACAGCGGACATCTGAGCCTGGAATTCGTGGATTTTACATTGTGCGAAGATGATGTAAAGTATTCCATTTCAGAATGCAAGGAGCGGGATGCCACATATGCAGCACCGTTAAAAGTAAAAGTAAGACTCTATAACAAAGAAAACGATGAAATTAACGAGCACGAAATCTTCATGGGCGACCTTCCGCTTATGACAGAGACGGGAACCTTCGTTATTAATGGTGCGGAGCGTGTTATCGTAAGCCAGTTAGTACGTTCCCCTGGTATCTATTATGGCATAGATCACGATAAAGTAGGCAAGGAATTATTTTCCTGTACCGTAATCCCGAACCGTGGTGCATGGTTAGAATATGAGACAGACTCTAATGATGTGTTCTATGTCCGTGTGGACAGAACCAGAAAAGTGCCGATCACCGTATTGATCCGTGCACTTGGAATAGGAACAAATCAGGAGATTATCGACTACTTTGGTGAAGAGCCAAAGATCGTGGCAAGTTTTGGAAAAGACGTTGCAAACAGCTACGAAGAAGGTCTTTTAGAATTATATAAGAAAATCCGTCCGGGTGAACCGCTGACCGTAGAGAGTGCACAGAGCCTCATCACAGCGATGTTCTTCGACCCAAGAAGATATGATCTTGCAAAAGTCGGACGTTATAAATTCAATAAAAAATTAGCGTTAAGAAACCGCATCAACGGACAGGTTCTCGCTGAAGATGTTGTAGATGTTACAACAGGTGAGATCATTGCAGAAAAAGGCACCACTGTAACCAGAGAGTTAGCAGATGCTATCCAGAATGCAGGTGTTCCTTTTGTGTGGATTCAGACAGAAGAACGCAATGTTAAGATTTTATCAAACTTAATGGTAGATATCAATGCACAGATCGAGGGTATTGATGCCAAAGAGCTTGGCGTGACAGAGGCCGTATATTATCCGGTACTTGCAAAAATCTTAGAAGAAAATGAAGATATCGAAGATATTAAGCAGGAAATTCGCAGAAATATCTCCGAATTAATACCAAAGCATATTACAAAAGAAGATATTTTTGCTTCTATTAACTATAATATGCATTTAGAGTACGGTGTAGGACACGATGACGATATCGACCATTTGGGTAACAGACGTATCCGTTCTGTAGGTGAATTATTACAGAACCAGTATCGTATCGGTCTTTCCCGTTTAGAGAGAGTAGTCCGTGAGAGAATGACCACACAGGATTTAGAGGGAATTTCTCCGCAGAGCTTAATCAATATCAAACCGGTAACTGCGGCAGTCAAAGAGTTCTTTGGTTCATCCCAGTTATCACAGTTCATGGATCAGAACAACCCATTGGGTGAGCTGACACATAAGAGACGTTTATCCGCATTAGGACCTGGTGGTCTTTCCAGAGACCGTGCGGGATTCGAGGTACGAGACGTTCATTATTCCCATTACGGAAGAATGTGCCCGATCGAGACACCTGAAGGTCCGAACATCGGATTGATCAACTCTTTGGCAACTTATGCAAGGATCAACGAGTATGGATTTATTGAAGCACCATACCGTAAAATTGATAAAACAGATCCTCAGAATCCGCGTGTCACAGATGAAGTAGTATACATGACAGCAGATGAAGAGGACAACTACCATGTAGCACAGGCGAATGAGGCTCTCGATGAAGAGGGACATTTCGTGCGTAACTCCGTATCAGGACGTTACTTAGATGAGACACAGGAATACGAAAAGACCATGTTTGATTACATGGACGTATCTCCGAAGATGGTATTCTCTGTCGCTACAGCATTGATTCCGTTCTTACAGAACGACGATGCGAACCGTGCGCTGATGGGATCTAACATGCAGCGTCAGGCAGTGCCGCTTTTAAATACAGAGGCACCGGTAGTTGGAACAGGAATTGAGCCAAAAGCAGCCGTAGACTCCGGAGTCTGCGTAGTAGCAAAACATGCAGGTGTAGTAGAACGTTCCGAATCTGACAAGATCATCATCAAGACAGATGACGGAGCAAAAGACACCTATAAATTACAGAAATTCAAAAGAAGTAACCAGTCCAACTGCTACAACCAGCGTCCGATCGTATTCAAGGGCGACCGTGTAGAAGAGGGCGAAGTCATTGCAGACGGTCCGTCTACATCTAATGGAGAATTAGCACTTGGAAAGAATCCATTGATCGGATTTATGACATGGGAAGGTTATAACTACGAGGATGCTGTATTATTATCCGAGCGTTTAGTACAGGATGATGTGTATACATCCATCCATATGGAAGAATATGAAGCAGAAGCGCGTGACACCAAATTAGGACCGGAAGAGATCACAAGAGACGTTCCGGGAGTTGGTGATGATGCATTAAAGGCATTGGATGAGCGCGGAATCATCCGTATCGGTGCAGAAGTCCGTGCCGGTGATATCTTAGTCGGAAAAGTAACTCCAAAGGGAGAAACAGAGCTGACGGCAGAAGAGAGACTGCTTCGTGCGATCTTTGGTGAAAAAGCAAGAGAGGTAAGAGATACCTCATTAAAAGTACCACACGGCGAGTATGGTATTGTTGTAGATACAAAAGTATTCACAAGAGAAAACGGTGATGAGCTTTCACCGGGAGTAAACCAGTCTGTGCGTATTTACATCGCACAGAAGAGAAAGATTTCCGTAGGAGATAAGATGGCTGGTCGTCATGGTAACAAGGGTGTCGTTTCCCGTGTATTACCGGTAGAGGATATGCCATATCTGCCAAACGGTCGTCCGTTAGACATCGTGCTGAATCCGTTAGGTGTACCTTCCCGTATGAATATCGGACAGGTGCTTGAGATCCACTTAAGTCTTGCGGCAAAAGCATTAGGATTTAACATTGCAACTCCGGTATTCGATGGTGCAAAAGAGACAGACATCATGGATACACTGGATCTGGCAAATGATTATGTAAACTTGGAATGGGAAGAGTTCAAGGCAAAACATGAAGAAGAGTTGTTACCGGAAGTTTTAGACTATCTGTATGAAAACAGAGACCACAGAGAACTTTGGAAAGGCGTACCGCTTTCACGCGATGGAAAAGTAAGACTGCGTGACGGACGTACCGGAGAATTCTTCGACAGCCCGGTAACCATCGGACACATGCATTACCTGAAACTCCACCATCTGGTAGATGATAAGATCCATGCACGTTCTACCGGTCCTTACTCTTTAGTAACACAGCAGCCGCTCGGTGGTAAAGCACAGTTCGGTGGACAGCGTTTCGGAGAGATGGAGGTATGGGCACTCGAGGCTTATGGTGCAGCATACACCTTACAGGAGATTTTAACTGTAAAATCAGATGATGTGATCGGACGTGTGAAGACCTACGAAGCGATCATCAAGGGAACTAATATTCCTGAGCCGGGAATTCCTGAGTCCTTCAAGGTACTCTTAAAAGAGCTTCAGTCTTTAGGACTGGACGTACGCGTGCTTCGTGATGATGACAGTGAAGTTGAAATCATGGAGACCAGTGAGTACGGTGAGACGGATCTGAATGCGATTATCGGAAATGATAAGAATTTTGCATTTGAGGACAGCGAGTCCTTTGAAAAAATGGGATTCACAAAGCAGGAGTTCGATGCTGAGAGCGAGGAACTTGTAGATGTTGAAGAAGAACCTTCTGAGGAGGAGCCGGTATTTGCTGGCGAATCAGCAGAGGATTTCGATGAAGAATAGACGGAAGGGAGTATCGTAAATGCCAGAGAATAAGACAAACGAAGGGTATCAGCCAATTACATTTGATGCGATCAAGATTGGTCTGGCCTCTCCGGAAAAAATCAGAGAATGGTCCCGCGGTGAAGTAAAGAAACCGGAAACCATTAACTACAGAACCCTGAAACCGGAAAAAGACGGTCTGTTCTGCGAAAGAATTTTCGGACCGAGCAAAGACTGGGAATGTCACTGTGGAAAATACAAGAAAATCCGTTATAAGGGTGTTGTCTGCGACCGATGCGGCGTAGAGATTACGAAGGCAGCCGTTCGTAGGGAACGTATGGGACATATAGAGCTTGCAGCTCCGGTTTCCCATATCTGGTATTTCAAGGGAATCCCGAGCCGTATGGGATTGATCCTTGATCTATCTCCGAGAACCCTTGAAAAAGTATTATATTTTGCATCCTACATCGTATTGGATTCCGGCGATACCGAGCTTTTATACAAACAGGTATTGACCGAGAACGAATATCAGGAAGCAAGAGAAAAATATGGAAGCAGCTTCCGTGTGGGCATGGGTGCTGAGGCGATCAAAGAGCTGTTAGAGGCCATTGACTTAGAGAAAGATGCTGCCGAGTTAAAGGCAGGCTTAAAGGATGCAACAGGACAAAGACGTGCCCGTATCATCAAGAGACTTGAAGTAGTAGAAGCATTCCGTGAGTCCGGAAACAAACCGGAGTGGATGATCATGGACGTGATCCCGGTTATCCCGCCAGACTTACGTCCGATGGTACAGTTAGACGGAGGACGTTTTGCAACATCCGATTTAAATGATCTGTACAGAAGGATCATCAATAGAAATAACCGTTTGAGAAGACTCTTAGAGCTTGGCGCACCGGATATCATCGTGCGAAACGAAAAGAGAATGTTGCAGGAAGCAGTAGATGCCCTGATCGACAACGGAAGAAGAGGAAGACCTGTTACCGGACCTGGTAACCGTGCCCTGAAATCCCTTTCCGACATGTTAAAAGGTAAATCCGGACGTTTCCGTCAGAACTTACTCGGAAAACGTGTTGACTATTCCGGACGTTCCGTTATCGTCGTAGGACCGGAACTGAAGA
>ERZ827423.3430-NODE-3430-length-10915-cov-4.834899_pt1 | contig 10915 bp, 10 predicted proteins | sample MGYA00519775_ERZ827423 | MGnify/ENA primary metagenome ERZ827423 (study PRJEB31778, sample SAMEA3449296) | human gut metagenome | biome: human gut; feature: human-associated habitat; material: faeces | place: United Kingdom | collected 2010/2012 ...
ACCTGTGACCCTCTGCTTGTAAGGCAGATGCTCTCCCAGCTGAGCTATGCTCCCGAGCTGGACCGCCGCATCGCTTGATCGTGTCGAGCGCGGCGACGAAATATATGATACACGATTACACGATTTTTGTCAACCTTTTTTTGAAATTTCTTCAAAACGTTTTTGCTTCGCCCCCGTTTCGTTCTTTTTCTTTTGCCGGCAGGGATAGTCGCTTGGCGTTATTCGAGCGGCGAAAACAGCGCCCCGGTCATATCCAGAATATCGTCCATCGGGATTTTCGTCCCGTCCTGCAGGGTCATCAGGCGCGCGTATTCGTCCACCTTCCTGACCCTGCCCGTCACGCTCAGGTATGCGCCCCCGGCCTTTCGCGCGTCCGGCCGGAAGACGAGCAGGGTGATCTCCGGCGCGTCGCCCAGCGCGTCCATCAGCAGCCGAAACTTCATGTTCAGCGCGGTCAGCGCTTCCTCGTCAGGCTCGATCCGCGCGTCGGTCAATCTTCCGGTTTCCCGAATGACCGCGTCATAGCCGGTGAGGGCGGCGTAGGGCGCGAACTGCGCCGCTCGGTCGGCCATCGGCATCTGCGGCCGCGTTTTGGAAACGTGGTGCGCAAGCCCCATGATCTCGTCGTATTTGCCGTTCGGGTTCATCCCGCGTCCCCCTTTTCTCCGTCAAACCGTTTTTTGCTTTGGCGCGCCGATCGTTTTATGCCTTGTGCCCGCCGATCTGCGCGTTGCGCTCTTTGGCCGTCGCGCCTTCTTCGAGGTTCATCCCCTTGAAAAGCGCGTTTTTTCCGTATTTCTTTTTAATGGCGAGCGTGGCATTTTGAATCCGCCGCTCCCGCGCCAAGGCCTCGTCCTCTGCCTTTTGCTTCTCCGCCTCGGCGGCGTAATCCGTAAAGAAATCGAGCTGAACGGCGTCATCGCGCTTCTTCGGCGCGTCCGCCTCCCGCAAAACGCGGTTGGCCACGACGTACATGCGGCGGATCAGCAGATTTTTGTCCACAATCCGGTCAAACAGCTCCGTCACCGCGCGCATGATCCGGCGCGTGGAGGAGGTGTAGCCGTCAAGGTTGATCGAGCCGTGCGCCTGCTTGGGCACCTGCCGCCCATAGGGGTCGGTTTCAACCCGGCCGCGATACTTCGCCCGCCGCGCCGGATCGGTCAGGTTTTCAATATCATAGCCGACGGTCAGCACCATCTGGTCGGTGACAAGCCCCTTGTCCACCAAATCCAGCACGAGCAAATCCGTCATCTCGCGGATGACGAGCCGCGCCTTCTCCGCCTCGTAAGGGCAATGCAGCACCTGCCCGGAGCTGATGCTGTTCGTGCTCGGCCGATACGCCTTGATCGCCTCGATGGTCGTCGGCTCCCAGCCCCATGCGTGGTCGATGAGCAGCTCCGCGTTTTTGCCGAACAGCCGGTAGAGCAGATCCTCGCTGCGCTCCGAGCAGAGGGCGACGTCGCCCATCGTCACCATCCCGTTCTGCTCCAGCTTTTTGGCGATGCCCCGCCCCACGCGCCAAAAATCCGTGATGGGCTGATGCGCCCAGAGCTCGCGGCGGAATTTCATTTCGTCCAGCTCCGCGATGCGGACGCCGTTTTGATCGGCGGGCATGTGCTTGGCCACAATGTCCATCGCCACCTTGCACAGAAACAGGTTTGTGCCGATTCCCGCGGTGGCCGTGATGCCGGTCGTTTCCAGCACGTCGAGGATGATCTTCATGGCGAGATCGTGCGCCGAAAGCCCGTATGTGCTCAGGTAATCCGTCGCATCCATGAACACCTCGTCGATGGAATAGACCACGATATCCTCCGGCGCGACGTATTTGAGGTAAATCTGATAGATGCGGCTGCTGTACGCCATATAATACGCCATTCGCGGCGGCGCGATGATGAAATCCATCGCCAGAGACGGATTGGCTTGCAGCTCCGAGAAAAAATGCGACGTGCCCTCCAGCTTTCGCCCCGGCGCGCTGCGCTGGCGAAGCGCGTTCGCTTCCCGGACGCGCTGCCTGACCTCGAACAGCCGCCCCCGGCCGGAAAGCCCGCAGCGCTTGAGCGTGGGCGTGATGGCCAGGCAGATGGTCTTGTCCGTCCGGCTCTCGTCCGCCACGACGAGGTTGGTGTCCAGCGGATCGAGGCCGCGCTCCCGGCATTCCACGGAAGCGAAGAAGGATTTCAGGTCGATTGCGATATAGGCTCTCTCTTTCATGCCCGTCCTCTCCTTCCCACGCCTGCGCCGCGCACGTCAAAACGGCCGGGCAGCGCCCCTTTCCGACGCTCTCCCGGCCGCTATCCTTTGATTTTCCTTTGGCTCCACGCGCGCACCCGCGCACGTCCGAATGGGTTTTATATGCGGAGGATGAAGCCTGTTCCGTCAGTCAACGGAATCCTCCGCCCCGATATCGCTTTGTCTTTCGCTGGATTCCTCTTCTGCGAGCGCCATCTTGGCGATCTCTTCTTCGGTCAGCCCAGCCAACGCGCCCTCATACATCGTATCTTGCGCGGCGTCATCGCCCTGCGCCAATTCGGCGGTGGCTTCCGGCTCCTGTTCCAGCGCTGCGGTGGTTTCCGGCGTCGCGGTCACCGTGGGTGCAGGCTTCTGCGCGCTGTTCCCCTGCGAGATAACAATCAAACCGATCACAGCGATCAGCGCGACCACCAGCACGGCGACCACGGCTTTCATACCCGGCTGCATCGGACTCACCCTTTCTTTTCCCGCCCTTCAGGCGGCCTCGTTGTTGCCTGCCAGCGAGTTTTCGCTGTCGTTTACAGGTTTTCCAGTTCGATCAGGCCGCAGCCGCCATCCTTGCGGCGATACACCGTCGCGGCTCTGCCCGTTTCGACATTGTTGAACATGTAGAAGGAATGACCGAGCATGTCCATTTCCAGAATCGCGTCTTCAACGCTCATCGGCTTGGAAGCGTACCGCTTCACGCGAACCACCGCGATCTCTTCCTCGTCCGCGTCCGCCGCAGCGTCCGCGACCGGCGGCTTCTTCCTCAGGTCGCGCGCCAGGCGCGTCCTGAGCTTCTTCATCTGCCGCTCCAGAACATCTATACCTTTATCCAGCGCGGGGAGGGAAATCTCCCGCTCCTGGTTTTCCGTGCGAAGTGTGTGACCCATGTAGGGCATGGTCATTTCGACCTTGTAGGTGTTCTTCTGTTCCGTAATGCGAATGCTGATCACCGTATCGCCCTCGGCCTCATCCTTGAAATAGGCGTCCATACGCTGATGGATTCTGCGCTCCATCGTTTCAACGATCCCAGCGGGAACATGCGCATCCTTAATCACAAAACGTGTAATCATGAAATCGGCCTCCTTTGCCTTGGGATTGCCTTAAAATGTTCGCTTGGCCTTTTCGGCTCTTTCTCCTTTCTTCGCTTATAGTATACGGAATTTGTCAGCTTTCTTCAAGCCAAATCGCATATTGATTGTAAGGAATTAACAAACGTTCGTCCTGTTCAGCAGCTTTTCATAAGTCGGCAGCATGTCCTTCTCCCGAACGGATTCGGCCAGCCGGTCAATCGTAATCCAGCCGACGGCGCTGTTCTCGTCCGCCGCCACGCGCAGGGGCAGCGAATCGTCCGCCTCAAACAGATACGATACGTTCAGGTGCAGGTGGCTGCCGACCGCCTTCCCGCGCTTCACGTGCGCCCAGACCGGCAGAATCTCCAGCGAAGCCGCGCCGTTTCCAATCTGTCTGAGCCGCTCGATGCCCGTCTCCTCCCGCGCCTCGCGCATCGCGACGTGCAGCAGGTCGGTTTCGCCGTCCGCGTGGCCGCCCGTCCATGCCCAGCTCTGATAGATCTTGTGGAATGCCATCAGCGTTTTCGTGCGCGCCCGATTGACGATGACGGAGGAAGCCGTCACGTGTGCGTAGGCGCAGTCCCGCGTCAGAAGCCGCTCGCCTTCCCGGTCAATCAGGGTCAGTATTTCCGCCTTCTCCGCCGCCTCGCGTTCGTCCTTCGGGACATAGCCCCTGATCGTCTGCTTCCAGTCCTCGGGAATGTTCGGGTTTTGCATCGTCAAGCCGCCTTTCCTTTGTTGCGTGCTCTCAGCTTACCACAATTTCGCCCGTGATGCAAGTCAGCCGAAGCCCTCGTCCGCTGCGATCAGCTCGCCCTGCGGGGTCATCTCCACGGCAATTCCGTCCGCCTCGTTTCCCGCCTGATAAAACCAGATGCGATAGTCCGCCTGCCTTGTCTGCTCGACATACATCAACTGCATTTCGCATGCCGCGCCGTCCACGGCTTTTTTCGAGCGCTTCCAGCCTTTTCCATGCTTCTTTCCGTATTGCCAGGCGTATTCCCGCGCTTTCTTTTCCGCTTCTTCGAAGCTCAATTCGTCGTCCAGCGGATTGACATGATACACCTCCGCACGCATCGGCTTGCCCAATTCCGTATCGTCTCCGAGACGCGCAAAACCCGTTGCAGGCTCGTTGTCGTACCAGCTCAGCTGCACCCAGTCGTCCGTGCCGATTCCGTTCACTTCCACAATTCCGCTCGGCAGCGTTTGGCGCAGCACCTTCGCGCTTTCGTCCGGCGCAGTGTAAACCGCCTGTTCGCCCGCCTCGGCGGTGTACCACCGAACGACGTGCGCCACGTCGCGCTCCCGCCATACGCCGTAGGTCAAGTCGCGCGCAGGCATCCAGCCCTCCAGCGCCGCCTCGCCTTGACCGATGCGCACCCGGATCCACGCGCGCTGAACCTCCAATGCCTCCGCCACCGTGCCGCTGTAATAATGGAACAGCATGTCGCTGCTCTCGTCCGGCTCGGCGTAGAGCGTCACCGTGTCGCTCTCCTCCACCGGCGCGCAGACGGCAACGCCCGTTTGCGGCAGGGTGTTGTAAACCTCCATCACCTCGCCCTTCGCGGACATCTCCACCATCAGCGTATCCATCGACCATTTCCGCCCGTCCATGAGGAGCGGATCATTCATATAGACGAGATAAAACGTTTCTCCCGTCAGCGGCTCGTAAAACAAATCGCTGCAATCCCAGCGCATTTCCTCATCCAGCACCCGCGCATCCGTGTAGACCTCGGAAATGTTCCATTCTTCCCGCTTTTGGGGCACCCATTCGCGCAGTTTCCGCATGGCATCGTCCCGCGTAATTTCGCCCGCCAGCGGCAGAACCATCCATGACGAAGTCCATCGTTGCGGCCGGATCGTCCACGTCATGGGGATAAAGCCGTTTTCTCCCCAGACCGCCGCCCATCGGCCGTTATAACCCATGAGCTTCACGCCGCCCGGCGCTGCGAGGATATCAATCACCCCGGATTGCTCATCGCAGGCTTCATAAACCGGCGTATCCTCGTCAAACCCGGGCATTTCGGCGTATTGCTGCACCTCGCGCATCGCCTCCGCGCCGTATTTCAGCCGTTCCTGCCGAATATAGCCCTCCAGCGATTCGCCCGTCATCCCCATGCGCACGTGCGCCCAGCCGTCCGCAAGGTCGAGCACCTGCAGCGGCGCGCCCTGAAAATAGCGCATCAGCGTTTCGCTCCGCCCGTCCGGCGCTTCATGCAGCACGACCGAGCCGTTTTCCTCCTCCGGCGCGCAGACCGCCGCGCCAATTCGCGGCGTATCGAGATCGGCGGCCAGCGCCGAGGCCGTCAGCAGCATCAGCGCAAACAGGATTGCGCCCATCATTCTTTTCATCGTGAGATTCCTCCCTTCTACTGATATAGACGAAGCAAACGGGCGAAAATTTCATTTTTTATGAAAAAACCGGGGCGCACCATGAACGGTTCGTCCCGATTCGTGTTTATATGGATGTATTCAGGTTCAAAGTCCTCCCTCTTCGAGGGACGTTTTCTATCGTCGCCGCCTGTGGCGGATTCAGACGATGGAAAACGCCGAAGGTTGACGCGCCGTCGGCGTGACGGAAGGCGTTTGTCCTTTAATTCATCTTCACCGCGTCTTTTTCAAACCGGATGCCGTATTTGAACAGAAAACCGAGCACGAGCGCCGCCGCGCAGACCCACGGCGCGAGCAGCAGGGCGGCCAGCGCATACAGCGCGGGCACATCCGCCACCTTCTCATTGGGGGATGTGACGATCACCCGCAGCACGGATAGCTGGCGAAAAGCGTTCACCGCATTGTTTTTGATGGTTTCAAAATCCATGCTCATCCCTCCTCATGCCTTGACCACGCGAACCCGCATGCCGAAAAGCACGACCAGCAGCGCCGTCAGCACCGCCAGACGGATGCTCGCGACGCACGCCAGCACGGCCAGCCACATCGGCACCTTGACAAAGGTTCGCCCCGTGCCCTCGACAACGAGCCTGCTGCCGAAAATCAGGCTTACGATCTCTTTGATTTTATCCCACATCGTCTTCACCCCGTATGCTTACAGGCGGGTAATCATCAGCTTGCCGCTCATGGTATCCATGTGAATCGGCAGGGCGCAGGTGCCGTAGCGGTTCGGGCCGAACTCGTTGACGACCTTCCCGCTCATGCCGCTGATATCGGCCACAAACCCGCGGATGTCGCCGGGGAGCGCCACATGCACGTTCGCGCTCATGGAGTTGAGCTGCATTTTGCGCGTCGGCGCGACGGTGCAGAGCACCTCGACGTCGCCGGAAACGCTGTTGATCTCCCATTCCTCGCTCGCGCCCTCGGCGTGAATCCGGCCGGAAACGACGCTCAGATCCGCCCGGTTCGCGTCGCAGGAGACGAACTGCCTGCCCGAAACGGTGTTGACCACCACGTCGCCCGCGCAGGCGCTGACGGTCGCGCTGCCGGAGATCGTCGTTACGTCGATTTCCTTTGCGCGGATGCCCGCGTCCGGCTCGACGCGCACATCGCCGGAGGTCGTGTTCACCTTCACCTTGTCCACGTCGATGGCGTACAGGCGGATGTCGCCGGAGGTCGTGCCGAGCACGTAGTCGGCGGCATAACCGCGCGGCACGCGCACCGTCACCTTGCCGCCCTCCTTTTGGAAGACGGAGAAGAACGTCTTGAACACATCCGGGTTCGCGCGGCGCACGTTCAGCGCGTGCTCCTCCATCGTCACAGTCGGCTGCTCCACGCCTTCGCGCCCGGCCTCCCATTCGACGAGCACATCCGTGCCGTCCGCCGCCTTTACGGTGACGTCATCGGAATCGAGGCTCACGTTCACCTCGCGCAGCCCCGCCGCCGGATAGCGGCTGATGACGACCATGCCCGGCGCGCCGCTGATCGGCTCGGCCTGTCTGGCCGCGTTCTCCGCGTCGCGCACCACGTCGTCGATGTCAATCGGCTCGTTGGGGCAGCCCGCATCCGCCTCCACCTGCGCCGCGTCGGCGTTCAGGCTTTCCTGCATCGCGTCCATCTCGCGCCGGAGCGCGTCAAGCTCGTCGTCCGTTTCGGTCTTCTCGGCTTTTTCTGTCTTTTCGGCCTTTTCCTGCTCGGCCAGCTTGGCGAGCTTCTTTTCCACCTCGTCGGCCTCGGTCTCCAGCGCGTAGGCCTTTGCGCGCAGCGCCCGCGCGCCCTCCTGATCGCCCGCCGCCTGCTTGAGCTCCGCCTCGGCGCGGATGCTTTGGGCGCGTTCGCGCAGCGCCGCCGGAGCCTTTGGCTTTTCCTCGCCGAAATCGACGACGATTTCGCCCTTGTCGCCGGACAGCTTGTCAATCGCCTTGCCCGCCGCCTTCTGCGCGTCGCTCAGCCCCTTGCCGACCGCCTTGCCGATGCCGCCGATCATGCCGCCCGTCAGGTCGTCCACCTGCCGAACCAGCTTCTGTGCCTGCGGCACAATCTGCTTGCCCACGTCGCCCAGCGCGCCGAAGGCCTTGCCCAGCACGTCGCCGATATCCGGCGTTTTTTCGGTTCTGACCTCGAAATCCGGCGCTTCGTCCGCTTCGGCCTTCGCGGCCTTTTCCTCGGTCTTTTCTTCTTTATTTTCTTTATCTTCGGCTGGCTTTTCGGCGTTCATGTCGTGCAGCAGGCTCTGCACGTCGCCCAGCGACGCGGCCACCTCGGCGAAAGCCTCCTCCTCCGTCTTGCCCGCGCGAACGGAATCCTCGAAGCGCGCCTGCGCGTTGGCCATCATCTCGTCGCGCAGGGCGAGGTTATCCGCCGTCATCTTCATATCGGCAAAAATTTCATCAATCATTCTGCGAATCTGCTTGTTCATCATCTTGATGCATCCTCCATTCCAAACAGTTCGGATATCACGGCGCGGTATTTGCGCCAGTCCGCCTGATTTTCCGCAAAGAGCGCGCGCCCTTTCTCGGTCAGGTGGTAATAGCGCCTGCGCGCGCCTGCGTTTTCGTTGCCCCAATAGGATTCGATCATCCCGGCCGCCTCGAGCCGCCGGAACGTCGTATACAGGGTCGCCTCTTTCAACTGCAATTCCCCGCGGGTGATCTCCTGCACGTTTTTGCTGATGACATAGCCGTAGCTGTCGCCTTCGGCAAGCTGCGCGAGGATGATCGTATCGGTATAGCCGCGAAGGATGTCCGATGAATTGAGCATTTCATCACCTCCGACGAGATACAGTATATCTCCATATACCTCGCCTGTCAATGTATCTCGGTCACTTTTTTTGAAAAATTCGTCCGCAGTCAGTCGTCCAATGAAATTTATCGTCATATCGTTGACGGTTTCCGGCATTTCTTCTATAATGAAGCTGACGAATCCCATGTCTGACGCTGCTTGGCATCGTTATGACCGATTGATAAGGAGGTTGACCCATGAAAAAGACCCACACGCTTCTTCTGGCTCTGTTCCTGTGCCTCGCGCTGATTTTCCCCTGCGCGCTGGCGGAGGACGCTTATGTGCCCGGCCAGCGGACGCAGGCGCTGATCGACGCCGCGCTGGACGCGGGGCAGGTTGTCGGCGGCGAAACGCGCCTGACCTTCCAGCTTGGCGACGAAATTCTCTCCATGCTGGCGGACGACGAGGAGAGCCAGGCGCAGCTTGACGCGCTGATGGAGGTCATCGGCGGCGTCCGCCTTGCGGGCGGCTTCGGCAAACTCGAAGACGGCTATCGCGTGGAGCTGGGCGGCTCGTATACCGCGCCCTCCGGCGACAACGTCTTTGTCACCGCCGCGGCGAACCTGACCCTCGACGGCGTCAGCATCGAGAGCAACCTGATTGAAGGCGAGCGCCTGAGCATCCGCTGGGAAACCCTGCTGCGGCTGCTCGGTCTGACCGACGACGAGGTGAACCAGATCATGGCGCTCCGCGACGTGGATTGGGACAGCGCCATGGATGAGCTTTCCACCGTCGTCGCGCAGGCCGCCGAGGAAATCGGCAAGCTGGTTGAGCCGTATCTGGCCACGTTCGCCGACTTCCTCGCCTCGCTGGATATTCAGCAGCGCGACAACGTGGCGGCCGAGGGCGATTATCCGGCGGTCGATCACGAGATCTCCGTCACCTGCACCGCCGAGGATCTGGGCCGCCTCTTCCACACGCTGGCCGATCAGATGGAGCGGGACAACGCGCTTCTGCCCTACATCGAGCAGCTCGTCGCGAACACCACGGTGACCTTCACCAGCGACAGCGGCGAAACGACCCGCACCACGACCACCGCGGAGTTTTTCGACGGTATGCGCGAATTTGCCGACTCGCTCATGCTTGAAGACGCCACGCTCGGTATTCTGGTGGGCTACAACGACGACGGCCTGCCTTTCTACTTCACCGCGGCGCAGACGCTGGATAACGAGACCGCCGCGCTCTATCTCCAGATCAACCCCGGCGAAACGGAAAACGCCACCGTCTTCACCCTGACCATGCTGGAAGCGGACGACGAGGGCGACCTCTCCGACCGCGTGGACGCGGATATGACCCTCGTTCTCGACCCGGCCGACCCCAACGCCTTCTCCGTCGAGCTCAACGTTCAGTCCACCGAGCTCAACCTGTATTACGCCATGGCGGAATCCGCCGTCACCATCGAGGAGAATCTGCCGGGCTACAAGACCACGTTCTCCATGACGATAAGCGAACCGGACGAAACCAGCGGCCTGCGCATCGTCTACAACGGCGAAGGGCTGACCACCCTGACCGACACGGACGGCGAAAAGAGCACGTTCTTTATGACCGCCAATCTCTATGACGAAGGCGACGACCCCATCGACCTCCTCGCAGAGAGCGGCCATCTCATCGAGCCGGGCGACGGCGCGCTTTCCGGCAGCATTTACATGAACGAGAACGTCGATGTCGGCGGCCTGCCCGTCACCGTCGGCTTTGACACCGCCGTTTCCTCGTGGGCTTACGACGCGGCGGAAACCGCCGCCCTTTCCCCCATTGCTTTATTTGCTCAAAATCGGAGCCGCCTGTTCATCCACGCGCTGTGCAAACTCCTCCGGCGAGACGGCGCCGGCCCACAGGGACTCGCATTCCTTCTGGAACATATTCTGGAACTCCGAGCCGTTCAGGTTCGTGGGATACGGCACGGCCGTCTCCAGGGCCTGTACGAAATACTTGTTGTACGGCGTTTTCGCCTCGAATTCCGTGGTATCCACCATCGTGGAGGCAGGCAGGCCGTAGTTCATATCCAAAGCGATCTGCTGGCCCTCCTTGCCGGAGAGGAACTCCACCACGCGCCAGGAAAGCTCGGGATTTCTGGCGGTCTTGGGAATGACCCAGGTGTTCACAAACGAGGACGTTTTGCTGACGCCGTCCACATAGGGCATGGGCAGCACGGTATACTCAGTGCCGTTTGCGTCAAACGTAGAGGCGGTGGAAAGCGCGCCGATCTGCATGGCCACCTTATTGGCCATAAAGGGGGCAAACTCGCTGTCGCCGAACTGCGCGGCCTGCGTGGCCGACGGACACACCTTGTAGGTATTGTACAGGTCATACATGAACTGAACGGCCTTCTGGGTGTTTTCGTCGGTGGAAAGCACGCTCGCCTTGCCGTCCTCACTGTACAGCTCACCGCCGAACGCCGCGATCATGGCGAAGGTCTGGTCGGTATAATTCTTCCAGTA
>ERZ827423.3432-NODE-3432-length-10911-cov-2.451548_pt1 | contig 10911 bp, 17 predicted proteins | sample MGYA00519775_ERZ827423 | MGnify/ENA primary metagenome ERZ827423 (study PRJEB31778, sample SAMEA3449296) | human gut metagenome | biome: human gut; feature: human-associated habitat; material: faeces | place: United Kingdom | collected 2010/2012 ...
TTACGAAGGCGGCGCGGTACAATATAGTAAACCAGCAATACCGCCGGCAAAAATCGAAACAGAAAAAGCAAACTGCTAAAAACCATAGGCCGCCTCCCTAAAATGCCCGGACAGCCAGTACGTGAACATTGGTAAAGTTTTTCGGGCATTCTCCGGCATAACCATTAAGATAATGCACAAACCACGCATAATCATCCTCGGAACCCGCCTGAGATGCCGACCAATACCAGTTCGTTTCCAGCCCATTCATGGCTGCATGTTCGTCAAGCCTGTATATATGCTGCAGCGAATCGTTTATCGCTCTACGGTTTTTATATATGTCACATAATTCAGCGATGCTCGGCATATACCAGCCAGAAGCATAATTGCCAGTCAACTCATAGGTTTCTGCATATGTGTTCACAAAATCAAATGCAGGATACTTCTCTGCGGCATTTACAGTATCCTCACCATCCTGAACACACATTGCCTCCCAGTTATCACTGCCATCTTTATCACCGGAAAAGCCAAAATCAGACTCCTGCATACAAACCGTATCCGTAAATCGAATTGTATATCCTACGGAATCATCTGCGGCCCATTGTAAAGGTGTATCGCTTCTGTGAACACCTATACCAAAAGCAGTTCCATCTTCCTGAAATCCGGCAATGATGGCTATGGGCACATTGTTTCTATCAACCGTGACTAAATCATCTTCTTTTACAATGGAACCATCAGCAAGAATAATATCTCCGATCTTATATTGTGCGGATACAGAATCATCCTTGTTTTTTGCTGATTGTTTTGCCATAGAAAACGTTAAGAATACCAATAAAACTAAAATCACTGTTTTTTTCATCCTACTTTTCCTCCTTGCATATTGACATTATCATAGACCTTAGAGTATGCTATCAGTCAAGAGAGTTTCTCTAATACTTTTTATGAATTTTATATGAACAGGAGCAATCGCATATGTATTATACTGTTTGTGAAGTCGCCAGGCGGCTGAATCTTTCACCTCATACGATTCGTTTTTATAGCAAGGAAGGACTACTGGATTTTGTTGACCGTGATCAAAATGGCAACCGTATTTTTAAAGAGTCTGATTTTGAACGATTATTTATTATTGCCTCCCTGAAACGGGCCGGAATGACCATTAAACAAATTCGAGAATTCACCCTTCTCTGTGATGAAGGAGATGCCACAATAGCTCAACGCTTGAAAATCATTACAGATCAGAAGGCATCAGTCGAAGAACAAATCACCGAATTGCAGGATGCACTGGATGTATTAAAGTACAAAACCTGGCTCTATGAAGTAGCACTGGAAGCCGGAACAACCGCCGTACATGATAATATGCCGCCAGAAAAAATGCCGCCAAATGTCCGAAAAATTAAGGAACGCATTCGGCGGCTTACTGATGATATGGAACAACGATATAAAGATGCCTGTTCCTCTCCCTCGCCCACCCTTCAAAAATAAGCGCCTCCAATAACCAAAAAATGACATGGATGCGCAGAAACAAATAAAACAATTAATGGAGAAACAGGGCTCGACAAATTAGCTGTAGATGAAAAAAACGCCCTGCCGAAGCAGGGCGTCATCGCATTTTTCTTAAGTAATTTCAAGAGCTTTGCTTAAATCACATACTGGCCTTTAAAATATCCAGTATCTCTCCACAGGTCAGTATTTTATGAAGATTTGAAATACCGTTCCAGATATCACATCTGTAATTCTCCCCTTTTCGCTCTCCATGTGCCGGCAAATCAAAGCTAATTTTGTTGTTTTCATCATTATCACCAATTACACAGTATCATCAAAGGCAAATTGTTTTAACTCAATGCAAAGTTTCACCTGAACCACCACACTTTAATTTTGACGGCCATCTATTTTAAAAACAGTATTACTTCTCTCTCAGTTCTGTATATTTTTCTTTGCTTCCAAATGATTTTTCTACAGGATATTTTTGATTATTCAGCCTTACTTTTGCCCTCACAATCTCATCCAAATCCAATTCGCAGACATCAGCCATAAGAATACAGTAATTTATCACATCTGCAAGTTCTTCTCTGATTTTATCCATTTTATTTTCACATTTTACGTCTTCAGCACTCCACTGAAATACCTCCAGCAACTCTGCTGCTTCTAAACTAATAGAAATTGCTAAATCCTTTGGATTATGAAACTGCTTCCAATTCCTGTCATCTCTGAATTTCAATACTTCGTTTATTGTATCCTGCGTCATTCCAATGTACTCCTTATTAACTACAATGTATCTACATACTGTGAAATATATTTCCTTAATTCTGAATCACACACATATAAATACGTCCCCCGAATCCCTCTGGTCATCAGAACATAATATATGTGTTGTATGTATTCCTTCAATTCTTCATCGGATGCTGTACTTTTGCCATATTGATCATAATAATTCTGTGCACGCACTATGATACTTTTTTTATCCGAATCATATCCGATTTCATTACCTAAAATAATAAAAGCATAATTTAAATCATACCCCTGTGTAGAATGTATACATCCCACTTCATCAATTGCTTCTTTAGAATGCACCCATCCTTCTAAGTTTTACTTCCTTTTCGTAAACTAAAATCCTATTTTTCCCGCGCTTTATCGGCTGTGAAATTTTTTCCTCCGCCTGTTCCCTTTTAATCTTACTTTACCAGATTTCTCGAAACAAGTCTACTAAATATAAATCATTCAAACTTTCGGTCATACAGAAGTGCCGCAATCAGCACAGCAAAACATGATCTGGCATTATGTACCAATGCACCGGTCGTCGGTGTCAGCACCCCCAGAACCAAGAGTGTGACAGCAATAAAGTATGCCTGAATGGGTATAACATGGGCCGCTTATACTTTATCGGATATGAAATCCCGTGTCGTTTGTACTAATTTCCATTTCTTTCCTGTCAATCCATGTTATCTGAATATATGGACTTTGATTAATCACTTTCAACATCTGATTAATCTGATCGATCGTCCCCTGTGCTTCCAGTTCCACACTCCTGTCCCATTCATTTTTTACCCATCCGGTCACTCCCAGGTTGCTGGCCGCATAGCGGGCCCGATACCGGAAACCAACACCCTGTACCTGACCTGTAATTTTCATATGCTGACGAATTAACTTTCTATCTGCCATACTGTTCTCCCTATTCTATATTATACGGAATGTTAACATTGCATTTTCCAGACAATTATAGCATAAGTTCTGTTTTCTGGTACACTTATTATATAAATTATAAAGGAGGAAGACACGAATGATAATAGAACTTGGGCTGAAAATAAAATCATTACGTATAAAACGAAATCTTACTCAAAAACAGCTTGCCTGCATAGCTGGGGTGGCGGCCAGCACCATTTATTCTTATGAATCGGGTAATCGTTACCCATCCTATGGTGTTTTAATCAACTTAGCTCGAATCTTTCACGTATCTACAGACTATCTTTTGGGATTAGACAGAATAAAAACCATTGATGTCAGCAATTTGAAACAAGAGGAAATTAATGTCGTAATTCATATGATTGATGTGTTAAAAGATAAAAAATGAATCAAAGATGCCAAAAAGGCGGCCCTGGCAGGCCGCCCCATTTTCCCCATCTATTCATGACCATAAATGGGCTTCTGTATAAAATTCCCTGTTATGAATCTGACTTTCCGCTATCTACAAATAGTTCTCCAACAGAAAAAAGGGCAGCTTTTCCAGCTAAAATAACTTTGCCATTTTCCATACGACAATATAATGTGCCTCCTCGTTTTGAAGCTTGATATGCCACCAAATTATTTTTTGATAATTTAGTCACCCAATATGGTATAATATGGCAATGTCCCCGTCCACACACCAGATCCTCTGCTGTACCGCACTTTGGTGCAAAGCTACGCGAAACACAATCATATGTCTTACCTTCTGCTGTAATATGCAGTAACAATCCTTCCAGCTTTTTTACCTTCTCCATATTTGGATCAGCCTTGCGAACAATCTCTTCGCTATCAAACACGCACAATAAATCCTCTCCTAAATAAGCTGCCTTTGGCTTTGCACCAATTGCATCAATCATTTCATCGGAGACAGGTATTTCTTTCAACGGAAAGGATGGAAATTCCATTTCAAACATATCTTTGAAACGCCGAACAACCAAATCACCGCTTAAAGTTGAAAATATTATTTTCGTATTGTTTTTCTCAAAAAAATTAAATATTACAAAAGATGATGCCATCGTTGCATGACCACATAAATTGATTTCTCCGGCCAAAGTAAACCAGCGCAAATGGTATTTTTCACCTTCTTTTACAATAAACGCAGTCTCTGAAAAATTATTTTCCAGAGCAATTTTCATCATAAGACTATCCGAAATCCAATGTTCCATCACACAGACAGCTGCCGGATTTCCAGAAAATATTTCCTCTGTAAAAACATCAACAACATATTGCTTCATATTTCCCTCATTTCTGACTGTTAACTACATCATTAATAAACCATATCCTACATATCTCAACCCATGATTCATAATCAATAACCGCCGCATGTTCCACAGTATCACCGATTTCATCTCGCACACTAATACACTCTCCTAATCCATCACTATCAAGTATTTTTTTACTTTTTTGTAAGATATTTTCAAATACCTCCACTGACCTGTTTTCACTTAAAGTATACATTTATCATATAAAATAAGTAAAATAAAAATTTCTAATTCTAACATAAAAAAACCGAATCTTGAAAAAGACATTAAAGACATCGACGCCATCGCTGTTTTCGCTTGCATACCGGACCATGAATAAAATCGGGCTGCTGAAACTTTCAGCAGCCCCTTTCTTATCCAATCCATATCAGAAAATCATCTCCAGTAACTTAAATAGAACTATTGTCACTACAAAACTGACAGTTCCGGATATGAGCACCTTCAATATATCCTGATAAGGCCGTTTTGCCTCCTCCTGCTTCCGGGCAATCTCATCCAGACGTTCTCCATTACAGAATGCAAGTATTTCTTTATACGTTTGAATATTATTCCTCTTTTTATAACTCTCTACCTTAAATGCAAAGACCATCGTAATAACGAAAAGTACAAAGGTGATGGCAATGCCGTAAATGCCCAGGAAATAAGCCAGCGGTGCCACCGTCACTATCGTTCCCAAGAGCAATACCGAAAAAATGCCTCCATAAAAATTAAATTCTTTAATCTCTTTTTTACTTACTGTTTCTCTCATCATCTCTAAATCTCCTTTAATTAATTGATCCAGAGATACATTAAATAACGAACTCAACAACAGCAGGCTGTGAATATCCGGATAGCTTTTGCCTGTTTCCCAATTGGAAATTGTCTGCCTCGTGACATATACCTTCTCGGCCAATTCCTCCTGAGATAAACTCATCATCGTACGATACTTTTTAATTTGTTTGTTCAGCTCCATCATGTAATTACCTCCTGACCTGCTTCCAGCATAGGCCACTTGTGTTGTTTCGTCTATCAAAAGAGCTTAACATCGGTCCAAAATGCCATGTCAAAAGGATTTGACACGTCCATCCGGCTCCGAATCTGCTTGCAATTTCCTGTAAATCTGATTACAATAATAGCACAATCATCCAAGGGAGGTCAAAATATGTTTATCAATGTCGGTGCACGAACAGATATAACCCATTATTACAGCGAATGGCTGATGAACCGCATCCGTGAAGGTTATGTTCTGACCAGAAATCCATTTTCCCCGGACAAAGTATACAAATACCGACTTTCCCCGGATGTAGTGGATTGTATTCTGTTTTGTACGAAAAATCCGGAACCCATTCTGGATAAAATTGATGAGATTCGATCCAGAGGTTTCCATGTTTTCTTTTTCGTGACCATAACAAGCTATGGAAAAGATATCGAACCCAGGGTACCGGACTGCCGCCAGGTCATTCAAAGTTTCCGGCGCCTTTCATCGATTGTAGGAAAAGATAATCTTTGCTGGCGATATGATCCCATTTTCATTACAGAAAAATATACGATAGAACACCATTTAAAATGTTTTGAAATAATGGCAAAAGAAATAAGTCCTTACACCAATTTCTGTATTTTCAGTTTTGTGGAAATGTATAGAAAACTGGCCTATACCTTTCCTGAACTGAGGCCTGTGTCCGAAAAAGAAAAGCAGATTCTCTTATCTGAGATGGGAAAAACTGCAGAAAAATACCATCTCCGGCTGCAGACCTGCGGAGATGGTAACGACTATACGGCCTACGGTATCGCCCATTCCGGCTGTATCACAATTCCGATTATGGAAAAAGCCATTGGTCAGGAATTAAAATCTATTCGGCCAAAACCGGCCCGAAAGGGCTGCGGCTGCCTGCCGAATAATGATATCGGCGCTTATAATACCTGTCCCAGTGGCTGCCGTTACTGCTATGCCACAAAGGACGCTGCTCTGGCCGCGGAAAGCTACCGCAAACACAACCCTCTATCGCCTCTGTTAAACGGCGAACTGCTGCCAGGAGATAAAATTATCCAGGCAAAACAGGAGAGCTTTCTGGAGCCTTTTGTACAGCTAAAATTCGATTTATAGTCTGTTTGTCTGTTTTTCAAAATCCAATCTCAGAAGGCTTTTTCCATTTGGGAGTTCGCGTTCTATTTCAAAAATATGATGGTAATCTATCTGATTCATCGCCTGTATCAGCCCTTCCCTGTCAATTTTGCGATGAACTTCATCCAGATGGTCAAAGACATGAAGATAAGGAGAATCTGAAACAAATCCTTCTTCCCGGTTAATCTGGATGATCGCTGATACATATTTGGGCGCCGCTTTCGTAACACCTCTTTGGAAATTTTCATACCCCACATATTCAATAAACAGATTTGCAACTAATAATTCTGCTTCCGGCAAATCCGCATTTTCTGCCTGCAGATCACAGAGCACCGATTCAAAAATCCCTTCCAGTTCCGGATAACGATGGACACACCTTTCCAGATAGTTCTCATTAATATCCACACCATAAACCTTTTCAATTTTTCCCGGCCGGATGTGATTTAAACCATTTCCTCCGGCAATGCCTAAAATCATTATTGTTTTTACCGGGTATGTATAAAATTGCTCATTCATCATTTCATTCATCGATTGAAGCTGCATTACCGAATCCAGCTTCATATGGTTTTCGTAATCTTCAAGATTAATATTTTGCCATGGATTTGACATCTTTTATTCTCCCTTTCTTTTCAATTTTCAAACCACATGGAAATCAATATGCAGACCAAAACAATATTTCCCAGAAACTTAATGATTCTTGAAAAGTTTCTCTCCAGGCCTTTTTCCCAGGCATTTTCCTGAAAAATCCCCGCATCACTTCGGTGCTCTTTATACTGAAAACCATCAATCGTATAGTGCCACCCCGAATCATCGGGATAGACATCCACCTCCGGCGAAGCCAACACCTCATACACCGGCCATGAATAGACGTCACTGCGAATCTGTATTGGTGCATAACTCATATCGTCATAAACCTCGATAATCAAAGTATATTCATACTCATCATAGGTTCTGCCTTTAGCGTTCATCTTTCGCTGCGTCTGCCGTTCGTAACTGATAATACGTCCTTTTTTCGGCGGGCGGTTCATGGCCTGCCGATGAAGTTTTCGATAATAAATTGCTTTTTCTATATTCCGAATAGCAATAACTGCCGGCATCAGCCCCGCAACCGCAAACACAAGCATCGATACTCCCAGTGTCCCGGATCGTAAAATCTGCTGAATAATATTTGAAAACCACACCCCGCAAAACAAAATCAATGTCTCCGCACCATTCGTACTTTCCTGTTTTGTTCTTATCTTTCTCACACCAACACCCCTCATTACATCAATCCATAATCCGACGCTTCAACTTTGAGTACAAAATAATTCCGGTCTACGGTTAGTAATCCTTCCTTCTGCATCTTACTCAGTTCATTGGACATGGCACTTCGGTCCACGCTCAGATAATCGGCTAACTGCTGCCGATTAAAGGGAATGAAAAATTGTAAACTCCCCTGTCGGGCTGCCTGATAGGACAAATAAGAAAGGAGCCTTCCCCGGATAGACTTTGATGTGGTATGGAAAATACGACGTGAAAGGTTCAAATTTTTCTGTGCCGATATCGTCAACAAATTTTGTATGAGCTGCCCATGATAATGGCACTCTCCCGAACAGGTCTGCAGGCCCTGACTCACGTTTAAGAAAAGGACCTCCACGTTCTCCGATGCCACAACGCTGACCATCATCGGTTCTCCCGGAACACAGGCATATGTCTCGGCAAACACCTGCCCCGGACCGATATTGTCCAAAATACTTTTATTTCCCCAAACATCGTCGTTTTCAATATTCACACTTCCGGACAGGACAAGCCCTATACTCCGAACCACCTCTCCTGCCCGAAAAATCACTTCACCTTTTGAAAAATGCTGCTGCTTTGCTCCAAGACAATCGAGCATCTTCTCAATATCTTCCTCTGCCATTCCCCGAAACAAAACTGTTTTTGACAAAAAATTAAAATTCAAATTTTTTCTCCCTTCGTTGTTAAAACAACATACTTGTTGTTGCTATTGTATTATACTGTCCTCATGAAGTCAATAAACAAACCAAAATGACAGGAGGATATCGATATGATTCGTAAAATTATAAACATCAACGAAGAAAAATGCAATGGCTGCGGCCTCTGTGCCCAGGCTTGCCATGAAGGCGCCATCGGTATGAGCGATGGTAAGGCAAAGCTTTTAAGAGATGATTATTGCGACGGTCTGGGAGACTGCCTTCCGGCCTGTCCTACCGGTGCTATCACTTTTGTTGAACGTGAGGCTGCCGCCTATGATGAAGCCGCCGTTATGGAAAATAAAAAGAAACAACAGCAGACTGCCGAAAAACCTTTGGCCTGCGGCTGTCCGGGAAGCCAGTCCCGTCAGATTCGGCGCGATGATGCACCTTCCGCGCCATCCAGGGCCTCTGCCCCTGACCGGTCCTCTGACCAGTTTGTACCTTCTCAGCTGCGTCAATGGCCGGTCCAGATTAAGCTGGCCCCTGTGAATGCGCCTTACTTTAATGACGCTCATCTGCTGATTGCCGCTGACTGTACGGCCTATGCCTATGGTAATTTCCATCAGGATTACATCCGCGGCAAAATCACCCTTATTGGCTGTCCAAAATTGGATGAGGGCGACTACAGTGAAAAACTGACGGAAATTATTAAAAATAATGACATTAAAAGTCTCACCATCGTGCGAATGGAAGTTCCATGCTGCGGAGGTATTGAACGAGCTGCTGTCACAGCCTTAAAAAACAGCGGTAAATTCATTCCATGGCAGGTCGTTACGATTTCCACAGACGGCCGCGTTCTTGAATCATAAAAGTACATCATGCATAGACAAAAGCAGCCATTCCGACCTGACCGGCCGGAATGGCTGCTCTTTAATTTCAATATAAAGGTAAATTTCCCGTAATCGGGTCTACTTTTTCTGCTGGCTGAGGTTCCAGAGCTAAACAGGTATAGGTCGGTTCTCCATGAAATTCCGTCATTCCCGCATCGCAGATCAATGCAGAAATAATTCCTGCTTCCTTTGCCTGACGGTCAATCTCAAGAAGTTCTTCTTCCGAATCTACATAAACACAGATTTTGGCAACTCCTTTGTTAAACCACTCACTCAATGGCGTTGGCTCCTGTCCGGAAGTTTCCAGACGAATCCCATCGCCCACCGTGCGGACCTGGGACAGCCGATTTTCATGTTCCAATGCCATCAAGACAGCGGTCACACAGGCGTGCCCCGCCTGCGCCGCAATTTTCCCTTTACGCATCTTCAAATCCCGCCGTACAACAATCATTTGTTTCGATTGATACATAACAGCCTCCAATGCCAATTATTTAAATTCATATTTATATTCGCCCGTGGCCGGGTCATAAATCAGACGGCTGTGCGCGCCTTCCAAAACGACCGGTTCCGGTTCTGTCGCAGAAGCTTCTGGTTCTGTCACCGGTGTTTCTGGTTCAACCACTGGTATTTCCGGCTCAACCGCAGGTATTTCTGGCTCTTTCACCGGCATTTCCTCCGCTGCTTCTGGTTCAACCGCCGGTATCTCCGGCTCTTCCGTCGGAAGTTCTATTGTTTCTGACGTTACCACGTTTTCCAGAGGCTCCTCATCGATCAATGGTGTTTCTTCAGGAATAATTTCCTCCGTCACAACTGCTCCTGTGATGGCGGCTGCGGCGGCTCTGTCGGATTCTTCCTTCATCGCTGATAACACTTTATTTTCCTCTTTTGAAACACGTGCATATATCTGACGCATATCCTCATCGTCGTCATCATCATCCCAATCTCCCTCGAAAGAAACGTAATCCTTTCTTATAATACCAATTCCATTCGGATATGCTTTTTCAAACTGTGAAAATGTGACTCCAAGACATAACGCAATGATACAAAATACAACTCCTGCCCCTGTCAGGCTTATAATAACTGTCCAGAAAATCTTCCATCCTTTTTTCATCTGCATTCACCTCTCTTTTTCTGAAATGGTATGCGACAAAGATTTACAAATCCACGGAACATCATTGGAATCAGTTTGATGCATCCCCATCCGATCAATACTGTAAATACTGCCCCAAGTGCCAGCAGCAGGCAACCGACACCAAGCATTCCGATTCCAAGAGCCGGGGAATAAAACAGCTGACCAAATCCGTGAATCCCCAACAGAATCCCTACGGCTGCGGTTGCAACTGCTGCCACCCAGATCGCTATTGCTGATATTGCAAGTACGACCAGAACTCCAAATGCCGCCAAAAGAAGACCAAGTGCTGTCGGAACTACAATTGGAAGCCCAATCAAAAGGATACAGATGATCAAAATGATCTTGCCGGCACTGGATTTCTTCCGTGGCATTTCTGTCGTCTGACCCGCACCATATCCCTGATTTCCCGCAT
>ERZ827423.3436-NODE-3436-length-10898-cov-120.832611_pt1 | contig 10898 bp, 7 predicted proteins | sample MGYA00519775_ERZ827423 | MGnify/ENA primary metagenome ERZ827423 (study PRJEB31778, sample SAMEA3449296) | human gut metagenome | biome: human gut; feature: human-associated habitat; material: faeces | place: United Kingdom | collected 2010/2012 ...
CCGCGATACCTTCCCAGCGAAGTTTTGGGACAAGAATCGTGCCGCGATACCTTCCCAGCGAAGTTTTGGGACAAGAATCGCGCGATTCCCAACATTTTTTCGCCGACGGGCATCCGCCATCCAGCGATTTTTCGTATATTCGCGTATGACAAGGGCGGAAAACGAACGTTACCGCCAAGTATGAACCATAAAGCAATGAAAATATGAAAGAAATCGGAACTATCGCCCTCGGGCGCATGAACAACGGCGCGCACTTCCTGTATGTAAGCAACGTGCTGGCCCGCGCCGAGGCCGACACGAAAGTAAGCGAGAAGGCGGCCGCCCAAGTGAGCGCGCTCAAGACCGCCGTGGCCCAGGAGGACAGAGACCTGAAGCTCTCGCAAAAGAGCCTGCTGACCGACGACATCGCCCAGGCCGACCACGACCGCGACCAGCTCTACATCGGCTACAAGCAGGCCGTGAAGGGCTTCCTCAACCTGCCCGTGGAAAACCTGGCGCAGGCCGCGAAAGCGCTCAACCAGCACATCATCGACTACGCCATCGACCCGCAGGAGCAGCTGGACAAGGAGACGGGCATGCTCGTCAACTTCCTGGCCGACCTGGAGGGCAAGTACGCCGAGCAAGTGAGCGCCCTCTCGCTCACCCCCTTCGTCACCGCCCTGAAGGAGGCCAACGAGCGCGTGCGCACCTTCACCGCCGACCGCACCGAGGAGCGCATGACCCAGACCGTGGGCGCGCTGAAAAACTCGCGCAAGGCGTCGGACGAGGCCTACCGCGCCCTCGTGAAGTGGGTCAACGCCCTCGCCCTCATCGAGGGGGAGACGGAGTACGCCGACTTCATCGACTACGTGAACACCGAGATAACCCACTACAAGCGCGAGGTCATCGGCCAGAAGTCGAAAGCCCCCGACACCTCCGCCGGCCAGGGCGGCACCAGCGGCGACTCGGACAACGATGACGACAAGCCCGGCCAGCCAGGCGGCGGCGACGACGGCAAGGACGAGCCCGTCACCCCGCCCGAGGACAGCGGCAGCGGCGAGGAGTAATCCCCGCACGCCCCGAGACACACACGGGGGGATGCCATCCGCGAACCGCGGGCGGCATTCCCCCTTCGCATGCCGAGACGCGCAAGGCAAACCACGCGGAACCCTCTGTAGAGACGCATTCTTGCGTCTCAGCCAGCCGCCAGGCAACGCCAAGACGCGAAAGACAAACCACGCGAAACCCACCTGTAGAGACGCATTCTTGCGTCTCCCCAAGCCGCCAGGCCTTCGCGGCAGGCGATTTTATTCGGCAATCTCGCGTGCCGAGACGCAAGAACGCGTCTCTACAACTTTTCGCCGAACTCACGGATATACCCCGCACAGCCCCGATGACGGGAGACGCGGCGCGCCACGTCTCTACAAACCAGACAACGCCGAGACGCAAAAGACAAACACGCAAAAACCCCTGTAGAGACGCATTCTTGCGTCTCCCCAAGCCGCCAGGCAACGCCAAGACGCGAAAGACAAACCACGCGAAACCCACCTGTAGAGACGCATTCTTGCGTCTCAGCCAGCCGCCAGGCCTTCGCGGCAGGCGATTTCATTCGGCAATCTTGCGTGCCGAGACGCAAGAACGCGTCTCTACAACTTTTCGCCGAACTCACGGATATACCCCGCACAGCCCCGATGACGGGAGACGCGGCGCGCCACGTCTCTACAAACCAGACAACGCCAAGACGCGAAAGACAAACACGCAAAAACCCTGTAGAGACGCATTCTTGCGTCTCAGCCAGCCGCCAAGTCTTCGCGGCAGGCGATTTCATTCGGCAATCTCGCGTGCCGAGACGCGAGAACGCGTCTCTACAACTTTTCGCCGAACTCACGGATATACCCCCCGCATTCCCGATGACGGGAGACGCGGCGCGCCACGTCTCTACAAACCAGACAACGCCGAGACGCAAAAGACAAACCACGCGAAACCCACCTGTAGAGACGCATTCTTGCGTCTCCCCAAGCCGCCAGGCCTTCGCGGCAGGCGATTTTATTCGGCAATCTCGCGTGCCGAGACGCAAGAACGCGTCTCTACAACTTTTCGCCGAACTCACGGATATACCCCGCACAGCCCCGATGACGGGAGACGCGGCGCGCCACGTCTCTACAAACCAGACAACGCCGAGACGCAAAAGACAAACCACGCGAAACCCACCTGTAGAGACGCATTCTTGCGTCTCAGCCAGCCGCCAGGCCTTCGCGGCAGGCGATTTCATTCGGCAATCTCGCGTGCCGAGACACGAGAACGCGTCTCTACAACTTTTCGCCGAACTCACGAATATACCCCCCGCAATCCCGATGACGGGAGACGCGGGCAATATATCCGCCTCCGCTGCGTTATGATAGGCAGAAGCGACAACAACAAGAAGAAAATGGGAAAAGGGGAATTCAAGTTCAAGCGATTCACGGTGCGCCACGACCGCTGCGCCATGAAAGTGGGCACGGACGGCGTGCTGCTGGGAGCCTGGGCCAGGGGCGGGCGGCGCATACTGGACGTGGGCACCGGCTCGGGGCTCGTCGCCCTGATGATGGCGCAACGCTTCCCAGAGGCCTGCGTCACGGGCGTGGAAGTGGACGGGGAAGCCTGCCGGCAAGCCGCCGAGAACATGGCGGCCAGCCCCTTCGCAGAAAGGATGGACGCGAGGCAGGGGAAGATACAGGCGCAAGACTTCCCCCAGCCCTTCGACGCCATCGTCTGCAATCCGCCCTTCTACATGGACGACAGCCTGCACAGCCCCGACAGGCGGCGCGCCATGGCCAGGCACAACGACTCGCTCCCCTTCCGCGACCTGTTCGCCGCCGCGGCCAAGGCCCTCACCCCCGACGGCCGCCTCTCGGTCGTGATACCCGCCCAGGCGGGCCACGAGATGGCGGGCGAAGCCGCGCTGGCCGGCTGGCGGCTGTCTCGCGAGCTCGCCCTGCGCTCCAAGCCCGGCAAGGAGGTGTCCCGCCTGCTGCTGGAGTTCACCAGGCAAGGCGGCGGGGCGGCGGAACAAGGCGAGGAGACGGTCTACGACGACAGCGGCGCGCGCTCGCCCTGGTACCGGCGGCTCACCAAAGACTTCTACCTCTCGCCCGAGGAGCTGGCGGCACTGAAGGCGGCCGGGCGCGAAGAGAGCGGGGCTACAGGTTGAGCTTCTTGCGCGCCTGCTTGCCCAGGGCCTCCACCTTCTTGCCCTGGCGCGAAAGGTCGCTCCTCACCTCGTTGAACTCGTTGAACAGCTCGGCGAAGGCCGTCTGTATCACGTTCGGGCGACGCCTGCGGCGGTCTCCCTCGGGGTTCACCACCACGCTGATACCCTTCTCCACCAAACTGATGTCTATCTCCTCCCCCGCCATGGCCGGGTCGCCGTCATAATGGATAAGGCCGGGCTTCTCCCTCCTCACCTTCAGCCGCTTGCACTTGAAGGTCTTTATCTTGGAGTTCATGTCGAGCGTCTTGTTGAACATGTCGAAGCTCACCTGCGGAGCCTCCAGCGCGTCGAAAGGCTCCATGATGATCACGTCGAGGAAGCCGTCGCTCATGGAAGCCTGCGGGGCGATGTAGGCGTTGTTGCCATACTGCGAGGCGTTGGCGCAAGAGATGAGGAAGGCCTTGTGCTGGTGAGTCCCCGTCTCGTCCACCAGCGTGTAGGTCTCGGGATGGTATTTCAGGCCCTCCCGCAAGACGCTCTCGGCGTAGGCGATGGGGCCCCGCTTGCCGCCCTCGGCGAACTTCTTGCTCACGAAGGCGTCGAAGCCCATGCCGCACGTGCAGAAGAAAGGATAGCCGTTGATGATGCCATAGTCGAGCCTGTTCACCTGGCAGGCGTTGAGCACCTCCACGCTCTTGCGCGGGCTCAGCGGAATCATCAGGTGGCGGGCCAGCCCGTTGCCCGAGCCGCAGGGGATGATGCCCAGCGCGGTGTCCGACTGGCAGATGGCCCTGGCCACCTCGTTCACCGTGCCGTCGCCGCCCACGGCCACCACGATGTCCACGTGCCGCTCCTTGGCCTCGGAAGCTATCTCCGACGCGTGGCCGGGACGCTCCGTCAGCCTGATCTCATAGTCGAACAAATCCTTGTCCAGCGTAGAGTCTATAATCCCGGGGATGCCCTTCTTGCTGGAAGTGCCGGATATCGGGTTCATCACAAAGACTATCTTCTTCTTCATAATAGATGTGTAAGTGTGTCGTGTGGAAATGTATCGCGAAAATAATCATTTCCCGTTGAATATTAAAAGCCCCGCGCCTAATTTTAACTTAAATATGAACTTTATTTCCCGAAAATCCGCGTGGTTTATCTTTTTTTTGTATCTTTGCACCCCGAAGTAGAAAAATAACCGTATATATACACCTATTTTAATATAATGGGACAATTACAAGAAAGGTACAAAGCGTACCGCGAGCCGCAGAAATTCATGGCCGCTGGCGTGTATCCATATTTTAGGGCTATCACCAGCAAGCAAGGTACAGAAGTGGAAATGGAAGGGCACAAGGTGCTCATGTTCGGCTCCAACGCTTACACAGGACTGACCGGTGACGAGCGAGTCATCGCCGCCGCCCACAAGGCCCTGGACAAATATGGCTCCGGCTGTGCGGGCAGCCGCTTCCTCAACGGCACGCTCGACTTGCACGTCCAGCTGGAAAAAGAGCTGGCCGAGTTCGTGCACAAGGACGAGGCCCTGTGTTTCTCCACCGGATTCTCCGTCAACCAGGGCGTGCTCGCCGTCGTGGTGGGCAAGGGTGACTACATCATCTGCGACGACCGCGACCACGCCAGCATCGTGGACGGCCGCCGCCTGTCATTCGCCCGCCAGCTGCACTACAAGCACAACGACATGGAAGACCTGGAGCGCGTGCTGAAGGACTTGCCCCACGACGCGGTGAAACTAATCGTGGTAGACGGTGTCTTCTCCATGGAGGGCGACCTGGCGAAACTGCCGGAGATAGTGGAACTGAAGCACAAGTACAACTGCTCCATCATGGTGGACGAGGCCCACGGCATAGGCGTGTTCGGCAAGCAAGGACGCGGCGTGTGCGACTACTTTGGCCTCTCTGACGAGGTAGACCTCATCATGGGCACCTTCTCCAAGAGCCTGGCTTCCGTGGGCGGATTCATCGCCAGCGACAGCGACACCATCAACTACCTGAGGCACACCTGCCGCACCTACATCTTCAGCGCGTCCGACACGCCTGCCGCCACCGCGGCCGCCATGGAGGCCCTGCACATCATACAGCAAGAGCCCGAGCGCATAGAGCGCCTGTGGGAGGTGACCAACTACGCCCTGAGAAGATTCCGCGAGGAGGGCTTCGAGATAGGAGACACGGCAAGCCCCATCATCCCCCTCTACGTGCACGACGTGGACAAGACGTTCCTCGTGACGAAGCTGGCCTTCGACAACGGCATCTTCATCAACTCCGTGATTCCCCCCGCTTGCGCCCCGTCAGACACGCTGGTGAGGTTCGCCCTCATGGCCACCCACACCAACGACCAGGTGGAGCGTGGCGTGCAGGTGTTGAAGAAGATATTCATGGACCTGGGCATCATCAAGTAAGCGCGAGAACAGGCGTTGACACACACCATAATATAGAGGCGGAAATGCTTTCGGGCGTTTCCGCCTTTCGCGTCCTGTGAAAGACAGCGCGCACGTTCCCGCCCCCGTGAGACCCCGAAGAGAGGCATCCACTCTCAATGGATTCCACGGCAAGCAACGAGAAAGCGTCCTCCCGCCCTCCCCACCAAAAATCCCCTGGCCCAAAATCTCTGGCGAGAGAGCGTACACCTCTCGCGGAGTGATAAAAATAGTAAAATAAATCCGTGGTTTCAGATAATTTTAGTATTTTTGCAACGTATAATAGCATAGCAAGCAAAAAGATGAACATTCTAGAATTAAGCGAACAGGAAATCATCCGCAGGCAAAGCCTGCAAGAGCTGAGAGACATGGGCATAGACCCCTATCCAGCCGCGGAATTCCCCACCAACGCGTTCAGCACAGACATAAAGAAAGATTTCAAGGACGACGAGGAGCCCAGGCAAGTGTCCATCGCCGGCAGGATGATGAGCCGCCGCGTGATGGGCAAGGCCAGTTTCGCCGAGCTGCAAGACAGCAAAGGGCGCATACAGGTCTATGTCTCCCGTGACGACCTTTGCCCGGGCGAGGACAAGGACTTATACAATAAGGTGTTCAAGAAGTTGCTCGACATAGGCGACTTCATCGGCGTGGAAGGCTACGTCTTCCGCACCCAGATGGGCGAGATATCCGTCCACGCCCAGCGTCTCACGCTCTTGAGCAAGAGCCTGAAGCCCCTGCCCATCGTGAAATACAAGGACGGCGTGGCCTATGACAAGTTTGACGACCCCGAGATGAGAGCCCGCCAGAGATACGTGGACCTCGTGGTGAACGAGGGCGTGAAGGAGACCTTCCAGAAGAGAGCCGCCGTGCTGCGCGTCATGCGCCGCTTCTTCGACGAGGCCGGCTACACCGAAGTGGAGACTCCCACGCTGCAAATCATACCCGGCGGTGCCTCCGCCCGTCCCTTCATCACCCACTTCAACGCGCTCAACGTGGACATGTATATGCGCATCGCCACGGAACTTTACCTCAAGCGACTGATAGTGGGCGGATTCGAAGGCGTGTACGAAATAGGCAAGAACTTCCGCAACGAAGGCATGGACAAGTACCACAACCCCGAGTTCACCTGCATGGAGCTGTACGTGCAATACAAGGACTACAACTGGATGATGTCTTTCACCGAGCGACTGCTGGAGACCATCTGCATGGAGGTGAACGGCACCACCGAGGTGACCATGGGAGACCACGTGGTGAGTTTCAAGGCTCCCTATCGCCGCCTGCCCATCCTGGAAGCCATCAAGGAGAAAACGGGCTTCGACCTCTCTGGCAAGACAGAAGAGGAGATACGGCACATCGCCAAGGACGAGCTGAAAATGGAGGAGATAGACGACACCTTCGGCAAGGGCAAGCTCATCGACGAGATATTCGGCGAGTTCTGCGAGGGCAGTTTCATACAGCCCACCTTCATCATAGACTATCCCGTGGAGATGTCGCCGCTGACCAAGGCGCACCGCTCCAAGCCCGGACTCACCGAGCGTTTCGAGCTGATGGTGAACGGAAAGGAGCTGGCCAACGCCTACTCTGAGCTAAACGACCCTATCGACCAGGAGGAACGATTCAAGGACCAGATGGCACTGGCTGACAAGGGAGACGACGAGGCCATGATCATAGATCAGGACTTCCTCAGGGCACTGCAATACGGCATGCCCCCCACCAGCGGCATAGGCATCGGCATAGACAGGCTGGTGATGCTCATGACGGGCAAGGAGAACATACAGGAAATCATGCTCTTCCCACAGATGAAGCCTGAGAAGAAGATGCCGCAAAGCAGCGTCAAGGAATGGGCTGAACTGGGCGTGAGCGAGGAGTGGGTCTACGTATTGCGCAAGGCGGGCTTCAACCTGATAGCGGATATCAAGGACGAGAAAGCCCAGGGACTGCAGCAGAAACTGGGCGAGATAAACAAGAAATATAAACTCGGGTACGAGCGTCCGTCACTGGAAGACATCCAGCGATGGATAGACCAGGCCAGCCAGATGGCGGAGGCCTGAGTCATACACCGGCAACACCACCTGACAACGTGTATAACTGCGGTAAGATAGCGATCATCGGAGGCGGCAGCTGGGCCACGGCCATCGCCAAGATCGTGGTGGGTCATACCCATCATATAGGCTGGTATATGCGCCGCGATGACCGCATAGAAGACTTCAAGCGCATGGGCCATAACCCCGCCTACCTGACGGGCGCCCATTTCGACGTGAACGAGATATACTTCTCCAGCGACATCAACCGCATTGTGCAGGCCTACGACACCTTGGTGTTCGTCACCCCTTCCCCCTACCTGAAAAACCACTTGCGCAAGCTGAAGACCAACCTGAGGGACAAATTCATCGTAACGGCCATCAAAGGCATCGTGCCCGACGAGAATCTTTGCTGCTCTGACTACTTCCACCAAGTATACGACGTGCCCTACGAGAACTTGGCGTGCGTGGGAGGCCCCTCCCATGCGGAGGAAGTGGCCATGGAACGTCTCAGCTACCTCACCGTGGGCTGCGCCGACACCGAGAAAGCCAAGGCGTTCGCCGAGGATTGCCTGGCCAGCGAGTACATCAAGACCAAGACCTCCAGCGACGTGCTGGGCATAGAATACTCCTCGGTGCTGAAAAATGTCTACGCCATAGCCGCCGGTATCTGCGGCGGCCTGAAGTATGGAGACAACTTCCAGGCCGTGCTCATGGCCAACGCCGTGCAAGAGATGTTCCGCTTCCTGCAGGCCATCCACCCCATAGAGCGCAGCATGTATGACTCCGTCTACTTGGGAGACCTGCTGGTGACGGGCTACAGCAACTTCTCGCGCAACCGCACCTTCGGCACCATGATAGGCAAGGGATACTCCGTGAAGAGCGCCCAGATAGAAATGGAGATGATTGCCGAGGGATACTTCGGCACTAAGTGCATGAAGGAAATCAACCGCCACCTGCACGTCAACATGCCCATACTGGATGCCGTATACAACATACTGTATGAGCGCATCAGTCCGCAAATAGAAATCAAACTACTTACAGACTCCTTCCGTTAACTTTAATCACTCTTTAATATTTAACACTATGAAAAGTATTCAACTAGACATCACGAAGGCTGAGCAATTCCTCAGCGAGGGAGCAGTGAAGACCTTGGAGCCCCAAGTGAAAGCGGCTCAGTTGGCATTGGAGAACGGCACATGCCCAGGTAATGACTTCTTGGGATGGTTGCATCTCCCCACGAGCATCACTCCTGAGTTCCTGGACGAAATCCAAGCCGTGGCCAACACGCTGCGCCAGAAATGCGAGGCGGTGGTAGTGGCAGGCATAGGCGGCAGCTACCTGGGAGCGCGCGCCGTGATTGAGGCCATGGGCAATTCGTTCGCCTGGCTGGTGAACGACGGCAAGAACCCCACCATTCTTTTCGCCGGCAACAACATCGGCGAGGACTATCTGGCGGAACTTACCGAGTACCTGAAGGGTAAGAAGTTCGGCGTTATCAACATATCCAAGAGCGGCACTACCACCGAGACCGCTCTCACCTTCCGCTTGCTGAAAAAGCAGTGCGAGGCTCAAATGGGCAAGGAAGAGGCCAAAAACGTCATCGTGGCCGTGACCGACGCCAAGAAAGGCGCGGCACGCACCTGCGCAGACAAGGAGGGCTACAAGAGCTTTGTCATCCCCGACAACGTGGGCGGTCGCTTCTCCGTGCTCACCCCCGTGGGCTTGCTGCCCATCGCTTGCGCCGGATACGACATCAAGCAGTTGGTGGCTGGAGCCCAAGACATGGAGAAGGCAACGGGCACGGAAGTGCCATACGAGCAAAACATCGCCGCACAGTATGCCGCCGTGCGCAACGCACTCTACCAGCAGGCTGGCAAGAAGATAGAAATCATGGTCAATTACCAACCCAAGTTGCACTACATCTCTGAATGGTGGAAGCAGCTCTACGGAGAGAGCGAAGGCAAGGACGGGAAGGGCATCTTCCCCGCTTCCTGTGATTTCACCACCGACCTGCACTCCATGGGACAATGGATACAGCAAGGCGAGCGTACCATTTATGAGACCGTCATCAGCGTGGAGCAGCCCAACCACCAGATGCTCTTCCCCAATGACGAGGAAAACCTGGACGGACTGAACTTCCTGGCTGGCAAACGCGTGGATGAAGTCAACAAGATGGCCGAGTTGGGTACTCGACTGGCTCACGTGGATGGCGGCGTGCCCAACATCAGGGTGAGCGTGCCAGTGCTCAACGAGTATTACATAGGCCAGCTGATCTATTTCTTCGAGATAGCTTGCGGCATCAGCGGCAACGTGCTGGGCGTGATGCTCGGCAACGGCATGTACAACGTGCCGCGCGAACGCTACTACAAACTGCTGATGACCTACGGCTACCCGATGATGATCTGCAAGGTGGACGTCGAATATGCCGACGGCACGCACGACGTGATCGTCAGCGACGGCAGCTGGCGCACGACGACCAGTCCGGTGACGTACAGCAGCATCTTCGGCGGCGAGGATTACGACGCGACGCTCGAACGCACGGGCTGGATGAAGCCCGGTTACGACGATTCGTCGTGGCAGGAGGTGCTCTTCACCTCGCAGCGCGGCGAGTTGATCGCCCCGAAGGCGCTGCCGGTGAAGGTCATGGAGGAGTTCCCCGTCTTCAAGATCCGCAAGACCAAATACGGCAAGTGGCTCTACGACATGGGTCAGAACTTCTCGGGCGTGGCGCGTCTGACGGTCAAGGGCAAGCGCGGACAGGCGGTGCGGATGAACACCTGCGAACTGTTCGATCCCGCCGTCGACTCGATCCAGATCCACGGCGGCTACCGCGGCGAGACGCGCTACACCTATACGCTTCGCGGCGACGCGGAGCCCGAGAGCTGGGCGCCGCAGTTCACCTACCACGGCTTCCGCTACGTGCTCATCGACGGCGCCGTGCCGGCGGGCGAACCCAACCCCGAGGGGCTGCCCGAAATCGTGGACGTGCGCGGTCTGCATATCCGCAATTCGACGCCCGAATCGGGAACGTTCGTCTCGTCGAACGACCTGCTCAACAAGACGCAGCGGCTCATCGGCTGGGGCATCAAGAGCAACATGGTGAGCTATCTGACCGACTGCCCGCACCGCGAGAAGTTGCCGTGGTTGGAGCAGCTGCACCTGATGTTCGGTTCGCTGCAATATACGTTCGACATGTTCAGCCTCTACGAGAAGATGCTCGACGACATGGCCATGGCGCAGCTGCCCAATGGACTGGTGCCCGACATCGCCCCCGAATACGCGCTCT
>ERZ827423.3437-NODE-3437-length-10896-cov-10.856379_pt1 | contig 10896 bp, 9 predicted proteins | sample MGYA00519775_ERZ827423 | MGnify/ENA primary metagenome ERZ827423 (study PRJEB31778, sample SAMEA3449296) | human gut metagenome | biome: human gut; feature: human-associated habitat; material: faeces | place: United Kingdom | collected 2010/2012 ...
CAATTAAGTTTAATATAACTAATATTCTGACTCATTTCATCAAAAATATCTTCAACTAATATATAACCTAGCATCATTATCCTCTCCTCTATTAAAAGAATAACACATAGCCAAAATAATTTCATTATATTCGACAAAACTAGTCAAAATACACCATTAACTTTTAGTAATTCTAACTTTAATCTTTGTAGTCTTAGCAAAGTAATTAGCTTTAACCTCTTCACCACTTACTTTAACATTAACAGTATGTTCGCCCTCACCAAGTCCAGATAAATCAACTGTTGCTTTAATAGTAGTACTATCAATAGCATCAAGAACTTCTTTTGTACCTTTAACCACTACCGTTGTCTTAGAAGAATTTTCTCCAATAGCACCAGCCTTCAAATTAGGTCCAAGATTAATAGCATCTATTTTAATATCATCTACTTCTTTAGATTCTTCTTTACCAATACTAATCTTAACCGTAATAGTCTTTTCAGATACTTCTCTAATACCTTCTGGTTTAGGAACTACAACAGTATAAGTCTTATTATCAGTAAGACCTGCTACATCTACTTCAATAGGAATATAACTTTCACTATATTTATTTACTGTTTCTTGGTCACCATAAATACTAATCTCATTTACCGAAGTAGTAATAGAACTAATAGCTTTACCAAATGATATCTTATCTATATTTTTAGGAATAACCTTAAGTTTAGCAGTGCCACTATAAGACTCAATATTAACAGTAGCGGTAACAGTCTCAGGAACAATTTCAACATCAACAACATTACCATACTTATCATATGCTACTAATTTAACTTTATCAACAGTATTAACACCAGCCTTAGGATCAACAATACTACCAACATCAACAAGTGCTTTAACCGTAGCCACTTTATTTATATTATGACTAGATTTCTCATCATCAGTACCCTTAATAATAACTTCTTCTTTATCTAAAGTAACAGATTGAACAGAAAGTTTACTATCTAATTTATCCTTATTAATAACATCAATAGTAACTGTCTTAGTTTGTGATACCTTAGGATAAACATTAACCGTAATTGAAGAAGGATCTAACTTATAAGTAACAGAATTAATAGAACTCTCATAACTCAAATCAACCTTATGTGTACCTTCCTTCAAATTAGATAAATCAACACTAACTTTACCAGTAGATAATTGTTTAGCAAGATATAAGTCAACAGTTCTACCAATCAAAGTAACATCAGCAGTCTCAGGAATACCCTCAACAACATAAGCTTCTTTATTATAAGTAGCCTCAACTGTCTGATTATGAAGCACTTCAGCAGCACTATCAATTACAGTACTTGCTTGATTATCAACATAAAAGAATAAAAGTAATGCCATAAAAAGTGAAATAAACACCAAAGTATTCTTCTTATTTAACCACTTCTCAAATTTACCAGCATTCTTATCAGTTTTTTCACCTAAGAATAATCCAAACTTAGTAACTGGAGTAACAATAACTCTATCAATAAAATTAAAGATACCTAGAAAAAATTTCTTAATAGCTTTAATAATCTTTTTAAGCCCTTTCATTATTATCTTCCTCCTCTTCTTCAAATTCATCATCGAGTAGAACTTCCCTTTTAGGTTTAAGTTCTTCAATTAAAATCATTCTAGCATCATCTAGAGAAAGATTATAATTTAAATTACCTCCTACAGCAATTGAAATTTTGCCAGTCTCTTCACTAACTACAATAGCAATAGCATCAGATTCTTCACTTATTCCAATCGCAGCTCTATGTCTAGTACCAAGTTTCTTACTAATTTTACTATTAATACTTATTGGAAATACTGCACCTGCCGAAGTAATTTTATTACCTTGAATAATTACTCCACCATCATGAAGAGGATTTCTTGGAAAGAATATTGATATTAAAAGTTCTGAAGAAATATCTGCATATATAGGTTTACTTCTTTCAATATATTCATTCAAACTAATATCTCTCTCTAATACAATTAATGCACCAATTCTACTTTTTCTAAGATAATCAACCGCCGACATAACCTCATATACTAATTTTTCTCTCTCATCCAAAGTAAGTACTTTATGTCTTCCTAGTAATTGCTTTCTACCAATATGCTCAAGAATACTTCTAATTTCTGGTTGAAATATAATAATAAGAGCAAGTGGTCCCCACATAATTACATATTCTAAAAGTAATCCAATCGTAGTAAGATTAAGCGTATCACTAAGAATTTTAACAATCAAAACTACAAATACACCCTTAAACAAAAGTATCATCTTAACATTGTTCTTAATATTTTTAAGAATAAAATAAATAACCATCCAAACAAGCGAAATATCAATAATTGCTCTAAGTATCACTAATACACTATCTAATGTCATAAACATTCCTCCATTCTATTTAACCAAATAAATAGCCCCTTGTACACATAAATAACAAAGAAATATAATACTTCCAAACAAAAGAAATAAATTATATACATAACCAGAATTAGAATTAATCACTCTATCATGCTTTTCAACATTATCCTCTTTGTTATTAATTTTATCAAAAAAATCTTTCTTAGTCATAATACCATAACATCTATAATCTTTCTTATTCTTCTTACCATCATATAAAACATTAAGTTTATTAACATCATAATAAGATAAAGAAAAACCAAGTTTCTGATACATTTCTTTTCTATCTTCAATCTTACTAGCGGATATATTTATATAAGAAATACCATTATCTTCAATAATTAAAGTAAGTTTCTTATATAATATCTCTATCTCATCTTCAGATAAATTAATATTATTTTGAAATAAATAAATAGTACTATCTATAATACAATATGATATGTGTTCTGTAAGTTTGATATTTTTCTTCTTAGCCATTTCTTACCTCTCACCTATAATAATAATATCACGATATATATAAAAAAGCAAGGAAAAAATCCTCACCTTTTTAGTATTCTAAAATCTCATCTAAATAACCAATAAATACAGTTTGACCATCATTTCTTCCATCTTTACAAGTAACTAAAACAATACATTTATTACCTTTCTTTCTATATATATCAGCATAGCCATCTTTCTTAATATCATAACTATCAGTATAAATATATTTATAAATTTTACCATCATAATAATAATTAATAGTATCTCCTAATGAAATATTCTTAAGATTACCAAAATAAGAATTATAATTATTACCATTATGCGAAGCAAGTACTATAATATCATCTTTTTCTTTAATAAGTTCAATATTATATTTAGCCTTATTATACTTATTATCAATATCTAGTATTCCTCTCTTTAACTTAATTGAAGGAATCTCTAATACTGCCTTATATCTATATTTCAAATTATCTAAACTATCAATCTTTTTATTAAGTACTGCTTCTACTGCCTTATCATTATTTTTAATATCATTATAATGGTTATAAATCTTTAATCCAAAATATAAAATAGAAGTAATAATAACAAATAAACCCACTATAACAATATATTTATTCTTATATTTTAATAATATACCTCCTAATGAAGAAATAAAACAAACTATAACAAATATATCTTTAATATCAAAAGAAATACCAGTATTAGGAACTTTAATTCTTTCATTATAAATATCAATATCAACGTCTTTATCTCCTACTTCAAAGTATATTTTATCTTGTACTAATCTATATCCAGTACTAGCCTCTACCTCAGAAACATAATACTTACCATATAACATATCATCTAAAATAATCTTACCATTTTTATCAGTATAACCTTTATATATAATTTCATTATTTATATTTCTAATTTCTATCAAAGTACCACTAATTCCATTCTTCGTACCAGTCTCATACTTATTAATAACTATCTTACCTTTAGGTAAATGATTCTTAACCTCTAAATTATATACAATATTCTCAGTATATTGATCTTTATAACTAAAACTAATATTGTACTCTGTATTATCTAAAACATTACCTTCACTAGAAGAAATCTCTTTCAAATAATAATTACCAAGAGGAATATTCTCTATCTTACATTTACCATCATTAGTAGTACATTCATTAACTTTATCATCTTTGCTATAAATAAGCTTACCATTCTCATAAATATCTTCTTTAGCATATAAGTAGAAGACCACATCATTAAGTAAAATATCATTATTATAATAATATTTATCATCATTATATTTAATATTCTCACCATACTTAGTAATATTCAAAGTACCTTTAACTCTCTTATTATAAAAATATAGTTCTAATACCATATCATCATTTTCTTTAATCATATCACTATCTTCACCAATAGTAAAAGAAATTCTTTCTTTATTATATAAATAACCATCCATATCAGTATCAACTTCATATAAAATATATTTACCAGGTTCCAATACATCAGGAGTCATAAAAGTACCATTACTATCTATATCAAAAGTATCAATAACTTCCTCTCTAGGATAACTAACTTTAAATGAAACATATTTCTTATTATTAACATCAAATATTCTAAATCTAGCCTTTCCATTAATAATATTATCATTTGTATCATAGTCTTTCTTTATAACCCTAACTTTACCAGTAATCTTACTATCAGAGATAAGTTTAAATATTGGTCTATCATCCTCTCTATCAATAGTAACTTTAAAGTTATCTATTTTATAATATCCAGGCGTAGAATTAACCTGCTTAACAGTGTAAGTACCATATACCAAATAAGTACTAGCATAGCCATCACTATCCGTAGTAATTGAAGTAACTAAATTATTATCTTTATCAAAAATATCAAACTGAATATTCTCTTCTCCTACCATAAAACCAGTTTCATTACTAGCATATACTTTAAATATTTCAACTTTTCTCTTAATAACTTCATCATATACCGTTCTTTTAATATCTAAATTATCCCTATCTAATTGAACAACATAAATCTTATCATCAAGTAAATATCCCTCTCCTGGAGTAATTTCCATTATATAATATCTACCAAGAGGTAAATTTTCAATCTTATTTTTACTGCCAATAACAAAAGTATCAAGTAAATTATTACCAAAATCATATAATCCATAAATAGCACCATTTAAACTAGCTTCGCCCTGCGGATTAATACTTAATGTTTCCTTATCAAGTTTTTCAATTTCAATACTACCACTAATAAGATTAATATTTAAATTACTAGTACTATTAGTAATACCACCAGAAGACATCATCTTTTGTGAATTACCTGAAGTATATAAAAAGAATTCTTTATTAGTATAATTATGTCTTTTCAAAACAATATTATCTCTATCAAAATCTTTCTTAATAATTAACTTATTACCATCTATAACAACATTATCATCATCAGAATAATATAAGTATAAAACTTCATTTTCATCTTCAAGAACTGTTTCGTTACCCCTAATAACATCAATGTTAGCATTATCAAAAGATGGCCTAATATTATGTCTATTAACCAAAACATTAATAGCAGTCTCTTCATCAGTTAAATTATAAAAAGTATCAGGATTAAATCCAATAGTAAACTTAATCGAAGTTTTAGCAAGTCTCTTCCAAATAAGACCTTGCGTAGCCATATAATATCTATCAGTATCATGACCAGGATAATTATAACCATAATAACTAAGCAGTTTTATATACTCAAGATCCTCTTTACTTATATTAATGCCATTAAAAGAATTAGTCATAGTATAATCAAAACTAGCAATATCTTTTCCAAGTTCTATACAGTAAGCAGGGATATTACCAAATAAATATTTGCTAGCATGTAAATATCTAGTCTTACCCATACTTCTATCATAATAATAAACATAAGTATTATCATATACATCTTTTACCAATGTAACATTTTCTGCTTTAACACTACCAACAAAAACAAATAGTGTCGCAATAAATATTAATATTTTTTTCAAATAAAACCTCCCTCAAAAAATTAATTTTTTTCTTTCCTTGCAATTGCGAGAAAAGTATAAACTATATATAGTATAAAGTCAATATAGTTTTATTAAAGTTTTCATATCAAAAAGTACTTTATCTTATTATATAGTATCTAATTAAATGAAATCGATACACTTGTATAAACAAACATAAGTATTAAATTTAGTATAATATATTAATTTCCTAAAAAGCTTGTAATCTTTTTAGGTCATTTTTAGCCTAAAAATAGTCTAAAAATGAAACATTTTATTACAATTGACAATTATCATATAATAACATATAATATATGTAGTTGGAGATAATCTATATGAATATTAAATATAATTCAAAAAAAATACAAAAAGGAGATACATTTATAGCACTAAAAACAAATAATGATGGTCATAAGTATATTAATGATGCCATAAAAAATGGTGCTACCAAAATAGTAGCAGAATATGGAAACTATCCAGTAGAAACATTATTAGTAGATAATACTAAAGAATATTTAGTAAAATATTTATATGAAAATTACTATCAAGAAATAAAAGATTTAAAATTAATCGGCATAACTGGTACCAATGGCAAAACAACAACATGTATGCTTCTTCATAATATGTTAAATATGTTAGGAAGAAAAACAGCTTATATAGGAACTAATGGCTTTTATATAAATAAATTCATTAAAGAATTACCAAATACAACACCAGAAATATTAGACATATATGAATTATTAATCGAGGCAAAAAGAGAAGGATGTGAATTTGTTTGTATAGAAGCAAGTTCCCACGGACTAGCTCAAAACAGATTAGAAAATTTAAAATTTGATTATGCAATTTTTACCAACCTAACCCATGAACATTTAGGTTACCATAAAACTATGAAGAATTATGCCCTAGCAAAGCAAAAATTATTTACCATGTTAAGAAATAATAAATATGCTATCATAAATAATGATGATAATTATAAAAATTATTTTATATTAAAAGAAAATAATAACATAACATATAGTTTAAATAATGGAAATTACTATGTAAAAGAATATAAAATAACAACTCAAAATAATATCTTCACAGTAGTAAATAATAACAAAGAATATACATTTACAACAAAACTATTAGGAAAGCATAATATATATAATAGTCTAGCAAGTATAATAGTTTTAAATAAAATTGGTTATAGTTTTGAAGAAATAAATAATGTTTTAACCATCGTTAGTGGTCCTAAAGGAAGAATGGAAAATATTTCTTATAATAATAACAATATAATTATAGATTATGCTCATACACCAGATGGAATAGCAAATATATTAAATACAGCCAAAGAATTACATCCAAATAAAATAATTACCATTGTTGGATGTGGTGGAGGAACAGGTAGTGATCGAACTAAAAGAAGTGAAATGGGTAATTTAGTACTAAGTCTATCAGATAAAACTATATTTACAAATGATAATCCCCGCGATGAAGACCCTAATCAAATAATAAATGACCTCCTAAAAGAAAAAATAAATAATAATTACATCATTGAATTAGATCGTAAAAAAGCCATAAATAAAGGAATAAACATGTTAACAAATAATGATATATTATTAATATTAGGTAAAGGTCATGAAAATTATCAAATAATAGGAAATAAAAAAACTCATTTTAATGATAAAGAAACAGTATTAGAAATAACAAAGGAGAATTAATATGATTTTAGATTATAATAAATGTCAAAAACTAATGGATAGTTTTAATAACACTATAATAACTGAAGTATCCCCTATTGGATATACAAGTAATGAAAAATTACCAATAAGGCATTTTACTTTAGGTAATGGTTCAAAACAAGTAGTAGTAGCAGGTTCTCAGCACGCTAATGAAATAATAACAGTAACTTTTGTTTTAAATTTAATGAGTTACTTAGTAAAAAACAATATTGTATTTGAAGACTTAACAATACACTTTATACCTATGTTAAATCCTGAGGGATACGTTGTAATTTCTTCAGCAATAAAAGAAAGATTAGGAAAAAATAGTACTGACAGTGAAAAAATAAAGTTCTGTTTTGACTACTATAAAGCCTTTCGCAACGACACAATAAATAGAGACAACCCTTTTAAGCAACATCAAAAAATATTTGAAGAAATAAATAATAATTCAATAAAAGGTTATAGCATCTTAAAAGATAGCGTTGGTGAAATACTAATTCATCATCCCAAAGGCAGTATCATCGATTGGGCAAGCAATGGAAATGGTATTGACCTAAATGCCAATACCAAGATTAATATAAAAAAAGAAGGAACACTTAATAAAACTATAGCATATAACAATTTAAGAGTTGATATACCATCCCCTATAGGGCATCCAGGAAATAATCAAAGTAAAAACTTCACTCAAGAAGTAGAAGTAATTTCATTGCAGCAATTACTTGATAAATTAAAAAATAATTGTACCATGTTTTTAAATTATCATAGTGTTGGAGGGCTAATATATCAAAGACCAGAAAATGATGATAAATTTATAACAAGTTATAATTATATATTAAGTAAGTTTTATCAAGAAAACACCATAAAAAATGCTAGTAAATATGACATAGTAAAAGGCCAAAGTGGCAGAGCAATAAGTGTAAATGATCAGTTAAGGCAAAAATATCCCGGTAATATATTAGTAGAATTATCTCCTATGGGAGGCAACCCTATTGGTCCATTTGGTGATCCTAACAATATTAAAAACACTATAGAAAGTAATATATATTCATTTATATATACAATGTCGAATCTAGATAAAATTACTTTACTTACAAAAAAATCATTAGAAGATAGTGCCACAAGTACAGAAGAAATATATATAGATATAGATAAATTATACGAACAAAATAAAAGATCACGCTAAGTGGTCTTTTTATAATTATTATATTCTTTTTCTATCCACGACATAATAATATCAACAACATATTTAATATCATCATCAGTCATATTTTTATTTTTCCTAATATGATGCCATTTTTCTAAACATCTCCTGCAACATGTACCAGTAGCATGCTGTGCAATAAATACCGGATGACCCTTCATTGGCGTTTGTTTACCATCAGTAACATTAGAAGTATCAGAAAGTCTTTTAGTAACAAAATCATAAGCATGTTCTCTTATTTTATTAATACCTTTATCTTCTATATACAATATATCCTTATCTTTTAAATGAAAACTACTTCTAAATTTAGATTTAGATAATCTATCTAATATATTTTTAATCTTTTCATCCATAACATATTACCTCTCTATAATTATAACACTACTAACGCAAAATTAAAAAGAAAAGAGCATAAGCTCTTTAAAATAATAAACTATCTAAATTGACAGCAGCTACCGCATTGTTCATTAGTAACTGTATTTTCTTCACAGCAGGTATATCTTGGTTGATAAGTATGTCTATAAATATGATTATTAACAATTCTAGTATTTATAGGACATACATGAGGTACAGTATGATAAATATTTCTATATACAACTCTTTCTCTAGGAGTCTCTATAACTGGAGAAGTAACTCCACCCATTACAGATTCACCCATCATTGGACCACCAACATTATTATAATTCATATTAGTATTATCATTCACATTTTGATTAGTATTAGTTATATTAATATCAATATCACCATCATACATACCTTGATTAAAACCATCACTAAAATTCATAATTTATCCTCCTATCTACATTATAATATGAATTATTAACATAGATAGATAGTAAAGAAGTCTAGTTTTTATTAATTATCAATATCAAAATTCCAAAGTCCCAACTTTCCTTTACAAGATATTCTCTTATTATATTTAATAATATGCTCTAACTTCCAAGCATAAATTCTTGAATGTTCACTCTTTCCATATACTAAAGGATCAATACTATATAATTTATTCTCAAACTCATCATCAACTAATATACAATCAGTAATATAAGCTTCTCCTATTATTTCACCTTTGCCATAATCAAGATTATAATTATTAAACTTTATAGCATTATTCTTCTCTAAAGTAAGCCCTGCATGAATAAGAATCTTTCCTCTATAATTAGTCTTAAAGTTTCTAAACTCATACACTTTATATCCATTAATAATTAAACTAGCCCAAGGTTCCTTTATAGTAAGTACTTTCATATCAGCACCTAAAATGGCATTTTAAAATTACCATTTCCCATCATTTTCATCATTTTTTTCATCTCTTCAAACTGATTAAGTAGCTTATTAACATCAGTAACAGTAGTACCAGAACCATCTGCAATTCTCTTTTTTCTACTAGCCTTTAATATACTAGGATCTCTTCTCTCTTCTAAAGTCATTGATAAAACAATAGCTTCCGTTCTTTTCATAATTTTAGGATCAATATTAACATTATTAAGTCCCATCTTTTTAGCACCAGGAAGTAATTTTAAAAGATTCTCAAGAGGACCTAATTTCTTTATTTGATTAAGCTGATTTAAAAAATCCTCTAAATCAAAATTACCTTTCATCATCTTTTTAGCAGTCTTCTCTGCCTCTTTTTCATCAATTTCACTTTGTACTTGTTCTACTATAGATAAAATATCTCCCATGCCAAGTATTCTAGAAGCCATTCTCTCTGGATAAAAAGGAGTAAGACCATCCATCTTTTCACTAACACCAATAAACTTAATTGGAAGATTAGTAAGATGCTTAACTGACAAAGCAACACCACCTCTAGTATCACCATCAAGTTTAGTCAAAATAACACCACTAAGTTTAATCTTATCATTAAAGCCATTAATAACATTAATAGCATCTTGTCCCATCATTGAATCTATTACTAAAATAGTTTCATCAGGATTAACATCTTTTTGAATATTATCAAGTTCATCCATTAAAGATTCATCTATTTGTAATCTACCAGCAGTATCAATAAGAACATAATCATATCCATTATCTTTAGCATATTTAATAGCATTCTTAGATATTTCTACAGGATTACCCTTACCTTCAGAATAAACTTCAATATTAAGTTCCTTACCAATTTGTTTTAACTGGT
>ERZ827423.3439-NODE-3439-length-10889-cov-11.712664_pt1 | contig 10889 bp, 6 predicted proteins | sample MGYA00519775_ERZ827423 | MGnify/ENA primary metagenome ERZ827423 (study PRJEB31778, sample SAMEA3449296) | human gut metagenome | biome: human gut; feature: human-associated habitat; material: faeces | place: United Kingdom | collected 2010/2012 ...
GAACAATGCACTGCCAATGCGGCGGAAGAAGACGCAAAAGAAAAACAACCCACCTCAGGAAGCGCAGAAGCGTCTCAACCAATACAGGGATCTGTAAAAGGAAGTTTTGGATCGACTTCCAACAGGGTCATGTCCTAATCATCAATGAACTACCGCGAGACAAGCCTCGGGGAATTTACATCTCGTTCAGATTAAAATTTGATCATCGGTATCTATCGTCAAAAATCTATACTCGATGGTAAAATATTCATACGTTATATTAAAAATGATCAATTCATCAAAACTGTATTGCATTTGTTCTGAACTCATATTAAAATAATTCTGAGAGGTAAATGACATGAATAAAAAAACACTTACCCGCAGAGAGAAAGAAGTCATGGATATACTCTGGAATCATGACAATCCCCTTCCTGCATGTGAAATTCAAAAAGAACTCCCAGAATTAGCAGTTAATTCAATTCTCCCTATTTTGAAACGTCTTTTAGATAAGAATTATATCTATGTAGAAAATTATTCTCAACATAATAAGGCATTAATGCGTGAGTTTCGTCCAACGATCAGCAAAGAGCGATACATGGCCTCACTTATGGATGATAAAACTTTATTGCAATTGACCACATCCTTTATCCAAGAATGCAATGATATGAATGTACTCAATCTGCTGCAACGAGAAATCGATAAGAAGAAAGAGGGAAAATGAGCCTCATGCGTTTATCTTTATCTTCTTTTGTAATCACGCTAATCATGGTTACTATATTGATACTTGTTTTTCATTTTTTGCTGATTGGAAAAAAAAGTCATATTTGGTTTCGAACCGACTTTCTTACAATCGTATTCATAACTATTTTATTTCGCATACTGCTGCCAATTGAATTCCCTTTTACCATATCATTCAAATCTGCTAGTGTTATGACTTCTATTAGAGATATTATGTTATTTGAACCTATTTCTGGATTCTCTATCATAACATTTCTAATAATCTTATGGGGAGTAGGTATCCTAATTCAAGGAATACGTTATCTGCTCAAGATTAAAAAACTATGCATCTTATCCACGCAAATTCAAAAAATCGCAAAACACCAAGTAGTTACTGAAGAACTCTCACAAGCAAAATATAATTTATATTTTACAGACGCTATTAGTACGCCTATGGTAATAGGATTAAAAAACAATATATATCTTCCAAAGCTTCAGTATACCAAAAAAGAGTTAAGTCTTATTCTTATGCATGAATTTCAGCATATTCACCACAAAGATCTTCTAATCAAAAATTTGATTAATGTTGTAGTTATCTTGTACTGGTGGTTTCCACCTATTTATCTGCTACAGAAACAGATAGATCTCTATCTGGAAATGCGAACAGATAATGCTGTTGTTAAAAACATGAATAAAAATGAATATTTGGACTATGCGCAAGCAATTGTAGATATTCAGAAAAAACAGATAGAGGCAAAGGAACAAGTCCCTTCTCCTCTTTCCACCTGTTTCATCAGTGACGGCTCAGCAATTCTTAAGTATCGCATCGAATTCTTACTAGGAAGTGATCCCAAAAGAAAAACAAAGAGGATTTTTTTATTCATTGCTTTCTTGCTCCCATTTTTAAGCAATATGATTATTTTTGAGCCATATTATGAAAATGCACCAGAAACAGAAGATACTTATGATTTAAATGATTTACAAAATGGATATATCCTTCATCATAAAGATGACACTTATACATTAGAGATAGATGGGCAATCGATAGGTATTCAAAATCCTCATTCAGAATTATTTAATTTACTTAGAATTATAGAAGAATAAATCAATAGGAGGAATAAAATGAGAAAAATCGTTTTAGTTTTAGCAAGTGTTTTTTACTTATTTAACGGCACAATCGTATATGCTTACGATAGCAACATAAATCAGACGAGTTTTGCACGCGCTGATATTATAGAGTGGAGATATAAATCAATCAATGGGGTTTTATATAAAAGACTTTTTAATTACTCCACAAAAGAATGGATTGGAAATTGGATTTTAGCTTAACTACAACTTTCCCAAGGCGTTGTACTATATCATCTCTTCAACGTTTTAGGCCTAAATGAATACCTTCCTGCTTATCAAGACTGCTTTCTAGACTCATTTTCGCTTGACCTTTTATTTCTGCTCATTCTTACTTTTTTCGATATTTTTTGTTTCCTCCATCTTTAAATAAAACTATTATATATGTAATATAGTTGTATTTTAAAGACGAAGAATATCCCGATTTCTAAATATATCCTCGCTATTCAACGACCGAAAAACACCATCATCTATGCTTGGATATAAAAACAAAGATAAATTTGCTGTCCGTCAGTGTATCGGCTGCAAGAATGTCAATGGCCACCATATCCCTGTAATTGGGCCTGTCATCAGCCATATCGTAGATAGACAATATGTTCCGGTCGACCTTCACCCTCAACCTTCTATTTCTTTTACTTCGGTCGATCTTACGGATTAGGCCAATGTCGCTTTATGTGATCAGGTCTTTCATGATATGTTGAGCGAACTTCAGAATTTCTATTCTCATGATGATGTGCTTCGCATCTATTACATCACTATACCCCGTGTGTGTGAACATGGCATCAAAGAACATGAGCTTAAGGAAGTTTATGAGAACAACTTTCTTTCCGAATGGTCTCCTGATGTTCATCTTTCCAAAAATACCGTATGTAAGTTCTTGAACGATCTTGGCAAGTCCTGTTTCAGGATCACTGCATTCATGCGTGCTCGCACTGCGGCTATGGATATGGATCATCATCTACTTGTGGACGGCACCTTGAAGCCAAGTGAACTCAGGATAAATTCATTTCCTGGTTTTTCTCGGAAACCAGATCAAAGGATACGAAGAAGCTAAGCTGCCAGATAACAGCTTTGATGCAGCTGTAGGAAATGTTCTGTATGCGAATTATAAGGTAAGAGATGAACGATATGATCATCTGAATCTGTATATTCATGACTACTTTATTGCGAAAACGATCGACAAGCTGCGTCCTGGCGGTGTGATGTTCTTTTTAACTTCAATAGGAACGATGGATAAACAGGATGAGCGATTCCGAAAATATATCGCAGAACGATGCGATCTCCTGGGTGCGATCCGTTTACCAAATGATACCTTCTTACGAAATGCAGGAACAGATATCAATGCAGATATACTCATCTTCCAAAAACTTGAAAAGACAAGAACAATCGATCCTGATCATTATCCTGAAGGGATCGAAACAGAACGTGCTACAGGAGAATTTGAAACAAAAGGCGGCGAAAAATACAATGTAACTTCCTACACGAACCGGTATTTTCTTCAACATCCTGAAATGATACTCGGTGATCCTGCATTAGATTATGGAGCGCATGAGCCGCAGCGTGTTTTTGTCCCTAAGAAAGATACTTCTTTGAAAGATCAGCTAAGTGTTGCATTTCAGCATATCCAAGGTGAGATCTCAACGCATCCATTCATTGAGATCGATCCAACAGAAGAAGTCATTACGGATCCCGCTGTCAGAAACTTCAGTTATTGTATTCAAAATGGCAGGATCTATTATAAAGAAAATGACGCCATGAATGAAATAAAGGTCGGTAGATCCGCTGAAAACCGTATCCGGGCATTGATCTCTGTCAGAGATTCTTTGCGCGATCTGATCGATCTGCAGGTCAACGATACCAGTGATGAGTCCATACAACGGAAGCAGACGGAATTGTCAGAACAGTATGATCGATTTACCCGCAACTATGGATTGATCAACAGTCCAGCAAATCAAAACGCCTTTGAAGAAGATAGTTCTTATCACTTGTTATGCTCGTTAGAAGTATTGAATGAAGATGGATCACTAAACCGGAAATCAGACATTTTCACGAAGCGCACCATTCGCTCTAACAAACCGATTACACACGTAGATACTGCACAGGAAGCATTAACGATGAGCATGGCAGAAAAAGGAAAGATCGATCTGGTTTATATGGAGTCGCTGACAGATGAAACCAGGCAGAATCTTATAGATCAGCTTCAAGGGCAAATCTTTTATAACCCAGAAACGAACAGATATGAAACCTCAGATGAATATCTGTCCGGTGATGTCAGGGAAAAACTGCGCGTTGCCAAAGACAAGGCTCGGGAAGATCCTCGGTTTGAATCAAATGTTTCTGCATTGGAAAGCGTGCAACCAGAGCCTATTAAAGCAGGCGATATTTCCGTCCGTTTGGGATCTGCCTGGATCCCTCCGGAAGTTTATCGGCAATTCATCTTTGAACTGTTACAAACTCCGCAATGGCAACAGAACAGCATCAAGGTGTACTACACATCAGCCACTGAAGAATGGTATGTATCTAATAAGAACTTGGATTCCAGGATCGAAACCAATCGCACCTATGGTACAAACAGGTTGAATGCTTATAAGATCATCGAAAACACATTGAACCTTAGAGCGGTAAGAGTATTCGACAAAGAGCACGATGCAGATGGAAAAGAAATCCGTGTCCTGAACAAAAAGGAAACGGCCATCGCGCAGGAAAAACAAGATCTGATCAAGAGCAAATTTCAGGAATGGATATGGATGGATGTCAGCCGGAGAGAAGAACTAACCAATCTGTATAACGGACAATTCAATTCCATTCGGAATCGAACCTATGATGGAAGTCATCTGCATTTTTATGGGATGAATCCAATGATCATCCTACGAAAACATCAAAGAGATGCGATTGCTCGGATCTTATATGGAGGCAATACGCTGCTGGCGCATACTGTAGGAGCTGGCAAGACTTTTGAAATGATCGCAGCCGGCATGGAAAGCAAGCGATTAGGTCTCTGTACTAAACCAATGTATGCCGTACCCAACAATATTATCAATGATTTTGCTTCTGACTTTTATACGCTTTATCCGGCAGCTAATATCCTGGTAGCGAGTAATAAAGATATGAGCAAGGCAAATCGCCGCAAATTCTTTGCCAAGATCGCTTCCGGCGATTGGGATGGCATCATCGTGACACACAGCCAGTTTTCCCGTATCCCTGTATCCCCACAGCGCCAAAGAGATCTGATTCAAAACCAAATCGAAGAAATCACAGGTAGCATCCGGCAATTAAGAGAAGAAAATGGCGAATACTATACGATCAAGCAGATGGTATTGGCGAAAAAGAAGATGAAGACAAAATTGGAAAAACTAAATGCATCCTCACGTAAGGATGATTTTTTATATTTCAAAGAATTAGGCATCGATATGTTATTCGTTGATAAAGCTGACCTGTTCAAAAACTTGTTTCTTTATTCCAAGATGCGTAATGTATCCGGTATCTCACAGACAGATTCACAGCGTGCCGCTGATTTGCATATGAAGACCCAATACCTGAATGAAAAGACCAAGAATCGCGGCGTGGTATTTGCGACCGGAACACCGGTATCCAATTCCATGGCGGAGCTATACACCATGCAGCGTTATCTGCAGCCAGATACCCTAAAGCGATATGGTCTGGAATCCTTTGATGCCTGGGCCTCTACATTTGATGAGACGGTAACCGCTATGGAACTTTCTCCGGATGCTAAAGGATTTCGATTCAAAACAAGGTTTTCACGCTTTTATAATCTGCCAGAATTGATGGCCATATTCCGAGAAGTAGCAGATATCCAGACAGCGGATATGATCAAGCTACCCGTCCCTACTGCACATCATAAAGTTATCAGCGTAGAGGCCAGCGATATCCAAAAAAGAATGGTCGAAGCTCTCGCGGAAAGGTCTGAAAAGGTGCATAACCGTCAGGCATCTCCAAAGGAAGACAATATGCTATTGATCACCAACGATGGAAGAAAACTGGCCTTGGATCAACGCTTGATGAATCCACTATTACCAGACGATCCCAACAGCAAGGTCAATGCCTGTGTGGAGAATATCTATCGGATCTGGAAAGAAAACAAAGATCAGAAGCTGACACAGATCTTATTCTGTGACCTTTCTACACCAGGGAATGATGGATTCAATGTCTACGATGATATTCGAAACAAGCTGATCAAAAAAGGGGTGCCGGCAGATGAAGTCCAGCATGTGCATGTTGCCAAGAATGAGAAACAAAAACAGGATCTGTTTGCGAAGGTTCGTTCTGGTGAGGTACGGATCATCAATGGTTCGACTTCCAAGATGGGGGCCGGAACCAATGTTCAGGATAAGCTGATTGCGATTCATGATCTGGATTGCCCGTGGAGACCACGAGATCTGGAACAACGAAGAGGTCGTATCGTCCGTCAGGGTAATCAAAATGATGATGTGTATATCTATCGTTATATCACTAAAGGAACATTTGACAGCTATCTGTATCAGACCATCGAAAAGAAGCAGACTTTCATTTCACAGGTATTTACTTCAAAAACACCGCAAAGAACAATGAAAGAGGTTGATGAAACAGTTTTGAATTATGCCGAGATCAAGGCTATTGCCTGTGGAGATGAACGAATCATGGAACGATGCAATCTGGAAGTGGAAGTTAACCGCCTGCAGATGTTGAAAAGCAGCTTTTTAAATCAACGATTTGAACTCCAGGATCGAATCAGAGAATCCTACCCTTGCCAAATTGAGATCTTGCAAACGCAGATCAACAATTACCAGCATGATATAGCACTTAGAAACCGGAACAGCGGACAGGAATTCCCTGGAATGAAGATCGGCGATCAATTCATCTTTGATAAAGCAAAGGCGGGTGAAGCATTGATGGCTGCTTACGTACAGTGTACGGGCGAAAAACCTGTGGTGATTGGTGAATATCGCTCATTTCCGATGGAATGTCGTTTTGATATGTTGCGGAGAGATTATGTCTTATCTTTGGTCGGTAATGAACGGTACGACCTATCCTTAGGAACGGATAAATATGGAGCGATCACTCGTTTGAATAATGCTTTGGATCATATCGATAAGCTGCTGTCGGACTCACAATCGGACTTGGAATCTGTCCAGCAACAGCTGGCAAGGGCGAAGGAGGAAGTAAAGAAGCCATTTGAAAAGGAAGAAGAACTTCAAACCAAACAGAAACGTCTGATCCAACTGACCTGTGAACTGCAGCTAGATAAGTCTGATACCGAGATCATTGATGAGGATGATGTTGAAGCACCTGAACAAGTCAAAAAGAATGAAGACCGTTGCCGATAAATGTATCAAACAAAAGGAGGATGATCAAATGAGCTTTATCGAACCAAAGGATCTGAAAAAGCTAAAAGAAATTGACTTATTGACCTATCTATCAAACTATGAACCGGAACGGCTAAAGAAGATATCCCGCAACACCTTCTGCATTCGTGACCATGATAGCTTGCACATTTCAATTGGATTATGGCATTGACAATCGTGTGGGATCGGAGGCAGATCGGCACTTGATTTCTTGATCAAGGTCGATCACATGTCCTTCAAAGAAGCCGTAGATGTATTACGAGGTAAGTTAAAGATCAAACACCCCAAAACATTCGAGCAGGAATGGAAAGAGGAATCTAAAAGTTTTCTTCTTCCCTATCCTGCAGCTACAAATGAACAAGGAATACGATATTTACGATCTCGCGGAATTAGTGATGAAGTTATCCTGGAATGTATCAATGATGGTTTGTTTTATGAATCAGTGCATCGTGATTCCTATACTAAGAAACTGTATAGAAATGTAACATTTATTGGATTTAATAAGGAAGCAAGGATACCTCAATATGCTTCTCTGAGAGGAATCAACAGCGATTTCAAGGGAGAATCCTCTGGCAGTGATAAACGATATTCATTTGCGTTAGAAGCAGCTCACCCATCCAGCGTGTTGCATGTTTGTGAAGCACCGATCGATGTGTTGTCCTATGCGTCATTGATGAAACTCAAGCATCAGGATCATCATGACATTCATATCCTGTCATTAGGCGGTGTCCAGATACCAAGAAAGGATTCAGTGATTTCTTGTAAGACGCCCATTGCGCTGGAACAGTATCTGAGCGATCATGCAGAAATAAATCACATTGTTTTGCATCTAGATAACGACCGCGCAGGACGGTTAGCGACCCACACGATTCAACAGAATTTAACCAGTTATCATGTCAGTGATTCTCCGCCAAAGTATGGAAAAGACGTAAATGATGAACTGAAAACACGATTAGGAATAGAGTTTTTTCCTCAGAGACAGTCCTATGGATTGAATATCGATCGGTAATTCTTTTGAGAAGGTACATGGTGCATGAAGGTTGCGATAGCAGACGGAGTGCACCATACACATATACCAGCAAGCACTGGATTCGGATAGCCTCATCCTTACTAGGGACTTCCCTAGAACCCTCAATCGTTTATTTGTTTCATTTCTCTAAATCAAGTATAATGATAGGCGAAGAAACACGAAAACAGAATCAGCTTTTGTTAAAGGAGACTCTAAAAATGAATAATGAAAATCAGAACATTGAATGGAAAGAATCATGGCGAGATGAATATTTAAAGTGGATTTGTGGAATGGCTAATGCCCAAGGAGGAAAACTCTATATTGGTATAAACGATGATGGAAAAATAACAGGCATATCTAACACTAAAAGACTGATGGAAGATATTCCAAACAAGGTTCGTGATACATTAGGTATCATCGTAGACGTAAATTTGTTGAAAAAAGAAAACTTAGAGTATCTTGAAATCACCGTATACCCAAGTTCATATCCGATCAATTACAAAGGAGAATACCACTATCGCAGCGGAAGTACCAAACAACTTTTAAAAGGAAATGCTTTAACCGAGTTTCTGGTTTCAAGGACTGGTGTAAAATGGGATGCTGTCCCAGTGGATAACGTAAGTGTAGATGAGCTGGATTCGGAGAGTTTTGAGATTTTCAGAAAAGAAGCATTGAGAAGCGGAAGGATGACAGAATCTGATTTAGCTATGAATAATGCTGAGTTATTGGATAGCCTCGGTTTGATTACAAATGGTAAGTTAAAGAGAGCCGCTGTTCTATTATTTCATCGTCATCCAGAAAGATGGATCACAGGTTCATATATTAAAATCGGAAAATTTGGAAAAGGATCTGATTTGCAGTATCAAGATGAAGTGAAAGGATCATTGATTCTTCAAGCAGATAGAGTCATCGATTTGATTTATTTGAAATATTTGAAAGCAACTATCTCATATGAGCATGATATCCGAATTGAAACCTATCCATTTGCACGAGAGGCTGTACGTGAAGCCGTTTATAATGCAATCATTCACAAATTCTACCCTGCTTTGATTCCTATACAAATCCGCATTGAGGATGATGCAATGTATATCAGCAATGACTGTGTGTTCCCAACAGGTTGGACAAAAGAAACCTTGATGGAACGACACCACTCTATGCCTTATAATCCTGATATTGCAAATACGTTCTTTAGAGCGGGATATGTGGAAACTTGGGGCCGAGGAATCCAGAAAATCTGTGAGGCTTGTCATGCATTAGGTGCACCCAATCCGGAATATACGATTCATCCACAGGATATCATGATTAAGTTCGATGCTGTTAAAACTGATCATACTAATTCAAAATCTGATGATCTTTCCGATTCAATTGTTTTGGATGACAAGCAAAGGAATCATATAGATCAGAGTATTTTAAGTTCACTTTCTATAAATCAACGGTTTATATATAAAACCATCTCTGAGAATCCAGGATTACGAATTCCTGCATTAAGCGAGATAAGCGGATTAACGAAAAATGCAGTTGAAGCAGCTATCCGTGTTCTTAAAAACAAGGAACTTGTTGAGTTTATAGGTACTAAGAGGCAAGGAGGATATTTTATCAGATAAACTAAATCAGACAACAGCACGGATTAAACACGGATTAAACACGGATTAAAACACGGATTAAAACACGGAATAAAATAGCACTATTCCGTCTTTGATCCTCATTTAAAAAGTAAGCGTCAAATAAAGCCCATCTACAAATCAAGCAATAAATGGTGGATAATATCTTCGAGGAGATTATACCATCATGAAACAACAAACTGTTGAAAAATGGCAAAGGATCCTTGAGATGCAACGCAACTATCCAGGCACCATCAATGATTTTTGTCGTTCTATCCACATGTCCGTCAAAACATTCTACAATGGCCGCAGGGCATTTTATCTGCATCAGGAACAAAATGATCCCGTTGCCATCCTGCCGGTTCAAACTGAGCCGGATCCCATGATTTCCTTCGTGGTCAATGGAATACCCATTCAGGTAGACCCAGCTCTCGATCCGGATTCTCTTGCCCTGATCATCAGATCCTGCATGGCATCATGATCAGGTTTGATGATGTCCCTGCCATCTATCTGGTCTACGGGGTCACCGATCTGCGTAAAGGCATCGATGCTTACGCGCATATCGTTCAGGATCGTTTCCACCTGGATCCATTCAAAGACGCGCTATTCCTCTTCTGTAACAGAAACAGAGATAAATTGAAATGCCTTTATTGGGATGGAACTGGTTTCTGGCTGTTGTATAAGCGTTTGGAGAAGGGTCATTTTAAGTGGATACGTCAAGAGGATCATGTCCTCACCATCTCTCACCAACAGCTGAGATGGCTGCTGGATGGATTGAAGATCGAGCAGAAGAGCGCGTTCAAAAAACAAGAATATCAATATGTATGAAAATCTTTTATAAATATAGAAAGATTGCCGGTTTTATAGTAAAATTAAGCCATGTTGAACGAACAAGAATTGAGTCAAAAATTTAATGATATGTCCCACGAGGAGCTGGTTCGATACGCAGTGCAGCTGCAGATGGCAAATCAGAACTTCAAGGAACAGCTGCAATTAATCCGTGCCAGAAAATTTGGACATACCTCAGAGAAGCTGGCAGAACTGCAGCTGAACCTGTTCAATTGTAGGGCGTCATATTCTATTACAGAAAAAATGCAGTTTATTTTGACCTGTCCA